>JGI20283J13201_100171_pt1 | contig 32854 bp, 24 predicted proteins | sample Plalitdecfosmids_FD_13201 | JGI IMG/M metagenome (IMG submission 13201)
CCTGCGCGATGGTGTCCGCCAGCACCACATTCGATTTGTTGACGAAGAAATAGAACGCGCTCGGGTAATGCAGCGCCAGTTCCGGCGCCACCATCAGGTCCTGCTCGGCGAACGCCGCCGCCTCATACCAGACCTCGAACACGGCGCGCGGAAAATAATCGACCCGGCCCGATTCCAGCATCTTGAACATGCCGGCATAGTCGGACGCCGTCTGCACCTGGTAGTGGTTGGCGCGCAGGATCTCGGTGTCGGGCCAGTCATGCCCTTGCAGCGCCTCCAGCGCCTGCAGGTCGGCAGCCTGGCCGATGGCGGCGAAGCGGGCGGCGTCGCGCCGGCGGATCAGCAGCAGGCGCCAGCCGATCAAGCCCATGTCGAGCGGGATGCGCACCGGCAGCAACTCGCGCTCGCGCTGCTGCGAGGTCATGGTCCACACCACGTCGACCACGCGGCCCGCCGCCAGCTCGGCCAGCGCGCGGTTCTGCCGCATCATGACGCTGGTCGCCTGCAAGGCGTAATCCTGTCCGGCGCGCGCCAGCGCCATGCGCAGCAGGCGCACCGGGAAATGCTCGGCACCGCTGCTGTGGCCTTCCGCTTCGGATTGCGGATACCGCACCAGCGTGGCGGCCGGCGCCGGTGTGACACCCAGCGCCAGCGTACTGCCCAGCAGAAATCGTCGACGGTCGATCATGGCTTGATACTAGCGTAGAAGCGACGCGCCGCACAATCGGGTGTGGTGTGCTAGCCGTGGCGCGTCGCCAGCCTGGCGCGCAGCTCCTTGATTTCGGCAGCGTAGTTGTCGCGCGCGGTGACAGCGCCGACCAGTTCCATCTCGGCCGCCAGGCGGGCGTCGGACAACGCCGCGGCGGCGCCGACATTGCGTTCGATCTGCGCGCGCAAATCGGCCAGTTGCGCATCCTTGCCTTCGATCGCCAGCTGGTCCTTGGCCTTGCCGACCAGCGCATCGGTGGCGATGCTGCGGGCGTTACGCAGCTCGGCCATCAGCTGGTCGATCTCCTCCTGGCGCGCGCTGGCCAGCGCCTGCGCCTGGTCGCGTGCGCTACTGGCCTCGGCCAGCTCGGCGCTGGCCGCCTGCAATGCCTGCTCGGTGCGCGCCAGCGTCTCGCTCGGGCCGGCCGCCGCTTCCTCCGCCGTGCGCCGCACCCAGTCGCCCAGCGCGCTAACGATGGCTTCGGGAATCTCCAGTTTCGCTGCGCTCATGGCGGGCTCCAATCACAATAGAACACACACGATACCGCATGAGATTGCCGTCAGGCAAGCGCGGCGCGTGACGGCCTGTGGCGCCAATCCCGCGCTTCATCCCGGCCGGATGCGGTTTCTCGCAATGATGCCCTGCAGGCATGTTAAATTGTTATGCTTGGTCTTCCATTCAGCCACGATGAGGTCCCCATGATCCGCTACGCCCTGCCCGCCCTGCTGTTCGCCAGTCTGCTGCCCGCCCATGCCCAGTCCCCGGCCGACGTGCCGCTGATCGAGCGCGCCAAGATCTTTGGCAATCCAAGCAAGACCGCCGCCAAGATCAGCCCGGACGGCAAGTGGCTGTCATGGATCGCGCCGCGCGACGGCGTGCTCAATGTGTGGGTGGCGCCAGCCAACAACCTGGCCCAGGCCAAGCCGCTGACCGACGAGAAATCCCGGCCGATCCGCAACAGCTTCTGGTCGCCCGATTCCCGGGTGGTGCTGTTCATCCAGGACAAGGGCGGCGACGAGAACTTCCTGCTGTACGGCGTCAACGTCGACAGCGGCAAGCAGACCAACTACACGCCGTTTGAGAAGACCCGGGCCCAGGTGGTGCACATCAGCCTGAAGACCAAGGACCGCATCCTGGTCGGCATCAACAACCGCGACCCGCGCTGGCACGATGTCTACAGCCTGAACCTGGCCAGCGGCAAGCTGACGCTGGTGCAGCGGAACGACGGCTACGGCGGCTACCTGGCGGACGACCAGCTCAGGCTGCGCATCGCCATGAAGGCGCGCGCCGACGGCGGCACCACGTATTACCGCGTCACCGACGGCGCCATCGACACCACGCCGCTGGTGGAAGTGGGCCTGGAGGATGCGCAAACCACCAGCCCATGGGCCTTCACGGTGGACGGCAAAACACTGTACTGGACCGATTCGCGCAACCGCGACACCGCCGCGCTGGTGGCGCAGGATGTCGCCAGCGGCAAGACCACCATCATCGCCGAGGACGCCCGCGCCGACATCGGCCAGACCCTGTTCGACGAGCGCACCGGCCGCGTCCAGGCCTATACCGTCGATTACCTGAAGCGGGAATATGTGGCGGTATCGAACGACATCAAGGAAGACCTGGCGTTCCTGAAGAAAAACACCCAGGGCCAGTTCACCGTGACCTCGCGCACCGAGGCCGAGGACAAGTGGCTGGTGGCGGTCGACCCGGTCACGGCGCCGCCCTCGACCTGGCTGTACGACCGCCATGCCAAAAAGCTGACCCAGCTTTACGTCAGCCGGCCGGAACTGGAGGGGGCGCCGCTGGCGGCCATGCATCCGCAGGAAATCAAGGCGCGCGACGGCCTGACGCTGGTGTCCTACCTGACGCTGCCGAAGTGGGTCGACCCGGCCGGCAGCGGCAAGGCCAGCAAGCCGGTGCCGATGGTGTTGCTGGTGCACGGCGGACCGTGGGCACGCGACGGCTTCGGCTACAACGGCTACCACCAGTGGCTGGCCAATCGCGGCTATGCGGTGCTGTCGGTGAACTATCGCGGCTCGACCGGCTTCGGCAAGCACTTCATCTCGGCCGGCGATCTGCAGTGGGGCCGCAAGATGCATGACGACCTGCTTGACGCGGTGCAGTGGGCGGTCAGGAACGGCGTCACCACCGCCGACAAGGTGGCCATCATGGGCGGCTCCTACGGCGGCTACGCCACGCTGGCCGGGGTCGCCTTCACGCCAACCACCTTTGCCTGCGGCGTCGACATCGTCGGACCATCCAACCTGTTTACGCTGCTGCAGACCATTCCGCCCTACTGGGAAGCGGGCAAGCAGCAGTTCTACAAGCGCATGGGCGATCCGACCACCGAGGAAGGCAAGGCCTTGCTGAAGGAGCGCTCGCCGCTCAACTTCGCCGGCGACATCCAGCGGCCGCTGCTGATCGGCCAGGGCGCCAACGATCCGCGCGTCAACGTCCGCGAGTCCGAGCAGATTGTCGACGCCATGGCGGCCAAGAACATCCCGGTCACCTACGTGGTGTTCCCGGATGAAGGCCACGGCTTCGCGCGGCCGGTCAACAACATCGCCTTCAACGCCGTGACCGAGAACTTCCTGGCCAAATGCCTGAACGGCCGCGCCGAACCGATCGGCGGCGCCGTCAAGGCCTCCACCGCCCAGGTCAAGCACGGCGCCGAGTTCGCCCCCGGCCTGGCCGAGGCGATCAAGTAGAGGTCGACCGGTACACCGCACCTGGCTAGACCTGGCCAGCCCTGGCCAGGGAGGCGCGCAGCGTCATGCTGACCGGATAGCTGCGCGTCACCGGCCGCTGCAGGCCGTAGCAGCGGTTCAGCAAGTCGCTGACGCCGTTCTGCGTCATCTCGCGCCACGGCATGTGCACCGTGGTCAGCCGTGGCGCGGAGAATTCGGCGCTTGGCGTGTCGTCGTAGCCGATCACCGAAATTTCGTGCGGCACGCGGATGCCGGCCTCCTGGAAATACGACAGCGCACCGGCCGCCATTTCATCGTTGGCGCAAAACACCGCGCTGCAGCGGCGGCCGGATTCCACCAGTTCCTTGGCCGCCGACCAGCCGCCGGCCGGCGAGAAATCCTTTTCCACCGCCCACATGGCGGCCGTGTCGATCCCGGCGGCCGCCAGCTCGGCCTTGAAGGCCGCCACCCGCACCACGTTGTCCGGCAGGCTGGCCGGCCCCGACACCAGCCCGATCTCGCGGTGGCCGTGGTCAAGCAAGGTGCGGGCGGCGATCTTGCCGCCCAGCTTGTGATCGACCGTGAAGCATTGCCCGGCGATGCTGTCGAAGTGATGGTTCAGCACCACCATCGGCTTGGGACGCGGCCCCAGCGCCGCAATGTCCTCTTCCAGCAACACGTTGCTCATCAGGATCAGGCCATCGCAGCCGCGTTCGACCAGGAACGCCATGCCCTCGATCGCCTGCTGCCGCGCGCCGCCCAGGCCGGCACCGAAGGCCACCACCATGTGCAGCCCGGCCGCCCGCAGTTCGGTGTCGATGATCTGCAGGATCGGGGTGTAGAAGGTGCCGCTCAGCACCGGGATGTAGACGCCGATCATCTGGCTGCTGCCGGACAGCAGCGAGCGCGCCGCGTGCGACGGCCGGAAGCCCAGCTGGTCGATCGCCGCGCGCACCTTGGCCAGCGTGGCCGGCGACACCGAGCCCTTGCCGCTGACCACCCGCGATGCCGTCCCCAGCCCCACGCCCGCCAGGCGGGCCACGTCTTTAATCGTCGCCACGTTGTGTCTTCACATAGGTCATGATGTTCAGGAAAGTGTCGGTCCAGTAGCGCTGCCGGTTGGCGGCCAGGTACCGGACCAGCTCCTCGTGCGCGGCGGCGCTGGTGCTCAGATAGTCGCCGCCGACGCCGTGGAAGGTGAGGTTGACCATGGTGCCCTGCTCCGCCGCCTGTTGCACCAGCGCGATCAGCTGCGGTCCGCTCAGGCCTTCCGGCGCGTACACCCCGACCGCCTTCAGGTTCAGCGTCCGCATCGACGGCGTCACCGCCTCGCCGCCGACCTTGATGGCGACAAACGACGGCGCGATCGCCGCCAGGTAGTCGGCGCCCGCCGCCAGCGTGTCGCCGCACGGCACGGTGTAGGTGCGCGCGCGCCGGCCGTCGATGGCGTACAACATGGTGTTGGCGACCGTCACCTGGTCGCGCATCTGCGCCACGCTGGTGGTGTCGAGGTCGCGCTGCGGCTGCACCCAGCTGTGGCCCGGCGCCTTCAGCGAGCATTGGTGGAACAGGCTGTGATTGCCCAGTTCATGGCCGTTGCGCGCCGCCGCGCGCCAGTCCGCCAGGCGCTGGTCCACCGCCGGATTCGACAGCTGCAGGTAGAAACTGCCCTTCAGCCCGTACTTGTCCAGCGTCGGGATGGCATGGTCAAGCTGGGAATCGAGCGCGTCGTCGTAGGCCAGGCTGACCGCCGCCTGCTCGCCGTGCGGCCAGTGGAAAGGTAATCCATCGCCAGCTGCCGCACCACCTGTCGCCGCGGCCAAGAGCGCCGCCAGCATCACCCGCAAAGTCATTATTTTCATCAAAAGTGTCTCTTTTTGGAAACGTTCCCAGGGCATGTTGCCCTGCCTGCTTACCTATGTCAACGAAAACAGGTGCACAATTTTATGGCACGCCAAATTGACTTTGAATTTCGTTCAATGCTATATTCGCATCACGGATTGGAAACCTTTCCAAACCAAGCAGGATGGAACGGCGGTAGATGTTTATAAAAACACAGGAGATGACATGCATTATCCAAAGGCACGACAAACATTGATGAGTCTGGCTGTGGCCAGCGCCTGCGCGGCAGCCGCCGCGCCGGTCACCGCGCAGGAAGCCCCGGTCAAGGCCGCTGAAGCGCAACCGGAAGTCCAGAGCGTGGTCGTGACCGGCCTGCGCCAGTCGCTGATTTCCTCGATGAACCTGAAACGCAATTCCGACGGTGTGGTCGACGGCATCGTCGCCGAAGACATCGGCAAGTTCCCGGATACCAACCTGGCCGAGTCGCTGCAGCGCATCTCCGGCGTGTCGATCGACCGCTCGATCGGCGAAGGCTCGAAGATCACCGTGCGCGGCGTCGGTCCCGACTTCAACCTGGTGCTGCTGAACGGCCGCCAGATGCCGACCTCCAACCTGGGCGACCTCAACGGCCGCGCCTTCGATTTCGCCAACCTGGCCTCGGAAGCGATCTCGCAGATCCAGGTGTACAAGACCAGCCGCGCTGAAAACGCCACCGGCGGCATCGGCGCCACCGTCAACGTGATGACCGCCAAGCCGTTCGACCGTCCGGGCCTGCACGCCAGCATCGGCGCCAAGGCGGTGTACGACACCTCGAACGACAACCTGCCGTCCGACGTCCAGGCCAGCCGCTCGCTGACGCCGGAAGTGTCGGGCATCTACTCGAACACCTTCGCCAACAACACCGTTGGCGTGGCGCTGACCGGCAGTTACCAGGAACGCAACCTGGGCTACAACACCGCCGCCGTCTCCAACGGCTGGAAAGGGCCGTACGCCGGCAACGCCGGCCCGCTGTCGCAGCCGGGCAACCAGACCACCAACGCGCCGGGCGCGACCGACCTGTACTCGCTGCCGCAGAATCTGAACTACAACTTCAACGGCGTCAAACGCCAGCGCACCAACGCCCAGCTGACCTTGCAGTACAAGCCGGTCGACTCGCTGGTCACCACGCTGGACTACACCTACTCCGAAAACAAGATCCAGACCAAGCGCAACGACATCTCGGCCTGGTTCAACTTCGGTCCGTCGGCCAGCTCGTGGACCAAGGGTTCGCCGACCAGCCCGCTGAGCTGGACCGAGTTCGTCACCGGCAGCGACATCGCCATGGGCGCCGCCGACTTCGCCACCAAGACGCAAAACAAATCGCTGGGCTTCAACGCGGTCTGGAAAGCCTCGCCGACGCTGCGCTTCGAGCTCGACACGCACCACTCGACCGCCGAATCCGGCGCCGACAGCCCGTTCGGCTCCAGCAACACGCTGGGCACCGCCAGCTTCAGCCGCGGCACCACCACGGTCGACTTCAGCAAGGACTTCCCGGTGCTGAGCATCCAGGGCGCCGACTTCGTCAAGGCCGGCCAGCAGGTCACCGGCTCGGTGTTCACCAACTCCTACATGAAGGGTGAAGTGGACCAGACCCAGGTCAAGGGCGCGTGGAAAGTGCTGGAAGCGTCCGAGCTGAAATTCGGCGCCAGCTACAGCAAGGTCGACAACCGCTCGGCCTTCTCCAACCAGCAGCGCGACACCTGGGGCGGCGCCACCAGCCCGGCCGATTATCCAAGCAGCGTGTGGCACCCGAATTCGATCGGCCAGTACTTCGACCAGGTCAGCGGCAGCGCCAACCCGAACCTGTTCAACCAGTTCTACACCTTCAACTTTGCCCAGGTGCGCCAGCTCGCGGCCAACGCGTCCGGCCTGCCGGCGCTGTACCTGCCGAAGAACACCTTCGACAACGACGCCCGCACCGGCGAGAAATCCAAGGCCGCCTACATCCAGTTCAACACCGACTGGGATACCGCGCTGCCGATCCGCACCGCGCTCGGCCTGCGCTACGAGAAAACCGACGTCGTCTCGACCGCGCTGGTGCCGGCCGCGACCGGCATCAGCTGGGTGTCGCAGAACGAGTTCCCGATCACCTTCGGCGCGCCGACCTTCACCACGCTGGGCGGCTCCTACCACAACCTGCTGCCAAGCTTCGACTCGGATATCGAGCTGACGCCATCGCAGAAACTGCGCTTCAGCGCCGGCCAAACCATAGGCCGTCCACGCTATGACCAGATCCAGGGCGGGCAGACGCTGAACTCGCTGGTACGCACCGACGGCGGCACCGGCTCGCAGGGCAATCCGGCGCTGAAACCGGTCAAGTCGAAGAATCTGGACCTGTCCTACGAGTGGTACTACGGTCCGCAAAACTTCTTCTCGATCGGCTACTTCAAGAAGAACCTGGAAAACTACGCCGGCCAGTCGCAGATCGACGCCACCCCGTTCAACCTGCACACCCCGGTTGGCGGCGCGCTGTGGAACGAGGCGATCTCGGCGGGCAAGTGCCTGGTCTCCGACACCACCTGTATCCGCAACTACATCTTCACCACCCACCCGACCGCGCCGGGCGTGACGGCGCCGGGCGTGAACGGCAACGTCAACGGCACCATCGTCGGCCAGCCTAGCGATCCGGTCGCCAACTTCCGCATCACCTCCTTCTCCAACCAGAAGAAGGCCAGCCTGAGCGGCGTCGAGCTGAACCTGCAGCACATGTTCGGCAACAGCGGCTTTGGCGTGTCGACCAACTACACCTATGTGCACTCGGGCCTGCGCTACGACAACAACGCGGTGGGCGAGCAGTTCGCGCTGGTGGGCTTGTCGAACTCGTCGAACGTGGTCGGCATCTACGAGGACAAGAAGTTCACCGCGCGGGTGGCCTACAACTGGCGCGGCGAGTTCCTGTCGTCGACCTTCGACGGCTCGGGTCCCAACCCGCAGTACGTGGAGGCGTACGGTCAGGTCGACATCAGCCTGGGCTACAACTACAACGACAAGCTGAGCTTCCAGATCGAGGGCATCAACGTCGGCAATGCGATCCAGCGCGTGCATAGCCGCACCCAGAACCAGCTGGAATCGGTGACCCAGGCCGGTCCGCGCTACATGGTCGGAGCGCGCTACAAGTTCTGAGTGTTGTAGCCGCACCACGAAAAGCCGCTGCCCGACGGATAACCGGCAGCGGCTTTTCCTTTATACTTTAGGCAACTCAATGAAAAGGCAAGCTATGCTGCAAAGCATCGTCATCGTCGGCGGTGGCTCCGCCGGCTGGCTGACCGCCGGCCTGATCGCGGCGCAACACCGCGCCGCGCCAGGTGGCCTGCGCATCACCCTGATCGAATCGCCGGAGGTGCCGCCGATCGGCGTCGGCGAAGGCACCTGGCCCAGCATGCGCGACACCCTGCGCCGCATCGGCGTGTCGGAATCCGACTTCTTGCGCGAGTGCGACGCCGCGTTCAAGCAGGGCTCGCGCTTCAACCGCTGGACCGACGGCGCCGACCACGACGCCTATTTCCACCCGTTCTCGCTGCCGCACGGCTACGGCGAGGTGAACCTGCCCGAGCAATGGCAGGCGCGCCATCCGGACCTGCCGTTCGCCGACCTGGTCAGCTTCCAGCCGCACCTGTGCGTGCACGGCCGCGCGCCCAAGCAGGTGACCACGCCGGAGTTCGCCTCCGTGGCCAACTACGGCTACCACCTGGACGCCGGCAAGTTCGGCGTGTTCCTGCGCAAGCACTGCCTGGAAAAACTCGGCGTCCACCACGTGGCGGACCATGTCACGGCCGTCAATGCCACAGAGAATGGCGACATCGCCTCGCTGCAAACGGCCGGCCACGGCGCCGTGCAAGGCGACCTGTTCATCGACTGCAGCGGCATGCGCTCGCTGCTGCTGGGCCAGCACTACGGCGTGCCGCTGATCGACCAGCAGCAGGTGCTGTACAACGACTCGGCGCTGGCGGTGCAGATTCCCTATCCTGACGAAAACTACCCGATCGCCTCGCAAACCTCCTCCACCGCGCAAAGCGCCGGCTGGATCTGGGACATCGGCCTGCCGACTCGGCGCGGGGTCGGCCATGTGTATGCCAGCGCCTACCTCAGCGACGACCAGGCCGAAGCCCAGCTGCGCGCCTACATCGCGCAGACCGGCGGCCCGCAAGACATCCCGCAGCCGCGCAAGCTCAGCTTCCATCCCGGCTACCGCGAGAAGTTCTGGCACCGCAACTGCGTGGCCATCGGCCTGTCGGCCGGCTTCATCGAACCGCTGGAAGCCTCGGCGCTGGCGATCGTCGAAATGTCGGCCACCATGGTCAGCGAGGACCTGCCTGCCACGCGCGAGGCGATGGACATCGTCGCCCGGCGCTTCAACGACACCTTCCGCTACCGCTGGGAAGGCGTGATCGACTTCCTCAAGCTGCACTATGTGCTGAGCCGGCGCCGCGACAGCGCCTATTGGCGCGACAACACCGCCGACGTGCCCGAGCGGCTGGCCGAGCTGCTGACCTTGTGGCGCCACCGGGCGCCGTCGCGCAGCGATTTCAACCGCATCGACGAGGTGTTCCCGGCCGCCAGCTACCAGTACATCCTGTACGGCATGGGCTTCCGCAGCGACTTCAGCCGCTCGCCGCACCCCGAGGAGGCGGCCCGATCCGACGCTTATTTCCAGGAAGCTGCTACATTAACGAAAAAAATGATGAATGGATTGCCAGACAATCGTACACTCATCAACCATATCAAGCGCCATGGCTTGCAAAAAATATAGAACGAGAGACAAAACATGCCTAACCCGGTTTTACTGAACAATATCGACCATCAGGACCTGCGCATCATCACCCGCCGCGGCGCCGCCTACGGCGACCAGCTCATGTCGGCACCGACCTTCCCGGCCGAATTCCGCGACGTGCAGGCCTGCTACCCGATCGTCTTCCGCAAGACCACCGACGGCCTCGGCTTCGAGCCGGTGGCCCTGTTCGGCTTCCAGGAAGGCGAGAACCTGTTCCTGCGCGGCCAGCGCTGGGAGGCGATGTATGTGCCGATGATGGTCGAACGCCAGCCCTTCCTGATCGGCCTGAGCGGTGAAGAACTGATGGTCAACGTCGATATCGACCATCCGCGCGTCAGCCGCACCGAGGGCGAGGAAGTGTTCAAGCCGCACGGCGGCAACACCGAGTTCCTGGAACACGCCAACTCGCTGCTGTTCTCGATCCACCAGGGTTTGCAGTCCATGCCCGGCTTTCTGGCCGCATTGCTGGAACACGAACTGCTGGAAAGCTTCGCCCTCGACGTCGAGCTGAACGACGGCTCGCAGAACCGCCTGGTCGGCTTCTACACCATCAACGAAGACCGGCTGCAGGCGCTGGGCGCCGAGGCCGTCGTCACACTGCACCAGGCCGGCTACCTGCAGGCGATTTACCTGGTGATCGCTTCCCTGTCCAACTTCCGCACCCTGATCGACCGCAAGAATGCCAGCCTCGCCTGAAGCCATGCGTGAGATTGACGGCCTGGGGCCGGCCGATCTCACCGACGCGCTGCTGACCGCCACCGAACCGCTGGTGCTGCGCGGCCTGGCCGCCAGCTGGCCGATGGTGCGGGCGGCGCTGGAAAACGACCGCGCCGGGCTTGACTACCTGCGCCGCCACGACCAGGGCGCCACCGTCGGCGCCATGCTGGGCGGCGCCGACGCCGGTGGCCGCTTCTTCTACAACGATGCCATGGACGGCTTCAACTTCCAGCCGGTGCACGCCAAGCTGAGCGGCGTGCTGGATGAAATTGACGCCAAGCGCGAGCTGGACCCGGCGCCGACCATCTACGTCGGCTCCACCACCATCGACACCTGCCTGCCCGGCTTCCGCCAGTACAACGACCTCGACCTGGGCGGACGCGACGCCCTGGCCAGCATCTGGATCGGCAACCGCACCCGTATCGCCGCGCACTACGACCTGCCGGACAACGTGGCGGTGGTGGCTGCCGGCCGCCGCCGCTTCACGCTGTTCCCGCCCGACCAGCTGAACAACCTGTACGTTGGTCCGATCGATTTCACGCCGGCCGGCCAGGCCATCAGCCTGGTCGACTTCCACCAGCCGGATTTCGACAGGTTTCCGAGGTTTGCCGAGGCGCTGGCGCACGCCCGGAGCGCTGAACTCGGCGCCGGCGACGCCCTCTTCATTCCCAGCATGTGGTGGCACCACATCGAGGCGCTGGCGCCGTTCAATGTGCTGGTCAACTACTGGTGGCGGCAGTCGCCGGACTACATGGACACGCCCACCAACGCGCTGATGGCCGCCTTCCTCACCATGCGCGACCTGCCGCCGGCGCAGCGCAAGGCATGGCAGGAAATCTTCCGCCACTACATATTCGAAGCCGACGACCAGACGGCCGCCCATATTCCGCCGCCAGCGCGCGGCGTGCTGTCACCACTGACGGCCGACGGCGCGCGCGCGCTGCGCGGACACCTACTCAAAAAATTCAATCGCTAGAGGAGACAAGATGCGAGACCCGAACAATCGCCAGCCGGTGCGCCGCGTGGTCATCTGCGGCGGCGGCACCGCCGGCTGGATGGCCGCCGCCGGCATCGCCAAGGTGCTGGGCAAGCAACTCGACATCAAACTGATCGAGTCGGAGGAAATCGGCACCGTGGGGGTGGGCGAAGCCACCATTCCGACGTTGACCAACTTCCACAACGTGTTGGAGATCAACGAGCAGGAATTCATGGCCGAGACCCAGGCCACCTTCAAGCTCGGCATCAGCTTCGAAAGCTGGCGCAACGTCAAGGAAGACTACATCCACTCGTTCGGCACCACCGGCATCGACCACTGGACCGCCGGCTTCCAGCACTTCTGGCACAAGGGCGTGCAGCGCGGCCTGGCGGGCGACTATGGCGACTACTGCCTGGAGCTCAAGGCCTCGCTGGAAAACCGCTTCGCCCACCTGCCCAACAACGGCATGAACTACGCCTACCACCTGGACGCCAGCCGCTACGCCAAGTTCCTGCGCCGCCTGAGCGAGCCGCGTGGCGTGCAGAGGATCGAAGGCAAGATCGTCCGCTACAACCGGCAGCCCAACGGCGACGTGCGCTCGGTGGTGATGGAATCCGGCCAGGAGATCGAAGGCGACCTGTTCATCGACTGCACCGGCTTCCGCGCGCTGCTGATCGGCGACGCGATGGGGGAGCCGGTGGAAGACTGGTCGCAATGGCTGTTCTGCGACCGCGCCATCGCCGTGCAAACCAGCTCGGTTGGCGACGCCGTGCCGCTGACGCGCTCCATGGCGCACCAGGCTGGCTGGCAATGGCGCATTCCGCTGCAGCACCGGGTCGGCAACGGCATCGTCTACGCCAGCCGCTACCTGGATGAAGAGACCGCGCGCCGGCAGCTGCTGGCCAACGTCGAAGGCAAGACGCTGATCGAGCCGCGCGTGATCAAGTTCCAGCCCTGCCAGCGCCGCCAGACCTGGAAGGGCAACGTGGTGGCGATCGGCCTCGCCAGCGGTTTCCTGGAGCCGATCGAATCGACCAGCATCCACCTGATCCAGCGCAGCGTGATCCGCCTGATGCAGATGTTCCCGTCCGATGGCATCCAGCAGGCCGACATCGACGAATACAACGCCCAGTGCAACAGCGAGATCGACCACATCCGCGACTTCATCATCCTGCACTACCACGCCAACAACCGCACCGATGCGCAGTTCTGGATCGACGCGCGCGAGATGAGCATCCCGGCGTCGCTGCGGCACCGCATCGAGCTGTTCCGCGAAACCGGCCGCGTGTTCCGCGTGCCGAACGAACTGTTCGCGGAGAACTCGTGGATCCAGGTGATGCTGGGCCAGGGCGTGATGCCGAAGTCGCACCACGCCACGGCCGACCTGATGGGCGACGAAGAGCTCAAGGCCTTCCTGGCCGGCATCAGGAGCCGCATCGACCGCACCGTGGTCCAGCTGCCGACGCACCAGGCCTATGTCGAGCGCTACTGCGGCCGTCCGGACGCCGGCGCCAAGGCCGCCTGACGCGCGCGCCGCCGGCCCGGATCAGCGACTGAGCCCGGCCACCAGCTCATCGAACACCAGCCGGATCCGTGCCGGCACGGGTCCGCGCTGCGGGCGGTAGATGTAGACGTCCCACGGCTCCGGCTGCAGCTTCTGCAGCACCGGCACCAGCCGGCCGGCGGCGATGTGCTGGTCGGCCATAAAGCCGGGCAACTGGCCGAAGCCGAGTCCGGCCAGGATGGCGTCGAACTCCGCTTCCGAATCGCTGCTCAGGAAGCGCGGATTCACCGGCGAGAGGTGCTGGCCACCGGCGAAGTACCAAGGCCACGGCTTGCCGGTACTGTGGTCGCGCAGGGAAGTCGTCGGCAGGTCATGCAGCTGCTCGATGCGCTTCGGCTTGCCATGCGCGGCGATCAGCGCCGGCGTGCCCACCGTGCGGAACGGCTGCGGCGCCACCCGCCGCGCCACGTAACGGCTGTCGCGCAGGGAGCCGAACCGCACGCCGAGGTCGATGCGGTCATCCACCACGTCGGCATGGGTATCGCTGAACTGGACGTCGAAGCGCAGCAGCGGATGCTGGCGCCCGAGCGCCGTCAACACCGGCAAGATCAGCAACCGTCCCAGCGCCACCGGCGCCGTCAGGCGCACCAGCCCCGCCACCTGCGACGGCGCGCTGTCGGCCGCCGGCTGGAACAGCAGGTCGACCCGCTGCACGCTGTCGCGCGCCTGCGCCGCCAGGTGTTCGCCATGGGTGGTGATCTGAATGCCGCGCGTGTTGCGGTGAAATAACAGCTCGCCCTGCGCCGCCTCCAGATCCTGCACCGCGCGCGTGACCGCCTGCGGCGAGATGCCCAGCCGCGCGGCTGCGTCCTTGAAGCTGCGCGCTTCCGCCGCCGCCACGAAGATACGCAGCATTTCCAATCGGTTCAACATCGTCGACAATTCCTGAAAGTGGAATTCTCAAATCATATCATTTCCATTTATTCGCATAACCGGACTACCTATACTGGCCTCATCAACCAACCCAAGGAGTCCTGCCATGAGCACCAACATCGAAAACAAAGTCGTGGTCATCACCGGCGCCAGCAGCGGCCTGGGCGAAGCCACCGCCCGTCACCTGGCCGCGCGCGGCGCCGTCGTCGTGCTGGGCGCACGCCGCGTCGACCAGCTGGAAAAAATCGCCAGCGAGATCCGCGCCGCCGGCGGCAAGGCCGAGGTGCTGGCCACCGACGTCACGCGCCGCGAACAGGTGCAGGCGCTGGTCGACACCGCCGTGCGCCTGCATGGCCGCGTCGATGTGCTGATCAACAACGCCGGGCTGATGTCGATCGCGCCGATGGATGAGCTCAAGGTCGACGAGTGGGACCGCATGATCGACATCAACGTCAAGGGCGTGCTGTACGGGGTCGCGGCGGCGCTGCCACAGTTCCGCAAGCAGAACAGCGGCCACTTCATCAACGTCGCCTCGGTGGCCGGCGTCAAGGTGTTCAGCCCGGGCGGCACGGTGTACAGCGGCACCAAGTTCGCGGTGCGGGCGATTTCGGAAGGCCTGCGCCATGAAGTCGGCGGCGCGATCCGCACCACCACCATCGAGCCGGGCGCGGTCGATACCGAACTCAAACACGGCAGCTCGCACCAGCAAAGCGCGCAGTTCGTCAACGAGTTCTACAAGCTGGCCATCCCGGCCGATTCGGTGGCGCGCGCGATCGCCTACGCCATCGAGCAGCCGGCCGACGTCGACATCAATGAAATCGTGCTGCGCCCGACGGTGCAGGAGTTTTAAGCGGCACCCCGCCACAGGAAGGCGGCCAGATCCACGGCAGCGGCGTCGCCACGGTGGATCACGCCTTCCGCCAGCAGTTTGCCAGCCTGGCCGGGAATGAATGGCAATAGCTCGCCGCGCGCATTGACGATGCGGTGCAGCGGCAAGCCCAGGCCGACGCTGCGCCGGATATAGCCTGGCAACGCCCGCACGAAGCCGTTGGCGACGCCGATCGCCAGCGTGACGTCGCTGTAACGCAGCACGCGGCCGGGTGGAATCGTCGGCACGACATCCAGGAATTTCTGATACGCGGATTCCGGCAGCGGCGCATAGCGCTCGCCCACCAGGGCCACGGCGTCGCCGAGGCGGATCTCGCCGCCGGTCGCCACCACGCCCAACACGCCGCGCCGATGCACCAGCCGCGAGAAATCCGCGAAAACCGGGGCGATGCGCTTGCATGGCTCGCAGAACATGGTCAGCCGGATCTCGACACCGCCAGCGGTGACCAGGGCGGAACCGGGCCGGAACAGGTCCGCGCGGTCGGAGGAAATCACGATATTTTCAAGCAGCGCGCCAGGCGCGATCCGCAGCGCCCGCAGCGTGCTGTCGAGGGTGACCAGCACTTGTCGCGGACTGAGACGGTGGGCGTGGGCGTCGCCATGAATCCCCAGTCCGGCCTGGCACCGCATGGCCGCACCGGGCGCCAGGGCGACGCCGGCCTGGCCGCGCACCGGCTGCAGATACAGGCGCTCGATGCGTCCGCTCAAGGCCAGCTTATTTGCCGGCCACCACCACGCCGCAAGCGAGGCGCTTGCCGGAGTTGCCGGTCGGCTGGGTGACGAAATCGTCGGCGTCGGCATGCACGATGACGCCGCGGCCGATGATGTTGCCCGGCGCGCCGACGTCCAGCGAGATCTGGCTGGTCGGCACGCTCAGGTGCAGCGTGGCCTTGCCGCTGGCATCGGCCGTGATGTTGCCGAAGTCGCCGCCGTGATGTGCCGCCGCTGCCGGCCCGCCGTGCTGATGGCCATCCGGATTGAAGTGACCACCGGCGCTGGTGCCGTCCGGCGCGCTGCAATCGCCCTTCTCGTGCAGGTGGAAACCATGCACGCCTGGCGTCAGGCCGGCGATGTCGGCGTCGATCTGCAACTGGCCATCCTGCTGCTTGAAGCGCACCGAACCGGTGGTGGCGCTGCCCACGGTCGGCTTCAGTTCCACCTCGGCGGTGGTGGGGGCGGCAGCTTGCGCCAGGCCGGTGGCGGCCAGCGCCAGGCTCAGCGTCATCAGGCGGGCGGTCGAGGAAATACGCATCATCAGGGTCTCCGGTAAAGATGGTCGAAAAGCTTATTGTGCATGGCTTGTGCCCGACGCGCCACACTCGATACAAATATTTATCATTCGCACATTTTTGAAGTAGTAATATTACAAAACCATCCGATCCATAGACGATCGGAGGAAAAAACCACGACAACATGGAGACAATCATGAAACTTGACTGTAGTTTAGTTTCACGTCTGAAACGCGCCCTGCTGTTCGGCGGGTTCGGCACCCTGACCGCCTGCGGCGGCGGAAACGACACCGCAGGCAGCGTGCCGGCAGCGCAAATCATGGCCGCCCGCACGCTGCAGGGCGCCGTCGCGCCGGTCGCGGCCGGCGCCATCCGCATGCACTATCACCGCGCCCAGAACGACACCGCCCAGTGGGGCGTCTATTCCTGGGACGGCCCGCTCACGCCAAGCGCGGCGTGGATCACCGGCCGCTTCATGATGACCGGGAGCGACAGCTTCGGCGGCTATGTCGACATCCCGGTCAACACTGCCAAATCGGCGCTCTGGTTTCTGCTCACCGACGGCAGCGGCAACAAGAACTGCGGCAGCGACCAGTCGGCCGCCTTCAACAGCACTCTCGCCAGCGCCGGCCAGGAAGTCTGGATGCTGGAAGGCGACTGCACCGTCTACGCCAGCCAGCCGGCAATCAGCTACGGCAACCTGAACAGCGCCAGCGCGCACTGGCTGACCGCCGGCACCCTGGCCTGGCCGGGCGCGCCCGTCACCGGCGCCAGCTACAAGCTGTACTACGCCGCCAACGGCGGACTCGGTTCAAACGCCGATGGCGTCACCGGCGCCGACGGCAGCATCGCGCTGAGCAGCGCCAGCACCCTGCTCCCGGCGTTGCGGCAGAAGTATCCGCACCTGGCCAGCGCCACCGCGCTCAGCATGTCGGCAGCGGACGCCGCCGCCGTCACGGCCAGGGCCAGCAGCCAGTTCGCCGTCGCCCAATTCGACGCGACCGGCAAGCTGGTGCTGGTGACGTCGTTGCAGCTTAGCGGCATGCTCGACAGCGTGTTCGCCGGCGCTGCCGCCAACGCCACGCTTGGCGTCAGCGTCGAGCGCAACGGCGCGCCAACCTTCCGCGTGTGGGCGCCGACCGCCAAGGCGGTCAGCCTCAACCTGTATCCGGACGCCAGCACGGCCAGTGTCCTGACGCGCGCGATGACCAGGAACGCCGCCAGCGGCGTCTGGAGCTACACCGCGCCCGACGCCAGCTGGGTCAACCGCTACTACTACACCTACAACGTGCAGGTGCTGTCGCGCTGGGCCGGCAACACGGTGGTCAGCAACACCGTCACCGATCCCTACTCGTTCAGCCTGAACGCCAACAGCCAGCGCAGCTTGGTCGCCAACCTGGATAGCCGCGCGCTCAAGCCGGACGGCTGGGACCATCACCGCGTACCGCGCCTCGACTGCCCGACCGACATCGCATTGTACGAACTGCACATCCGCGACTTCAGCGTCAGCGACGCCAGCGTGCCGGCCGCCCATCGCGGCAAATACCTGGCCTTCACCGACGAGCGCTCGGACGGCATGCGCCATTTGCGCGAGATGCGCCAGGCCGGCCTGACCCATGTGCACCTGCTGCCCACCTTTGACATCGCCAGCGTCAACGAAACCGGCTGCGCCACGCCCGCCGTGCCGAACGCCGCGCCGAATTCGCCGGACCAGCAGGCTGCGGTGGAAGCCACGCGCGGCACCGACTGCTTCAACTGGGGCTATGACCCGGTCCACTATACGGCGCCGGAAGGCAGCTACTCGTCCAACGCCAACGACGGCGCGGTGCGCGTGCGCGAGTTCCGCGCCATGGTGCGGGGACTGCACGAGCAAGGCCTGCGGGTGGTGATGGACGTGGTCTACAACCACACCAGCGCCTCGCAACAGGGGGCGCTGTCGGTGCTCGACAAGATCGTGCCGACCTATTACTACCGCCTCAACGCCAGCGGCGGGATCACCAACGACAGCTGCTGCGCCGACACCGCCGCTGAAAACGCCATGATGGCCAAGCTGATGATCGACTCCACCAGCACCTGGGCGCGCGCGTACCAGGTGGACGGCTTCCGCTTCGACATCATGGGCTTCACGCCGCTGGCGGTGATGAAGCAGCTGCAAAGCGCCGTCAACCAGGCGGCCGGGCGCGACATCTACCTGTACGGCGAAGCGTGGAACTTCGGCAGCGTCGGCAACGATGCCCGCTTCGTGCAGGCACGCCAGGCGAATATGTACGGCAGCGGCATTGGCTCGTTCAATGACCGCATCCGCGACACCATGCGCGGCGGCGGCTGCTGCGACACCGGCGACGCGCTGGTATCGCAGCAAGGCCTGGTCAACGGCGTCTACACCGATCCGAACGCGCAATCGACGCAAACCAGGGACGACCTGCTGCGCCTGGGCGACCTGGCCAAGGTGGCGCTGTCCGGCACGCTGCGCGACTACCGCTTCACCGACCGTACCGGCACCGTGCGCAAGAATTCGGAGATCGACTACTTCGGCCAGCAGGCCGGCTTCGCGGCGCAGCCGTCGGAGACCATCAACTACATCGAGGCGCACGACAACCAGACGCTGTTCGACATCAACGCCCTGCGCCTGCCGCAACACACCAGCCTGGCCGACCGCGTGCGCGCGCAGAACCTGGGCGCCGCGTTCACCGTGCTGTCGCAGGGCGTGCCCTTCCTGCACGCGGGCCAGGAAATCCTGCGCTCGAAGTCGCTGGACCGCGACAGCTACGATGCGGGCGACTGGTTCAACAAGCTCGATTACAGCTACCAGTCGAACAACTTCGGCGTCGGCCTGCCGCTGGCGGCGGTCAACCAGGCCAGCTGGCCGCTGATGTCGCCAGTGCTGGCCAATCCGCTGATCAAGCCCGACACCAGCGCCATCATCAGCGCGCGCGACAGCCTGAACGACCTGCTGGCGATCCGCCAGGACAGCAGCCTGTTCCGCCTGCGCAGCGCCCGGGACGTCGCCGAGCGCCTGCGCTTCCACAACACCGGACCGATGCAGGTGCCGGGCGTGATCGTGATGAGCATCGACGGCCAGCATCCGCGCCGCTACGACGACGCCCGCTACAAAGCGGTGGTTGCGCTGTTCAACGTGACCAACGCTGCGCAGACCGTCAGCGTGCCGGAACTGGCCGGCCGCCAGCTGAAGGTGCACACGGTGCAGCGCAAATCCCGCAGCGACACGCTGGCCCGCACCGCGACCTACAACGCCAACGGCAGCTTCACGGTTCCGCCCCGCACCACGGTGGTTTTTGTCGACGACTAGTCATGCCATTTGGACATTAGGGTGGAATGTCAGTATAGTCACTCGTACCACCATGTTTCACTTGCGAGGACTTCGATGAAAAAACTGTTGATAGCCAGCTTGATCCTGTCGCTCGGCGGCGCCGTCCAGGCGGCTGAACCGACCGCCCAGCAAAACAAGATGAAAACCTGTAACGCGGACGCCGCCGGCAAAAAAGGGGATGAACGCAAGGCTTTCATGAAGGCTTGCCTGAGCGCCAAGCCGGCCGCCGCGCCGGAGCCCAAGCTGACCCAGCAGGAGAAAATGAAAAAATGTAACGCCGACGCCAGCGGCAAGAAAGGCGACGAGCGCAAGGGCTTCATGAAGGAATGCCTCAGCAATAAATAAGCGGCCGCCACCCTATGCGCGATTACGCCATCCCTCGAGGATGGCGTTTTTTATGGTTATCCAATATTTCCATGGCACATTAATTGCTTGATACAACTTTTTGTGTTTAGCCCAATGTAATGACCACTTACTCAGAAGCTAATCCGGACATATTCCTACCCCATATGCCCGACGTCGCCCGCTGCGAACTCTCGCTGCGGGAATTGAACCAAATGTGGCGGCTGATCGAGTCGTCCGCAAAAATGAATTGCCCGGCCGAGGCGCGTCTGCTGCTGCCCGCCATGGTCGCCACCCGCACCGGTTTCGCGCACCTGGAACAAGCCCTGGTGGCCAACCTGGTGCAGGAAAAAGTCCGCAATGTCCTGGCCGAGCTGGGCACGCAGGCGCGCTACGCGATCGACATCCTGGTGCGCAACCTGTTCGAGCGCACCGCCGATGTCGGCTTCCTCGCCACCGACGCCGACCTGTGCCGCTTTGTGGCGGACGGCGGCGCTGACGACGAGCAGGTCGCGGACGCCCGCCAGCGCCTGTCGGACTACCGCGACAAGTACACCGTCTACGACGAAATCCTGCTGCTCGACCTGGACGGCCGCGTGCTGGTGCAGGCCGATCCGGCCACGCCGGTGAGCCACAGCCGCGATCCCCTGCTGCGGCGCACGCTGGAGGCCGGCGGCTACGTCGAGACCTTCCGCGCCACGGACCTGCGTCCCGGCAAATCGCGGGCGCTGGTCTACTCGCACCGCATGCTGCACCCGGACAGCGGCGAACCCGCCGGCGTGCTGTGCCTGTGCTTCAATTTCGAACAGGAGATGGACGCCATCTTCGGCGCCTACCGCGACCCGTCGCAGCGCGCCAACATGCTGCTGCTGGACGCCCAGGACCACGTGATCAGCAGCGCCGATCCGCTGTGGATACCGGCCGGCGTGCGGGTGCCGACCAACGCCAACGGCGCGCCGCAACTGCTGATGTTCGGCGGCCGAGAATACCTGGTGCGCACCTTCAGCTCCGACGGCTACCAGGGCTATCCCGGTCCGGCCGGCTGGAAGGCGCAGCTGATGATACCGGTCGACCTGGCGTTCCGCGCCAGCAGCGCGCAGTCGCTGGCCGAGGTCGAGCCGGCGCTGATGCAGGGCCTGCTGTCGCACGCGCAGGCCTTCAGCCCGTCGCTGCACGAGCTGATGAGTTCCGTCACCCGCACCACCCGCACCATCGAGCGCATCGTCTGGAACGGCAAGGTCACCAGCGCCGCCAACGACCAGGTCGGCGCCGACGGCAGCCATTCGGGCGGCATCAACAAACTGAATACCGTACTGGACCAGATCACCGAGACCGGCGAGCGCAGCGACGCGCTGTTCTCGCACTCGATCCAGGACCTGTACCAGACCGTGCTGGCGTCCAGCATCAGCGACGCCGAGCTGACCTCGCAGCTGCTGGTGGACATGCTGGACCGTAACCTGTACGAGCGCGCCAACGACTGCCGCTGGTGGGCGCTGTCGGCGCAGCTGCGGCGCGGGCTGGCGCAGCCGTCGGCGGCCCAGGCCAGGACCATCGCCGAGGTGCTGGCCACCATCAACAGCCTGTACACCGTGTATGCGCGGCTGTTTGTCTACGACCGTGGCGGCCGCATCATCGCCAGCACCGGCGGCGACGAGATCGTCGGCCAGAGCATCAGCGCCGACACGCTGAGCCGCGTGGCGGCATTGCGCAGCGAGCTCGATCACTACCCCGAAACCTTCGGCCCCTCGGCCTTCTACGGAGGCGCGGCCACCTACATCTACCACGCCGCGATCCGTCACCCGGAACAGGCCGGCAGCGTGGTGGGCGGCATCGGCATCGTGTTCGACTCGACGCCGGAGCTGCGCAATATGCTGAACAGCGGCGTTGCCGGCCGTGCCAGCATGCGCGCCTACTTCGTCACGCCGGAAGGCCGCGTGCTGTCCAGCACCGACCCCACCTGCGCGCCGGGCGATCTGCTGCACCTGGACGGCGGCCTGCTGGCGCTGGCCAATGCGGCCGATGCCGGCCCCGGCGCCAGCGTCTCGCGCATCATGCGGCACGACGGCCAGTATGTGATCGCCGCCTGCACCCGTGGCGCCGGCTACCGCGAATTCCGTTCGGCGGAGGGCGTCGAGCAGCCGGTCATCGCGGTGCTGCTGCAAGCGTTTGGCCCGCTGCGCACCGAGCTGCCGGCGCGCGCCGCCGTGCGCATCGAGCGCCTGCGCGATACCGGCCCGGACTACGCCATCTTCCACGCCGGCCGCACGCTGATGGCGCTGCGTGCGGCGCAAATCCAGGAGGCGGTGCCGTTCGCCAAGGTGCAGCGCACCACCAGCGGCGGCCACCCGGCCCGCCTCGGCATGCTGGACGTGCCGCTGGCAGGGGGCAAGAAGCATTTCGTGTGGGTGTTCGACCTGCCGCTGCTGGCCACCGGCCGCCCGGGCGTGGTCACCGAGAACAGCCAGGTGATGCTGGTGCACCTGGGCCAGAGCGTAATCGGCTTGCTGGTCGACGACCTGCATTCGGTGCAGCAGTTCGACACCGCCGACATGACCGACTCGCCGCTAAGCAGCGGCGAGTCAGCGCTGGCGCCGCGCCTGATCAAGGCCAACCAGGGCAACCTGCTGATCGAGGAGATCGATATCGAGCGCTTGTTCGCACGCCTGCGCGCATAAGCGCGCATCAGGCCGGGTCAGGCGGCGTCGGCGGCATGCAGCTGCTGGCGCGCCTGGCGGCGGTACAGCATCAGCGTGGCGAACAGGCCGCAGACGGCGGCCAGCGTCATCCACCAACCCGGCGCGCTCTTGTCGCCGCTGTACTCGATCAGGCCGGTGGCAATGGCTGGCGTGAAGCCGCCGAACAGCGCCGTCGCCAGGCTGTAGGCCAGCGAGAAACCGACCGTGCGCACATCGGCCGGCATCACCTCGGTCAGCGCCACCACCATCGCGCCGTTGTAGCTGGCGTACAGGAACGACAGCCACAACTCCACCTCCAGCATGCGGCCGAAGCTTGGCGATTGCACCAGCCAGTGCAGCGCCGGGTACGCGGTGAGGATGGTCAGGACGGTAAAGCACAGCAGCAGCGGCCGACGGCCGACCCGGTCCGATACCGCGCCCATCACCGGCAGCCAGATGAAGTTCGAGATGCCGATCAGCGCCGTCACCACCAGCGCATCGGTGCCGCTCAGGTGCAGCACGCTCTTGCCGAAGGTCGGCGTATACACGGTGATCAGGTAGAACGACACGGTGGTCATCGACACCAGCATCATGCCGCACAGGACCAGGCCCCAGTTGTTGAGCATCGAGCGGAAGATCTCATGCAGCGCGGGACGGTGGGTACGGGCCTGGAATTCGGCAGTCTCCTGCAGCGAACGGCGGATCACAAACAGCACCGGCACGATCATGCAGCCGACCAAGAACGGGATGCGCCAGCCCCAGGCGCTGATCTCGGCCGGCGCCAGCCACTGGTTCAGGCCAAAGCCCAGTGCGGCCGCCACCACCACCGCGACCTGCTGGCTGGCCGACTGCCAGCTGACGTAGAAGCCCTTGTTGCCCGGCGTCGCCATCTCGGACAGGTAGACCGACACGCCGCCCAGTTCCACGCCGGCCGAAAAGCCCTGCAACAGGCGGCCGGTGAGCACCAGCGCCGGCGCCAGGTAGCCAATCGTGGCATAGCCCGGCACGCAGGCAATCAGCAAGGTGCCCATCGCCATCAGCGCCAGCGTTACGATCAGCCCCTTGCGGCGGCCGACGCGGTCGACATAGGCGCCCAGCAGGATCGCCCCCAGCGGCCGCATCAGGAAGCCGGCGCCGAAGGTCATAAAGGTCAGCATCAGCGAGGCCAGTTCATCGCCGGACGGGAAAAACGCCGCGGCGATGGCATTGGCATAGAAGCCAAACAGGAAGAAGTCGAACATCTCCATGAAGTTGCCGCTGACGACGCGGATCACGCTGCTGAATTGGCTGGCCATAGTGCCTCCCGCGCAAAAGGCCCACTATAGTGGAAACAGTCTCCGACAAACAACACAGCCCGCGTTTTTTGCAGTTCGTCACAAATCTGTCGGCGGTGGCAAGCAAGTTCAGTAAAATTAAAATGTCGAATTTATCAACGCATTTATCAACGCATTTATCAACGTCACCGAGGAATTATCATGCGCCGTACCGCTGTCGCCGTCCTGATCACCGCCCTGTCTGCCTTGAGCGCCACTGCCCACGCCGCCGAGTCCACCCGCGCGCTGCCGTCGTTCATCGCCATCGATGCCAAGGGCGCCTTCGTCATGACGGTGGAAGTGGGCAAGGCACAGTCGGTGCTGGTCAGCGGCGAGGACAACTTCGTCGCCAGCCTGAAGACCGAAGTGGTCGACAATGAACTGCGGATCACGCTGCCGGACAAGCGCTTCAAGTCCAGCAAGGCCAATCCGCGCATCACCATCACCATGCCGTCGCTGAGCCGGGTCAAGGTGGAAGGCGCCGGCGAGACCATCGTCAACAAGGTCAACACCGACCGCCTGGACATCAGCTACCTGGGCGCCGGCCACCTGGAAGCCAACGGCAAGGTCAAGTACCTGCGCCTGAACGCCAAGGGCGTCGGCGAGGTCGACACCCAGAAGCTGCAGGCCGAACGGGTCGACGTCAATTTCGAAGGCGTCGGCAACGTCAGCGTCTACGCCACCGACCTGCTGAACGCGGTGGCCAAGGGCATCGGCGGCCTGACCTACTACGGCCACCCGAAAACCGTCAACAAGTCGGTGTCCGGTATCGGCAACGTCAAGGCCGGCGACTAGGCGCTAATTAATTGCCACAGTGACACACGGTGCGAATGCGGGTACTATCAGAAGCATAACAACCGCAACGCACCCTGGAGGCATTCCCTGTGGCTGTGGCCAACGACATCGCGCACTGGCGCGCGCAGATCTTTGCGAAACTGCTGCTGGTCGTGTTCCTGCTCGGGCTGCTCACCGCGGTACCCAGCGCGCTGCTGGCCGCCAGCGAAGGCATGTGGTCGATCGCCGTGGTCGATATCGTGGCGCTGCTCTGGATCGGCGTCATCTGGCGCTGGCGCGCCATCTCCTACACCGCGCGTGTCATCAACTTCCTCAGCGTCGCCTTCCTGGTCGGCATCGCACTGCTGCTCAAGGTAGGACCGGTCAGCCAGATCTACCTGATGGCCGTGCCGGTGCTGGCGGCGCTGCTGCTTGGCCTGCGGCCGGCGCTGTGGACGCTGCTGCTGGCAGGCTTCAGCGTGATGGTGCTGGGCTTCGAGGACAACGCCAACCTGCATTTCGAAGGCTTGCCCGACCACGGCTTCCTGAAGGCCGCCATCATCTCGCTCAACTTCAGCTTCATGACGGCGGTGCTGACCCTGTCGTGCGCGGTGCTGCTGCGGCAGCTGGAACGCTCGCTCGACCAATTGTCCGACCTCAACGCCGAACTGCGCCTGACCGCCGCCGCCGTGGCGCGCCTGAACGACATGGTGCTGATCGCACGGATGGACCAGGACGCGGTGCAGCACATCATTTTCGTCAACCAGGCGTTCGAGCGCCGCACCGGCTACCAGCGCGACGAAGTGATCGGCCGCGACCTGCGCCTGTTGCGCGGTCCGGACACCGACCCGGCGGTGTTGCTGGACATCGAACGCGCCATGGCGCGCAGCGAGGCGGTGCGCGCCGAGCTGCTGAATTACACCAAGGCCGGTCAGCCCTACTGGGTGGAAATGGAACTGGTGCCGTTCGCCGATGAAGGCGGCATCAACACCCACTGGGTGGCGGTGGAGCGCGACATCACCGAACGCCGCAAATCGCAGGACGACATCCACCGCCTGGCGTTCTTCGACGTCCTGACCGGCCTGCCGAACCGCCGCCTGCTGATGGACCGCATCGACAAGCTGCTGGCCAGTTCCGAACGCAGCGCCACCTATAGCGCGGTGATGTTCATCGACCTCGATCGCTTCAAGACCATCAACGACGCCCGCGGCCACGCCATCGGCGACGCCCTGCTGCGCAACGCCGCCGCGCGCCTGAGCACCCTGATGCGCAAGGCCGACACCGTGGCGCGCATCGGCGGCGACGAGTTCGTGGTGCTGCTCGGCCACCTGTCGCAGGAACTGCAGGGCGCCAGCCACGCGGCGCTGACCGTGGCGGAAAAAATCCGTGGCGCCATCGGCCAGGACTTCGAGATCGAGGGCCAGACCTACAACTCCACCGCCAGCATCGGCGTGACCATGCTGCCGCGCCTCGGCCAGGCCGGCCAGACCGCCCAGGACCTGCTGCGCGAAGCCGATACCGCCATGTACCGCGCCAAGTCGGACGGCCGCAACGGCATCGCCTTCTTCGAGGCCGCGATGCAGGCCGAAGTCGAGCACCGCCTGACGCTGGAGCGCGACCTGGCCGCCGCGCTGGCCAACAACGAATTGCAGATGCACGTGCAGGCGCAGGTCGACCGCGACGGCCGCGTGGTGGGTGGCGAGCTGCTGATGCGCTGGCCGCTGGCCGACGGCGCGATGGTGCCGCCCGCTGTCTTCATCCCGGTGGCCGAGGAATCCGGCCTGATCGTTGAACTGGGCGCCTGGGCGTTGCGCCAGGCCTGCGCGGCGGTGCTGCAACTGCAGGCGGCGGGCCTGGCGATGCCGCTCTCGGTCAATGTCAGCCCGACACAGTTTCGCCAGGCCGACTTTGTCGCCCAGGTGCGGCAGGCGCTGGCCGACAGCGGCGCGCCGGCCACGCTGCTGGTGCTGGAAGTGACCGAAGGCCTGCTGATCGACAAGATGGACGACACCATCGCCCGCATGCACCAGCTGACCGCGATGGGGCTACGCTTCTCCATCGACGACTTCGGCACCGGCTATTCCAGCATGGCGTACCTGAAGAAGATGCCGCTGTATGAGCTGAAGATCGATCGCAGCTTCATCATGGACACGCCGCACGACGCCAGCGGCTCGGCGCTGGTGCAGTCGATCCTGGCGATGGCCGGCCACCTTGGGCTGCGGGTGGTGGCCGAGGGCGTCGAGACGCAGGCCCAGGCCGACTTTCTGATCGCCCACGATTGCGCCTGCATGCAGGGTTACCTGTATGCGCGGCCGATGCCGCTGGCAGCGCTGATTGAACGGTTACACAGCAACACGGCAGTGGCAGCCGCATAGCCATCACACACAGTGGGAGGTGCAATGAAACTGAGCGTCGCACAAAAAATGGGGCTGCTGGCCGGTGCCGCGCTGGCCGGCATCGTGCTGCTGGCGGCGGTCAGCCAGTATCAGATGGAGAAGGTCTACGATGCCGCCAACTACTCCACCGTCAACACGGTACCGAGCCTGGTGGTGATCGACAAGCTGCGCGACAGTTTCCTGCGCATGCGCATCCGCGTCAACCAGCATGTGCTGAACACCGAAGAGAAGAAGTTCGCGGAGCTGGACAACAGCGTCAACCAGATGCGCAAGCTGGTCGACGACAGCATGCGGAAGTACGAACCGCTGCTGGCCGACGACAAGGACAAGGCCATCCTCGACAAGGAAAAAGCTTCGTGGGCCAAGGTGCAGCCGCAGATCGAGGCGGTGCTGGCCGAATCGCGCGGCAACCGCAACGACAAGGCGCGCATTGCGCTGGAGGCGGCACGACCGGAAATCCAGGTGATGCAGGCGCTGCTCGACGAACACTTCGACTACAACGTCGCGCTGGGACAGCAGGGCGCCGACCAGGCGGTGGCCGCCAAGAAGGCGGCGGTGCGCAATGCCATCGTCATCGCCGGCTGCACGCTGCTGGTGGTGGCGCTGATCAGCGCCCTCATCACGCGCGCGCTGCTCAGGCAACTCGGCGGCGAACCTGATTACGCGGCCGAGATCGTCAACCGCGTGGCGCATGGCGACCTGACGGTGACGGTGCGGATCAGGCCGGGCGACAGCGCCAGCCTGCTGGCGGCGATGCACAGCATGGTCGGCAACCTGTCGCGCGTGGTGGGTGAAGTCAATGACGGCGCCGAAGCCCTGGCCAGCGCGTCGGAGCAGGTCAGCGCGACGGCGCAATCACTATCGCAGGGTGCCAGTGAACAGGCGGCGGCGGCCGAGCAATCGAGCGCCGCCATCGAGCAGATGTCGGCCTCGATCGCGCAGAACACCGAGAACGCCAAGGTCACCGACGGCATGGCCGGCAAGGCCGCGCAGGAAGCCGGCGAAGGCGGCGAGGCGGTGCGCTCCACCGTGACGGCGATGCGCGAGATCGCCAGGAAGATCGGCATCATCGACGATATCGCCTACCAGACCAACCTGCTGGCGCTAAACGCGGCGATCGAGGCGGCGCGCGCCGGCGAACATGGCAAGGGCTTCGCCGTGGTGGCGGCGGAGGTGCGCAAGCTGGCCGAGCGCAGCCAGGTGGCGGCGCAGGAAATCGAACAGGTGGCGTCGGGCAGCGTCAGCCTGGCCGAGAAGGCCGGCGCGCTGCTCGACACCATGCTGCCGAATATCCGGCGCACCTCGGACCTGGTACAGGAAATCACGGCGGCGTCGGAGGAACAGTCGGCCGGCGCGGGGCAGATCAATTCGGCCATGAGCCAACTGAGTCAGACCACCCAGATGAACGCCTCCAGCTCGGAACAGCTGGCCGCCACCGCCGAGGAAATGAGCGGTCAGGCCGAGCAGCTGCAGAGTGCGATGGCGTTCTTCAAGGTGCGCTGACTACTGGACGATGGTGACGCGTTTGCCGCTGACGTTGCGCTGCGCCGGATTGCCGTAGACCGTAACGCTGCCGGAGCCGTTGGCGCTGGCCACCACCGACTGCGTGACGGCGGCGGCGATGCTGCCGGAACCGTTGCTGCTCAACTCCGCGCGTTCGCTGGTCATGCCGGCCAGGTCGGCGCTGCCGGAGCCATTCAGGCGCACCGTCATATTGCGCACGTTGCCGCTGGCGTTGGCGCCGCCGGAGCCGCGCAGCTCCAGGTTCAGCGTGTCGCCGTTGACGCGGCCCAGATCGAGCCGGCCGGAGCCGTTCAGCTGCGCCACAGTATTCCCGCTATTCAGGCCTGAGGCGTTCAGGCCGCCGGAGCCGTTCAGGCGCGCGTCCAGGCGGTCGACGTTGCCGCTCACGCGCACCGAGCGCGAACCGTTCAGCGACAGGTCGAGCGGGCCGCCGCTCAAGCCGCTGACCGTCAATTGTCCCGAACCGTTGGCGGACAGGTGACGCAGCACCGGCGTGGAAAACACCACCTTGAGCGGGTTGCTGGTGCGGATATTGCCATCGATCGAGATACGCAGCGTGCCGCCGCTGGCATCGGTACGCAGCAGCGGCAGGATATTGCTGTCGCCTTCCACCTGCAGCGCGGCGCTCTGGCCGACCCGCACCTCGACCTGCATCGGGCCATTGATGTCGATGCCGTCCAGTGTCGCGACCTGGCGGTTTTCGACCACAATATGGCCGTCGCCCTGCACCGCGGTGCCACTGAACGACGATTTGTACTGGACACTGCCATCGCCGTTGTCCGGCACCACGATAACGGCGCAGCCGGCGAAGATGGAGAGGGCGGCGAGAGCGATGATGGTACGGCGCATGATGGGGTGTCCTGGGGTTGGTAAAGTGTTGCCACTATAGCCAGCGCGGCGGCGGCCGTCCGGGCGATGCGACAAACGGTCGAAAAAGGGGGATGAAACGCACAAACGGCGGTGCTACCATAGCGGCATGACCACCGCCCTCCACTCCGACCTGCAAGACCTGCGCGACCGCACGCGCCAATTCGCCCGCGCCCGCGACTGGCAGCAGTTCCACACACCCAAGAACCTGGCCATGGCGCTGTCGGTGGAAGTGGCCGAACTGGCCGAGCACTTCCAGTGGCTGCAAACCGGCACCGCCGCCGAGCTGGACGACGACCGGCGCACCGCCATCCGCCACGAACTGGCCGACGTGCTGCTCTACCTGGTGCAGCTGGCCGACAAGCTGGAAGTCGACCTGCACGCGGCCGCCGTCGACAAGATGGTCCTGAACGCGATCAAGTACCCGGCCGATCCGGTACGCAGCGAGCTTCGCAAATCCAGCGAATCGTGACCCTGCCCTGGCGCCCCAGGGTAGTCAGAAGCGGGGTTGGTCAAAGTACTATCTGCTGGTCACCGGCACGCCCGTTTCCGGCACTTGCAGGATGAACTGGCTGCGCAGGTCGCGCACCATTGTCCTGATGTCGGCCTGCATCGCCAGGTAGTCTTCCGGCGTGCAGACCTTGGTGCCGGCCTTGCCGCTCTTGAAGCCGCGACCAATCAGCAGCTTGCCGCCGACCTGCCTGAACTCGGCATGGTAGTGGAAATACGGGCTGTCGACCCGCACATCGGGCGGCACCGCCAGCAGCGTGGCGTTCTTCGGGAACTCATAGCTCGCCTCTTCCTCGTAATCGTTTTCCGGACAGACGAACGGTTGCGTGCGCGTCGCCTCGTTGGTCAGGCCGAACACCTGCTGCGCCAGGCCGACATACAAACTCGACGAACTCGGCACGCCTACCGTGCCAGGCAGGTAGACCCAGTTCTCACCCTGGCCGCGCAGGCTGTAGCGGTAGCCCTGGCCGGCCGCCTTGTCGCCCGGATCGCCCGGATCGCCCAGATCGCCCAGCAGCACATCGCCGCCGCCCTTGACGCCGGCGTTTTTCAGCAGCGACTCGACAAAGCGTTGCTGGTCCTCCTTGCGCCAGTTGCGATGCTCGTGACGCACCTCCTCTTCCCACCAGCCCAGCTGGTCGCGCGTGAAGTCGAATGTGGCCGAGCCGTCGGCCGCAATCCGCACGGTGTAGCGACTCCGGATTTTGCCCAGCTGCGTGACCGGCGTGTGACCCAGCTTGCCACTGCGGGTCAGGATCACGGTCTTGTCCAGGTCCCATGCCGGCAGGTAGCCGGCGCTGATGTTTTCCGCCGTCGAGTCGAGATACAGGTCCAGGCCCGGAATGTAGGTGATGGCGTGATTGAACTGCCCCAGGCTGGCGACCGCGGCCAGCTGGTACGAGTCGCCAGCGTTGATCAGCACCGGCGTGCTGTCGATGCCGACCGCGCGCAGCAGCGCTTCCATCAGCGTCGCGTGGTCCTTGCAGTCGCCGTAGCGGTTGTCCAGCACCGCTTCGGCGTTGTGCGGTTCCAGCCCACCGTTGCCAATGTAGACGGCGACATAGCGGATGTTCTTGCGGACCCAGTTATCGATCGCCAGTGCCTGTTCGCGTGGATCGCTCAGGCCCTGCGTCACCTCGCGCGCCTTGGCGATGATGCGCGCGGTCGGGGTGGCCGCCGCCGCGGCGGCGCGGTCGTAGGCCAGGCCGACCTCGGCGAAGTTGTCGAAGGTCGAGACGAACAGGTGGCGGCCATAATCGGCGTAAGCGATGGTGCCGAATTCGATGCGCGGATTCTCGGCCTGCTGGTAGTCCCAGCGGTACACCGTGCGGCCGTCGCGGGCCTGCGGCGCGCTGGCCTTGAAGCCGGGATCATCAGCGCGCAGCCGCATGGCGGACGGCAGGTCGTAGATCAGCGTCAGTTGTCTGGTCGGACGAAACAGCGGATAGGTGGCGTCGCTGAACTGGCCAGGGAACATGGCGCTGCGGCGGATGCGGCGGATCTTTGAATACAGCTTGTCGCCCACCGCGACGTCGGGATAGATCACCGACTTGACCTGCATGTCCTGGAACATCGGCGCGCCACTGTAGGCTGGCTCCTGCTGCAGCTTGATCTGGTCTGGCTGCACCTGGATGCGGCGACCATCCGGCTTTTCGGTGTAGGCCTCGACCACCTCGATATTTTCCAGCGTGCGGTTGAAGTGGAACTGGCGCTGGGCCTCGGCGCCCACCGCGCGCTGCGCGTTCAGCAGCACCAGGACTTCATGGTCCAGCGTGAAGCTGCCGTCCTGCCGCACCACAAATGCCTGCACTTCCTTCAACGTGGTCACCGACGAGTCGGTGCCGTCATCGGCGGCAAGGGCAGGCGTGGACAGCAGCGTGGCGACGCACAAGGCCGCAAGACATTTCATTTTCATGGCAGACACAGGAAGATGCGGAACACGCATTCTTGTCAGCCTTTGCATTTTAGTCAAGTTACCGGCGAGTAATCTCGACTAGAACCGCTGCGGACAGCTCGACATGGTGGGTTGGCCGAAGCTGTCGCGCCCGCCCTTGGCGGCGGCGTTGCCGGACATGCTGGCTTTGTCGGGATAGAACAGGCAGTACTCGCCGAAGGCTGTGATGACCTTGTAGATGTGGTTGGGGTCGTTGGGGGCGCTGAATAACTCGATGCGCGCTGACTCGAACCATTTGGGACCGACCGCCGCATGCGCCGCCGCGAAGCCTTTCGACAGGCGCGCGCCGGTCGAGTCGGAAAGCGGCGCGGAGGTCAGGGCCTGGTGATGCTCGGTGCGCAGTTGGCGGTCGATGGCGCCAACCGCCTTGAGCGCCTGTTGCACCACGTCGGCCGAAGGCGCGGCCGGCGTTTCAGTCATCAGCGCCGATTCCTCCAGCCTGGATGCCGCGGCAACGGCACCCGCTGATGGCGCGTCGCTCGTGGCCGGCGATGACGTGGCAGTTGCCGGCGACGTCGGCACTTTCGGCGGCGCCGGTGAGGTGGCCGCAAGTGACGCGGCTGGCGGCGTGGTTAGCGGGGTGGCTTGAGGTGAGCCCGGTGGTGCGCCCGGCGGCGCGACTCGATGCGCGCCCGGTGACGCGGCTTGAGGCGTGGCATATGGTGCGGCTTGCGGCGTGCGCGGCGGCGAGTCCTGACGCGCTGTGTGCGGCAGCAACCACTGTATCCACACGCGCTCCCCGCGCGGCGCCGACAGCGGCAGCGGGCGCATGACCGCCCACAGCAGCGCCAGATGCATCAGGACGATCCATCCAAAGCTGGCCGCGCGCCGCTGGTTCATCGCGGCTGCAGACCCAGCGCCTTGCGAATATGT
>JGI20283J13201_100117_pt1 | contig 32822 bp, 28 predicted proteins | sample Plalitdecfosmids_FD_13201 | JGI IMG/M metagenome (IMG submission 13201)
TCGACCCGATCGACGGCACGCGCGATTATGTGCGCGGGCGTGAGGGCTGGGCGATTTCCATTGCCCTCGTCGAGAATGGCCAACCGCTGATCGGCGTGTTGAACGCGCCCGCGCGGCGCGAGATCTGGCGGGCCGAACGCGGCAAGGGCGCGACGCTCAACGGCCTGCCGATCCGCACCGGCAATCGCACCGTCTTCCCGGGCGCGCGCGTGCCGACCGACACGCTGCCGAAGGTGGACAGCGATCTGGTCGCCGTCGCCAAACCAAATTCGATCGCGCTGCGCATCGCCATGGTCGCGGCGGGCGAGGCCGACCTCGTTGCGACGCTGCGCTGGGGCTATGAATGGGATATCGCTGCCGCCGCGCTGATCGCCGCGGAAGCCGGCGCGGCCGTCAGCGATGCCTTCGGCCAGCCGCTGCACTTCAACACGCCCAGCGCGCAAGCTTTTGGCGTTTTGGTGACCACCCCCGGCATTCACGCCGCCGCCATCGACCGTCTCGCCGAACGCGCCAAGGCGGCGACGGCGTAGCTGCGCTCCGGCGGTCGCACCACTCCGTTCGCCCTGAGCTTGTCGATGGGCTGTTCTTCTTGAAGGCGTTCTCGGCGCAGGTGGGCTGGTCGGGGATTGATGCGCGTCTTGTACCAACTTGCCGCTTCCACGTCGGCCCCGGCCTTCGAGCAGAGAGGCTGGACTTGAGAGAAGTGCCAGCCGCGTCGCGCATATCGATATCCATGCAAGCGGCCTGTCGCCTCGGATGAGGCAGGCGCTCCTACGATCCGCCAGTTGCCAAGCGGGCCCGCCTCAAGATAATGTTAGCGCTAACGATAAGCCTTAGTTTGCACCGGTCCGGGAGAGACTTGATCATGCCAATTTCCTCCAAAGCCCTTTTCCCCATGCTGCTGCTCGCCGCCTCCGGCGCTGCGGCTGCACCCCAGGCTGCGCGTCCCGCCCCAGCGGCGACGGGCGATGCCGCCAAGGCGCCCGATGGCCGGCGCTTCCTGTCGCAACCGCTGGTGACGGAGATCTTCACCGCCGATCCGTCCGCACATGTCTGGAACGGCAAGATCTATGTCTATCCGAGCCACGACATCAACGGCCCCACACCGCAGGACGATCTGGGCGGCCATTTCGAGATGCGCGATTATCGCGTGTTGAGCATGGAGCGGATCGGCGGGCCGGTGACGGTGCACCCCGTCGCGCTGGACGTGAAGGACGTGCCTTGGGCAGACAAGCAGATGTGGGCGCCGGACGCCGCCTACAAGAACGGCACCTATTACCTCTATTTCCCGGCGAAGGATAAGGCGGGCGCGTTCCGCATCGGCGTCGCCACGTCCAAGTCGCCGACCGGACCATTCAAGGCGAATCCCCAGCCGATCAAGGGCAGCTTCTCGATCGATCCTGCCGTCTTCACCGACAATGACGGCCAAAACTACATGTATTTCGGCGGTATTTGGGGCGGCCAGCTCCAGCGCAACACCACCGGCACCTATGATCCGAACGGCTCGAAGACGGATCTCGATCAGCCTGGCAAGCCTGCGCTCAGCCCGAAGGTCGCGAAGCTCACGGGCGGCATGACCGAGTTCGCCGAGGCACCGCGCGACGTCGTGATCGTCGACAAGGAGGGCAAGCCGCTGCTCGGCGGCGACCATGATCGCCGCTTCTTCGAGGCGTCGTGGATGCACAAGTACAAGGGCAAATATTATTTTAGCTACTCGACCGGCGACACCCATTATCTCGCCTATGCGATCGGCACCTCGCCCTATGGCCCGTTCACCTATCAGGGCCGCATCCTGGAGCCGGTGCTCGGCTGGACCACGCACCATTCGATCGTGGAATGGAACGGCCGCTGGTGGCTCTTCTATGCCGACAGCCAGCTCTCCGGCGGGGACACGCGCCTGCGCAACGTGAAGGTGACCGAGCTCCACTATAATGACGACGGTACGATCCGGACGATCGATCCCTTCGTGAAGTGAGGTTCAGGGGCGCGGGGAATAGTCCTTCAGCGCCCCTGCTTCACCACCAGCACGTCCTGTAGCACCAGCGCGTCGAGCGCCGTCTCGGCGAACAGCGCCACTGCCTGTTCCGGCGTCTCGACGATCGGCATCCCCTGGCGATTGAAACTGGTGTTGAGCAGCGCGGGAATGCCGGTCTGCGCGTGAAAGGCCTCGATCAGACGCCAAAAGGCAGGGTTCCACGCCGGATCGACGGTCTGCACCCGCGCCGTGCCATCGACATGCGTAACGTTCCGAAGCGCGTTGCGCAGAGCCGGCTTCGTGCGGTCGACCAGGATCATGTACGGGCTCGCGCGGCCGGACTCGAACCAGGTATCCGCGTGATCCGGCAGGACGGCGGGGGCGAAGGGTCGGAAGTCCTCACGGAACTTGATCCGCGCATTGATATGGTCGCCCATCCCCTCGATTCCCGGATGGGCCAGGATGCTGCGATGGCCCAGCGCGCGCGGGCCGAACTCGCAGCCGTCCTGGAACCAGCCCAGCGTCCGCCCTTCCGCCAGGAGTGCAGCCGCCTGCCGGGCCAACTCCGCCTCGCCCGGTATCGAGATCGTCCAGTCGCCCGGCGCGTCGTTCAGCGCCCGCCGAACCTCCTCGGCCCCGTAGCGCCGGCCGAAACAGGTGTCGCCGTCATGCGGCACCTTCTCGCGCCCCAGCACCTTCATCCAGCCGTAAAAGGCGCAGCCCAGCGCCAGCCCGTTGTCGCCGGCCGCGGGCTCCATATAGAGGTGCTCCACCACCCCATCGTCGAGCAGGCGTGCATTGGCGACCGCGTTCAGCGCGACCCCGCCGGTGTAGCAGAGCTGCGGGCCGGGAAAGCGGGCGAGTCGCGCGCGGAACAGCGCCGCGATCGCGCGCTCCACCTCGCGCTGCGCCCACCAGGCGATGTCCGCATAATATTGGAAGTCTGCACGGAAACCGTCCCGCCCGGCTGCGGGGCGATCGAGTGCTGCCTTCCAGCCTTCCTCGACGAACAGCCGCCCGTCGCGGATCGCGAATGCGTTGCGACCCACAGCATCCGGCCGCCCATAAGGCGCCAATCCCATTAGCTTGCCGACATCGTCCATGTCGCCGAACACGTAGTGGCTAACGGCGGCGTAGAATCCGCCGATCGAATGGCGCGTAGTGGGCAGAAGGGGCGTAGCCTCGCTTCTGCCGACCGAGCTGAAATCCTTGATCAGCGGGATCACGTCGTGCCCGTCGAACCGGTAGAAGCTGTCTTTCTCGTGCAGCGTCGCGGTCTCGGCGCGGGAGAGGTCGTCTGCGAGGATGACGGCACCGTCCAGGTCGGTGCACTCGCGATACGGGCTGCCACAGCCGTCTATGACCATGATCGCGCAGCGCTCGAACGGAGCCGTTCCGGCGGCGCTCCAGGCATGGGCCAGATGGTGCGAGATGCTCAACAGCGGCGGATGATCGTTGTCCGCAAACAGCCGCGGCCCGTGAAAACTACTCCGTGGTGGGACCTCGAAATTGGCGCATTGCACGACGAGGTCGATCTGGGCGAGGGTGATGCCCTCCGCGTCCAGGCAGTAACGGATGGCGGCGCTGTCGTTCCCGCCGTCATGCTTCCGGCGGGTGATCCGCTCCTTCTCGATTCCTACGCAGACCCTGCCGTCCTTCAGCAGCACGGCCGATCCGTTGTGGGAAAGCCCGGTGCCAAGGACATAGACGGGTTTCTTCATGGCACAGTTTGGCGCGATGAAGGCCCTCCCGGTCAACCGGAAACGGCGCGGCCGCTTCAGCCCTGCGTGGGTCCGTCGTCGCGGTACTTGATCTCCAGGAAACGGCCGCGCGTCGCCAGCAGGTTCAGGTCGCCCTCGGCAAGCTGGGCGGACATCTCGCCGATCTCCTGTTCGATCAGCTTCAGCCCCTCGGCAAGCTGCGCGTCCGGCGACTTGCCGTTGCGCTCGACGCCGCGCAGCGGCTGCGGCACCTTCGCATAATCCTTGATCAACTCGGGCAGCTGCTCGCCGACCAGCTTGCGGACCTCGGCGGCGGCCGGCTCGCGCTCGTCGAGCGTGGCGAGCTGTGGTGCCAGCGTTTCCAGCCGGATGCCGATGCCGTCGACCAGCGTCTGGGCCGGCGCCGGCAGGGCAGGGCGCTGCGTCTCGAGCCACTGTTCGGTCTTGAGCGGAAGCGCCTTGAGCGGCACTTCCACCAGCTTCTCGGGCGCGATCGGCGTCTCCAGCGAGACGAAGGCGATCAGCAGCGTCACCGCCACCAGCACCGCAGCGACCAGCAGAGCGCCGCCCATGCCGATTGGCGAGAACCAGCCGAACACGATCGTCGCGATGACGATCGCCAGGTCCGCGGCCACGATCAGCCCGGCCCGCTTGGCCAGACCGGTGCCGCGCCGCCGGCGCTTGCGCTGCAGCAACGCCTGGTCGCGCCGCTCGTTGAGGAACTGGGTCGTCCTGGCGATCTGGCGATCGACGTCGGTCATGTCACACGGCTTCCAGCTTGAAGATCTCGCCCCCGCTGCCCGAATTCTGCGTCGCCCCTTCGGCTCGCGCGATATAGCCCTTCGACTTCTCGACCTCGTTGCCGAGCACGTTGACCGTGGTCTTCATCGAATCGAGCGCCTTCAGCTTGAAAGTGTCGATCGCGTCCATCGTGTCGTAGATGTTCTGGAAGGCGCGCTGCAGCGTCTCGATCGGAATTGTCGAGCTGGCCGCCTGCTCGTGGATCGTCGCGGTCTGGCTCTTCAGCAGCTTGCCGGTCGAATCGATGATGTTGGCGGTGGTGGTGTTGAGCGCGGTGATCTGCTCCAGCACCAGCTTCTGATTGGTAAGCGCCTGGGCGACGGTCACCGCGGTACGCAGCGCCGAGACGGTGGTGGTGGAGGCGCGGTCGACGCCCTTCACCAGCTCGACATTGTTCTTCTTGACCAGATCGAGCGCGAGATAGCCCTGCACCGTCACCGCCATCTGGGTCAGCAGGTCCTGGGTGCGCTGCCGGACGTAGAACAGCGCCGTCTCGCGGATCGCCTTGGCCTTGGCCGGATCGGTGTGATCCAGCTCGTTCGCCTTGTCTTCAAGCTTCTGGTCCATCGTCCTGGACAGCACGATCATCTGTTCGAGCCGCCCCATCGCGGTCCACAGGTTCGCGCGCTCCACGTCGATCGCGGCATTGTCCATCAGCAGCTCGTCCTTGCCGCTGGTCAGGCTCTTCAGGATCGAGGCGATATGCGTCTGCGAGCTTTTGTAGCCATCGAAATAATTGCGCATCTTGTTGCCGAACGGCAGGATCCCGAACAGCTTCTTGGGCGCGAGCAGATTGCCCTGCTTGCCGGGATCGAGATCCTCGATCGTCCGGCGCAGCTCCGCCAGATCGGCCCCGACGCCGGATTCCTGGTCCATCGCCTTGACCGGGCGATCAAGGAAGCGGTTCGACTGGCCCGCCGCCTCGCGAATCTCCTTCTGCCCCATGGCGCTGATCGCATCGACGCGCTTGCCGAACTCGGGCGAGTTCACGTCCTGAGCGATCAGATCGTCGATGAAGCTGTCGACGCGCTGCTCCAGCTGATTACGCTTGGTCTCATCCACCGGCACCAGCCCGGCCGCCTTTTCGGGCGCGACCACGGGCACGGGATCCGGCGGGGTGAGCACCAGGTCGGTGGTCGCGGTCTCTGTCTGCGTCGCCATTCGGGTCCTCCACGAGCTTCCCGCCTAGATCGCAGGCTTCGCATCACCGTTCAAGTGTATGATGTAAATAATACACCGAGGAATCGACCATATATTGGGTCGGGAGTGACCTTAGTAACGGGCGGCGTGAACGCCGATCCGGTCTCGCTGCCAGACGGTGAAGCGGGCGTTGCGGGTGGAGCGCATGGCGCGGCGGACCGCTGCCTTGTCGAAGCCGCGCGCATCGCCGATCCGGTGGATCAGGTCCTCGCCCGGCATGGTGCCCGCCGGCAGCACGAACAGGATCCGGTCTTCGGCATCGGCGAGTAGCCAGCACATGTCGGTGGGGAAGGGGCCGGTATCCCATGTCTCCACCATCACCTTCGCGACGCGGCCGAGCATTCGCCGTCCGGACAGGTCCTCCAGCCGCCGCGGCCGCGCCGAGCCTCTGGCGCGCGCCCGCGCATTCAGCAGATGATCGTACAGCCCCCGAAGAATCATGGTCACCTCTTCATCAACGATAAAAGAGTCCGCTTCGGCCGAGAAGGCCAATCTTCGCTTTTCCGTCCCGAATTCGCGCGGTCGGGACGCGGTTCTTGAAAGCCGTTTCGGCAAGCATGACATCCGCCCTTTCCGCGACGCAGCATTTGCGCTATCGGCGCGGCCAATCTTTTCCCTGCAAAACATCGAGTATCCCAATGAGCCTCCGCAACGTGGCGATCATCGCCCATGTCGACCACGGCAAGACGACCCTGGTTGATCAGCTCTTCCGCCAGTCCGGCACCTTCCGCGACAACCAGCGTGTCGAAGAGCGCGCGATGGATTCGAACGATCTCGAAAAGGAACGCGGGATCACCATCTTGGCCAAGCCGACCTCGATCGAATGGATCGACGGCGTCGGCGTCGCCACCCGCATCAACATCGTCGACACGCCCGGCCACGCCGATTTCGGCGGTGAAGTGGAGCGTATCCTCTCCATGGTCGACGGCGTGATCCTGCTGGTCGATTCGGCCGAGGGCGCAATGCCGCAGACCAAGTTCGTCACCGGCAAGGCGCTCGCTCTGGGCCTTCGCCCGATCGTGGTGGTCAACAAGGTCGACCGCAGCGACGCGCGTATCCAGGAGGTGCTGGACGAGGTGTTCGATCTGTTCGTCTCGCTGGAGGCAACCGACGAGCAGCTCGATTTCCCGGTGCTCTACGCCTCGGGCCGCAACGGCTATGCCTCGACCGACGAGAATGCGCGCGAAGGCACGCTGACTCCGATGTTCGAGACGATCGTCAGCCACATCCCGGCGCCCAAGGTCGATGTCGACGCACCCTTCACCTTCCTGGTGACCCTGCTCGACCGCGACAACTTCCTCGGCCGCATCCTCACCGGCCGCGTCAATTCCGGCACCGTGAAGCTCAACCAGCCGATCCACGCGCTGAACAATGACGGCAAGATCGTCGAGGCCGGCCGTGCGTCTAAGATCATGACCTTCCGCGGGCTCGAGCGCGTGCCGGCCGAAGAGGCCAAGGCAGGCGACATCATCTCGCTCGCCGGCCTGACCGTCGCGACGGTGTCGGACACCATCGCCGACATCTCGGTCAGCGAGCCGCTCCACGCCCAGCCGATCGATCCGCCGACGCTGTCGATGCGCTTCGCGGTGAACGACTCGCCTATGGCGGGCCGCGAGGGCAGCAAGGTGACGTCGCGCATGATCCGCGACCGCCTGTTCCGCGAGGCCGAATCGAACGTCGCGGTCAAGGTGACTGAGGCCGCCGACCGCGACAGCTACGAAGTCGCCGGCCGCGGCGAGCTCCAGCTCGGCGTGCTGATCGAGACGATGCGCCGCGAGGGCTTCGAGCTCGGCATCAGCCGCCCGCGCGTGCTGTTCGGTGAGGACGAGAACGGCAACAAGACCGAGCCGTACGAGACCGTCATCATCGACGTGGACGAGGAATATTCGGGCACGGTCGTCGAGAAGATGAACCTGCGCAAGGCCGAGATGACCGACATGCGCCCCTCGGGCGGCGGCAAGACCCGCATCACCTTCTCCGCGCCATCGCGCGGCATGATCGGCTACCACGGTGAGTTCCTGTCGGACACGCGCGGTACCGGCATCATGAACCGGCTGTTCGAGAAATACGGTCCGCACAAGGGCCAGATCGAAGGCCGCAAGAACGGCGTGCTGATCTCGAATGGTTCGGGCGAAGCCAACAGCTATGCGCTCGGCCCGCTCGAGGAGCGCGGCATCCTGTTCGTCGGGCATGGCGAGGCGCTGTACGAAGGCATGATCGTCGGTGAGAACGCCAAGACGGATGACCTCGAGGTCAATCCGATGAAGGCGAAGCAGCTCACCAACTTCCGCGCCTCGGGCGGCAAGGACGACGCGATCCGCCTCACCCCGCCGAAGAAGATGACGCTGGAACAGGCCATCGCGTACATCGACGACGACGAGATGGTCGAGGTCACGCCCAAGTCCATCCGCTTGCGTAAGCGCTATCTCGACCCGCACGAGCGCAAGAAGGCGTCGCGCGCCAAGCAGGCCGCGTAAACGCTGGCGCTACGCCGACGCCAGGTCTGGCACCCGCTCCAGATCTCGGGGCAGGGTGAATGGACCTGGTCTTGCGGCCGTGTTCGACCTTTAGGCGAGCGCCTCGGAAAGGGCGTTCGACGAGATGCGCGCATGCCAGCGGGCAAAGCCGTGTATGGCCGCCAGTTCGACTGCCAGCGCCGCAGCCTGCAATCCGGCGCCTGTGTCGCCTAGGAAGAGCACCACAGTGAAGATCATCAGCGTCGCCGACATGGCGACGTTCGCGGTGCCGATACGGACGACGCGGGGCCAGTCCTGGTCCAGCATAGCCCAGGCGAGGCGGATATGTCCGATGCCGAGCAGCGCCCAGAGCGCGAGGAGCGACGGTATCGCTGCCAGATAGGCGGTCGCGAGATAGGGTTGATGCACGCTGCCTTGGGCAAGCACGCCGAATGAACCCGCCTGTCCGGCATAGGAGTAGCCGGCTGCGCATCCGAACTGGAGCGCTGCGACCGGCAGCAGCAGGCCGACCGCGAAGGCATAGGTCGCCAGAACGAAGCGCCCTTCCGCTTGCACAGGCATCTCACGCCACGCGGCGATCAGGCAGCCTGTCGCGAACGCCAGCCCTTTTCCATCCTCGCTGGCTGCTTCGAGTTCACCTTGCATGGCACGGGCCCAGTCGCGACGGCTATCGCCGAGGCTGAGGGCTGCCAGCGACATGATCGTTCTCGCCAGCCGATCGGTCATGCGAGCGCTGCTTTGCCCGACAGGGTAGTATCCGATCCAACGCCGGCGCGTGCAAAGGCAACACCGGCGACTGTCAGGCGGTATGCATGCCGGGCGGGTCGGCCCGGCTGCGCCGGCTCCCGCCACTCCGCCTCGACCAGGCCCTGGCCGGTCATGCGCATCAGCAGCGGGTATAGTGTTCCGGACTGGAGCCCGGTTTCCTTCATCAGATCATAGCCATGGCGCCATTGCCGGCCCCCGGAGGAGAGTGCTTCCAGAACCATAAGCATCTGCTTCGAGGGGCGACGGTTGCGTGGCATATCCTTTGACAACCTATGTAGAGTTCCGAGTCAAGCGTCGTGCGGATCCGCTACGACGCAATAGCGGCTCAAACTCGTCCGCACAGCCTGGTGCAGTTGCCGCTCGACGGACGTTTTCCGTCCGATCCGACGTTTCGTCCTCAGCAAGACGCGTTTCGGATACGCTCATCGCGCGCGCGCCGCCTTACGGCGGAAGCTGGACGAGCCGATGACGTCCGGAAACTCGATCTGGTTGGGGCGTGGGAGGGTGTCGAGCCTCAGCTGCCGCGGCGGCCTGCTTCCATCGGCCTCAATGCCGCCGTTCAAGGTTCCGACGAAAGTAGTTGGAAGAAGGTAGGGGCCGCGTTCGTCCTGCAGGACCACATAGCCGGTAAGACGCGAGCGATTTGCGTAGAGGCCGCCATCGCGCAGCTCGATACTTCCGCAGCAGTAGCTGGAATATTCGCCGTCCGCAGCATCGTACGGCAGGTGCGGCGCCCGATTGGCGCGAAATACAACTCCCGACACCATGATGATCAGAGCGACCGTGAACGCGATCCAGCTGCGACGCCAGGCTTGTGTGAATGGTCTGAGCGCCTTCATTTTCTCAAGCATTTTCTCAAGGCTCCCATAGCAATCGGCGCAGCGCAGCGGGTTCCGTGCACACATCCATTTCCTCGAAGGCGATGGCGCCGAGAGTGCCCGACCCCAGAGCCGCGGCGATCCCCATCGGCGCGCGCGGCGGGGCCGAAGAAGGCAGAACATGTCCGGGAGATCGAAAGGTCGGGTCATCGATTGCCAACATCGTTCGCGTCGACATGGCTCGTATTTGCGATGTCGAACATTTCACTCTCCCGCATGACGATATGGCTATATATGTAGAGTTAAGAGTCAAGCTTCGTGGTCGGAGCGGCGAAGTTTCCGCCCGCAGCCACGGTAAGAAGCATCCGAGACCTAACAAAAATAAGTGGACACTTTGTCCGCTTCCGGCGTTATGGCGCGCGACGACTTGGTCGTGGGACCGACTCCGCGGGGAAGTAATACGTGACAGAGCAGCAGCACGAAGGGGCCGAACGCCCGAAGTCGCAAGACGACGGGGAGCAGGAAGGGGCCCCGAAGCGTGGGTTGAGCGGTCGGGCGAAACTGATCCTGCTGGTGCTTGGCGCTCTGGTGCTGGCCGGCGCGCTCGTCTGGTATCTGCGCTATGAATCGCGCGGTAAGTTTCTGCAGTCGACCAACGATGCGGAATTGCGGGCCGACACGGTGACGGTCGCGCCGCGCACCGCCGGCTATGTCGTGCAGGTGCTCGTCGCCGATAACCAGGATGTCGCCGCCGGCCAGCCGCTCGTCCGCATCGATCCGCGCGACTCCCGGGCGCAGGCGGCGCAGGCCCAGGCGCAGATCGCCGTCGCCGCTGCACAGGCGGACAACGCCCGTGCCTCGATCCGGGAGCAATATGCCACGATTGCCCAGTCCGAGGCGCAACTCGCCGCCGCTCGCGCGAAGGCGGCACACGATGCGGCGGAGGCGGCACGCTACGCCCCGCTGGCCGCCGCCGGCGCCGAGACGAACGAGCGCCTGTCCCAGCTTCGCGCGGCTGCCGTCCAGTCCGCGGCAGATGCGCGCGCCCAGGCCGCCGCGGTCGCCATGCAGCGCCGCCGCGTCGCCTCGCTGGAGACCCAGGTGCGCCAGGGCGAGGCGCAGGGTCGGGCGGCTCGCGCCCAACTCGAATCCGCCAATGTGGAAGTCGGCGCGACCGAGGTGCGTGCCGCCATCGCGGGCCGGGTCGGCGATCGCACCGTGCGCGTCGGCCAATATGCCCAGGCCGGCACCCGGCTGATGTCGCTCGTCCCGCTCGACAAGATTTATGTGGTCGCCAACTTCAAGGAGACGCAGCTCGCGCTGATGCGGATCGGCCAGCCCGCAACGGTCAAGGTCGATGCGCTCGACGGCACGGAACTGTCCGGCCGCGTCGTCAGCGTCGCCCCCGGCACCGGCGCGCAATTCTCGCTGCTGCCGCCGCAGAACGCGACCGGAAACTTCACCAAGATCGTGCAGCGCGTGCCGGTGCGCATCGCGCTGGAGGCTACGCCGGAGGCACGGCGGCTGCTCGTTCCCGGTCTGTCGGTGACGGTGACGGTCGATACGATCACGGCCAAGGGTGACCTCGATCGCATCCGGGATCGGCAGAAGCAGTTCCGTGAGCGGGCGCGCTGAGCATGGCGAGCGCAGCGATCGAACCGGGCCGGGCCAGCGCCACGCCGCCCGCCCGCGCCGATCTCGGCGCTTGGCTCGCGGTCGCCGCGGGCACGCTCGGCTCGCTCATGGCGACGCTCGACATCTCGATCGTCAACTCCGCGCTCCCCACAATCCAGGGCGAGATCGGCGCGAGCGGGACGGAGGGCACCTGGGTCGCCACCGCCTACCTCGTGGCGGAGATCGTCATCATACCCATGGCGGCGTGGTTCGAACGGCTGCTCGGCCTTCGCACCTTCCTGCTGATCGCGGCGGTGCTCTTCACGATCTTCTCCGTGATCTGCGGCACTGCCACTTCGCTCGAGACGATGATCATCGGCCGGGTCGGCCAGGGCTTCACCGGCGGCGCCATGATCCCGACGGCGCAGACCATCATCGCCCAGCGCCTGCCGCCTTCGCAGCAGCCGATCGGCATCGCCCTGTTCGGCGTGACGGCGATCATGGGCCCCGTCGTGGGGCCCTTGGTTGGCGGATGGCTGACCGAGAATGTCAGCTGGCACTATGCCTTCTTCATCAACGTGCCAATCTGCGCCGCGCTCGTCGTGTTGCTGCTCGTCGGCCTGCCCAACCAGAAATCGCGGCTCGATCTGTTCGGTGAGGCGGACTGGCTCGGCATCGCCGGCCTTGCTCTGGGTCTCGGCGGGCTCACCGTGCTGCTTGAGGAAGGGCAGCGCGAGCAATGGTTCTCGTCGGAGCTGATCCGCATCATGGCTGTCGTCGCCGCGGTGGGCTTCGCCCTGCTCTTCGCCGGTCAGCATTACGCGAAGCGGCCGATCATCAAGCTCAAGCTGCTGCTCGATCGACAGTTCGGATCGGTGGCGCTGATGGGTGTGGTGCTCGGTATCGTGCTGTACGGCACCGCCTATTCGATCCCGCAATTCCTCGCCTCGGTCGCGAACTACAACGCGCTGCAATCGGGCAAAGTCGTGCTGCTCTCCGGCCTGCCGAGCCTGTTCATGATGGCCATCGTGCCGATCCTGCTGCGCCTGCTCGATATCCGCATCGCCGTGGCCTCGGGCCTGCTGATCATGGCTGCGGCGTCATGGCTCGATGCTCACCTCACGATCCAGTCGGCCGGTGGTGACTTCACCGTTTCGCAGCTGATGCGCGGCGTCGGCCAGATCCTGAGCTTCCTGTTCCTCAGCCAGGCGGTGGTCCGCTCCGTCCCGCCGGAGGATGCCGGCGACGCGTCCGGCTTGTTCAACGCGGTCCGCAACCTCGGCGGCAGCCTCGCGCTTGCGGGGATCTCGATCCTGCAGGACCAGCGGCTCTGGCTCCATACCCGCCGGCTGGAGGAAGCGCTCAACGCCAATGCGCAGGGAGTGCAGGAGTATGTCGCCGCGATGGGTGGGGTGGAATCCCCCGCGTTTCGTCTCCTTGCGCAGCAGATCCAGGGCCAGGCACTGATCATGACCTACAACGACATCTTCTGGATCATGGCGGTCGGCACGCTCGTCGTGCTGCCGCTCGTCCTGTTCCTCCGCCCCCTGCCGAAGGACGCCGCGCCCGCGGCGGTGCATTGATGAAGACGCTCCATACCCTCGCGCCGCTGGCGTTCGCTACGATCCTCGCCGGCTGCACGGTCGGGCCGGACTATAAGGGCCCGCCAGCCGTCGCGTCGGATGCGACTGCCCGTGGCAGCTTCGTCCGCGCGCGGGATCCCGCGCTCACCACCGCCCCCGGCCTCGCGCGCTGGTGGGAGGGGCTGGGCGATGCGACGCTCACCGGCCTGGTCGATGAGGCGCTGGCGCAGAGCCCCACCATCGATGCCGCCCAAGCCCGCATCCGCGCCGCCCAGGCGCAGCTCCGCCAGCAGCGTGCCGGCTCGCTTCCAGGCGTCAGCGCCAACGCCACCTATCTCCACGCCACCATCCCGGGGCTCGATGTCGGGCAGGGCGGCAATGGCGGCGCGGCGGGGGGCGGCGCTGCGGGCGGGAGTGCACAGGAGCCATCCAGCGGGCTCGATTTCTACAATGCCGGCCTGAACGCCTCCTGGGAGGCGGATATCTTCGGTGGCCTGCGCCGCGGCGTGGAGCAGCGCCGCGCGGCGGTGGAGGCGCGCTTCGCCGATCTCGCCGATGCGCAGGTCAGCCTCTCGGCTCAGGTCGCCCAGGCCTATGTCAATCTGCGCGACGTGCAGGCGCGCATCCGCCTAAACGCGGACTCAGAGCGACTAGAGCGCGAGCAGCTCGCGCTCGCTCAGCGCCGCCGCGCGGGCGGGACTGCCTCTGACCTCGATGTCGAGCGGTTGCAGAACCAGCTTGAGACGACCGTCGCCCAGGCCGTCCCGCTCGGCGCGCAACGCGACGAATATCTGGGTCAGCTTGCGATCCTCACCGGCCGTACGCCGGGCGCGCTCGACGATCGGCTCACGGCCGAGGCGCCGGTGCCGCTGCCACCGTCCGCGGTTGCCATCGGCGATCCCGCCGCCCTGATCGCGCACCGCCCAGATATCCGCTCGGCGGAGCGCACGCTTGCCGCCAACACCGCTGCGATCGGCGTCAACAAGGCCAAGGAGCTGCCGGCGGTCCGCTTCCTCGGCCTGCTTGGTCTGGGTGGGACGAGTCCCGGCGATATCTTCGACGTGGACAATCTCACCACCCTCGTCGCGCCGCAGCTCAGCTGGTCCTTCCTCGATTTCGGCCGCGCCCGCGCCGCAACGCGCGGTTCCGAGGCGCAGCGTGACGAAGCGGCCGCGCAATATCGCCAGACGGTGCTCGAGGCGCTGCAGGACGCCGAAACGTCGCTCTCCCGGTTCGGCAAGCTCCGCCAGCAGCTCGCGGGCCAGCTCCGCGCCGAGGCTTCCGCCGAACGCTCCGTCCGCCTGAACGCGCTGCGGGTGAAGGCCGGCACAAGCTCGACGCTCGACCAGCTCGACATCGAACGCCAACGCCTTTCTGCCGCCATCACCGTCGCCCAGGCCAAGGCTCAACTCACCAACAGCTTCATCGCCGTCCAGAAGAGCCTCGGCCTCGGCTGGACGCCTGCAAGCGAGGCGCGGCCAAAGTAAGCGGGGCAGGGCAGCGCCTCACGCCGGGGCGGCTCCTCGCCTCCGCGCGAACGACATAGCTAACCCCCGCCGCCCTCGTGCGGCCCGAGCCCGCGGAAGAGCAGCGGGATCGCCTCGCCGACGATCGCCTTCATCTCCGCCTCGGTCATGTTCGGTTTCAGCAGTCCGCCAATCATCCGCACCGCGAGCATGATCTCGCGCGCACCCAGTTCCGGACGCAGCGTGCCGTCCCGGTGCGCGCTGGCGACGAAGGGCTCCAGGATATCGAGGAATCGGGCACCGAGCGCCTCGAACGCGGCGAGGTTGTCGTGCTCCAGCGGCATGTCCGCGGCGAGACGGTTGAACAGGGCGGAGGTCGAGGCGCCGCCGATGACCAGTTCCCCGATCGCACGCTCCAGCGGTAACGATCGGTCGAGCCGCGCGTCCAGCCGCTCCACCTCCTTCTCGAAGATTGCGAGCACCAAGGCCATGCGATCCGGGAAGTTGCGGTAGAGCGTGCCGCGCCCTACGCCTGCGCGCTCGGCGACATCTTCCAGCGGCACGAGATAGCCGGAGCGCGCGAAGCAGGCGCGCGCCGCGACGATCAGCGCCTCGCGCCGCGCCCGTGCGTCACTGCGCATCGTCGCTATCGCCCGTCGGCATGATCAACCTGGCCTCTCCACCGTGTTCCCGCGCCGCCCGTCCGGCGCCGCCGTCCCCTGATACAGGTGCGAAGGCGGATGACCAAGGATAGCGATCCCCGTCGCTCAGACCGATTCCGGCACCGCGGGGTCGGAGGCCGGGCTCTTCAGCATCTCGGAGGCCCGGGCTCGCTGCCGCCTTGCATGGCCGCCTTCGAACTCGTCGGGCATGACCACGGGCACTGTCAGGCACATGCTCTGCGTCGGCAGCACGTCCCTCCACTGCGCGATCAGCTTCTTGTAGGCCTTGCCCACAGCGCGGATGTTGCGATCCATGTCGAACAGGCCGAGCGGGTTCACATGGCCGTTCTGCTCGCGCAGCGCGCTGTCCCAGTCGATCTGGTCGGTCAGCGAATACCAGGTGAAGCCGACGATCGGCACCCCGTCATTGCGCACGCGCAGCACATTGGCCCATTGCTTCCACAGCCAGTCCACCGCCTCCGTGCCGTTCGGCCCCTCAGCCAGGTTGGTCTCGGTGTGCATCACCGGAAGGCGATACCGGTCATGATATTGCCGGGTGATCTCGCTATACCCGAAGATCTCGCCCGATGCGCTGGTCAATCCGTCCTCGCGCACGCGGTGTTCGTTGGTGATGTAATAGTCATTGCCCATGATGCAGTGCTGCTTCAGGCGGCTGTCGAGGAAGAAGTGATATTCCTCCCGCGTCATCCCATTGTCCTGCAGGAACTCGTACATCTCCGAATCCACACGCCGGCCGTAATTCAGGTCGAGCGAAAGGAAGCGCTGCGCGTTCATCACCTCCGCCGGCTTGATGGCAGACGGGCTCTCGGCATGGAAATATTCTGAGGACTCGCTCTGGATGAACACGGCGTCCGGCCGCACCTTCAGGATCTCGCGCATCGCGAGCACGTTCGCCTTCACGATGTGCTTGAGCGCGGTGACGAACGCCTGATCGCTGCTCAGCTGCTCGTTCCACCAGCCATAGCGGGCCGAGAAGGTGGCGCAGATGAACATCTCGTTGACCGGCGTATAGAGCTGCACCCAGGGGAAGCGCCGGGCGAATGCCCCGGCATAGCAGCAGAACAGGGCGGGGAAGTCCGGGTTCTGGAAATTGCCGATCCAGTCGGGCACGCCGAAATGGCACAGATCGACGATCGGCACGATGTTGCGCCGCTTCAATTCCGCGAAGGTCTCGTCGGCGAAGCTCCAGTCATAGTGGTCCGGACCGAGCCATGTGGTGTAGATCGGCGGGCCATAGCGCAGATAGCCGATCCCCATCTCCTCCAGCAGGGCGAAATCGGTGCGCCAGTGGCGGTAATGGCCACAGCTCTCCATCTCGTCGATGCGCGTGCGGCCGCCGTTGATCGTGGGCATGCTGTTCTCGATGCCGGTCGCGAACATGAAGGTGGCGATGGCGCGTCTCCCGGAAATTGGCCGCTGCCATGCAAACCGGCAGCGGCGGAGATCGTTTCCGCTGAGCCCGAGAAAAGCCGGAGAATCAGCTGTCGGCGAGTTCCATCAGCACCTGCCACTGTGCCTCGGTGACGGGGCTTACGGAGAGCCGTGCCTGCCGCAGCATCTCCATGCCCGCGAGCCGGGGTTCCGCCTTCATCGCGGCGAGCGTGACCGGCTTCGCGAGGGGCCCCACCGGCTTCACCGCGACGGAGACCCAGCGCGGCTGATCGCCGTCCTGCTGCGCCGTGCGGGTGATCTCCATCACCCCTACCGCCGCCTTGTCCTTGCCCGAGTGGTAGAAAAGGCCGCGATCGCCTACCGCCATGGCCTTCAGGTGCAGCGCGGCGGCGGGGTTGCGGACGCCGGTCCACTCGGTTTCCCCCTCGCGCACGAGGTCGTCCCAGCTATAGCTTTCGGGTTCGGATTTCAGCAGCCAGTACGCCATCCCTCGTCTCCTCGCCCTCGACTTTACTTCGGCGGCGGCGTGTTTCAACGTCGGTGCCGGGGAGGGCGGTGTCGGTGGAATCCATGATCATGCCGCTACGGCGCTATGCCGAGTTCCGCGGCCGTTCCCAGCGCAAGGAATATTGGCTCTTCATCCTGTTCCAGTGGCTGCTCCTGCTGCCGCTCGGCCTGCTCTTCGTCGCGCTCGGCGGCGACGTTGAGAAGCTCGTCGCTACCCCCGTCAAGCTCCAGCCCGGCCCGGCCCAGTTCGTCCAGATCCTCGCCAGTCTCATCCTCGCCGCGCTCTTCGTGCCGTGGCTTGCGGTGCAGGTGCGGCGGCTGCACGATCAGGGCCGCCGCGGCTGGTGGCTGCTGCTCAATTGTGTGCCCTTCGGCCAGCTGCCGCTGCTCGCACTGATGTGCATCGACGGCACTGCCGGTACGAACCGCTACGGCCCAGATCCCAAGCGCCGCGAGTCCATCCATCCCCGTGACTGGCACGATATATCGGGCGATATCACGCGGGACGTGCAGCGGCCCCGGCTCGGCGACGGCTGGTGATGCTGAACCGCCGCTAAACTCTCCATTCCGTCTCGGTTCACGGCGAATCGGCCATGACGCGGAAACAAGCTCGCGGGTTTCCGCGTTGTTTGGGTGATGCGGATACGGGCTTGCTGAGTAGAGGAGGTTCGAAGTGAACAATCTTGTGAAGAAGGCTGGGCTTGGCGTCGCCCTCGCCGCTACTGCCCTCACCACGGCTGTTCCTGCGGAGGCGCAGCGCTATCGTCATTACTATCGCGGCCATGACAGCACTGGTCCCGCAATCGTGGCGGGCATCGCCGGCCTTGCGATCGGCGCGGCTATTGCCTCCGGTAACAACCGCGATCGGGACCGTTACTATCGGGATCGCGGCTACGATCCCTATTATGATGACGGCTACTACCGCAGTCACGGCTATTATCCGAACGACGGCTATTACGCCTACAGCTACCGCCAGCGCTACCGGGATTGCTATACGGAGCGCCGCTGGGATCCCTATTGGGGCCGCAGCGTACGGGTCCGGGTCTGCCGCTGAGCCGCGTGCCGGAGCAGGGATACGGCGCGGGTCCATGCCCGCGCCGTTTTCGTATCGGCGCTCTGGCATCGCGCGGCATTTTGCGTCATGAGCCGGCGCCATGACCGATACTCCGCCAGACCGCCTCTCCTCCAATCCGCGCAGCCCCCATTTCGACGAGGCGCTGCTCTCCCGTGGTGTCGGCATCCGCTTCAAGGGCGTGGAACGCCGTGACGTGGAGGAATATTCGATCTCCGAAGGCTGGATCCGCGTCGCCCTCGGCAAGAAGGTCGATCGTCACGGTCAGCCGCTCACCCTGAAGCTCAGCGGCCCGGTAGAAGCCTGGTTCGAAAACCCTGCACCGGGCGCCGAGGAAGAACCCGAAGCATAAGCGCTCATCAGCGGGATCCGCGGTACGTCGGCCCTCATCGCTACCAACTCCACCCCGCCGCCACCACGTCATCCCAGCGAAGGCTGGGATCTCAGGGTAGGTTCCGGGCAGGAGCCGCAGGAGATCCCGGCCTGCGCCGGGATGACGTGCTTCGCGGACCCCGGCAGAAGCCGCGTTTCTCTCACTCGGGCATTGGCGGCACGCTGCAGCCTTCCTCGCCACCAACTCTAGCCGTCGCCACTAACTCCGCCGCGTGACCACAACGTCATCCCAGCGAAGGCTGGGATCTCAAGGTGATGTTCACGACAGGAGCCGGAAGAGACCCCAGCCCACGCCGGCACTACGACGCCTCCAACTGCACGCCACCCCCGTTCCCCTCGCTGCCGCGCGAAGAACAGGCCCTACCGCCAGTCGAACGCCGCCTGCGCCGCCGCGGTCAGTGCTGCCATGACAGTCCGGTACGGGTTGGGTCCATGGCTGATCCGCGCCACGCCGGCGGCAGCCACGTCCCGTGTTCCCGGCGCGCTGGGGAAGGCCATGAAGTTGATCGGCAATGGCACCGCATCGGTGATCCGACGCAGGAGCTCCAGATCGACCAGGCCCGGTACGAAGAACCCGCTCGCCCCTGCTTCCGCATAGGCCAGGCCGCGCTCGATCGCGGCCTCGGCCTTCGCCTGGTCATGCGACTCCGGCCCGTTCTGCAGGAAGATGTCGGTCCGCGCATTGATGAAGAAGCTTGCACCCGTGGCTGCGCGGAACGCCGCGATTCGCGCTGTCTGGAACGGGAGGGGGTGCAGCCCCTCGCCGCCGACCACCTGGTCCTCGAAGTTGCAGCCGATCGCGCCGGTTGCCGCCAGTCGCGCGGCATTGGCTGCCACCGCCTCCGGCTCCAGTGCATAGCCGCCCTCGAAGTCGATCGATACCGGCAGGTCCACTGCACCCGCGATCCGCGCCGCGCCGGTGAGCGCCAGTTCGAGCGGCAGGCCCTCGCCGTCGCCATAGGCCTGCGCGGCCGCGACGGACCAGCTGCCCGTCGCGATCGCCTTGGCGCCAGCATTCGCCACCGCCCGGGCGCTGCCGGCATCCCAGGCGTTGTAGAGGATCAGCGGATCGCCGGGAACATGGAGCGCCGCGAAGGCCCTGAACTTGTCCTGCATCCCCATTCCCCAGCGTTCCCCCTTGTTGCCGGCCTAGTGCACGAAGCGCGCGACCACGTCGCGATACGAGCGCGAGACCTTCACCTGCGCGCCCGATCCCAGCACCAGGAAGCATTCGCCGTTGGTGTGCGGCTTCACTTCCTTGACGAGGTCCAGGTTCACGATGGTCGAGCGGTGGACGCGCTGGAAGCGACGCGGATCGAGCCGCTTTTCCAGGTCCTTCATCGTCTCGCGCAGGATCAGCGTGTTGTCGCCGGTATAGATGCACATGTAGTCGCCGGCCGCGTCGATCCGCTCGATCGTGTCCACGTCGACGCGGAAGATCTGCCCGCGATCCTTGATGTTTATCAGCTTCTCGAACCGGTTGGCGGAAACCTGATCGCCGCCGTCTGCCAGATTCTCGACCGAATCGGGCGCGACCTCGGCCAGCACTTCCTTCAGCCGGTCGACCTCCTCGATGCCGCGCTTCTCCGCCAGGCGCTGGCGGACCCGATCCAGCGTGTCGGCAAGCCTGGCCTCCTCGACGGGCTTCATGAGATAATCCACCGCCTGCGCTTCGAAGGCTTTCAGGGCGTGGTCGGAATAGGCCGTCACGAACACGAACAGGGGCGGTTCAACCTCCATTAGGCCTTGGACGACGGAGAAGCCGTCGAAACCCGGCATCTGGATATCCAGGAAAACAAGGTCGGGTTTATGGGTCTTGATAGCGCGGATGGCTTCGCGCCCGTTCTGGCATTTGTCGATGATCTCGACGTCTTCGTGCGCGGCGAGGCGAAGTTCCAGGCCCTGGATCGCCAGGGGCTCGTCATCCACCAATATCGTCCGGATCGTCATGGTACCTCTCTAACCGGTTCATCGAGCTGGAACGGAATCTCGATCTCGACCCCGAACCCGCCCCCGGGGATGGAGCGTGTCTCGAAGCGGTGGTCGGGCCCGTAAGCCTGCGCCAGCCGCTCCCTTATATTGGCAAGCCCGACACCGGTTGAAAGGCTTGGCCGCGCTTTCGTTTCATTCAAGCCCGGTCCGGTGTCGGATACGGCGATCTGCACCCGATCCCCGGCGAGCCGCGCGGCGACCGAGATTTCCGCGCCTTCTTCCTTGGGCGTAACGGCATATTTGATCGCATTCTCGACCAGCGGCTGTAGCAGCAGTGATGGCAGCCGCGCCCTGGCGACGCGCGGATCCACCTCGAAGCTGGGTCGCAGCCGATCCTCGAAACGCATCTTCTCGATCTCGAGATAGAGCTTCAGCGTTTCCACCTCCTGCGCGATCGTCACATGCGCCGTCGGCTCGTTGGCCAGCGTATAGCGCAGGAAGGAGGAGAGGCGGCTCAGCATCGCATTGGCCCGCTCGGTCTGCTTCAGCAGCACCAGCGTGGAGATGGAATTGAGCGTGTTGAACAGGAAGTGCGGGTTGAGCTGATAGCGCAGCATGGCGAGCTGCGCGGAGCTTGCCTGGTTGCCCAGCGCCTCGAGCTGATCGATCTGTTCCTCGACGATCAGGTAGAAGTTGATCCCGAAATAGAGCGCGGACCAGCCGGCGAGCACGGTGAAGTTGAGGAATACTGTGCCCAGCACCAGGCTGACGTTCAGACCCGGATTGGCCATCTTGATGAACGAAAAGGAAAACGCGTCCAGCACGGCATAGAGCAGGGTCGCCGCCGCCAGCGTCAGGATCGTCAGGATCACCCCCACGATCCGCGGCCGCCCACGATAATAATGATACAGCGTCGAGAGCAGCAGCGTGATGCAATAGCCGACGATCGACTCCACCACGACCAGCAAGGTCGCGGCCAGATCGAACCCGTTCGAGATGCTCGAGACGCTGCGCAGGATCATATACCCTGTCCAGCCAGCCGCCTGGAGCCGCCAGAAGGCACGGCTCTTATCCTCGAAGAAGGGCCGCGAGAAGATCGCGGGCTTTGTGAACAGCGGCATGGGCCGGCGTCTTAACGCGACTGCGCCGGATGCGCAAAGTGGGGCAGGGTCGGCGAGGAGCCGGTAAAGCCGTCACAGCGCACCAATTCTCCCTCTCCTCTCGTGGGACAGGGAAGGGGCCCAAGCCGGCGGCTTGGGAAGGGTGAGGAGGACACCCGCTCGACGAGATACGAAGCTCACCCCCTCATCAGGCGCGCTGTGCATCACCTTCTCTCACCGGCGGAGAAGGAGTATCAGCTGCTCAAAGCACGAGCGGAGCAAAGCCGCCGCCGACAGGAGAGATCGATGACCGAACAGCAGCACAGCGCCCAGTTCACCGCCATGGCGGAGGGCACGCAGCAGGACTGGAACATCATTGGCGGCCATTTCCGCGAATATGCGCGGGATCTGCCCCAGCGCGTCCTCACCCACCTCAAACTCCTGGACGGGGATTTCGGGGGCTTCCCGGTCGATCGCCTCGAACACTCGCTTCAAACGGCCACCCGCGCCTACCGCGACGGCCGCGACGAGCCTTATGTCGTGATGGCGCTGCTTCACGACATCGGCGACACCCTCGGCACCTTCAACCACCCGGAGATCGGCGCCGCGATGCTGCGGCCGTTCGTCTCGGACGAGATCCACTGGATCGCCAACACGCACGGCGTATTCCAGGGCTATTACTTCTTCCACTATCTCGGCATGGACCGCGATCTGCGTGAGAATCACCGCGGCCACCCGCATTTCGAGGCCTGCGCCGAATTCTGCGAGAAATATGATCAGGCCGCGTTCGATCCGGCTTACGAGAGTGCCCCGCTCAGCTTCTTCGAACCGATGGTCGGGCGGGTCTTCTCGCGGCCGATCAAGTCCGTCTATGCGGTGGCGACAGACGTACACTGACAGTTTTCTCGGTTTACCCGCTCTCATCATCCGAACAAAAAAAGGCCGCTGTCCCCGTTAGGACAGCGGCCGATTTTTTCGTTTTTCGATCGCTTAGAAGGTGAACTTCGCGCCGACGCGGATCGAGTAGAGCGACTGATTGGCGTAGATCTGATCGGTCGGCGTGGTGAAGCTGGTACCGTTATTCACGGGTGAATACCGATACGACGCACAGGCCTGGCCCACATTGGTAGCAACGGCGCCAGGCGTCGTGACGCCACCCACCGTTACGGGCGGTGCCAGGCATTGTACCTGCGCCACTGCGACATTGTAGGGGAAGACATATTCGCGCGTCTGACCCCAGTTCTTGTTGATCAGGTTCGTGAAGTTCTCGATGTCTGCGAACAGCGTGATCCGCGAATTGCCTACAAAGGTCGGGATTTCCTGAGCGACGTGCAGATCGAGGCGCGTGAACCACTTCGAGTTGAAGGCATTACGCGGCGCGATCTTGCCGGCGTACTTGTCCAGGCCCGAGGTCTTCAGGAAGTTCTCGAACGCCGCCTTGAAAGCCGGGTCGCTGTAGCTGACCTTCGGATCGTTCGCCGTCGGCACATAGATCAGGTAGCGGTTTCCGCCGGTACCGGTCGCCGAGCTGCGGCCGGTCGTCCCGAACACCGCCGAACGACCCGAACCGAAGTCTTGGAACGTATAGCTGTACGGGTGGCCGATCCGCGATTCGCCGAAGAGCGAGAACGTGGTCTTGTAGTCGCCGAAGAAGGCGTGATCGTACGTCACGCCATACTTGAAGAAGTACTTAACCTGATCGTTCGAGATGCCGTAGGCGACATTGTTCGGATCGACGAACGCGCCGTTCGAATAGTTCGAACCCGCAGTCGACGAGGTGGCCGGGGCCTGATCCTTGACGTCCTGATAGGTGAAGCTGCCGTTGATGTTCAGGCCGAAATCCCACGACTTATCCAGTCGCGCGACCGCGATGTACGAACGGCCCTTGTTCGTGTTCGTCAGCAGGATATCCGTGTTGGTGTCAGTGCTCGCCAGGTTCTTGTCGGCGAAGTTATAGTAACGCTGACGACCGTCCGGGGTGAGCGAACCGGCCAGCGGCTGCGAGCGGATATCGGTGAAATAGACCTGGTTGCGGACCTTGGAATACAGGAAGTCCGCACCGAATACCCAGTTATCGCCGAGCGGACCAAGGTTGGCGGTATATTCACCCGACAGAGTGGCGCGCCACTGTGACGGGATCTTGAAGTTCGGATCCAGGGCATTGACCGTCGAGGCGGTCGATGCGGTGGTGCCCGAGAGGTAGTTGTTCACCGAAGTCGGAATGCTCGTGCCGGTGACATTGTTCAACGCGTCGGTGCAGACCGCCGCCGAAGGCAGGTTGGTGCAGCCGATACCCGTGGTCGTGCGGTTGGACGAGAAGGAATTGGTCAGCACGCCGGTGTTGGAGAAGCTGTTCGACACATAGACGTCGGGCGTACCGCCGCCGAAGATGCCGCCGCCGCCGCGGATGCTGACTCGTGGCGTAGGCTTCCAGTCGAAGCCGACACGCGGCTGGAACAGCCCGAAGCCGGAGATGTTCGTGGTGTTGGAGCCGATCGTCTTCATCTGCCCGTTCACGATCGCCCCGGCGGCATAGCGCGCGGTGTAATAGGGGCTGAGTGCCGGATTGTCGTGCATGCCATACAGGTCGTAGCGCATCCCATAGGACAGGTTGAGCGTCGGCGTGACCTTCCAGCTGTCCATGATGCCGAAGGCATAGCTCTGGTAGCGGTAGTTGGCCGCAGCGTTGTCAGGCACAAGCGACGGAACCGCGTTGCCGTAGCCGAACGAGCTTGCCCGACGCGCCTGGAAGTCCGCGAGCGAGTCGAAGTAATAGTTGCCCGCGCTGTTCTGCAGGAACGAATTGAAGATCTTCACCGACTGCACTTCGGTGAAGACGCGAACATCATGGTCGTTCATGGTCAGGCGGGCCTGAACCAGGCCGCCCCAGGTTTCGGTCTTCAACTCGTTGGTCTGACGCGACGAGTCAGGACCGAACGAGACGACGGCATCGGTGCCGGTCTGGCCGGCAACGCTTGCCTCACAGCCCGTCAGCGATCCAACCGAGGTTGCGTTGGTGCAGACGCGGAACTGCGCAAAACCACGACCGAGCAACGGATCCTGGATACGGGTGTAGTTCTTGTAGAAGCCACGAACTTCGGTCGAGAAGGTGTCCGACCATTCGGAGTTCAGCTGCGCCACACCGGTGTGCAGGCGGTTGCCCTGAATGTACGCGTTGGAGGCGAGACCAAGGCCCGGGCTGCCGGTGGCGATGGACGAGAAGGTGTTGTTGAGCAGATTGATCGCATCGTTGGCGTAGGTGTACGTCAACGAAAGGCGCTGCTGGTCGGACAGGTTGGCGTCAATCTTCGCGACGACGCGGTCGTCCTTGTCGCCAAGATCGCGCAGCACCCCGCCGGTGTCGTAGTTATAGACGTTCTTGGCGATGGTGGACACCGCGTCCACCTGCGATTGGGTCAGGTTCGGAATGGCGGTGCCGGCATTGTTGTTGGTCGGGCCTTCGGCGATCGGGCGGCCGCCGCGCAGCCGCTCACCGGCGACCATGAAGAACAGCTTATCCTTGATGATCGGACCGCTGATTTCTGCCCCGTAGTTCTCGATCTTGAAGTTCGGGATCTTGACCTTCAGGCTCTTCGTCTCGCTGCCGACGAAATCATCACCGGAGCGCGAATAGAAGCCGGTACCGTGGAATTCGTTGGTGCCGGACTTCAGCACGATGTTGATCGCGCCGCCCTGGAAGTTGCCCTGGCGCACATCGTACGGGGCGACCTGTGCCTGGAACTGGCCGATCGCGTCGAGCGGGATCGGCGAACGGCGGCTCGGCAGGCCATCGGTGTTCAGGCCGAAATTGTCGGTGATCGAAACACCGTCGACAGAGAAGCGGTTGAAGCGTGCGTTCTGGCCGGCGAAGGATACCGCACGGCCGCCGCTCGGGGTGTCGTCCAGGCGGGCGAATGGATCGCGGCGCGACAGGTCGCGGATGTCGCGGTTCACCGTCGCAATGTTCTCGATCTCACGCGCGTTGAGGACGGTCGCGGGGCCCTGCGAGACGGAGCGGGCATTGGGCAGTCGCGATGCGGTCACGACGATGTCGCCACCCGTGGTCTCCGCGGTCAGTTCGATCGGAAGATCATAGGCCTGGGCAACGATCGTGTTGATGTCGGTGACTTCGGTGCCGTTATAGCCCGTTGCGGTCACCTTTACCGTGTACGGGCCACCAGCGCGCAGGCCGGTCGCGTTGAAGCTGCCGTTCGCGTCCGTGACGGCCGTCGACTGCGTGCCCGATGGCACGTTCACGATGTTAACCGTGGCGCCTGCGACGGGCGCCCCCTCCGCAGTCACGGTGCCGCGAATGGTGGAGGTTGTTTCCTGCGCGCTTGCGGCCGCAGGGATTACGAGCGCCGCTATCGCAACGCCCAGAAATAGATTGTTCCGCATGAATGTCCCCTTTGAGGCGGTCGTCGCTAGAATGCGCGGCGATGTCGCCGTCGCGGGCCCCATGCGACTCGATTATTTCGGATAAATGACAGCGGCGATTCTTCAAGTGGGCCGCAGCATTCGGTTATGCTGCGTTGCAAAAAAGCATCACTTTGCGCTGGCGACGATCTCTGCCCAGGCGGCCTCGTCGATCACCCTAACATTATGTTCCGCCGCCTTTTTCAGCTTCGATCCGGCACCCGGCCCGGCGATCACCAGATCGGTTTTGGCCGATACGGACCCAGCGACCCGGGCGCCTAGCGCCTCGGCCTGTGCCTTGGCCTCGTCGCGGCTAAGAGTCTCCAGCGAACCGGTGAAGACGAGGGTCATTCCGCTTACTTCGGACTGTCGAATATTGGACACATAGGCCTGCGGATGCACCTCGGTGAGCAGGTCGCGCCACGCGTCACGGTTATGCTCCTCGGCGAAGAAATCGATCAGTGCCTCGGCTACCACCGGGCCGATTCCTTCCACGGCGGTCAGCTCCGCTCGTGCCTCTTCGTCCGAGGCGGCGCGAATCGCGACATCCGCCACGCGCTCCACCGTGCCGAACGCCTTTACCAGGTCCCGCGCGGTGACGCTGCCGACATGGCGGACGCCCAGGCCGAACAGGAAGCGCGCGGGATCCGGCGCGCGTTTGGCCTCTATGGCGGCCAGCAGATTGTCGACCGAGGTTTCGGCCCAGCGCTCGCGCGCGATGAGTATTTCGCGCTTGTCCCTCAGGCGGAAGATGTCGGCGGGGGCGTGCAGCAAACCGTCGCGGAAGAACGCCTCGATGCTCGTCGCCCCGAGCCCTTCGATGTCGAGAGCACCGCGGCTGGCGAAGTGCCGCAACCGCTCCACCCGTTGCGCCGGGCAGATCAGCCCGCCGGTGCAGCGCACGTCAACCTCACCCTCCTCGCGTACCGCGTCGGACTGGCATTCGGGGCAGACGGTCGGGAAGGGCCAAGCGCCGCGGCTCTCGTCGCGCGACAGGTTCTCCACGATCTGCGGGATCACGTCGCCGGCGCGCTGCAGCACCACCCGGTCCCCCGGCCACACGTTCAGCCGAGCGATCTCATGCTCGTTATGGAGCGTGGCGTTGGTCACCACCACACCGCCGACTGTCACCGGCGTCAGTCGCGCGACGGGCGTCAGCTTGCCGGTGCGCCCGACCTGGATGTCGATCCGCTCCAGGGTTGTCTGCGCGCGCTCGGCCGGGAACTTGTGCGCCAGTGCCCAGCGCGGCGCCTTGCCGACCGCACCGAGCCGTGCCTGCCAGTCTAGTCGGTCGATCTTGTAGACCACGCCGTCGATATCGAAGGGCAGGTCGGCACGCACTGCCTCGATCTTGCGGTAATGCACCAGCGCCTCGGCCACGTCCGCGGCGCGCACGAACATATCGCTCACCGGCAGCCCCCAGGCGGCGATCGCCTGGATCACGTCATATTGGGTCTCCCCCGGCACGGCCGAAGCCTCGCCCCAGCCATGGGCCAGGAAGCGCAGTGGCCGGCTGGCAGTGACGCCTGCATCCTTCTGGCGCAGCGATCCCGCCGCGGCGTTGCGCGGATTGGCGAATTGGCGCGCCTTGCTCGCATCCCCCGCGGCCTCCGCCTCGGCGAGAAGTCGGGCGTTGAGCGCGGTAAAATCCGCTTTTGCCATATACACTTCGCCGCGAATCTCGAACACGTCGGGGATCGCGGCTGCGAGCGAAGCCGAGACGCCTCCTGCACCAAGCTCCTGCGGAATATCGCCGATCGTCCGCACATTGGCCGTCACGTCCTCGCCAACCTGGCCGTCGCCGCGGGTCAGCGCCTGCACAAGCCTTCCTCGTTCGTAGCGCAGCGAGCAGGAAAGCCCATCGATCTTCGGCTCGGCGGTCAGCGCCACTGGGACATCCTCGCCCAGGCTCAGGAACCGCCGTACGCGCGCGACGAACTCGGTCGCGTCCTCATCGGCAAAGCCATTGTCGAGGCTCATCATCGGGCGGGCATGCGCCACCTTGGCGAGATGCGACGCGGGTGCGGCGCCCACCTGAACGTTCGGCGAGTCGCTGCGGATCAGGTTCGGAAAGGCTGCCTCGATCGCTGCATTGCGCCGCACCAGCGCATCATATTCCGCGTCCGAAATCTCCGGCGCGTCATCGGTGTGATAGAGCTTGTTGTGGTGAGCAATCTCGCCTGCCAGCCGCTCCAGTTCGGCGGCGGCTTCATCATCGGTTTGGGGCAGGGGGGTGCTCATGCCCAAGCGCTAGCGGAGGCCGGGCCATGGGATCAAGCCGCACCGGCTAGTGGGGCGCAGGCCGAGCGGGATCAGAGCCGGCAGGTCATCCGGTCGCCACCTCAGCGCTCCGGCGAGCGGGACAATAGCTGTCCCGGCTTCCGGATAGACTGACAGGACCTGACATGGCTACCCAGTCAACGTCTGTGCTAAATCTTTGAGAAATATGTATATATTAACTGAACACGCGGTCGCGCTGTCGAAAATGTCAGTGACCCTCATGACATTTCCAAATTTCGGCATGCCAGGGGAGCGTGATTCAAGTGCTGAGAACAGACGCGCAGAGTCTGTGCACGCTCTTTGACATCGCAGCATCCTCCGAAGCGCACCGAGGGACGCTTCGAACGATAATTTCAGAACTGAAGAAAGAGGGGCGGCTACCGGGCTTACGCCTCTCGATAGCTCGGAGACGCTTAATCGTCTTCCGCCATCTCCGCGACCATCTTGGCCTCGTCATTCACCGATCGCCGTTCGGCGGTCTTTTCGGCGCGGCTGGCCATCTCGTCCCACGCCTTGGCGGCGCGGAGCCAGCGGGATCGGACGTTGTCCAGTGTCGAAGCATTCGCGTCGGCTTCTGCCTGGCGCGCGCGTTCGCGATAGAACAGGGCGGTGCTATTCGTGGGACTTCTCCGCGAATGATCGGGGACAGGAATGGGCGCCGGCCGGAAGCCGGCGCCCGACCTGAATTACGCGCTGGCCAGGTTGACCGCGGACATCTTGCCGCGACGGTCCTGCTCGAGCTCGTAGGACACGCGCTGCTCCTTATCGAGCGTGCGCATGCCGGCTGCTTCGACGGCGCTGATATGGACGAAGGCGTCGTTGCCGCCCGCTTCCGGCGCAATGAAGCCATAGCCCTTGTCGGCGTTGAAGAATTTTACGGTGCCGATCGGCATAACTATTTCCTTGGGTAGTCCGGCGGGCGACCATGCCGCGCGCCGGTGTGGGGCCGAGAAGAAAGAGCGGAGCGCCGTCCGGCCCCGGCCGGCGCGTCCGAACTGTGTCGCGTCAGTCCTCGCGGGCCGACGCGTTACGAAACGGATAAGGCTGGGCATCGAGCAGCGCAGCGTAACCGCGCGCTAGGCCCGCATGCGACGCACGTGCCGACCCACAAGCGGCATCCTTGGCGCGCAACAGCGATATCTGTTCCCGGCTGAGGAGATAATTGAGGTCCACGAAATCTGCTCCAGGGGCTTTGCAAGCGGGAGCGCGATGGTCTCTCAGTCACACGATGCTTGTAGGCGGAATCGCGAGATGCCTTCGCTATAACATAGTCGCGGATGGAAGTCGCCCATAAACCGCCCGGCCATGTTCCCGCCGCTTTCTCCTGATCTTCTCGCGCTCTGATATCAGGAGGAGCGGCCGCTGTTCGCAGCATTGTCGATAGCGCTGCAGGCAGCCCCAGCTGTCGCAGGTCCTCCATACGCCGCGGGTCCTCCGGCGACCGGCGAGGCACCGCGCCGCAATGCGACCCGCTGCCCGACCCCGACCCAGGAGGACGGCGACATCGTCGTCTGCGGCAGGCCCGAGGCGCAGGAACAGTTCCGCCTCCGTCCGCTCAGCCGCGATTATGATCCGGTGAGCGGCCCCGGCCTCGGGTTCAAGGTCGGTGCCGGCCAAGGCAACGTCTATGCCGCCACCGGCCAGAGCCAGGACGGCAAGCCCGACAAGCGCATCATGGTGACGGTGAAGTTGCCGTTCTGAACGGCCTACGCCGCCTCGAGCAGTCGTTCCGCCTGGGCACGGGCTTCGTCGGTGATCGTCGCGCCGGAGAGCATCCGGGCGATCTCCTCCCGCCGTGTGGCCTCGCTTAGCAAGGTCACGCCCGTGCGGGTGACGAAGCCGTCATGGCTCTTCGCGATCAGGAGGTGATGCGCTCCGCGTGCCGCGACCTGTGGGCTATGCGTCACCACTAGCAGTTGCGTATTCGTCGCCAGCCGTGCGAGCCGCTCGCCGATCGCGCTCGCTACCGCCCCGCCGACGCCGCGGTCGATCTCGTCGAAGATCATCGTCGCCGCGCTGCCCTGTTCCGCCAGAGCGACCTTCAGCGCGAGGATGAAGCGCGACAGCTCGCCGCCGCTGGCGATCTTGGCGAGCGGTGCGAAAGGGGCACCGGGATTGGTCGAGATCTCGAACTCGACCCGGTCCTTGCCCGACGGTGCCCAGTGATCGCGTGCCAGCGGCGCCACCACGGTGCGGAACCGGGCCGCGTCGAGCTTGAGCGGCGCGAGTTCGCCCTTCACCGCGGCGTCGAGCCGAGCCGCCGCCTCGGTCCGCGCGGCGGTCAGCGCATCGGCCGCCGCCTCATAGGTCGCGGTGGCTTGCGCAACCGTGCGCTCCATCGCGGCGATGCCCGCACCGCCGCTCTCGATCCGGTCCAGCTTGGCGGTGAGGTCTGTGGTCAGCGCTGCCAGCTCGTCCGGCTGGACGCGGTGCTTGCGTGCGAGCGCGCGCAGGTCGAACAGCCGCGTTTCATCGGCCTCGAGTTGGGCAGGATCGAAGGCGAGCGCCTCGGCAGCTTCGTCGACCTTCTCCTGCGCCACCGCGCCCTCGATGATCGCGCGGTCGATCGCGGCCAGCGCCTCGCCCAGCGCCTCGTGATCCTCGGCCACCCGCTCCAGCGCGCGTGCCGCCTGGCGCAACCGGGCGAGGCCACCCTCCGAACCCTCGAGCAGTTCGGCGATGCTCTGCAGGTCGCCGGCGATCTTCTCGCCGCGCTGCATGCCGGCGCGACGGGTCGCGAGAATCTCCTCCTCGCCCGGCTCGGGATCGAACTTGCTCAGTTCGGCGACCGCATGTTCGAGCCATTCCCGGTCACGCGCCACCGTCTCCAACTCGGCGCGCGCGACGGCCAGTGCGTCCTCGGCCTCGCGCCAGGCGCGGTGGGCGCGGGCAGCGGGGCCCGCATCGATCCGGCCGAAGGCGTCGAGTAGCGCACGATGGCCGCGCGGGTTGAGCAGGCCGCGATCGTCATGCTGGCCGTGGATCTCGACGAGATAGACCGCGAGTTCGCGCAACAGCCCGGCGGAGGCAGGCTGATCATTGACGAACGCGCGACTGCCGCCGTCGGATTTCACGATCCGGCGGATGATCAGCGGCTCGCCCGACTCCACGTCCAGCCCGTTCTGCGCGAGCAGCGAAGCGATCGGGCCTTCTGCGTGTGGCGTGTCGAAGCTCGCGGTCACCACCGCCTGGTTCGCCCCCTGACGCACCAGCCCCGAATCGCCGCGTGCGCCAAGCGCCAGCCCAAGCGAATCGAGCAGGATCGACTTGCCCGCGCCCGTCTCGCCGGTGAGCACGCCGAGCCCGTCGCCGAAATCGAGGTCCAGCGCCTCGATCAGCACCACGTCACGGATGGAGAGGGATGTCAGCACGAGGGCAGCCCCCTAAGCGGCATGGGCGCCGCCTCAGGCGCCCGTCTTGGCCGGAGCCTCGGCGGCTGCGGCCTTGGCCGGGACGCCGGGATGCTCCTGCACCAGCTTGTAGGCACGCTGATACCAGTCGGTGCCAGGATAGTTGGCGCCGAGCACGGCCGCAGACTTGCGCGCCTCTTCCGGCACACCCAGCGCGAGGTAGGTCTCCGTCAGCCGCATCAGCGCCTCGGGGACATGCGTCGTCGTCTGATATTCGTCGATCACCCGGCGGAAGCGACCGGTCGCCGCCAGCCACTGGCCGCGAGTCTCGTAGAAGCGGCCGATCTCCATCTCCTTGCCTGCGAGATGGTCGCGCACCAGATCGATCTTCAGCCGCGCGTCGGCGGCATATTTGGAGTTGGGATAACGCCGCGTCAGCTCGCCCAGTGCGTCGAGCGCCTGCTGCGTGATCTTCTGGTCGCGGGTGATATCGCTGATCTGCTCATAATAGCCGAGCGCGACGAGGTAATAGGCATAGGGTGCATCGCGGTTGCCCGGATGGACCGAGATGAAGCGCTGCGCCGACTGGATCGAGTTGGTGTAATCGCGATCGAGATAATAGGAGAAGGCGCTCATCAGCTGTGCGCGGCGCGCCCAGACCGAATAGGGATGCTGGCGCTCCACCTCGTCGAACAAGGCGGCGGCGAGCTTGTACTGGCCGCGGTCCAGCCGCTCCTTGCCGGTGCTGTACAGCGTGCCTACGTCGCGGGCGACATAAGGAATATCACTCTTGCCGCCGCCGCGACCGGCGCAGCCGGAAACGGTGATGGCCGAAGCGGCAACAAGCGCAAGCGCGATCGGGCGAGACAGGGGGATACGCATCGTGGCAACCCTTAGCCCAAGCGCTCGCACCCGAACAAATGATTTTCGCAGATGCTGCGGTGCGGGATCGATAGCCGCGTCAGCGCGTTGGCGCTATCACTCGCCAATTCCAGGGGGATCAAGATGACAGCAACTCTGCTCGCTACGAAGCGCGTCGAAAAGCCATGGGGACGGCACACGCTGTGGCCCGGCTTCTCGGATCCCGCGCCGGAGAGCGCGCCGATCGGCGAGGTGTGGTTCCAGACGCCGCATGCCGGCGAGCCGGACCTGCTGATCAAATATCTCTTCACCAGCGAGAAGCTCTCTGTCCAGGTCCATCCTGACGATGCTTCGGCCCGTGCGGCGGGCTATCCGCGCGGCAAGGACGAGGCTTGGGTGATCCTCGCGGCGGA
>JGI20283J13201_100124_pt1 | contig 32436 bp, 35 predicted proteins | sample Plalitdecfosmids_FD_13201 | JGI IMG/M metagenome (IMG submission 13201)
ACCTTCGACGTGAGCTGGAGGATTAGCGAGATATTTTAAACATCCGTTTCGATTGCCTTACGAAGACAGACTTATGTTATCCAGCAGATTGAACCAGGCTCAAATGCTCGCGAGGCCCCAAGGTCTTTGACTTATCATCTGGAAAATCAAATAACAACTCAGCGCAGCCTGTCTACCTTCACGACAGACATTAATGTCATCTAAGAGATAAAAGTGGGCAAAATATATTCGGCTGGGCGGAAAAGGTATTCGGCTGGGTGACTTCTTGCGCATGACCTGCAGTATATTACCCATGATTTTGCTCAATGAAATCCATATATGAATTAGTCGACATCACTTGCATGAAAGCTACGCGACTACTTGAAGCAACTCCATTCCTCACTCCTCCGCAGTTCCTATATCTTTCGACTCCTCCCCTCCACCAACCGTCTGTCCCTATTTACCCTTCGGGGGATACGACGATCTTCCTCCAAAAATGTTACCCTCAAGATTGAGACCTATGAGACTATCGGATCTTCACTACTATCATCCGTCGCGGGTATGCTACTACTGTTAGCCTTCTCCTTTACCTCGGATGTATTGTCGCGTACATTGCAACAGAATTCAAGTATCTTGCTCTCCGCCTGCCTGTTGCGCGTCGCAGCGTATTCGGGCTATTCGAAGTTGCTCATATCAGCTTTTGCCTTTTTGTATCTATGGGTGGATGGAGAAATCATGTACACGGAAGAGTATCGCCGTGTTGTATTTTGACTGCGCCTCTATAGAGTTTGTAGATCAAGGTTGTTCTATGGTTGCAAATGATGTGCGCTGATTTTGACTAGGTAAGGAGCAGTTCGCCTGTCTTTTATATACTGGTCTCATTCAATCGAAAAGGTAGTCATCGTCAGTCAGTGGATAGATCTCGTGCAATGTCTTTGGCTCGATAATTGCAGCCGAGTAGTACAGGCCCGAGCTACCAACTCGCGGAACTTTGACATAACTAGTCAATGTGGTAAACACTAAGAGAGCTTCCCACTAGATATTGAGAGTACAACTCTGTAATTTTACATAATTGTGTTTGGGTTTTCATCAGTAAGTAACATTGGCCTCTTCCGACTAACCCACTACATCTTCACGCCACCAACCTTGCTCATGACAAAAGCACCCCAGCCTTCAGCGAAGACTGTACCATTCCCATCCTCTATCCAGCCCTTTGTTTCGATCCATCGCCCCTTCTCCCTCACGACCTTCGCTCTAACAAGTAACACACATGGCGTCGTAATGGCTTGCTTGTACTTGACATTTAGGTCTGACGTCGCGCATGTATGCTCATACACATACGAGATGAGCGTGCCCATGACCTGATCGAGCAGCGTCGCTGTGACCCCACCGTGTAGCCGCCGTATGCCGCCATCAACCTCTTTCCCCAATGACACGAGTATAATAGCTTCAGGCAAATCCGGGTCATTCACATCAAATAGCTTCTCTTCTTTAGCACTCTGTCGCCGTGCTTCACCATCTGTGTTGTTCGGTACCGCCTTCTCGTGAAGTGGTGCGCTTCCCGTGAAGACGTCCTCTCCAGGCTCCCGTCTGCGACCTTTGCCGGGCTTGTATAGTGACAGGAACGCGCGAAGCGCGGTGTCGGTGAAGAGCGTGCGTGTGAAGAACGTGTTGGAAACGCCCTCACGCTTCTCCGGTACGTGTCGCTTCGAGATATGCGTAACGGATGGGTCGGAGAGGAGCGTATTACACCACTCGTGGGCGGTGAAGTCTTCGAGGTGTTCAATTCGCTTCTTTGTGTCGTGGGAGCTCATACTGGGAATTGCTAGAAGGTGTCAATGGTGAGGTAATGAGCACCCGTATCTACTACTATAGGATTAGGATCTGCCATTGCAGCTACATTGTTCATGTCCGGAGGTATAGCCGACTCCTGAGTTGCGACATCTGAGGGGTACTTGTTCCGAGGTTCGAAAGTATTGCGCCCAGCGATAAGATCTCGCGCAGCCCCCGAACTTCAGCCGACTATCACTAGGGGCTAATGCCTTACCTAGGTATGTCTCCATCTCACATCGTGAAGCGCCATCGTCGAGACATCAGAGTCGTCCAGATTCGGGAAGACCAACAGTCAGTGTCAAGCTCATGGTCGGTGACAATCATGCGACGCGTAGCCTCGCAATGCCCATATTACCAGTCTCCACGACCATGTCACGCTTCGCGTACAACAACCGTGGTTTCGACAAGGAGATCCAAGTACAACAACGGAGGAACCTTACGCTTCGCGTTCCAACTCTCGTCAAATGACCGCAGCCCAAAAGATCGCGGGTAAGTCGAGGTCGAGCTAATGGTGTGGTTGCAACAACGCGTCAGCGCCATTGATGATGCCGTGCGCACGATTCACAACACCGAACTATTACTTAAATTACTAGTTGCAGAATGGTCGGCCAATCCATATATCGGTGGTCGCCGAAGAGTTGCGATTCGTGAAGGTGACGTCCCAAAAGACGTCTGATGGGATCGGGCGCGCTATCGAACGCCAACCAACAACTCGCATTCACACTCTCGCACACAGGCTTGTTGGATTCTCTTACTGATCCCAGTAGCCGTATACCACTTTCCTATATTGTACATATTGTTGCATGTTACGCGATGACGCGAGACCAGGTCAAAGTTGCATGCTTCGAAACCCTGTCGCATCCAAGATCACGGGTCCATACCATGGCAAATACGTATATTAAAGATAACGTGTGCAACGTTGCTTATCCCCAGGTTGTCTTCGATACCAGAACTGCGCCCTAAACACGACCTTGATACTGGCCGGACACGGCACTGGGCATCGATTGACAATGGCAACAGTCACGCATCTCAAAAAGTATTTCTGGGCCAATGATTCTGACCAGACTGTCGATGCTGCGGTTGTGACTGAGAAGAATACACAAATTAGCGAGCAAATCTACGTTGATGGAGTACCTGTGTATCAGGACGGCAATGGAGCACCAGTCGAACAAGTATCGCCTCTCGGCTACCATGTCGGATGGGCTAGTATACTGTTTCTCAACGTCAGTCAGATGGTCGGTACCGGTGTTTTCAGCACACGTGAGTTCTTCCAGTTTATCTGGTGGAAGGATGAAGCCATTTTGCTGACATGGCATACAGCGGGATCGATCCTACGAGCGCTAGACAGTGTCGGGCTTAGTATCTTGTATTAGGTTTTTGGCTTCATCATTGCCGCAGGTAGGCAATCTGCACCAACTATTGTAAAACAGATGTTCTGACTTGGTGTAGCTGGCCTGGCAATCTTCCTCGAATATGCATCCCTGTTTCCCAACCGTTCTGGAGGTCAAGTGGTATACCTGGAACAAGCCTATCCGAAACCAGCATTCTTCTTTCCCGTCACATACGCCTTCTTTATCGTCGCCTTCTCGTTCACAAGTAGTAATGCAGTCGTGCTCGCTCGCTACATCTACCGTGCCGCCGGCTATCAGGCGAGCGAGTGGGCGAACAAAGGCCTTGCTATCGCTTCCTTCACTTTTCTCGCCATCCTCTGCCTAATATCGACGCGATGGTCGATGCGCATCATGAACCTGATCTCGGCCATCAAGCTGGTCATACTCTTGTTTATCGTCATCACTGGGTTTGTCGTGTTAGGTGGAGGAACTAGAGTGCAGGACCCTCGAAAGAATTTCCGGAACTCCTTCGATGGTGTCACAAACAATGGACACGACATAGCCAACGCACTAGTCAGCATCAATTTTGCATACGATGGATACTACAACGCGTTCAATGTCGTCAACGAGATCAAGGTACCTTAAGTTGCACCAATGAAGTATGTGTAGTCGCTAATCTAAGGTCTAGAATCCTTTCCGGTCTCTGAAACGCATAACTCCAATCTCGCTAATCATAGTCTTCATACTATACGTCTTAGCAAACGTCGCTTATTTTGCAGCCGTTCCAGCCGCTGAGATCCGTGAGTCCGGCGAGCTCGCTGCAGCACTGTTTTTCGAAGCGGTCTTTGGTTCCAAGCACGCTCGCGGCCTACCCGCCCTCATCGCAGTCTCAGCAGCAGGCAACATCATGGCGGTCATCATTGGAGCGACTCGCCAAGTCAGAGAGTGCGCACGGCAAGGCATGATTCCATGGCCGCACCTTTGGGCATCCACTCGGCCATTTGGTACACCTTTCGCACCCATCCTCCTAAAATGGGCTTTGACATGTATTATTATCCTCGCATTACCTTTTGGCGACGCGTTCAACTTCCTGGTAGACCTACGATCCTATCCGGACAGCATGTACTTATTCCTCATGGTTGTTGGTATATACTACCTTCGCTACCAGCGCAAAAGGAATGGATTGCCGCCAGCACCATTCCAAGCCTGGCACTCAGCTCTGATACTATCAGCTACTGTGTGCCTCTTTATACTCATCATGCCCTGGTTTCCACCTGAAGAAGCCGATGTTAACTTCTGGTATGCGACTTACTGCGTTGTCGGCATCGGACTATTCGTGGCCATGGCGCTGTACTACATCTTTTGGATCAAACTCTTACCGACGTGGGGCAAGTATCAGATTCGCACTGAAACTCTTGTCAACGACCGAGATGGAAGTGTTACACACAAGCTCAAAAAAGTCAAGAACACTGATGTTGAAGAATGGGACCGTATGCACGATGAAGCGGGCAATTTGACGATAGATGCCAGTGCGATTGGCGAGGTTGCGCACGATCATTTGATTCGAAGGGTCCGAGTACGCGATGCAACGGTGGTGAATTATGATGCGGAAGGAAAAGCTTGACAGACATCATCAGGTCACGTCTTCGTTCGAGAACACACAACTGCACGGCCCAGTCCTTTCTCGTTCAGAGTCAATTAAGACCCATTCTTATTCTTTCGGTAGCACGAGGGTTGCACTGGATACGCGCAACAGCCTTCCACACTGGTACATACATCGATCACGTTGGAAACTAAATGCTGTTGTCCGAATGTCTATTGGCTTTCTGCTCAGCTCTGTGCATGTCTGTCCTATAACACGAGGCAGATAGTATCTTGCCGAGGGCAGGTTTTCAGGTTAAGCTAGGCGAGCCAAGAGCGTGATCTACGTCAGCCTGAAGCTTGACACTGTCTTTCCAACGTTGTGGCTTACATACCCGCACCCTGTCGCTCCTCAGTGAATGCGGCATAGAATAGGTCTAGTGCGAGCCACCCTAGCTTAGCACCGCCCCGCCTCGCCTTGTAGCTTCGCAGCAACCCTACACGCACATTACCCTTGTATTTTTCCACCACCCGCATCCTTATAAAGACCAACTAGTCTCCACCTCCATGAGGGCCACGCCAATCTTCCTTGCCGGTTGCCGTATCGACTCCTGGAGCGCGAAAACGTCCAAACAGCTCCTGGCGTTATTGACCCAATTTCCCGACAACGAAGCAAGCAAGGATGTAAAAGTGTTTTCAATCCTCGAGTGGACGGAGGAAGGTACTGCAGTCCAACTGGAGTGCCCTTTCAACTGCTTTGATCCTTTCACTCGTGTTCATGATCGTTCCCTTCTTGGGCGAGGTAGCCGCTGTCGCCGCTGGCTTGACGCAAGTCGCTCGGCTCATCGCCATCGCGGGTGTAGCTGGTAACACCGGCTTGGGAATCTAGGGTATCGTGGAGAACCCGGAAATGGCGCCATTGGCTATTCTGGGAATGCTGTCTGAGGGAAGGCTGAAGTCGCCAAAGGAGTTCAAAGAAGCCGCCTCGTTCAGGCGCGCGATGAGCGCTGACAATATCGCGGCCATGGGCGGAAATTTCGCGAAGCAGGATACTATGATCCCAAAAATCGTGAGAAGCTGCTCGAGGTAGAGGTGAGTTCAATGAAGGATGGCGCGAGCAGTGTGGCTTAGATCGTGTTGCCAGTATCACGTTCCCAAACCCGGACATATAAATAATTTTTTTTTGATTCATGCAGAGAACGGATGGGTGAAAATTAATCTGGGTTTTTGCAATTTAGATCTCTTTAATTTGATTGTCACTTCTTGAACATGAGTTGGCCAGGTGGCTGTGGCGAGACGCGCGTTGGATGTCTCTCACGTGGTTGACTTCATTTGACCCAAGACAATCGTAGTTGCCGGTAGTACTTGAGGATGTCGCCATGGCTGCTAAACCAGGTGCGCCTTTCGTGCGGAACACAGAGAAGCTCACTGCAGTTTCTGTGCTTTGCTAGTTCCATATCCTTCCTGGGTTGCACCACTTTCAGCACACAACAACAGCCCGAACACTAGTATTACCTGGATCAGTCTCACGAAGAGCAACCATACAACACACCACTGTCCTTCGCGAATTACCGCATCGTCACAATGCGGTTCAGCTCCTACTTTTCCACCGTGTTGATCGCATCTGCTTGCACCGCGGATTACATGTGTGGTACTCCTCCTCCGACATGGGCACAGATAAAGAAAGCCTTGGCCTTGCAGGACCAAGAAGCGGATCTCCAAAGTCGAGGCCTTTCTTTGGCCCATGATACCGGTATTGAGATCAAGGTTTACATTAGTTCTACCCATGAGCGTGCCGGGCTCGTGCATTGACATCATATTTTATGCAGATACTTCCACGTTGTGGCCACGAACGAAAGCGAGGCCGGCGGCTTTGTCTCTGCAGACTCCCTACTTCGCCAATTTGCAGTCCTCAAGGACGCATACCGACCTCATAATATCAAATTCAAGCTGGCGGGAGGCGAGATGACTGTGGAACCGAGTTGGGCTCATAATTGCAACGAAGAAGAGATGAAGGAGAACTTGCGAAGGGGAACGTACGCTGATTTGAATGTGTATTTCCTTACGAGCATCGATTGTATCCGCGACGCACCTCACTACGATGCAGAGAAAATCCTGGGATACGCCTAGTTCCCTGACGATAATACGGCCGACACCCAAGCAGAGCCTTTTAACTCGGTCCACGTTCGATCCGACACTGTTCCAGGAGGAATTCTGAAGCCTTTCAACAAAGGAATGACTCTTGTCCACGAGGTGGGGCATTGGCTTGGTTGTAAGTAGCGCTGATAAGGCTGGAACTACACTGTGTTCTGACGTTCTTTTGTGTAGTATTCCATACATTCGAGGGCGGCTGTGACGGCATTGGCGACGGAATATCCGACACAGCTCCGGAGAGCTCGGAGTACGCGTACTGCGATTCCGCAGGCTGCGCTCTCCAACGGGATTCATGTTGGGGTGGGAGAACAGATCCAGTGGATAATTACATGGATTACTCTGCTGAGTATGTATCGTGGCCTTTTCGCGCATCTGGATCCGTCTTGCTCACTTGTCTTGCAGTATCTGCTTCACCCATTTTACTCCTGGCCAGCAGGTCCGAATGTTCAGTCAATGGGCTGAATACCGAGCGAAGCACCAAAAAATTTGAGACTGGTAACTCCCCACTTGAATGAATATAACGATGTCACTTCGCTTCGTCATTCACAAGCGGTGTCGCAATGGCGTCGCATTCGGTGCGACGTAGGAGTCTGAGCTGAGTTGAGTAACGCAGAGTCTTGTGGCAGGTTTTCGTTTCGTCTTTGTTGTTTGTCGCTTGTGTACAGTATCATTCTTCAAAGGCTATCGAGTTCTATTGTGTTCGAGTTCTCGTGCACTGTTCAAGTTGTAGCTGAACATCGATGGGCTGCAGGCGAATGAGGTGACCAACAAAACACTTCCCGATGACGTACGCGTCGCGCTTGCGAACCGCGGTTGAGATCAACCAGGTTGGAGCGTCCACGCGTCGCATCTCGCCATCGTCGAGAACGTTCCCTTTTCCAACTGTCGATTCTCATCTGGGACACCATGGCGCTCCCACTCGGCATCTTCCTCGGTGGCTGCGTGGTCGCGATCCCCGTGGTCACCGGCGTCGCGCAAGGCGTCGAACACCAGAAGAAGCAAAATGAAGAAGCTGCTAATGAGTCGCGCATGTGGAAGTTTAACTGCCTGGTATCATGCGACGCCGATGACGAGATTGCAGAGCAGGAATTAAATAATGCTATACTTGTCGTGCGCCATGACAAAGTTTGGGTTGTACCCCGCGATAAAGAAAACAAGCCAGTACCTCCAGTTGAAGGCACGGATCCGCCACTGCATCCATTTGCTGGCTTCTACATTCAATATCCGGACGAAACCAGATTTCCTCCAGAGCGAGGACTCGTCAGTACAATCAGCGATGATCCGCCCATGCTGAACTGGGTTTACTGTGACAAGGAAACGTATGAGCTAAAGTACTCGAATCGCACGGGGAGCATGGAGCATCACGTGGGAGTGTGGGACTGGACTGAAGATGAGACACGTCTAAATTTCGATGGCTGGGAGGGATTCATGGCTATCGATGAGTGGGACGGTGAAGATGAAGATCCCAACACTCCATGGGGCAAAGAAGGCCTGCGCTGGGCTGTGTACTTCGACAAAGACGACAATGGCCTGAAAGGCCGGCACAAGGACCGCGACATGTTCGAAATCACATTGACGCGACGCATTCAGAGCGCTGAAGAGCAGTTGAAGCAGAATGAGGCCGCAGAGAAGAAGATGCAAGTCAAGAGCCGAGGTGGCCTGAGTACTCAGTTCAGTGCGCCGACGAAAGAGAGGGACAAGGAGTGGGAGAAGAAGTATGGCGATGAGGCTAAGAAGCGAGTGGAGAAGGAGAGACAAGAAGCCAGGGAGAAGTTAGAGCGACTGAGAAAGGAGGAGGAAGCAAAAGAGGGTGCGATATGGAAGGGTAGCCGTAATGACTGAAAAAAATGGCGAAGGACCATGCGCGGCTGGCCTGCGACGAGCAAGCTGCCAGACTCCTTCGACAACCCTCCAGGCGTATCTTGCTTTAAATAATGGTCAGCCTCCCAACAACTGCGCACATATTCTCGAACCATCTTCCAACAATCGAGGCAAGCGACGTATTGCAGCAAAAGCTTCCTACGTTTGGGATATAATAAAGACGGCGGATGATATTCAGCGCCGATCAACCCTGCCTCGCGAATTGCGAAATGGCGCGAACAGAAACCTCTGGGTACTTCTCAGCCTCCATTGATGCATAACACATTGGGACTGCATTCAAGTTGGTTGAACGACGCCCTGCCCGTCCGTATGAACTGCACTTCGTCGGTGCTAGGAGGTGCTCGGAGGTGCGCGATATATCCATGAATTGCGAAAGCGAAGTTCTAGAGGACCATATTCTCAAATAAAACCGTAGCGGCTGACGCTCATTCACCGTTGCTCTATCTCAAAGACCGTGTCGTTCGGCCTCGCAGCAAGCACTAAGTCAACCATGTCATTGCTCCTGGTCCGCCATTAAGATAGCACGTGTCTACAAAATTGGTGTCGTTACTATATTGCATCGGAATTGTTGACGCTTCCTTCAAACTCTCGCAACACGAGGCTTGTAAGTTGCTCATGGTTCGTGGCCTTGTTTCGTTTCATTGAGTTTTCAGGAATGCTGACACCATCGTGAATTCACGACATCCTTCAATAGTACATTCATGGTGGACACAGTCTATAAATCTGAACCGCAGTAAGAATGCAACAAGCCTTGCTTTCATTAGTATACAATGCTCCCGCGGCCCAGTTTACACACTTTTTCATTTTTATCTCCATCACAACCACACAATTGACAAGCACTTCATCAAATATTCATCACAACGACAATGCATCCCCACTGGGAACCCGTGCAAGTTCTGCAACTTGCAGATGACGATTGCTGCTTCGAGTCCGCCACGACCCAACATCGCAAGTGTAGGGCAAGGCTTCGAGAGCGTAGTCGAAACGCGTTCGAAGAAATCGTCGCGGCGATTGCTCGGCAGCAGCCTTATGTCGATGCTCTTGCTCCTCAACTTGAGCGTCTGGCCTCGATTGGGCTCTGCCGGCAACGCCACCAGGACCGAGCCGTCGAGATAGCTGAGGAGTGAAGCGATCTAATTCGCGCTCATGCGGATCCCGACCGACCGCGAGGCAATCGAGGACGTGGCCACCGAGCTCGCAGTCCGGCGCACCGTAAATGATATCCAGTGGAACGATTGCCTGCTGCGCCAAGACATCGACGCAATAGTCGAGAGCGGATGAAAGGATCATTACAACCACGATCAACAGTCAACCACCGTCCACCGCACCTGTTGGAACGAGTGGTTTGCACAGCCGCGAGGTGACGAAATGCTACGGTGCATGCTCTGTCGAACGTGTTGGGGACGGAATTGTGGTTGCACCGGTTAGTGCATAATGCCACATGTGCCGCCAGGGCTTTGAGGGTGGGTGTAATATATGTCGCGAAAGATTGTGGCCGCGTCCGCGCGGCAATCCACCTCAGCCAGGCCTCGAGTGGTGTAAATCAGGGTGCGGGCGCAATGTACATGCAGACTGTGCATTGGCATGGCACATGTTGTGTTTCTATAGCGATCGCGATGTTACGTGCACGCGTTATTGGGCTGCCTGGACGGATACTCGATGGTTGAACCAATTGCACTACTTCTACCCAAGCTCCCAATATCACTAGATCACTGTAAATGTGTCGGTGTATCCTGGCACGAAAGGTGGTAAGATAGTAGAAAAACTGGGATCGATGTAGTTCCTGATTCATAAAAAACCCCTGACTGGGATATCGTTCCAGTGCGTACCGTTGTAACCAAAGACTGTTTGTGCTGTCACAACCCATCAAGTCCAAGCTTTTGCAGCACACTTGCCAGATCGCCATCAACGATTGTGTCCCAGCCCCTATCATCGCCCCACATGATTTTCTTCTGATTCAGCTTCGCCTCATCCATCAAGCCAACCAGCAAAGGACTGGACTTCTTCACTCCAGGATATGCATCGAATTCAATCTCGCTCACACTTGGTATTTGTGCCAGCAAGGCTCTCACCATGCCCACACTGTACTCGGTATAGTAAGTCTGGCCTATAAGAAGCTCGCCAAACGACGGATGGCTCGAAGGATCGAGTTCCACAAAGATCCGAAGCCTGTACACGCGCGTGGTAGCCGCAAGCCCCAACCGACTGTCCACTACCCAGTGCTTAGGCGGAGACGTAAAGCCGGGCCCTAGCCGCAATTCCAAGCGTGTTATGTGCGCCCGGTACTTCCGTGGTATCCATGCCAGCAGCGGGTGTTTCTTATTGATGTATCGGCCGTGTATAGGAAACACGCGGAACGTGTTGCGACTGTAGAACACGCGCGCCGCTTCATCGTGCATGCGCTGCGATACTGTAAAAATCCGTAGATGCGGCGCTACGGTTCGCGCGTTCGCGGGATCGAGATCGAGCGTCTTCGGGAAGACGAGTAGGAGTTCGTACACGCGAAGACGAAGTTCTGGAGGGAGATCAAAGAAGCGGAATGGCTCGGTGGGCTCGGTGGGCTCTGCAGAGGTAGATGAAGGCTGGGAAATGTCCAGCGTGTTCATGCGCTTCACAAGCTTGGCGATGTCTTTCGTTCTATGGCGGCCCATCTTGTCTACGGCCAACACCACCAGCGCGACGTTTATAGCTAGAGAATGCGCTCTGAAGCGAACAATGGCGTCGCCTCAGGGCTGCTTATGCATCCATTGCGATTACGGGTCGTCACGGATCGATCGAGTCGTCAAGGGCGTGTCTCGTGCCTACGGGACGAACTGCTCATGCGGAAGGAGCAGAAGTTCTTGGGGGCCACGATATCTTTTCTCCCCAGCTTAGTGTCAACCTCAAATTTATATAATAAAACCTGACGTCAAATTCTGTGGGTGATCAACTTTGTAGAAACAGGAAAGAAGGTGGCGTTGGGCGAAGTTTTGATGAACGTCTCGGGGGAACAGTCGGCCCGACGAGATGCGGAGGCATCGCTAGCCGATTTCGGACGGATGTTCGAGCCGTACACCAGCCATCGAGCCCTGAGACAACTTCACCATTATCCATCTCAGCAGCTGCGCACAATAGTCACAACAAGAGATTAGCTCTCCGCTTCGGTCAAACACTCTTCACTTGCTATAAGTATGTACTGCAATGCTCAATGTTTCTTCGGCAATATCTCCTCGGACATTCTCATAAACATTATTAGACCAGTCCCGACCAAGCAAGCATTAAAGTCTCTTGAGAACGGACTCAAGTGAGCAAGCCCGTAAATCTTGTCACTTGGTCGTGTCAACATTTACCCGGACTACTCACTGTTGAGCCAAGCGTTCCCTGGAACAGCATACAAGTACAAATGATGAAGAGCACTTGTCTGTTCCGTCTCGTATCGTTGAACCTCTGCGTCACGCCATACAAACAACCCCACGATATCATCCAAGCACTTAGTCCACAACTTCGAAATTGCGCCTGCGAGATCGAACCGCGCGGCCTCAAAAACAAACCGTAAGTCTTCCATTTTATCAAAGATATCGTCTTGCTGCCACTGCGTGCAATAGTCTTGGATCCACTCCACTAGGCCCGTCGACAGGTATACTTTCAGTTCCACCAGTAGATCTCCTGGTTTGACGGTGCGTATTGCACCATCCTTCATGGTACGGCGGAAGTACAGAGAGATGAGATCGAAAGCTCTCATGATCACCTCCGTCGCCACGCGATCGGGCTCGCCGCGCTGAGAAGCCCGCATCTCGCTGATAAATTCCATATCATCTAATGCACGCAAGACCACCAGAGGCTCGAATTGAGCCACCAACTCATGCGCATCGTCTCGGTTGATCTTCACCATTTCATTTGCGGGAATAATGATGTCCAAGATGATATCGAAAATGGCGTCAGTGATCTTTATCTCAGGTCCGACGCACTCAGGCGTACTGACAGGCGGTTCCTCCTGGGATATCTCATCACCGCAGCGACAAGGCGGAGTGAAATGTCCAGTAGCTATCATGCGTCTGCAGATGTCGTCAAAGCAATGGACGATGCAGTGTAGTGGTTCGGCATCGGCAGGCGGCAATGGATCGACAAAGTCTGGAAACGCCTCCGTGTTCAGCACTTCGTTCATGTCCGCATAAAGTGGCGATGGAGAGGCTGTAGTCAATCTGAGCCTGCCAGGGATACAAATCGTGAGCGTGTTTGGGTGCGCGCGTCGCGCTTGGATGAAAGCAGAGGTGGCTAACATGGAATCATCTTCGAATTGAGGCATGTCAGTAATGAGTATGGTGGGCATGTAATATCCATTTGAGGGGAAATTTTAAGCAACTTCATTCTTCTGGTAAGTCACTCAAGCAAACATCGGTACTGAGACAATGCGCGACCAGACATAGCTGTGCAAGTTACACGGTGGTGGTTTTACATCCGCACAAAGCATATCAGCCACACGAACAGCACACAGCAAATCAGCGCCCCATTTGAAAGGAATGTATCCGCCAGCATCGGCAATGCGAAACGGATGGTCCCAGGAGTCACGCGCCTATACCCCCAGCTGTATGTACCGGCAAGAATGAGAACGACAAAACTTTACATCAACTGGCCCTCACCATCTCACCATACCAAGGCACCGACAACGTCCTTGACGCACTCCTCGGCCTTTTGAACCAATACCCTCAGCCCTTCATTCTCCTCCATTTCTTTCCTCAACTCCTTCAAATTTTCCTTCGCGTCTTTCTCCCAAGCCCATTTCTTCACCCACTTCACGCAATCCCAACGCATGCATGCCATCAACATGGCTTCTAGCTCTTTCATAGTCACTACGCGGGACTCATTTGAAGACACGCGCAGCATAATCGTCAACGTGTCTTCGAATCCGTAGAGGATAAAGCTGTTGGTGTCTTTAGCGGCCGACGCGTATCGCTTTGTTGTGTGGATGGTGGTTTCTGTGTAAGCGGGGGAGGCGAGGAGGAAGTGCCAAATATCCAGTTCTCCCTTGGCGCGGAGACGACGGACTATGGCTAGTGCAGCAGGGAGGAATATCGCGACTTCTCGTCTATCCTCTGCACCTTGGTATGCTGACTTGGCAACGCGAATATTGACATGCGCTACAGACTCAGCATCAAATACCCGGTCACTGACTTTTGTGCCAGCGCATGCACATTCACGACGGATGTGGTGATCCTTGTCAATCACCCTTGTCTTCTTGCAGGACAAGTGACAGCAATGCGTCGAACAATGTGCTTCACTTTCACCTCCGAATTCGAAGTCTGGAAATGGCTCCATTTTCCTGCTCTCTGGTACCTCGTAGTGTGGCGTAGGGGCCCGCACGGGTAAGCAGATCGTGTCTTCTGATTCGTCCGAAGATAGGGACTTGGAGGACTCTGACGAGTCTGAAGGCGCGTGGAGGTGTGCTGCCATGGTATCCAGGAAAACCCACTCTTGGGACAGATGGGTGGCCGGATGACGTTGCTCTTGAGGAATTTGAGGCACGTGATTGGCACGTATGCGCTTGGCGTGGTCGAGGAAACGACAGATGGGCATGCTTGCGCCGAACATATTGGCGGGGATGTGATGTGGTGAGAAATATGAATGTGTGAGGAGAGAGAGTATTTGGTTATTTACATTGCAGAGGAAGACATTAACAATTTTATATCAGCTGACATAAAATGCACACGGAATACACATAGTAGTTCCATGGACGAGTGTCGCTTGCTCGTTCTTAGCTCGGGGGTTGGAGCTGTTCCATGGTTCACGGTGTAATCTAATCCTAGACCACGTGATTCTAGTCTTCGATTATTTTCGAGCATGCTGCGAGTTAGAATAATCCTTAAAACGCGCCTTAGATATAGCTAGCCTCGGTTTCAACCGCCGACGTCGACTCGACCATGACATAAAGCGAGGCAGCAAACGGTACCATCAGCACCCGCAAATATCTTGCCCTCACCCTGCTTGACGAAGCCGAGCCCCACCTCCGTTTCTCCCACCTACAACTCTGCTTTCGAAACCTCAACTTGCGAAGTACCCACCTTCAATCACCCTCCTCTCACGAGCGACTGCCTCGCCATTGTCACGTCTCTCATCAAGTCCGACTTGCCGACACCAGTCGTGCCGGCAATCTCGCGACCTGCGCACTTGAATGCGCCGTTCTTCCTGGATCTTCCCGCCGAGATCCGAAACTATGTGTACGACTACTTGTTCAATTTGCAAACAGAAGTGCGGCTCGACTGTGACAGATATCCGGACGAAAGTGACGCGTCAGTGACAGCCCTGATGTCGAGTTCTGCGCTCCTGATTACTTGGCGCCAGGTCCACGTAGAGGCAATTGAGATTCTCTGCCCCCAGAATCCCTTCCTGATCATCAAATCGAAAGAAGAATTCCTCTTCCACGTGCTGTTGGTAGCGATGATCGGGCTCACTGGTATTGGGCGCCGGGCACGACTCGTCGATGATTTGCGCCTAAAAGTCCATTACCAGATATCGGATCGCAATGAAGGCACTCACATATGTCCTCTACTAAAGTGTCTATGCGAGTACGATGTAACGAAGAATTTCATTTCCTTCATCCGCGAGAGGCCGAACGACAGCGACGAAGAGTGGAGCGATGGTGAAGAGGTCGATGAAAAGGCAATGACGTCAATGCTCATGCATCTGCAAGCCGACATCTTTCTTGGATTGAAGCGATATGCTGCATTTCCACGCTTTGTAGAGAATGTTCACCTCCCCCAATCTGGTAGCAAAGCCCAGGTTACCTTTTGTGCCCCAGCACGCCTACAAGACGGAGGTCTCGAGGCGGTACGATATTGAAGACCAGATGATGCCGACCGGCCTTCTTTCATGGATAAATCTAGCGGTTTGCGCATCGGTCCAAGGAAGCCAGCTTCTCTAGAGCAGATCATATCTGGTCCCTACATTAGCAACTTTGTCCTCCGGAGGCTCATACCCAGCAAATTCATCGTCACCTATAATTTGACGCAGGGAGCTATATCTCTGTGTGTGCATGCTTCCGTGACCTTAAACAAGCACCTTCGCGACCGGAATGCGAACATTTTTACAAACGCATCCCAACCTGTTTTGGAGACGGACCAACTGAAGACATCGTTCACCAGCGAACTTAGCGTCTTCGAACGCTCTCCATGGGTGTGTATAGACTTGTGCTTTTTCAGTCGGCAATTGCGCCTGCCACGATTGTGCTCCGCTTGAAAACCCCGAGTCCGACATCACTTGACCTCATTCGATTTGATGCATGCGCCCTTATTAGACCGACGCGGAGATACTCCCGAACGCTTGTCATACGCGTTGAGTGCAAAAGTCGCTTCGAGGTGCACTGAAATGAGATGCGCTGCTATACAATGCATCTTGGAGAGGTTCGTGACAGTGTACTCGTCACCTTGGATTTTGTCCGTCATGGTGACTGCACAGCAACAAGCGCTCCGATTGCATGGATGGGAGGCATGGGGATGGTACGAGAAGTTGACTTCTTTGACACATCCTATGTGATCCATACAGGGCAGAGTGCGAACACAGGGAACAATCATACGATTATGAAGGAGATGGCGTAATATGTACGATAGAGACTTCAGACGAACAAGGTCTCGAACTCCTTGTCGGAATTCGCTCTTGGCGAGCAACTTGTAGGTTTTTGCGATATGGCCGAACTATGGTAAACAAATGATCGTCGATACTGTAGTGAAGAACCAGACACGTAGCTTGGTATGCAGGATTCCCATGAATTTCAGCAGGTTCACACCAATGTCCCTAGATGCTCCAGTCTTGAATTGGAGATACGAAGGAGTTCACATAGGGACAACAACGACCGATATTCACCCAAGAGACGGTTTTGTCTACCACACCATATATCTCAGACTTCAATTCTAAGGGCCACAAAATCCAAGCAATGTAAGTCTTTTTGCCGGCGACGCTAACCCTCATTCCTTGTTAATCGCGCAAATCAACGAAGAAGACCAAACAACCGTTCACCTAGCACGCCAAAGACCCTCATCGAAACCTATCCAGAAAGTAAATATCAGCATGTCCCACCCCCATACGTCCAACACCGTCACCATCGTGTACAATTGCTTCTTTTGTGGCCATAGGAGCTCTGTTTCTGGCTTGGCGCGCTCACCTTACCCATTATGGCAGCATCAGTTTAGCTGCCAGAAGTGCCGAACACAGCTCGTGGAAGGCAGTTGGCAGGAGTACCCAGATTCGTACGGTTTCTAAGGGCATATGGTGTTTGGCCTATATGACAGTCTTGTTGAATGGAATGAAATGAATTTTTGACTGATTATCACTTCGCGATTTAGATTACAGTACGAAGTGGTCTCAAGAGAAGCGGTCGTCGCCTCTCAGTCGTTGTGGTACATCATACGACTCCCAAGACTCTGGTGTAGTAAGTCCCGTGCTCCCTGAAGCAGGCGATAAATGCTCAGTGACGCTATCGTTGTATATCTTTCCCATGTTTGCGATCGGACTTGACCACGCAGGTGACAACAGGTTCTGCGGTGTACTATCAAGTGATCCTGTGGTTGAGTTCGGCCTCTGCGGCCAGAAGCTGGACGCGAGACATGGATGCCGATCGACATGGTCAGGCTTGTACTCGGGCATAGGTCTCGGAGGTCCTGGTGAGTTCGAGAAAGCAGAAGCTTTGTGTGTGCTATCAAGTAGAATACGTGTAGGTCTTTCTTCCGACGTCGGCCACCACCCTGAAGTCGAGCATAAGTTTCTGCCTGTTTCGTGGACGAAATTTGCGACGTCACGTGGGTCCATACTTTTGTTTTTGGCTGTACTTTGTTGATCCGCACCACTAAAAGGAATACGATACGGAAGATCGTCGCTGGTATTCCCAAGTTCTAGCCCAGCAGACTCTCTCCAGACATCAGTCTGCCGGTCTAGAATGCTCCGAGGTGGGAACTCGGTGAGATCATAGCTGTCAACATACGAGCCGGATTTGTTCGCGTAATCGAGCTTCATGACCATTTCCCCATCCTCGGCTTCGAAGCTTACGCGTATCGGTAACCAGTCTGGAATCTTCTCTCCTGCCATTGTGTCGAGAGCTTCAAAGAGTGGATTCTCGGCGACGATACTGACGTCCCATGTTCTGTGAATGCGATTGCATTCTTCAATGATCCAGTCTTTCATACGTTGGGCGTGTGCGATGGTTCGTAATATCTCGTCGGTCACATCTGAACCGAGATTAGGGATAGAAGACCGTACAGCGCGTAACCGTCGCATGGTCCTGTACCATGCGCCAATGGAAAGTTGGAGGGGTGTGTGCAAACGGAGAGGAACGAGGGGCAGAGTCTGCGAAAGTGACTCCGCCCATGGAATAGATTTCGCTAGACATACAGCTGCATCTGTCTCGATCTTGTGGACGAAGTATCGATCTGGGAGGTTAGACATCGCGATCTCCCCCGGGAAGTAGCGATATAAAGTGTCGATAAGACCGCCCAGAATGTTGATCAGCATCCAGTACCGAGTGCAAAGTACCATAGATTGAACAGATTCGAATCGCAAAGAGTCCGGCAATATGTCTTCCAAACCTCGTACAGGACGTGTGGAAGCTGTGACGGCTTGGCTGAGAAGTGGGCCAACTTGATCAGGGATTTCCAGCTGCCATATCGCCTCGGCCAGCGTGACCGCGGCGACAAGCGCAGTGGTATCATCTTGATGCGTGACTGCATGTCGAACTAGACAGTTCAGCCGAGGACATTGGATAAAGGCGTGCATAATCGCCATCGAGGCCCTTTGTGAATGCGACAGTATAATTGTGTCGGACGATAATGGAGGCGGTAACGTTGTGGAAAGGTAGAATTCGTTGTCATATACTGATCGATGTCCAGCAAGCATTGCTTCGTTGACCTTTCTTAATAAGTTGACGTGCATGGAAAGTTACTTGCTTTGTTTACTTACATCATCAATATATGTATTGTCAATCAGGTTCCAGAAATGTTGATCGTCGACACTTGCAACCTCCCCAGCTTTGAGCAGCTCAGCAAGGCCGAAAGCATGGATTGCATGATACATGGTGTCAATCCCCAGTAGTGCCTGTTGAGATCAGCGCTATACATGATCGCAAGAACGGGTGTTCAAAGTACCTCCGCAGCGTAATGCATCTTTGTCGCCAGAACGACGTCATATGTAGGTCGGTTGTTAGTGTTGTTGACGAACAGCTGAAGCTCCTTCAAGGCCTTCTCTTTGCTTGCACTCGCCAACTGTCTTTGCGAGTAGGTGTCGTGGTTGTACACAGCGTAGCTGTTGACAAAGAACTCCACGGCGAGATCCATCATTCTATTGTTACCAATACGTGCTGGTACTGATTGGATCCAAGTTCCGAGAATCGATAGCGGCTGGTAGCCAGCAGGTTCTGGGCCCATCATATCAATGTAGCGAGCTATAAGTGTTGTCCCTGGTGATGAAGGTTTGATGGTTCTGATGGCAGCCTCTGCCTGCAAATGTTGCAGGTATAACTCGAGCTTCTTTCTTCTTAGCGCTTCGACTTTCTTCGAGATCGCGGCTTTTCGTTTTGATAGTGGTGCCAACGTCTGGAAAACGCCTTGTCCATTTTCTGCTTCCCTTTCAGTCGTAATATGAAGATCGGAAGGCGTGGAGACTGAAGATGTAGTCATTTGGTCGGAGGCATCGAAGGTGTGTACAACAGGTGCCACTCTCGATTTACCGTGCTTGGTCAACTGATTGGGGTCCTGAACAATGAAAGCTGATGCCCTTCCATATGAGTAAAAGCAAAGGCGGTCTTTCTTCCGGCAGGCCCCACATTTCGGCTTCTCTTCATCGCACTACCAAAGTTAGATTCAAGCTAATATCTACTCCCTCAGACGCATGAAATGGCCGGATAGCCCGACATGTTATCCGTTTCTGAATTCTATCTTGCAGTCCAATATATATAGACTCCCCTTTCCATTTGATACAATGCATAATTGCTTAGTAGCGGATGTAAGACTCGCGGGTATGCTAGATACTCACCTTGCTTTATTTCCCCTTTTTCGCTTTGCCTGATCGGCCGCTGTAGTCGACGTTGGAGCCCAGGAGAAGGAGATTCCAGGAGGATCCTACTACGACATCGAGTTCCCGTTGACCAGGAGTAATTCGGTGGATCCCAGGCAGGAGGCCTCGCCTTTTCGATCTGTATCTCTGATGTTATTTGTGCTAGCCTTCTTAAGGCAAAACTTGACTAACTATGTCTGTACTCTGATATTATGTTTGATTTGACTTATGTATTCGGGTCCGTGTGACCCCCTCCATTGTAATATTTTTGGTTTATCGTTTTATGTTTAGTGTTGTGCTGTGATATTCTCACCGTGGCACCTTGATCTCGACCATGTACCCTGCGTGTACGATTACTGTACATGATCGTAAATCGAGTGCGTCACAAGTTGGTATCAGAGCCGACTTCCTATAGGAAGCCACCCAACACTTACCTGGTTGAATTTGAGTCTAGACTTTGAAAAACTATTTTGCTAACTTAATATTTGGCTTACGGGACACATCTATGTCACTACGTGTGATATCTATGGTATTAGGATACTTTTCTCCTTACCTATGATCTGGGACTCTGCTCTCTTATCCTTGCTGGTAAGTTTTACAAACTCTAACATTAGGATCACGTTCTGGTGCGTACCCCATTGATTGAGTCGTGTCGCATGAGTTCTGACCTAGGTCCCGGACCGCGGATCCCATTCTCATTCTGGGCAGGCCGCGCGTTCTCTGGCACAAACTCCTATGGCCAACAGTTTTCTTGCGGCGTGATTGACATAGTGGAATCTATGTCACGTTGTGTAATCCTCACCGCGGTCTGCGCGCCGCCTACTGAGTCCTTTTTCCTTAATTTCTACGATGTTACGCTACCCGATTTTGACCGACTATGTGCAAAGATCTGTATGTCTTTATGACTACTATGGTGTATCTACTGCACTTATCATTCATTGTTCTTAATACATCATGTATGACTTCTCATCCTTTCAAATACTTTGTCTGAACTAACCCCTGCTGTTCAGGCAGGATGGCCGACGATCCCCCACCCCCACCGTATTTTTCCGCCTTGATGCAACAGTTTGAGCTGAACCATGAATAGTTTGATCTGAACCGTCAGTTCATGGCCAGAGTAATGGCCCAGCTTCCAAACCATAATGCCCCAATCACACTTCAAGAGTTCGTGCGCCTCAATCCGTCCACCTTTCGCGACTCCGCAAATCCTATGGATGCTGATGATTGGCTTCGTGATATCGCCTTTCAGATGGAGTCAGCTGCTGTTGCCCTGACAGTTATGTCACCTATGCGACGTATCATCTGAGGGGTCCAGCTGCTCAATGGTGGGAAAGCCACAGGCTTGTGCTACCACATGGAAATGTAACCACTTGGCAAGAATTCCAGTCAGCTTTCCGTGCATGGCACATTCCTCTAGGTCTGATGGACCAGAAGAAGGAGGAGTTCCGCAAACTCCGTCAGGGTCAGACAACTGTTGATGAATATCATAGGAAATTCCTTGAGTTGTCCCACTCTGCTGAGAGATAGGTCGCCACCGACGCTCGCAAACAGGAGAGATTTCGAGAAGGACTGCATCATGAAATAGAGGTCGCACTTGTCCTTCATGATTGTGTGGACTTTGTGACCCTTGTCAGCAAGGCTTTCCAAGTCGAAACTGCTCTAACTAATCACCATGAGTTGCTCAAGCGTGCTCGAGATGCTGGCTCATCTTCGGGTCGGCCTGCTCAGAAATTTAGAGTCTGGCTCCCGCACAATGTTTTTCACCGGCCTGCACCAACGCCAAGGCCGTCTTATGCTGCACCTCGTCTGCCTCCGCCTCCGAGACAACTAACGATTCCGACTGAACAACCCATTATTATGGATCCTCCCCAGAATGATGGCTTATGCCACAAGTGTGGGCAACCATGTCACCGTGCTATCAACTGTCACCCGGTTCAGTCTCAGGATGCGTCACATCCCCCTGTTGGCCGTATGAAGAGTTGTCGAATCCGTCTTTTCAAAAACACCCATACCAAGCCGTCCGTTGTTGTACAGGGCCATGCCAATCATGTTGATGCTAAGAAGGCTAGAAAGGATCCGACTATCGTGATGGGAACCCTCCTTGTTAATTCAGTACCAGCTTTTGTTCTGTTTGATTCAGGAGCATCACATTCTTTTGTGTCTGAGGCATTTGCACTCAAGCAAGAATTACCATTGGAGCGCATGTACTCTCCGCTGTTGGTCAGTTCTCCAGGATCCAAGTGGGAGACCTCGATGATAGCCCACAACAATCGTATTGAAATTGGAGGATTAGTGTTCCCTGCGTCGCTCATGGTCCTCAAGGTAACTACCATATACGTCATTCTTGGTATGGATTGGTTGAGAGCACATAAGGCTCGCATCGATTGTGACGTTAAGGAAGTCCGGCTCACACACCACTCTGGCCAGATAGTCTACTATTCAGCCCAGATGATTCAACATGCCGAGAACCAGATATATGCTCTGAATGCCTTGAACGCTGCACCTCTCAAAGGGATCGAGAATGTTCCAGTCATTTGCGATTTTCTCGACGTCTTCCCAGAAGAACTGCCGGGAATACCCCTGATCAGAGATGTTGAATTCATCATCGACTTGAAGCCTGGCACCATCCCTATTGCTAAGCGCCCTTATAAGATGCCGCCTCACCACCTCCTTGAACTGAAGAAGGAGATAGACAAGGCACTCCACAAAGGCTTCATCCGTCCAAGTTCCTCTGCTTGGGAAAAACCTTCGCTCTTTGTCAAGAAGAGCGATAGGACGAACCTTTGGTCCAAGATTACCGACCTATCAACAAGGCAACAATACAGAACAAGTATCCGCTCCCTCGGATCAACGATCTATATGATCAACTGGCTGGATCTACGGTGTTCTGGAAACTCAACTTGAGATTGTGTTACCATCAGATCCGGTTCTGCGAAGAGGACATTCCGAAGACCACTTTCATTACTCGCTATGGTTCATACGAGTACACCGTCATGTGTTTTGGCCTAACCAATGCCCCGGCCACCTTCTCCCGATTGATGAACTATATATTTATGGAATATCTCGACAAGTTCGTCGTGGTTTATCTGGATGATATCTTGGTATACTCCAAGAATGAAGATGAACATGATGAACACCTTCGTCTTATACTGGAAAAGCTTCGAGAACACAAAGTCTATGCTAAGTATTCTAAGTGTGAATTCTGGCTTCCCGAAGTAACTTACCTTGGTCATGTGATTTCCAAGGATGGCGTTGCCGTCAACCCAGAATGTATTAGGGATATTCCTGACTGGACTCCTCACAGGATGGTCAAGCAAGTCAGAAGTTTCCTCGGCCTCGCTAGCTATTGCCGCTGTTTCATCGAGAACTTCTCCGAGATTGCCAAGCCTCTGACTAATCTTCTTCACAAAGGCGTCAAGTTTGAGTACACTGATAAATGTCAAGAAAGTTTTCAAGCTCTCAAGGACAAGCTCACTTCTCCCCCAGTGCTTGCTCCCCCTGATACCAAGAAGGACTTCGTGATATACTGCGATGCGTCTCGTCAAGGATTAGGCTGTGTCCTAATGCAAGAGCGCCGTGTGATTGCTTATGGCTCTCATCAGTTGCGTTCTCACGAAGATAATTATCCAACACATGATCTCGAATTGTCAGCTGTAATTTATGCATTGAAGCTGTGGCGACACTACCTCGTCGGTAGTCGTTGCGAGATCTACACGGACCACCAAAGTCTGAAGTACTTGTTTACTAAGCCTGACCTGAATCTCGGCCAACAAAGATGGCTCGAGACAATAGCCGATTTCAACATGGATATTCATTACACCCCTGGCAAAGCTAATGTGATGGCTGATGCCCTTAGTCGCAAAGCCTACTGTAGTGAACTTGAAGTTCAAATACAACAGCCACCTCTGTATGAAGAGCTTCGCAAGATGAACATCGAGATTGTTCCGCAAGGATATGTGAACTCCTTGGTAGTCAAACAAGTCCTCGTTGAACGCATCAAGACGATACAACATTATGACTCTGACTTTTGGAAGATTAAGCGTCGTGTCGCCAGCGGAGAGCCCTCATTCTTCACTATTGATGCAAATGATGATAATGCAGTGTACTTCAAGGGTCGTTTAGTGGTTCCGGTAGCCAAGGCCAACCTAAACTACGCCCCTGATGTCATGAAAGAAGGTCGTGATGCCCCTTTGTCGATTCACCCTGGTAGTACCAAGATGTACCAAGACATTCGTCAGTGGTACTGTTGGTCTAACATGAAGCAAGACATCGCTCGATATGTTGACGAGTGTGACGTTTGCCGTCGCGTCAAAGCCGAACATCAAAGACCTGCTGGAACTCTGCAACCACTTTCTATTCCTGAATGGAAGTGGGACAAGATCGAAATTGACTTCGTCACCGGTTTTCCGCGATCACAGAAAGGCCACGATGCTATTTTTGTCATCATCGACCGATTCTCCAAGGTTGCCCACTTTCTACCAGTCAAGGAGACTATCTCTGCTAGTTAGTTAGCAGACCTGTATGTTTCTAGAATTGTGTCCCTCCATGATATTCCGTTGGAGATCAGTTCAGACCGTGGCAGCATTTTCACCTCAAGATTTTGGGATAGTTTCCAAGAAGCTATGGGCACTCACCTAAACTTCAGCACCGCTTATCACCCCTAGTCGCAAGGACAAGTTGAACGCGTCAATCAAGTGCTTCAAGACATGCTTTGAGCTTGTGTCATCTCTTTCGGTAAGAAATGGGAGGAATCCCTTCCATTCGTTGAATTCTCGTACAACAATAGCTATCAGGCTAGTCTGAAGATGGCACCCTTTGAAGTTCTCTATGGATGTAAGTGTTGAACCCCTCGGAATTGGTCAGAAACTGGGGAACGAACTCTCATTGGTCCAGAAATTATACAGCATGCTGAAGATCAGGTTCGCGTTATTCGTGAACATTTGAAAGCTGCTCAGTCCCGCCAGAAGAGCAACTATGACCGCAAGCATAAGGAACTGGTCTATCAACCCGGCGAATAGGTTTACCTTCGTGTCACTCCCATGAGAGGCACTCATCGATTCGGGATAAAAGGCAAGTTAGCTCCTCGCTACATTGGACCGTTCTGTATCCTGTCCAGAAGTGCACCGGTGGCATACCGATTGGAGTTGCCATCAAACCTATCTCAAGTTCATGATGTCTTTCATGTGTCGCAACTCCGTCGCTGCTTCAAGGATCCTATCCGAGCAGTGGATCATGGAATGCTTGAACTGCAACAAGACTTGTCTTATCATGAACATCCGAGCTGCATTCTTGATCAGTCTGAACGTCGAACCCGCAACAAGGCAATAAAGTTCCTCCAAGTTCAGTGGTCGAATCACTCTGAAGAGGAGGCCACTTGGGAACGCGAAGATCGTCTTCGCGATGAATACCCCAATCTTTTCCTCACTACCACTTAAATTCTCAGGACGATAATTCTTGTAGTGGGGGAGATTTGTAACACCCTCAGTGTATTATAACAGTAATCACTTTTGGTTAATGATAATTACTGTTGCTAATCTCACTTTGATCATCTTTGCATTTGATCAGTCCAAAAACCCTTTTGGTCGTTTTTAAAAATAATGTGATAAATAAAACTTTGTCCAAAATTATGGAACCAATTTTGTTCAATGCCTAAAATAAGTGATCCATGTTAAACCAACATTGGGTATTTATTGAAATATTTAAATATTGCAAACAATTCAAACCAGTGCTAAAACAACCCCTTTCACTAGTTGTATATTCAAAACAAATATCCAATGAATTTATAAGACCCCAAACTTTTTGTGGCACTCTAGTAATGAGCAATACAATTTATGGAACCAATTTCATGTTTAAAAAAAAGGCAAAGCTAATAAAATAATTACAAGAAAAAAGAATAAAGAAGAGAATTATAAAAAAAGAGGGAACCCTGTCTACCGCACTAGGCCCAACCATCTCCCCTCCCCCTGGGCCAGGCCCAGCCCACCCAGCGCCTCCATCTTCAACCCCCTGTTCATGGGGGTACCGTGGTGCCCATCCCACGGCAGCCACGCCATGGCCACGCCGTCGAGGCAATCCAGGCCACCTCCGGCGAGGGATAAGACACCGGCACCCCCCACCTCTCGTAGAAACCCTCGCCGCCTATTGGAAATATGCCCTAGAGGCAATAATAAAATGTTATTATATATATTTCCACGTTCATAATTAATGTTTATATTTCTGTGCTATAATTGTAATGACTCTGACTATGAGATTCAGAAGAAAACTCACTTGCATGTGTAGAAATGTAAACAACAAGAGATCCTGGTTTATACTCTAAGACCAGCTCATGTGCTAACTGATGATTACGTTTTCTTAATCATGGACATTGTTCTTGTAACAAGGATGTCAGTAGCAATGGGAACATATTGTTAGCAGAACAATGATGTTAAACCGACCCTAGTATTGAATGATATACTTAGAGATCACATCGTAACAACGTTATAAGTCATATCATGAAATGTTATCATATACGTAATTCCTTAGACCATGAGAGTATCAAGTTGCTTCACACAGGAAGATGTGCTTTGGTTCTTAGATGAATCTTCCCGTTACTGGGAAGTAGTAAAATAAGTTCTGGGTACATTGGATAGTGTGTCTAGTAACTGTGATAGTTCAAGATTGGGATTTGCTCCTTCACGATGAAGAAGATATTCACTTAGGGCCCACTCGGTATGACGGTATCCATTATAAGTCTGGCCAGATGCATTGTGATTCAGTCATGGGGATACCGGAATACGATAATGAGAAAAGGGACAAACGAGCAAAGAGGATAATGAGTGGCTTGTGTTCAAGAAGTTGTTACACATGGGTGCCAAACTTCTTTCCTCTAAATTTGTCATATATCGCGAAGCAAAGGTAATGGTACATGACTAAATATAATGGTTCACTCGAAGTTTCTTCGTGTATGTGCGGGAGTCAACATGGGTGTCCATGGCTCCACTGTTGATTATTGGCTATTGACAAAAGGCTGTTGACCTATGTCCGGAAGATGTTCTGAGTCATGACCGCATTATACCAAACCTATTGGGTCACACACTTAACGAGCATTAGTCTGTTAGAATACTGGAATGGTAGAAGGTTTAGTTGAAGCAAAATGGAATAGTTCATACGGGCACCGGAAGTAGTTCCGGGTATTTATGGAATTGTTCATAAGGGCACCAGAAGAAGTTCTGGGTATTTAAAGATATGTCCGGATCACTGTGGAGTAGTGCCAGGTGGTTTTGGAACATATGAGAATGGTACTGGAGAAGTCCTGGATCAACCGGAATAGTTTCCGGTTAATCGGTGGACGTCCCGAAGACGACCGACAAACCGACGCAGGGCATCGAGCAGGCTAGACCATAACCCGGATCGTCCCGGAACCTATCCAGATAGTTCCGGAACGTCCAAAAATGGTCCCGGAAGGTCTTGGGAATGTTCCAGAAGGTTCCGGAATGTCCCGAAACCATCCCGGAAGGTCCCACATGTGGGAGGAGTCCTCCTTGGACTCACACTCCCCGATGGGAAGGTCCCCCTTTGGGAGGAGGAGTCCCAGGGGGACTCCACTACCCCTTATTGCGCCCCAAGGGCATCCTGGCCACCTATATAATGAGGGGAAGGGGTAGGGGGCGCAGCGCAACTTGTCCCCAAGGCCTATGCACCACCCTCCCTCCTCTAAACCCCGTTGCTCCACAATTAGACCCCGGTTTAGACACTGTTCTAGATCGGAATCCGTTAGGGTTTCCTCCCTCTAGTTTTCTCGGGACGGCGGAGCACTGCTGGATTGCTGCTACGGAATGTGTGGATACTAATAGAGGGATCATATCTTTGGTCCTTCTCCGAGGAGCTTCTTCTTCCTCGGACATCTTGTTCGAGGGACTTGCTCGAGGGACTTGTGCGTGGGATGGATCGAGGTGCTTCTTCTTCCTCGGTGATCTTGATCGAGGGACTGTTTGTGGGACGATCCGTGAGATCTACTTCAACGAGCTACACCAACTCTAATTCCGCTACATCGGTTGGTGAGCCATGACCTAAAACCTTGTATGCAATCTTCTTGGATGATCTTGGGTTCCTGATTCATAGGCCGATTTTTTTTGTTTTCTACTACATTTCCCAATAGTGGTATCAGAGCGATCCTTGATTAGATGCATGTTAAGGTCTAGATCATTTGTGTGATATGAGGCATTGATTTTCTTGTTGCTTCCCTGTCATGTGTTTTTTCTATGCTTGATGGCAAGTTGAGGTTTTGCTACAAGGATTGAGTTTTCCATCGATCCCTCTATGCTGCTTTCAGTATGCTGGTTGCCTTGATCATGGTCTACATCAAACTCCTTGGATCTCATCTTAATCTCGCAATAGAAGATTTAACATGGAGGGGCTTGTGGATTTTATGAACTCAAATCCACACGGGGGTCACGCGTTGAACGAAGTTTGGCTTGTGGCATTAGTTGCTGCACGCACCCTGAACGTTAAACTAGAATGAAGTATCATGTTTGGTTTGTATAGGGAACAACGTTTGCATGTAACCTGCTAATCATCCACGATAAAATTTGCAACAAATCGTGTAGATGGCGATCTAACTCGTTTTCAGAATGTGCATGTGATGTGGTATAGCCTTCAAGATTTGCAATGTGTTTGTATGAGATGCTATATGTTATGTAATATTTATTCGCGACCTGCGTGTCGTGGTATGGCATGATGACTAGAGTCATATGATTGTCACTTAATTATGGCCTGCGTGCCAGAACTATCTATTAGCTGGAGGCAAAGCAATAGATAGAGGCAAGGTGATGATCTACGATGCGGAGGTGGACCCCGACGCACATGCCGGAAGCCGTGGTGATGTTCCCGGCGCCAAGGACAAAGTTGGTGGACACGGTGACTTCAACCACGACGACGTGAAGACAATGAAGACTTCACGAAGAAAAGGGCTATACTATATCACATAATTTTATGAACTGCCTATGATGTTTATCCCTTTGATGCACCCTTGTATGATGCGCGGTAGTCGTATTTTATTAGGGTGATCTCTCGCAAAACAATATCAAGTTGATAGTGTTCTTCCAACTGTAGCACCGTCTATACTATGTTTCACATCGGAGCATGTCATGTCACATGGGTGCACACGGTGTGACGCATAAAAGGCGGGTGTGTTAAGAACACACTGCAATTACACTTGGTTGGCTTGACGGTTTGGATAAAAGCTTGCTACCGGAACACGCCCATCGAAAGATGTTCAAGAATCACATGCATTGTGATTGGCAAGTTGGCCTACCGGTCCAGTCTAAGTCATCAGTGATGTCACATCAATGGCGGACGATTGGATCAGATCTTTAATCACTCCAGCATCAATTACGAGAGATATTGGTCTGAGTGGGAGCGCACTTAATAATTAAATTGATTAATCACAAGTGCAACTTAATTATGAACAAAGTCTAAGTATTTGAATTATCATTGTAGAATAATGGCTCGCATTACCACCTTCCCAATTGATTTTGATTAACTGTATTATCTGGTAAAAAAAACTTTATGATTGGTACCGTATTGTGCGGACTATCCTCAATAGTGCCGAGAAGGACCATGTTCTATCGCTCATTTTCGATGCTCTCCCGCTAATGCTATGGATGATGTGACTTACGTCCATAATCCAAAAGGCTAGAATTCCACCACAGCTAAGTGTATTGTCGTAATCACCATGAAACCCTAACTTCAAAACGTTTGGGTTAGTTATGTTATATTCATGGAACTGAAAAATTGTTTTTAGTAGTAAGACAATTAATGTTGGATATAAGATATCTAGTACAATGTATTATTGTAAGCATTAGTGAAAATGTTCACTGTGCTCTAAACAAAACTGATAAGTGTGGGATCCGGAAGAACACCGATCATATGATGATGAGAATTAAGGGAAAGGAAGTCCAAAGGATGTTAGTAAGACTTACACGCCGGAAATTCCATGGCCTGCGCCATCCTTAATCATGTGTGACCTTTTGTGAGTAGGAGTGACATTGGAAATAGAACTATGATACGTATAAGGCAAAGCGAAAGAAGACTGGAATATCCAGCTCAAAAATGAAAGTCATACGAAGTTATAGATGAATTCATTGCTCGCCAAGAGATGTAATTCTTGGGAATCATGATTAAGCAGTTAATTGTGGATTATGTATATTGTGATTAAACTGTTGATCACCGGAATATCACATTGCTTTCATATTGTTGCAACTCGATGCAAGAAATACTATGGCCTTTATGACTAGCTAATGATGAGTTTTGAAACGCTTGGGAACACGGTAAAGGTTTACTATACCGTGTGTTGACTCTATGATTATCTTCATAATTCATTTTAGAGTTGAGTAAATTGTTACTACACTTTAGCCTTGTTGCAAAACATCATTTTGAATCATGTTTGTTGCAAGAGAGTTGTTCAAAGCTATGAATAACGTAAAGGCCATACTTCCATTATGAACAGGTTTTATGTTATGAATCTTGATAATAATACTAAACATCCATAATACTGACGCTAAACGTCGCGAGACTGACAGAAATACCATATAGATGTGGCACTGCCGTTTATCACAAGTGACATAACATGCATGAAGAATTTCCATAAGTGATGTACTTTCGAGTCATATGATTATGAATCACTTGACGCTTGCGATCTTTGTCTCGAAGTAATGTAACTAAAACACCGTTGATAGGCCATACATGAACGGGTAACTAAACCATTGGTAATCATACATGATGATGTGTGTAGTCCAATAAGTCTAGTTGTGTGCAGTGGATTCCCTATCTTCACTCATGAGTTGAAGTAGATATGTGGATATCTGTTCAATAGAGACATACGTCTGAAATCTTTGAAATGTTCAAGGAATTTTAGAGTGAAATAGAAATTCATTGTAACAAGAAAATAAAGCTTCTGCAAATTAGATGGTAGAAAGTAATATTTGAGTTACAAGTTTAGCAAACATCTGATGAGTTGTGAAGAAGTGTCATAACTTGCGTCTCCCAGAACACCACTATGAGTAAAGTGTTCGAGAGATGTAATCAAGCCATGTATGACACGGTAAGATCAGATACGACGTTTATCAATTTGCCATTATACTTATTGAAGTTATGCGTTAGTGACTACAACCTTTACACTGAAAAGAGCATCATCAAATCTGTTCAAATGACACCATATTAGATGTGGTATGAACTGTTAAAACCATGGTGTCTTTTCTTAAAATTTGGGTATGTGAGGCATATGTTTGACATACTCAAAACCCCAAATCAGATAAGTGCTACTTTGTTAAGGTTATGCCAAAAGTTTTGGTATTCCTCTATCACTACACAAAAGCAAAACTGTTTGTTGTTAAGAATGTTGTGTTTTGAAGAAAAATAGTTTCGTGCAAAAGAGTGAGTGGGAGGATAGTGCAACTTGTCAAAGATTGTTAAATCTTCAGAAAGGTGCGCAGCTGAACCACACAGGTTAGACAAAACTCGTACAAACATTTTTATGTAAATGAGATATTGGTGTTCGACAATGATAAACCTGTGATATACAAAGAAGCGTTGATGGGCCCTGACTCCGGGATTTGGCTAAATGCCAAATAATCCGAGATAGTATCCATGGAAGTAAGTCAAGTTTTGAACTTGGTAGACCCTCCGAAAGACTAAAAGTCTGAAGAATATATATATGGATCTATAATTGATTCGGATGAAATTGTTTTATCCATAAAGCTCAACTTGTTGGAAAATTGTTTTCTAGCAAGTTCAAAGGTTGACTATGGCGAAATAGTTTCGACCGTAGAGATGCTTTAGTCAGTTCGGGTTATATTAGCAATTACTACATATCTCATTTATAGGATATGGTAGAATGAACGTCAAAACAAAGTTCCTACCGGAAATATAACAAAGGACGTATATGTGATACGACCGGCATGTTTTGTTGATTCAAAGGATGCTAAAATAGATGCAAGCCTTGGATATCCAGTGATGGACTGAAGCTGGCACAATGGAGTGGAATTTTCGTTATGCTGAAATTGTCAAAAGAGTTTGTATTCATCGGGTATAAACGAAGATGCTTGAATGTTCAAGAAAGTAAGTGGGAGCTGAATGATATTTCTAAAACCTTATGTAGATGACATATTGTTGATTGGAAATGATATAAATTTCTTGACACGAATAAGGACTTCATTGGAAATAGTTTTTAGTTGAAGAACTTGGGCTAATATAGCATTTGTATTAAGCACAGTGATTGTAACACCCCGGGTGTTATGCTACAGTAATCAACCTCATTGTTTGCTAATCAGTGTTGCTAAACACTATTGCTCAGAATGGCCTGGATCAAAATTTTGCTTTGATAAACCTGGGTCAGTTCAAATTCAAATTCCTCTTTGATGTTGTTACAATCAATGTGCACTATGGACCTTGATCAACATGGATCAACACCAAGTCCAACCCCATAACCAATTTCAAACAAATCAGAGATCAAATGCCTTTGTGGAATATTAAAAATTGGTGCAAAATAAACTTTGCCCAAAAATTATGAAACCACTTTTAATAATTCACAAATATTCAATGGTCCATGTTGGTATAGTTGTTGTTAATTATTGTACTACTAAATAAATTAGATAATTAAAATAGTAGCTAAATAAATTAGATAATT
>JGI20283J13201_100190_pt1 | contig 31885 bp, 17 predicted proteins | sample Plalitdecfosmids_FD_13201 | JGI IMG/M metagenome (IMG submission 13201)
ATCGCCGTGCTGGAAGGACGCGAGCCGGTCACGCTGCGGCTGACGCGCGACGGGGATTTGACCGCCGCCCGCGCCGTCGACGGCGATGCCACCGCCTGGGACGAGGCGACCTTCGTCGTGCGCCACGACCCGGTCCTGCGCATCGTGGTGATGGGCCATGGTGCCGAACCCGCCGCGATGCTCGCCATCGCCCGCGCCTATGGTGCCGATGCCACGCTGTTCAGCCCGCAGGCCTCGCTCGTCGACGATGCCCGGCAGCAGGGTTTCACCGCCGAACTGCTCCGCTTCGTCGGTCGCGCCGACGGATTGACGATCGATCCCTGGACCGCGGTCGTCATGCTCTTCCACGATCACGACTGGGAAACGCAGCTCCTGTTGCAGGTGCTGGAACAGCGCCCGTTGTTCATCGGCGCGATGGGCAGCATGCGGACGCATCGCGAACGCCAGCGCCGCCTGCTCGACGCCGGCGGCGATCCGTCCGACATCGCACGGGTCGTCGGCCCGGTCGGCCTGATCAAGGCGACGCGCGATCCGCAGACGCTCGCAGTGTCGATCATGGCGCAGGTGGTCGACCGCCAACAGTCATGTGGCCCGCCAAGCGTGGATCACGCGCGTTGAGTCCCTCGCCGCAGTGACATGGTCACCATGCGAGCGGCTTGCTGGTGACGGGGAAGGAGCGTTGCCTCGACCTCTCCCCGCACCTGTCAGATCGACCAACCCTTGCGGTACTGCCGATCGAGAAAGCGGTTCGCGTCGGGCACGTTGGTGATCCGGGCCGCCGCACCGTCATACTCGATCGGCTGATCCGCCCGCAGCGCGACCATGCCGAGGATCATCGTCTCGTTCAGCGGCACCGCGACCGCGAAGGGGGAGGAGATCGCCTCCTGCCCGCGGATTGCGCGGATCCAGTTCATCTCGTGCCCGTCCCGGCCACCGATGATGCGCGGCAGCGAGACCGGCACGGCGGCGGCACGTTCCGCCACGCCGTCACCGATCAGGACGGGCTTCTCTCCGTACGTCTCGTGCATCAGCATGCCGCGGTCGCCGATGTACAGGACGCCGCCATCGGGGTTCATCCGCGCGGTGGCCGGCATCGCCTCCGGCGTCGGCGGCATCAGCCCGCCGTCGTACCACGTCATCGTCAACGGCCCGTTCTTGGCGTGGCCGAAACGATAGGTGGTGATGCTGGCGAGCGGGTAGCTCGACAGGTCGGCGGGCGGTTTGCCGTCCCAGACATCGTCGTCGCCGCCCCAGCGGCTGTGCCGGGTCTCCACCCGCGTCGGCAGGCCGGGCTCCAGCGCCCAGACCGGAAAGTCGATCAGGTGGGCACCCATATCGCCAAGCGCGCCGACCCCGAACGGCACCCAGCCCCGCCAGTTGAAATGCGCGTAATCGGGATGATAGCCCCAATCGACCGCCGCCGGTCCGAGCCACAGGTCCCAGTCGAGGCTGGCCGGCTTCGGCACGGGTGTCGGCCGCGCCTCGCCCTGCGGCCAGATCGGGCGGTTGGTCCAGACCTGAACCTCACGAACGGTGCCGATCACGCCGCCGCGGATCAACTCCACCGTGCGGCGACCGTCGTCGCCCGAATGTCCCTGATTGCCCATCTGCGTAACGAGCTTCGGATTGCGCCGCGCCAGATCGAGCAGCGTTCGCCCCTCGCGCACGGTATAGGTCAGCGGTTTCTGGACATAGACGTGCAGGCCGCGCTCCATCGCCGTCTTGGCGGCGATCGCGTGGTGATGATCGGGGGTCGCGATCACCACCGCGTCGATATCCTTGCGGGCGTCGAGCATGCGCCGGTAATCGGCGAACTTCTCCGCCTTGTCGTACGCCGTCTTCAGCGCCACGCGATCCTTCCGAACCGCGCCCTTGTCGTCGACCAGCGATTTGGCGACATGCGCGAAATCGACGTCCGCCAGCGCGACGATGTTCTGGTCGGTCAGCTTCGCCATGTTCTGCGCGCCCATGCCGCCCGCGCCGATCACCGCGACGTTGACCCGGTCGCTCGGCGCGATCCGGCGGGCCGACGCTGGCTGCGCGAAGGGCAGCAGCCCCGCCGTCGCGGCGGCGCCGCCGATCCAGTCACGCCGGGTCACGCCGGATTCGGTCATATCGCTGTCCTCGATCATCCTCTACCGCGCGAGGGATCGGACATTTTCCGTTTCTTTTCAAACGAGTTCTGCGGATCGCCGCCGCCTCGATACCGCGCCGCACCTACCTGGTATCGATCGCGCGCAGATCGCAACGCGCCGTTCCGATCCGAATCCGATCCACCCCTGCTCGCCGAACGAACAAGTTGGATGGCCGATCAACCCTCGCGCGGCCAGCCGATCGCCTGCAACAGCATGTCGAACAGGCGCGTGTTGGCGAAGAAGCCGTGGACCTTGTCGGCTCCCGGCCCGGATGCGGCGGCGATCACCTCCTCGCCGGTGTGGCCGTCCTCTACGCCGATCACGGGATTGTTCGCGATCGTCGCGCCCGGCTTGGCCGCTGCCGCCGCGTATTGCTGCGCGAGCGGCGTGCCGCGCGTGCCGCCGCCCATGCGCAGGCCGAAGCTGTGGTCGGCGGTGAACAGGATCAGCGTATCCTTGCCCGCGATCGCGGTGATCCGGCGGATCATGTCGTCCATCTCGACCACGTGGCGCAGGCCGGCGCGCGGATCGTCGGTGTGCATGTCCCATTCGACCATCAGGAAATAGCCCTTGGGATTGCGTGACAGGCGGCCGATCGCCGCCTCCACCGCGGGGATCGGCGCATAGTCCGTATCGCGCAGCACGGCGACGCGCGACGACTGCCCGGCCAGCGCGGGATCGTCACCGAAGCGATAGCCGGCCGCCGCGAACGCCTGCGCCGCCGTGGTCTGCCGCTTCGCGAACGAAGCCTCCGCATCCGCGCGGCCCTTGCCGATCAGAATGTCGACGCCGTCGCCGATCCTGGGCGCGACCATCTGCGCGAAGATCCCATCCTTGTCCTTGCGCGACGGCACGTGCGCGAAGCACGCCGCCGGCGTCGCATCCCAGATCGGCTGGTTGGTGATGACGCCGGTCGAAAGTCCGCGCTGCTCGGCATATTCCAGAAAGGTCTTGACCGGACGCGGGGCGCCGCCGTTCGCGCCCGGCACCATTGCGATCATGCCGTTGTTGGTCTTGTTGCCGGTCATGATCGCTGTCATGCCCGCCGCGGAATCGGTGACCCAGCGATCCAGCGCCGACGTATCCGACAGGCCGACATGCGGCATCGACTGGATGAACAGCGACTGCGGCCGGTCGTGCGCCAGGATGCCCGCCGCGTTCAGCGTCGGGATGCCGCCGGCATCGCCCAGGAACACGATGACGTTCTTCGGCCGCGCGGGTGCCGCGGCCGCGCCCGTCGCCAGCATCGCAATCCCGGCGAGCCCGGTCGCCGACCGGATCAAGCTCCACGCCCGCATATTGAACATCGTCATTCCTCGTCCACGTTCAGCGCAGCTTTAATGCGCGTTTCACGGCAGCCCAACTGACATATTTGAAGTTCTGCGTGGCGGGTGCGTTGTCGCCGTCCTGCGCCACCATCAGCCCGCCCGCATAGGCCGGCCCGAAATCACCGAGCATCAGGTCGATGCCGTCCGTATCGCTCGTCCCGTCGATCGCGCCGCCGCCGATCCGGAAACGTCCGGCATAGGTGACGTCCGGCAGGCGGTAGAGCGTGTAGGCGTTGTCGCCCTGGCTCGACACCACCAGATAGCCGCCGGCCCGCCCGGCCGGTGCCAGCGCCAGCCCCTCCGCATCGGCGACCAGCGTGCGGTTGTCGACCTTGGCGATCGCCGTAGCGGTCACCGGCGCGCCGGGATCGGCGGCGAACCGCCAAAGCCCGACATCCTCCTCAGCGACATACAACAGCCCGGTGCGGTCATCGACGACGCACCCCTCGGACTGGGTACCCAGCTTCATCGACCGCACCGTACGAACGCTCGGGAAGGAGCCGGTCATATCGATGGCCACCTGATCGATCCGCCCGTCCTTCAGCACGACGAACCCGAACAGCGCGCCGTCGCGCGGACGCGTCCACAGGCACATGCCGTACGCCTCGCCCGCCCCGACCGGAAAGCGCCCGATCGAGCGCAGCCGCGCGGTGGCGGGATCGAGATCGAACAGCGACACATGCGCCTGCGCGACGTCGGCGCGGTCGCTCGCCACGACGACGATGCGCCCCTTCACCTCGCGCAGATCGACATTGTTCAGGCGCGGCGCGGCAGTGTAGCTCAGCCGCTTGCCCGACAGGTCGTAGACGTGGACGCCCGCCTGCTTGTCGGTGGCCACGACCAGGCTCTTGGCCGGCGCGCGCGGGTTGCGCCAGATCGCCGGATCGTCGGCGGCATCGTCCGCGCTCGCGACCGGCTCCGTCTCGGCCACGGCCGCCACGGTGACCTCCGCGACCGGCGTGGTTCCCGGCTGCGCGTCCGGCGCGGTCGCACATGCTGACAGCATCATCGCTGGCAGAAGTGGGCAGGCGAACATGCGCCGCATCAGAAGCTCACCCGCACGCCGCCGGTGTAGCGCCGCCCGAACGTTTCGTGCTCGATCGTGAAGCGCGAATTGCCGACATAGCGGCGGCCGGGTCCGTCGAGCAGGTTCGCGAAGTCGCCGTAGATCTCGATATTGGGCGTGATCGCATAACGGACGCTGGCGTCGAGTTCGTCGTCCTGCGCCCAATATGCGTCGCCGCCGTCGATGCCACGAACCACGCCGTTGACCGGCCCGAACGCGCCGATCGCGTCGATCCACGCCGACCGGTTCTGGTACGACACCCGCGCCGAAAAGCCGTATTTCTCGTAATAGCCGATCAGGTTGTAGACCGCGTCGGACGTGCCCGGCAGCCGGATCCTGCGACCGTCGGGCGTTTCCGACCGGCTCTTGTTCAGCGTCGCGTTAAGCTGCACGCCGAACCCACCCATCCAGTCGGGCAGGCCGAGGTCGCCGACGAACGGATCGAGCTGCTGCTGGATCGCCGCCTCGACGCCCAAAATGTACCCGTCGCCGCCATTGGCGATCGTCGTGTAGGTATATTGCGACCGGTCGACCCCGGACAGGTTCAGCGTTTCGCGGCCGAACGTGCTGGTCGTGTCGAACAGCACGTCCTTCACATCCTTGTAGAACACGCCGATCGACAGGAAGCCGCGCGGCATCGTGTAATATTCGACGTACAGGTCGACGCTGCGCGCCTTTTCCGGCTTCGCATCGGGGTTGCCGCCGGAGATCGTCTGGTTGGCATCGTTGAACGACAGGTTCGGGCGAAGCTGGTCGTAATCGGGTCGCGCCGCGCCGGTGTTGAACGACAGGCGCGCCTTCATCTGCTCGTTGACGTCCCAGTTGAAGTGCAGGCTGGGGTAGACGAGCGTCTGGTCGCTCTTCACGTCCACCGGGGTTGCCACATTGGTCGCGGCGTTGATCGCGAAGGCGCTGCTGTCGTTGCGGACATGCTCGACCCGCGCGCCGCCGATGATGCTGCCCCAGTTCATCGTCGCGGTCGCCATCAGGTAACCGGCATAGACCTGTTCCTTCACGTCATACGCGTTGGCGGTGACGAAGCTGTACGGTGCGACGGTCTGCGCACGCTTCACCAGATCGAGGATCTTGTCGCGCCCGAAATACTGGAAGGCGTAGCCGAGCGGGATCTTGCCCTGAAAGCCGCCGGGGATGGCGATCGCGTCGAAACCTGTCGGGATACCCGCCGCCCCGAACAGCGCGCTGCTGCTGATGTCGATCAGATACTCGTTCGACGTCTTGGTGCGGTCGTCGTAACGCAGCCCCGCGGCAAAGGTGACGGGCACCGATCCCACGCTCGTCTCCCGCGATACGTCGAGCTTGCCCGTATAGGCCTTGGTCACGTCCTGCGCATCGAGCGAGCGCAGCCGCGACAGGGTGCGCGGGAAATCCTCGATCGCCGTGACGCGCGCGCCGCGGGTCAGCGTACCGTTGGCGTTGCGGATCGTGCGATAGAGTTCGACCTTCGCCAGTTGCGGATCGGTCAGGTCGTAGCCGACCGTCACGCGGTTGCCCGCGTTCGCACCGTTGGTGCCGAAGCCGGGGCTGTCGTAATTGAGCTGCGCCGGCTGCGTCCGGTCGTCGATCGAGCGCGTATAGTTGCCGCGCCACGCCACCTTCCAGCCGCCGAACGCGTGATCGCCGCCCACGGTGTTGGTGAACACCGACTGTTTGTAGGCGCGGATCGTGAAGTTGGAGTTCAGGTCGACGCCGTAGACAGTCCCCTTCAGGGGCGTGTTGCCGGTGCAGACATCGGCATAGCCGGTCGTGTTCGCCGCGGGCACCGGATTGACGGTGCAGGCGGCGGTCCCGGTCGGGGTCCGCGACTGCTGGTCGTCGAGGTCGAAGATGTAGTTGCTGCGCTGCTCGTCGTCCTGGAACGCCGAATAGATCGTCTCGAAGAACAGCTTGGAATCGCCGTCATTCGGCCGCCAGTCGAGCCGCGTCGACAGCGAATAGTTCTTGCGCGTCAGGCGATACAGCTTGTTCTCCGTCTCGCGCGCCCAGATGCGGTTTTCGAAACCGGGGCGGCGATCCTGATCGACCGCCTCGAAATCGGTTTCGAAATTATCGGTGACCATGCCGCGGCGATAGAGGCTGGCCGACGAGACGATGCCGAACTGGCCGACGCCGGTATCGATGCGGTCGGACACGACCAGCGAGCCCTCATACTCGGTCTTCTTGCCGAGTTCGACATGGCCCAGCCCGCCCTTCGCCTGCACGCGGAAATCGGGATAGTCGAACGCCGAGCGGGTGATGATGTCGACATTGCCGGCGATCGTCTCGCCGGTCATGTCCGGCGTCACCGCCTTGCGCACGACGATCTGCGACGCGATCGCCGAGGGGATGGAGTCGAACCGCGCATCGCGGCCTTCCGGGCTGACGACGTTGATCCCGTCGAACGACAAGGTCGTCCAGTTGATCGGCGCACCGCGCAGGTTGATGTAGCGCGCCTGACCCTGATCGCGCTGCACCGCGACTCCGGGCAGGCGGCTGACCGCCTGCGCGATGTTCTGGTCGGGCAGGCGACCGACCGAGTCCGACGCGACGACGGAGACGAGCGACGGGCTGGTCCGCTGGATCTGGAGCGCCGCGGCCTCGGACTCCGCGATCGGCCGCGATCCGGTGACGACGATCTCGTCGCTGCCGACGTCCGCAGCGGTGTTACTCCCCGTGTCGCCCGCCCCCCCGAACGTCACGTCGAGCGTGACGGGCTGGTCGGCGACGGTGACCGTCCGCCGCTGGTCGGGAAAGCCGACATAGCGGATGACGACGTCGTGCGTGCCCGCCGGAATGCCCGACAACTGGAACCGGCCGGACCGGTCCGCCACCGCCGCCCGGTCCAGCGCCGGGATCGCGATCGACGCGCCGTCCAGATAGTCGCCGTTCGCCAGCGTCACCGTCCCGCCGACACTGCCGGGCGCGCCGATCGCCACGCTGCTGCTGGCGAGCGACGACTGCGCCGACGCGCCGCCGATCGTCATCGCCATCATCCCGCACCCGGCGAGCAGCGCATGCGCCAACGAACCGCCGCGATGGCGGCGTGAAGTGCTGTAAATCACGGTGTCGTCCCCCAGCCGTCCTGCGACGGTCACTGTCTATGCTGCGGCGCGGTACGGACGACATGTGTCGCGTCGATGACGGGAACGTGAAGGTTGCATGACGGCACCCCCGCCCGCCGGCTTCCGGGTGGTGAAAGACGCAGGGATGCAGTAGCTTGCCGGTGTGTTTCACCCTTCAACCGCTACCCCCCACCGCCGCGTCGCCGAGCGATCTGCCGTCGACGGTGCGACCTTCGCGCGCGAGGTCGCGGGCGAATACCGGCCGGTCATCCTGCGCGGGCAGGTGAACCACTGGGCCGCCGTAGGGGCGAGCGGGGGCGGCGACCGCGCCATGGCCGAATACCTGGCGGCGTTCGGCGGCGGCAAACCGCTCGACGTGATGATCGGCGCGCCGGAGATCGGCGGGCGGTTCTTCTACAACGCCGATCTCAGCGGCTTCAACTTTCGCCGCCAGCATGTCGCGCTCGGCCAGTTGCTGGGCGAGCTGCTCCGCTTCGCCGAACAGGAGGTCGCCGCACCGCACGCACTGTACGCCAACGCCGCGACCGCGCCCGAGCATCTGCCCGGCTGGGACGCCGACAACGCGCTGAACCTGCCGACCGGCAACGCGCCCGCCCGACTGTGGATCGGCAACGCCACCCGCGTGGCGACGCATTACGACCAGTCGAACAACATCGCCTGCGTCGTCCACGGCCGCCGCCGCTTCACGCTGTTCCCGCCCGAGCAGATCGCGAACCTGTACATCGGCCCGCTCGACAATACGCTGGCGGGCCCGCCGTCAAGCATGGTCGACCCGGAAGCCCCCGATTTCGAACGCTATCCGCGCTTCGCCGAGGCGCTGGCGCACGCGCAGGTCGCCGAGCTGGAGCCGGGCGACGCGATCTTCGTACCCGCGATCTGGTGGCACCATGTCGCCGCGCTCGACCGGTTCAACGTGCTGGTGAACTATTGGTGGAACCACGAGGAGACGGCGTCGCCGTTCGGCGCGCTGATCCACGCGCTGATGAGCGTCCGCGACCTGCCGCCGCCGCAGAAAGCGGCGTGGCGGGCGTGGTTCGACCATTACGTGTTCGATACCGACGCGGACGGCGTGGCGGCGCACCTTCCCGAGCACGCGCGCGGCGTCCTTGCGAAGGGCAGCCCCGCAAGGACCGAACGGCTTCGGGCGTCTCTGATCCGAATGCTCGGCGGAAAGGTCTGACCCGGGGTCTGCGTCCGTGACGGGATGTAGCCGTTCGCGCCAATCGCTCCCGCACCCACCACCGGTCCCTAGTAGTTCCTTCAGCCACGAACCGATCATGTCTCCCCGCGAAGGCGGGGACCCAGTACTGGGTCCCCGCCTTCGCGGGAGCACATGGGCGCTGGGCAGGTCGCTGTCCCTGTTCGAAGCGGATCAGTGGCGAGCCCCCCAGCGTAACACCGCAACCGGGGCGATCGTCGTCGTCCCAACTCGAACATCGCCCCGGCCCGGTGGTCAGCCCCGCGAAAAACTGTCGAGCAAGGTCGCCCGCATCCGTGCCGCCGTCGTCGCGTCGGCGGGGCCGAGCACACCCTTCACGTCATCGGGCAGATGCGCCGCCGGTTCGCCGCTCATGCGGAAGACGAGGTGATCGAACACGTCGCGGTACACGCCGCGCTGATCCTGCGGCAGCGACCCGATCGCGACCAGCGCGTGCAGCAGCGCGTCGTACGGACTGCCCATTCCCGTCCGCGCCGGGTTCCACCAATAGTTGACGAACGCGTTGACCGGATCGAGCGACACCACCGCGTGCCACCAGTGGAACGGGATGTAGATCGCGTCGCCCGGCTCCAGCGTCGCCGATCGCCCGACCGTCGCCGCCTCCGCAAAGCGGGGATAGCGGTCCAGATCCGGCGCGTCGGGATCGACCAGACTGATCGGCGTGCCCGCCGGCGTCAGTTCCAGCGGTCCCATGTACAGATTGGCGATCTGGTCGGGCGGGAACAGCGTGAAGCGGCGTCGGCCCATGACGACGACGCCGATATTTTCCATCAGGTCGTAATGCGTCGCGACCCGGATCGCGTTGCCCAGCCACATGCGCGGCACCACGGCGGGCGGCAGCAGGCCGCTGTCGTTCGCGTCCGCGAAGCCGGGCAGCAATTGCGGCAGCGGCACCGACTGGATCGCCATCGCATAGGGGCGCGCATGCTCGCGGTCGCGGAGCAGCCGGTCGAGGAATGGATCGAGCGGCGTCTGCCCGCGCACGAAATTTAATCCCTTCAGGTCGGGCGTGTAGAAGAAACGCCCCTCGATCGACGGCTCGCCGAGGATCGCGGAGACCGGCTGCGGATGGCTGAACCGCTTCAGATACCCGACGCCGTCCTTGGCCGACGCGCGCGCCGCGACGACCGCCGGCCAGTCGCCACCGAGCCCACGCAGCACTACCGGCTGCGCGGCGGGGCGCACCTCCTGCTCGAAGGTCCTCGGGTCGATGCGATTGATCTCGGGCAGCGGCGGATAGGTCACGCGGCGACCGCCAGTTCGCAACCGATCCGGCGCAGATACGCGTCCTGTTCCGGCATCAGCGTCGCGGTGTCGGCCACGACCTGACGGATGTGCCGGAGGCGCGACAGCGTTTCGCTGTCGGACAGCAGGTCCGCAGCGGGGTGGTATCCGCCCGCATCGATTCCCTGCCCGACCATTACCGACAGCCAGCTCGTCTCCGTGAACAGTTCGCCGCTCTCACGAAAGATACGGCCGTTGGTTCGGAACATCGCCAGCTTGTCGGCCAGCCCGGGCGGCGGCTCCAGCGCCCGGCAATACTCCCAGAACGGCGTGTCGGTCCGCTCCGTCGCCGCGTAATGCAGGATCAGGAAGTCGCGGATGTCGAGATAATCGGTGACGTGCGCGGCGTTGAAGCGATCGATCTCGATCTGGTCGAACCGCTTTGTCGGCCAATAGGTCATCAGCCGCGCGATCGCCGTCTGCACCAGATGGATGCTGGTCGATTCCAGCGGCTCCAGGAACCCGCCCGCCAGTCCCAGCGCAACGACGTTGCCGACCCACGCGCGGCGGCGATGCCCCGCCACGAAGCGCAACGGCCGCGGATCGGCGAGCGGACGACCGTCGAGGTTCGCCAGCAACGTCGCCGTCGCCTCGTCGTCTGAGATATGTGCGGACGCATAGACATATCCGTTGCCGATCCGGTGCTGGAGCGGGATGCGCCATTGCCAGCCCGCACCCCGCGCCGTCGACCGGGTCAGCGGCTGACGATCGCCGCCATTTTCGCAGGGGACCGCGACGGCGCGGTCGCAGGGCAGCCAGCCGCTCCAGTCCTCGAACCCGGCAGCCATCTCGCCCTCGATCAGCAACCCGCGGAAGCCCGAGCAGTCGATGAACAGGTCGCCTGCGACCCGCTTGCCCGATTGCAGCACCACCGCCGCGACATGGCCGCTCTCGCCGTCGCGCTCGACGCCGACGATCCGCCCCTCGGTCCGGATCGCGCCGTTCCCCTCCGCCAGCCGGCGCAGGAAACGCGCGTAGAGCCCCGCGTCGAACTGGTACGCGTAGCCCAGCTTCGACAGGGGCGAACCCGGCTGGTCCGGGCGCGGATGCGCGAAGCGGCCTTGTAAGCCTCCGACGATCGCCAGCGAATAGGCGTCGAGCGGCGTTGGATCGCCCAGCGTCCGGCCCTTCAGCCAGTGGTGGTGAAACTCGATTCCCTTCATATCCAGGCCGTAGAAGCCGAACGGGTGGACGTAGCGGTGGCCCGGCCGCACCCAGTCGACGAACTCGATGCCCGATTTGTACGTCGCCCGCGTTGCCCGCATGAACTCGGCTTCGTCGATCCCGAGCATCGTGTTGAACAGCACGATCTGCGGGATCGTCGCCTCGCCGACGCCAACCGTGCCGATCTCCTCCGATTCCACCAGCTCGATCGACAGGCCCGGTATCTCGCCCAGCACGCGGGTGATCGCCGCCGCCGCCATCCAGCCTGCGGTGCCGCCGCCGACGATCACGACCCGGCGGATGGCATCTTCCCTCACAGCGGGTTCGCGGAAAAGTTGAACGGCGTTTCCGATGCGAACGCGAAATCGGGCTCGTCCTTGGCCGGCAAAGCTGGCGACACCGGCGCGTTCGCCAGCGTCGCGCCGGTGTGACACAGGAAGTCGGCATGCGTCGGCAACTGGTCCGCAACCTGCAGATAATCGCGGCGCATCTGTTCCAGCGCGGCTGCCACCTTGTCCTCGTCCAGCGCATCGACCGCCGGCTCATACTCGTCGGGCACGATATGCTGGCCCAGACACACCGCCACCCAGCTTGTCGTCGCGAACAGGTCGCGCCCCTCACGGAAGACACGGCCCTTGGCGCGGAACAGGTCGATCTTGCGCTGGAGGCTGTCGGGAATATCCATCGTCCGACACCGGTCCCAGAACGGCGTGTCGCTGCGCCGCGTCGCCTTGTAATGCAGGATCACGAAGTCGCGCACGTCGGCGTAGAGTTCGTCCATCTGGCTGTTATATTCATCGCGCTCGACGGGATCGAAGCGGCGGTCGGGGAACAGCGCGATCAGCTTCGCGATGCCGGACTGGACGAGGTGGATCGACGTCGATTCCAGCGGCTCGACGAACCCCGACGACAGGCCCAGCGCGACGACGTTGCGGTTCCAACCGAGTTTTCGCCGCCCCGTCGTGAACGACAGATGCCGCGGCTCGGCCAGCGGATCGCCCTCCAGATTCGCGAGCAGCTCACGCTCCGCGGCCTCTGCCGTCATGAACTCGCTGCAATAGACCAGGCCGTTGCCCATCCGCTGCTGCAACGGAATGCGCCACTGCCAGCCCGCGCTGCGCGCGGTGGCGCGGGTAAAGGGGTCGGGATCGCCCGAATAGCGGCTCGGCACCGCGACCGCGCGGTCGCAAGGCAGCCAGTGGCGCCAATCCTCATAGCCGGTGTGCAGCGCCTCCTCGATCAACAGGCCGCGGAACCCGGAGCAATCGATGAACAGCTCACCCTCGACCGCTCGCCCGTCCTCCAGCGTCACCGCGGCGACATGCCCGTCCTCCGGCCTCAGCGCCACGTCAACGATCTTGCCCTCCAGCCGGCGGACGCCGTTACCCTCGGCGAAGCGGCGCAGGAAGCGGGCATAGAGCGCGGCGTCGAAATGATAGGCGTAGAGCAGGTCCTTGACCGCCGATTGCGCGTTGGGGCCGGGCGTCGCGAACTTGCCCGCCTGCGCGGCCACCGCGCTCATCGACCACGCCGAGATATCCTGCATAACCCGGCGCTTGCGTTCGCGCAGATAGAGTTGGTGGAAGTGGACGCCGCCAAGGTCGTGGCCGTGCGCGCCGAACGGGTGGAAATACCGCTCGCCGACATCTCCCCAGCCCGCGAATTCGATACCCAGTTTGTACGTGCCCCCGGTTTCGCGAACGAAGTCGTGTTCGTTGATGCCGAGCATGCGGTTGAAGGTCAGCAGCGGCGGGATCGTCGCCTCGCCGACACCGACCGTGCCGATCTCCTCCGACTCGATCAGCGTCACGCGCGTCACGCCGTTGTTCAGGAAGCGCGACATCGCGGCGGCGGCCATCCACCCGGCGGTGCCGCCGCCGACGATGACGACGTTGCGGATCGTATGTTCGTTCATCGGGCAATCCGTTTCATCTGGGCGGCGTGATGGTCGGCGGCAGTCGGGAAACGCGATATGCCGCGCGCAATGGCAGCGCGGTATCCGGCCATCGCCGCGTCGGAGCGGTCAGGTGGCGTCGCACCGATCAGCGGGTCGGTGCGATGTGGCAGGAAACCCTGGCCCAGCAGCACCGCCAGCCAGTCGTCGCGCGCAAACGTTTCTTCCTCGAAGAAGCGCAACCGACCGCGCTCGGCGAACAGCGCCAGCGTGCTCGTCAGGCTTGCGGGCAAATCCGCCGACATCTGCCAGAACGGCTCCGGCCGGCGCGCAGTGGCGTAATGGCACAGGACGAAATCACGGACGCGTACGACCTCCGCCGCCGCTTGCCGGTTATAGTCCGCGATTTCGAGTGGATGGCACGCGCGGCCGGGCATCATCGACACGATCCGGTCGATCCCACTCTGCGCGAGGTGCAGGTTCGTCCAGTCGAGCGGTTCGATCACCGTCGCCGCATCGCCGATCGCCACGCAATTGCGCGCCCAGGCATTCGGCCTTGTGCCTTGTTCGAAGGCGACGACATCGCCCGCGATCTGAGCCCGCGCCTCATCCTCCGCCAGCAAACCGCTGGCGAAGCATAGCCCGCGCACCGTCCCGCCCGGCGTGCTCGTCGTCCACTGCCAGCCGGCTTCCTGCGCCACGACACGGTCGAGCGGCGACGGCACCGCGGCCGCCCCCTCCGCCTGCACCAGCCGATCGCAGCGCAGCCAGCGGCTCCAGTCCTCCCGGACGGCATCGATCCGCCCGCGCACGATGCCCGCCGGTCCGGCCGCGTCGACGAACAGGTCGCCCCCGATCTCGCTGCCGTCCCGCAGCACGACCGCCTCGACGAAGCCGTCCTCGCCGCGCAGCCGCACCTCCGCGACCTCTCCGTCGTGCACCGTGACGCCCAGATGCCGGCCGAACGCCGCCAGCATCGCGCGATAGCGGCCGACGTCGAGCACCAGCCCCGGCTGCATGCCCGCGAACGGAGCCTCGGGCTCCACCCCGACGGGTACGATCCGGCCCGCGCGCGCCAGCACTGCCGCGGGCGAATGCTCGTCGAACGCAGCGGCGCTACCCACCTGCGCCGCGCGGACCCAGTGGTGGTGGAAGGACGCGGTCCCGAACGGCTGCCCATAATGTCCATACGCGTGGACATAGCCCGGCAGCCCCTCGGCCCAACCCTCGAACAGCGTACCCAGCCGCCACGTTCCACCCGCCCGCAGCACCGCATCGTCCTCGCGCAGGCCCAGATCGTCGTGGAACCCGACCGTCGAGGGCAGCGTCTGCGCCATCCGGTCGGCCAGCGCGTTCGCGGGCGGGTCCGTCGCGACGATCGTCACCGCCAGTCCGGGCACCCGCCGCCGCAGCGCGACGGCGGCGGACCAGCCGACGATGCCGCCGCCGACCACCACGACGCTACGGATCGGTTCGTCCAGATCCGTCACGCGGCCACCGGCATCGGGCAATAATCGGCCAGATACGATCGGTGATCGGGCATCGCCCCGACCGCCGCGCCGATCTCCGCCTGCATCTGCTCCATGCCCGCCACCAGACTGTCGATCGACGGCCCCGTCGCGCGCGGGTCGTAGCCCGATGGCATCACCCGCTGGCCCAGATAGACCGACACCCAGCTGGCGTCGAGGAACGCGCCCTCGCGGTACTTGACGATACGGCCGCGCCGCCGGAACAGCTCCATCTTCTCCGCCAGACTGTCCGGGATCGGCATCGTTCGCACGTAATTCCAGAACTCCGAATCGTCGCGCTCGGTCGCGTGATAGTGGAGGATCAGGAAGTCGCGGACGCGGTCATATTCCATGTTGACGATACGGTTGAACTCGTCGCGATCGACCGAAGATGCGCGGCGTTCGGGGAACAGTTCGACCAATGCGGTGATCCCCTGCTGGACGAGATAGAGGCTGGTCGATTCCAGCGGTTCGAGGAACCCCCCCGCCAGCCCGATCGCCACGACATTGTGCGCCCAGGCCCGCTCGCGTCGCCCGGCGGTGAACTTCAGCACGCGCGGGGTGGCGAGCGGCGTACCCTCCACCGCCGCGGTCAGCGCGTCGGCAGCGATATCCTCCGACGCGAAGCTGCTCGCAAAGACATAGCCGTTGCCGGTGCGGTGCTGGAGCGGAATGCGCCAGCGCCAGCCGGACGGCATCGCGACGGCGCTGGTGAAGGGGGTCACCGCCGTCTCGGTCCGGCACGGCAGGGCGACGGCGCGGTCGGCGGGCAGCCAGCGCGACCAGTCCTGAAACGGCTCGCCCAACGCTTTGCCGATCAGCAGCGCCGCAAAGCCCGAGCAATCGACGAACAGGTCGCCCTCGATCCGCCGGCCGTCCTCCAGTACGACAGCGTTGACATCGCCACTCTCGCCGTCGCGATCGACATCGACGATCCTGCCCTCGCTCCGGCGCGCGCCGAGCGCTTCCGCGAACCGGCGCAGATAGGGCGCAAACGCCACCGCATCGAATTGATACGCATAGCCGAAGGTAGACGCGATCTGCCGTGCGTCGGTGGCGGGCGGCGCGAACCGGTTGGTCCGGGCCAGCGTGCAGGCCATTGAAAACGCCTCGATCGGCGGCAGCTTCACACCCGCATGCAGCAGTCGCGCGTAATAATGGTGGAACTGCACATCGCCCGTTCCGCGGCCGAACGTTCCGAACGGGTGGATGTAACTGTCGCCGATCCGCCCCCAGTCGCGGAATTCGATGCCCAGTTTGAACGTAGCGCGGGTCGTCGCCATGAAATCGGCCTCGACGATGCCGAGCCGTTCGTTGAAGGCGCGGATGTGCGGCAGCGTCGCCTCGCCGACGCCGATGATGCCGATCGCCTCCGACTCGATCAGATGCACGTCGCAGCGCTCGGGGAGCAATCGGGCGAGCGCCGCCGCGGTCATCCAGCCGGAAGTACCGCCACCGACGACCACCACACGCTGCCGCTCCGCCGTTTCCATGCGCTCCCGTCCCGATCTCCGGCGTGGCTACGTGGCCGCGCGTCTGCCGTTTCATACCATGTCCATCAGGGTTGGACAGGGCCGAGCGCGACATTCCAGCAACGGTTCGCCATTTTCTGGTAGCGCGAACATTTCTGCTTGCCGGAGAAAAAGCGCACTTATAGAGTCAATTGTGATCGATGCTGCCCGGCGTGCTCGCTGGCAAAAGACATCGGCATGGTAACTGGGGAGGGGATCTGATGCCCGCTGAAATCACGACTATGGTACCTGCTGCGACCATTCGCCGCAGCAAGAAATCCGTGCTGCTGGGTGTGTCCGCGACCGCGATGTGCGTGTTCGCGTTGAGCGCCCCGGTCTTCGCGCAGACCGGCGCCGTCGCCGGCCAGAACACCGCGGGTTCGGCGACCTCCACCAACACGCCCGGCGGCGATCCGGCGGCGCAGCAAAATGCGACAGGCGCGCAGGCAGACGATGCCGTGTCTCCTGATGACATCGTTGTCACAGGCATCCGGCAGAGCCTCGCAAACGCCCAGAACATCAAACGCAACTCTGATACGGTGGTCGATGCGATCACTGCGCAGGACATCGGCGCCCTGCCCGACCGTTCGGTCACGGAAGCGTTGCAGCGCGTGCCCGGCGTGTCGATCAATCGCTTCGCCGGCAACAACGACCCCGATCACTTCTCGGTCGAAGGATCGGGCGTCAACGTCCGCGGTCTGAACTTCGTCCGCTCGGAGTTCAACGGCCGCGACACCTTCTCGGCCGGCATCGGTGGCCAGGCGATCAACTTCGCCGACGTGCCGTCCGAACTGCTCGGCTCGGTCGAGGTCTACAAGAACGCCACCGCCGATCTGATCGAGGGCGGCCTCGCCGGCACGGTCAACCTGAATACGCGCAAGCCGTTCGACAACAAGGGCTTCCATATCGGCGGCGGTGTCGAGGCGAACTATGGCGACTTCGCCAAGAAGTGGGCCCCGACCGGTTCGATTCTGGTCAGCAACACGTGGAACACCGGCCTTGGCACGTTCGGCATCCTCGCCAACGCATCCTACTCGCGCCTGAAGAGCCGCGCCGACGGTATCCAGGTCACCAACTTCCAGACCCGCGACGGCGTTCAGGCCGCGACGGGCACGGGCACGAACACCACCGTCACCTGCCGCAACCAGTTGCCCGGCAGCACCGACGCGAACACGCTGCTACCCGGCACCGTTACGGGTGTCGGCGGTGGCTCGTTCACCAATCCGTCGAACATCTGCGGCAACACCGGCGCAGCGGGCGCGGACGGCTTCGCCGATCCGCTCGGCATCGCCTATGCCCCGATCGGCGGTCAGTTCCGCAGCCAGGATTACGACCGCAAGCGCGACGGTCAGGCGCTGGCGGTCCAGTGGCAGAGCAACGACGAGCGCACGTCGCTGACCGCGCAGTTCCTCCGTACCCACTCCACCAACGCCTGGGGCGAGCACACGTTCGAAACCGCGCCCGACCTGTCGGAGTACAACACCTATCCCGCCGGCTGTCAGCAGAACAGCAACGGTCCGCTCAACGGTGCGAACAACGCCACGACGCGGGCGGAATGCCAGCTCGGCAGCGGCGGCAACTTCGCATTCGGCACCGACCAGCGCGGCAACGGCTACAATCCGACGGGCAATTCCTTCCCGAACTTCGCCTACGACCAGAACGGGCTGTTCCAGAGCGGCTACATCACGTCGCCGGGCACCGGTTACCGGACCGGCAGCAGCGGACAGCCGGGGACGACCGTTCCGACCGGCGGCATGCAGCAGTCGCTGTCGCGCCGTCAGGTCCATGACGAAAACCTGGTCAAGGACGCCGGCTTCAACCTGAAGATCAATCCCGACGAGCATTGGTCGATCAACCTCGATGCCGACTATACCTATGCCCGGCATCAGGTCACCGACCTGAGCGTCTTCGGGTCGACCTTCGCCGACGAAGAGCTGGACCTGACGGGCAAGCTGCCGGTCGTGATCCCGCACAAGCCGTTGACGCTGTCGGCGAACTGGGCATCGCCCAACCCGACGATGGCCGCCGCCAGCGATTCCGAATATTTCCAGAACCGGGATTTCCAGTTCTGGCGCGCGGCGATGGATCACATCGAGGATAGCGTCGGCGACGAATATCAGATCAAGGGCGACTTCGCGTACAAGTTCGACGACGGCGATTTCCTTCAGCGCGTGAAATTCGGCGCCCGCTACGCTGAACGTCAGCAGGACGTACGCTATACCGCGTACAATTGGGGCGCGATCAGCGAAGTCTGGTCAGGCGTTCCGGTGACGTTCAATCAGGGCGACACCAGCCGCTCCTCGCTCTATTCGTTCGATAACTTCTATCGCGGCCAAACCAACGCCCCGCCCAGCGCTTATTACTATGGCGGCGACCTGATCAAGGGCTACAACAGCGCGGTCCAGTTCTTCCAGGCGCAGAACGATATCTGGCGCAACACCAACGGCGCGACTGCCACGAATCGCTTCCTGGGTGCGGGTCAGCGCGCCGGTGCGATCGCGGGTACTGCGTACCTCCCCTCGGAGGTCTCGAACGTCCGCCAGGAAGACACGGCCGCCTATGCGATGCTGCAGTTCGGCAACAGCGATCCCGTATTCGGCGATGTCCGGGTCTCGGGCAATATCGGCCTGCGCTACGTCCACACCGCCAACGCTTCGCGCACGGAAACGGCGGTCCCCAATCAGACCGAACTCGGCGTCGCCGATCCGTTCGACACGCGCTGCGTGGCGACGACGCAGCAATTGCCGGACGGCACCATCCGGACCACGCAGCCCAGCGGCGTCTGCAATCTGGGCAAGGTGGAATATGAGCGGCTTCGCACGTTCGCGACGGCCAGCTATGCGTCGCAGCCTGCGTCCTTCTCGAAAAGCTATCACTACTTCCTGCCCAGTGCGAACCTGAAGCTTGGCGTGACGCGCGATCTGATCGTCCGCCTTGCCGGGTCGAAGGTGCTGACCCGGCCGGACTTCGCCAACATCCGCCCCTACGTCACCTATGCGCTGGAACCGGGATCGGGGATCGTCACGATCAACGCGGGCAATCCATATCTGAAGCCGGCGACCGCGTGGCAGTTCGACGCTACGGTCGAATGGTATTTCGGCCGCGTCGGACAATTGTCGATCGACGCCTTCTACAAGACGGTCGACGGCTTCTTCTACCAGTCGCTGGTCAATCGGTCGGTGACCAACAACGGCATCACCCAGAACATCCAGGCCCGCGGACCGGCCAATTACGACGGCAAGGGGAAGATCAAGGGGTTCGAGGTTGCGTATCAGCAGACCTTCGACTTCCTGCCGGGTCTGCTCAGCGGCTTCGGCTTCAACGGCAACTATACCTTCATCCAGAGTTCGGGCCTGCCGAACTCGTTCCTGAACGGGGGCACCCCGTCGTCCAACTCGACGGTGGCCAAGGGCAATCTGCCGCTGGAGGGCCTGTCGAAGCACAATATCAACGCCACGATCTTCTACGAAAAGGGACCGATCTCGCTGCGTGCCGCGTACAACTGGCGCTCGCGGTTCCTGTTGACGGCGGCGGACGTGATCTTCCCCTACACGTCGATCTTCAACGACGACACCGGGCAGCTCGACGCATCGGCGTTCATCAACATCAATCGCTACGTGAAGCTCGGCGTGCAAGGGGTGAACCTGACGAACACGACGACCAAGCTGTTGCAGGCCTACAAGGCCGGATCGAACGATCTGGCCCCGCGGTCCTACTTCACCAACGACCGGCGCTACTCGATCATCCTGCGCGCCAACTACTGATCCACACTTGGGGGCGATGCGGGGAGGTGGCACGCACGTGCTGCCTCCCCTTTTTTTGTCTTACGTTTCCGGAAGCGGCCGACCACGGGCCGCCCCTCCGGTCAGCGGCTACCCGGCTTCGCGGAGCGCGCCGGCGCGTTGGCCAATGCAGAGGCGATGGCCGCGTGCAGGGGCTTGGCACGATAGGCGTCATCATAGGGGCATGGCCGCCGCGGCGCCTTGTCCGCCCGCGGTTCGAAACCCTCTATCCAGCTGAACCGGTCGCACAGCCCCCAGGCGACCACGTCGCGCAGCTGCGGAAACGCCAGCGTCGCGTCCAGATATGCACGCGCATAGTCCGCCACGCCGCGATCGCGCGCGCCGATCGCCACCGGCAAGCCGTTGTCGCGCACGTCCAGCTCGGTGATCAGCAGACCGTAGCCCATGTCCGACACATCTTTCAGGAACCGCTGCCACGCGTCCTGCTGCGCCAGCACGCCCGCCTGCCCGTCCGCCCCTTGCGTCATAATATGCGATTGCACGCCCAGTGCGTCGACCGGTGTGCCGCGGCGGCGAAACCCCTCCAGCAGACGCAGCACGCCGTCGCGGTGGCGTGCGTTGCCGGGCTCCCAGCTCATGTAATCATTATAGACCAGCTCCGCATGCGGTGCCGCCTCGCGGGCGGTACGGAACGCCAGATCCAGCGTCGCCTCCACGCCGCCCATCGCCTGACTGATCGCGGTCTCCTCCAGATCGCCGGTCTCCGGCGTCACCGCTTCGTTGACGACATCGTAGCTGCCGATACGCTGACCGTATCGCTGCGTCACCGTGCGGATGTGCGTCGTCAGGATGCGTGCCGCCTCCGTCGCCGGCCGCGCCCCGAAATCCTGCGCCTCCAGCCAGCGCGGCATCCATTTCCGCCGATGCCAAAACAGATTGTGGCCGCGCATCGCCATGCCGTTGCGCTCTCCCCAGGCGATCATGCGATCAAAGGCGGCGAAGTCGAACCGGTCGGGTGCGGGCCGCAGATGCTGCCACTTCATCTCGTTCTCGGCCACCAGCAGCCCGCAATCGGCGCGCAGCAACGCTGCATAGGCGGGGTTGTCGATCGACCCACCGCGCGGATTGGCGGACACCGCCGACCCGAACCGCATCCCCTTCCGCCGCGCCACGGCGTCGAGGCCGGTGCCTCCCCCCGCGCGGGCGAGTTGCGGCGCCAGCGCCGCGGCGGCGGCAAGCGCCGCGATGCTATCGCGGCGGGTCGGCATCCAGGTCATCGGGCTCCTCCAGCAGTATCGCTCTCGTCCAGATAGGCCGCCGCCCACAACAGCGGCGCGTTCCAGTTGATCGCGACCTCGTTCAACGCATAGGCGGTGATCTCGTCCTTCCAGCAGCGTTGCGGCGCGCACCGGCCCTTCATCGTCGTCGCGATCGGATCGCTCATCGCGGTCGAGTTCGGCCCACCCGACACGACGCCGGGCGGCGGCCCCGGCAGCGTCGCGTCGAGCTGGTGCGCCCAGAACCGGTGATGCGGATTCATGAGCGGCCGCGTCCCGAAACCGGAGACATAGCTCTGACCAAGCGGATTACGCCCCAGCACATAATCCACCACATCCACCACCCCGTCGCGGTAGCGCGTCTGCCCGGTGAACCCGTGCGCCAGGCCGAGGATCATCGCCCGGTTCAGGATCGATGAATTCGACCCCCATGGATAGGCCGACGTCGCATAGGGGATGCGGTAGCCCGACCGGGCTTCCTCCGCCAGGAATCCGTCCGCAGCCGTCACCAGCATCGCCTTCGCCCGCGTCGCATCCGCCTGCGGCACGCCCGCCGCCGTGGCGAGCGTGATCGTGCCGAGCGCAGCGACGCTGCCCCAGTTCGGCTCGCGCATAGTCGCGCTATAAGCGGGCATGCGTCGCAGCGCCTCGCCATACTGCGCCTGCCCCGTCGTCGCCCACAGCTCCGCGGTCGCCCAATAGAGTTCGTCCGACAGGTCGTCGTCGCCGTACCCGCCGCTGCCCGTGAAGCTGCTGGTCGCGTAGACCTCCGGATTGCGGAGTGCCGCGGCATAGGCCCGCTCGGCGGCGGTCAGGCACATCGCGGCGAAACTCGCGTCGACGCTGCGCCAGATGCGCGCGCATTGCGCGGCGGTCGCGGCAAGGTTCAGCGTCGCGCCCGTCGTCGGTGGATACAGCAGCCGGTCCTGCCTATCGTCTTGCGGAGGTGTCGGCAGCGGCGTCCAGTTCCGATCGGCCACCTTCTGATGCGCCATGCCGCCGGCATCGATGTCCCGGAACGTGAGTGGCGCGCCGCGGGACAGGCGCCCGACCGGCACCCGCGCCTTTCCGCCGTCCGGCACCTGCATCGCCATCAGGAAGCGCATCTCCCATCGCGCCTCGTCGAGCAGGTCGTTGACCCCGTTGCCGCTTTCCGGGATGCGGGCGGGACCATCGGCAAAGGCGAAACGCCCTTTCCTCGCCTGTCGCTCGTACAGGTTCTGCATCGTCCACAACGAGATTCCGCCGTTGACGACGTACTTCCCCTGATCTCCGGCGTCGTACCAGCCGCCGGTGACGTCCAGCGTATAGCTGCATCCGGCCCAGTCCGTGCCGCGTTCATCCTTGCCCTCGAAGCAGGGTGCGATTTCCTTGGGGTGACCCGCCGGGCGCGCCCAATTGGCACCACCGGCGAACTTCGCCTCGATCGGGATGCCGGCGCGGGTCTGATAGAAGTAATTCAGCGCCGCTGCCGCCAGCGGCGCATACAGCCCGCTGCGGATCGGAAACGGGCGGCTCGTCTGCCCCGCCACGACGATCCGGTAAGTGCCCGGCCTCGTCACCCGACCGAACTCGATCAGGTGGACGTGATCGCCCGATGCGGCATCGTCGCCGACCAATGTCGTCATCCCCGACGCAACCGTCCGGCCGCCGGGGTCTACGACCCGCCACGGCAGCGGCGCGGTCGCTGCATCCGCGAGTACGGCGTGCTTGCCGCTGTCGGGGAGAAAGCCGATCTGGTTCAGCCTGATAGCGGGCACGGATCCGGGCGCTGGCGGCGGGGTAGCGGCCGATAGCATGACGGACGCAGGCAGGGCCAGCAACATGAGGTGACGCGACATCTGCGGGCAGAATCTCCGTTGTACGACATCGACTTAGCACGCTTTGGTACCGGTAAAGCAACTCCCGCCACGACCAGTTGAAAACCGCGGCGTTTGGCCTGACAAGGCTTTAGGGAGAGACGACAATGCGAACCATGTTCTTCGCCGCGCTGATGCTCGGTAGCGCTATCGGAACCGCCGATGCGCAAAGCTGGCGCCAGTCTGCGGACGGCGTTGTGGTAACGCCGGCGCCCACTGCGTCCCCAGCCAGCGTCGCGCTGTCGGTTCACGGCGACGGCATCATCCACGTCGTCGCCATGCCCCGAACCGCGACGGCGGCTCGCGTTCCCAGCCTGATGGCGCCAAACCCGCCCGCGGCCGGCCCATTCACCGCGACAGAGACGCGCGGCCACGTTCTGCTCAAGGCGGCGAAGACCACCGCCGATGTCGATCTCGCGACCGGCCAGGTCCGCTTTCTCGATACGGCGGGCAAGCTGGTGTTGGCCGAGGGCCGGCCAGCCCGCGTTCCGCGCGACCAGTGTCGACGGCAAGCCCTATGTCGCCGTGTCGCAGCAGTTCAACCGTGGCACGGACGAGGGCCTGTATGGCCTTGGCCAGCACCAGAACAGCCAGATGGACTACAACGGCGAGGACGTCGAACTCGCCCAGCACAATATGGACATCGCGGTACCGTTCGTCGTCTCGACGCGCCGCTACGGCCTGTTGTGGGACAATGACGGAATCAGCCGCTTCGGCAATCCGCGCCCCTATGCGCTGGTCGGCGACATCGGCGCGCTGGCGGTCAGCAGCGGCGGCAAACCCGGCTGGCGTGCCGAGTATTTCCTCGGCGGCAAGTCGGTCGTGACGCGGCAGGAAGCGACGATCGACTATCAGTTCATCAAGGATCAGGCGAAATGGCCCGCCGCGGCCAAGGCGCAGACGGTGGCCGCCGAGGGAGGCCAGAATACCGCCGGCAATGCCGTGCAGAAGCAGACCGTGGTCTATTCCGGCGACGTGCTGCCGACCGCGACCGGCGTACACAAGTTTCAGCTTTATGGATCGAGCTATTTCAAGGTCTTCGCCGACGGTAAGCTCGTGCTCGACCGCTGGCGGCAAAACTGGAACCCATGGTTCGCCAATTTCGACCTGCCGATGACCAAGGGCAAGCCGGTCACGATCCGGATCGAGTGGGAACCGAATGCAGGCTACATCGCGCTGTTGCACAACGACCCGCTGCCCGCCGCCGACCGCCATTCGGTGTGGCTGACCAGCGATGTCGCGCAGGCTAAGGATTACTGGTTCGTGCCGGGCGACGACATGGACGGCGTCATCGCCGGCTATCGCCGTCTGACCGGCAAGGCGGAGATGATGCCCAAATGGGCCTACGGCTTCTGGCAGTCGCGCCAGCGCTACGACACCGCCAGCGAGGTCGTGGACGTCGTCGCCACCTATCGGAAGCTCAAGATCCCGCTCGACAATATCGTGCTCGACTGGCGATATTGGCGGGATGACGACTGGGGCAGCCACCGCTTCGACAAGACCCGCTTCTCCGACCCGAAGGCGATGATCGAGGCGGTCCACGCCGATCACGCGAACTTCATGATCTCGGTCTGGCCGAAATTCTATCCGACCACCGACACGTACAAGGAACTGGCGGCCAAGGGCCTCGTCTATCAGGGCAATCTGCGGCAGGCGAACAAGGACTGGGTCGGCCCCGGTTACGCGAACACCTTCTACGACCCCTATTCGGCAGAGGGGCGTCGCGTGTTCTGGAAGCAGGTAGAAGACCGGCTGGCGACGCTGGGCGTCGATGCGTGGTGGGCCGACGCGTCGGAGCCGGACATGCATTCCAACCTGTCGATCCCGGAGCGCATTGACACGATGGGGCCGACACCGATCGGTCCGGCGGCCGCGTTCTTCAACAGCTATCCGCTGATGAACGCGCGCGCGTTCTACGACGGCTGGACCGCGTTCAAGCCGGACGTGCGACCGTTCCTGCTCACCCGGTCCGGCTTTGGAGGGTTGCAGCGGTACGGCGCGGCGATCTGGTCGGGCGACATCGCCAGCCGCTGGTACGATCTGCGCGCGCAGATCTCCGCCGGCGTCAACGCGTCGATGTCGGGCATCCCCAACTGGACCCACGATATCGGCGGCTTCGCGCTGGAAGATCGCTTCGCCAGCAAGACGCCGACACCCGCCGATCTGGACGAATGGCGTGAACTGAACCTGCGCTGGTTCCAGTTCGGAGCGTTCAGCCCGCTCTTCCGCAGCCACGGCGAGGCACCCTACCGCGAAATCTACGAGATCAGTCCAGAGAGATCGCCGATGCGCGCCGCGATGGTCTGGTACGACTCGCTCCGCTATCGTCTGATGCCGTACATCTACACGCTGGGCGCGGACACCTATCAGGCGGACGGCAGCATCATGCGGGGGCTGGCGATGGACTTCCCCGCCGACATGACGGCGCGCAAGATCGACGACCAGTATCTGTTCGGCAAAGCGTTACTCGTCGCGCCTGTCACCGACCATAAGGCACGCAGCCGCAGCGTGTACTTCCCGGGCGGCACGAGCTGGTACGATTTTTCGACGGGAAAGCGCTATGCCGGCGGCACAAGCGCGACGGTGCCCGCGCCCCTGGAGCGCATGCCGCTATTCGTGCGCGCCGGATCTATCGTGCCGATGGGGCCGGTCACGCAATATGTCGACGAACGCCGCGACGCGCCGCTGACCCTCGTCATGTACACCGGCGCGAACGGCAGCTTCTCCCTTTACGAGGATGACGGTCGCTCCACCGCGTACAAGTCCGGCGCGTTCAGCCGCATTCCCGTCGCCTATGACGATCGCACCGGCGCGGTGACGCTCGGCGCGCGGCAGGGCTCGGGGTGGCAGGGCATGCCGACGAAGCGCAGCATCCGCGTGAAATGGATCGCCGCCGGGCAGGCGGTGACGGACGAGAACGGCTACGATGCGGAGGTGACCTACACTGGCGCGGGCATGACGATCGCGCGTCGACAGCGGTAGCGGGATCGGTAGCCACCGGAGTGACGGACGTTGCCCTCCCCAGATGCCACTTTCGAGGTTTCGTGCGTTCCCCTTCCACCCGCGAAGGAGAAGACGATGAACCCGACCCGCATCCCCGGCAACGAGCCCGATCCCGGCGACATGTCGACGGAACCCGGCACTAGGCCGAACGATCAGCCGGAGAGGCATGATCTGCCCGACGAGGACGCTGCGAAACTCGGCGACTTCGCCTAAAAGGATTGGCCGGGGGGCGGGCGACCGCTACCCGGCCGCTCACCGCGCCCCGCCGCCGCCCTTCACGACATCGCCGCCCTTCATGACGAACTCCACCCGCTCCAGCGTGCGGATATCTACGAGCGGGTCACCGGCGACGGCAACCATGTCGCCGTAGCGGCCGACCTCGATCGCGCCGACATCGCGCGTGCGGTCCAGCGCCTGTGCCGCGCTGGTGGTGGCGGACTGGATCGCCTCCATCGGCGTCATGCCCCATTCGACCATTTTCGCGAATTGCAGTGCGTTGTTGCCGTTGGGGTAGACGCCGGCGTCCGTCCCGAACAGCATCTTCACGCCCGCCGCATGGGCGGCGCGGAACGTCTCGCGCTGCTTTCGGCCGATTTGCCGCTCCTTTTCCAGACTCTCGGCGAAAACGCCGTTCTTGGCCCCCTCCGCCAGAATGTAGTCGTCGTCATAGATGTCCATGTCGAACCAGGCGCCGTGCTCCTTGGCCAGCTTGAACGAGGTGGCGTCGGCCAGGCTGGCATGTTCGACCGTGTCGACGCCGGCGCGCAGCGCGACGTTGATCCCCTCCGTCCCGTGCGCGTGAACGGCGACGCGCATGCCCAGCATATGCGCCTCGTCGACGACCGCCTTGATCTCGTCATAACCGAGCTGTTGCGCGCCGACCGAGTCGGTCTTCGACAGCACGCCGCCGGTCATGCACACCTTGATGACCTCCGCGCCGTATTTGCGCACCGTCCGTACCGCGCCACGGAAGCCCTCCGGCGAGTTGGCGATCTGCGGGTGCGGAACGGTGATCGACGGCGGAAACTCGGTCGCGTCGCAATGGCCGCCGGTGACACCCAGCGCATAGGTAGCAGGAACGATGCGCGGACCGGGAATCTCGCCGCGCTCCACGCCCTGCTTCAAGCCGACGTCGGCGTAATCGCTCGACCCGACGTTGCGCACGGTCGTGAACCCCGCCTCCAGCGTGCGAAGGGCATTGGCGACGCCGACGACGGTCCAATAGCTGTCGGTGAACTCCAGCGCCTTGTACCCGCTCAGCGTCGGATCGCTCGTCAAATGGACGTGCATGTCGATCAGGCCGGGCAGCAGCGTCCGTTCGCCGAGGTCGATCCGCTCCGCCCCCTCCGGCACGGCATCGCCGCGCCGACCAACGGCAGTGATACGGCCGTCGGTGACGACGACCTGCGCGTTGTCGACCCGCTTGCCTGACACCACGTCGATCATGTGCGCAGCGGTCACGACGACGGTCTTCGCCTCCACCGGCGCCGCGACGACGGCGAGCGCGAGCGACAGGCAGGCATGGATACGCATCTTGGGACTTTCGAGCGACGGGATAGGGATCAGAACCGGGCGCCGGCACGAATGCCGATCGTGCGGGGCGTGTTGGTGACGATATACGGGCGTTGATAGCAACTGCCGCATTCCTGGAACCGCGAGAGCTGCGCACGTTCGTCGAAGGCGTTCTGCAAATACAGCTCGAACGTGTATTTCGTGAAATCGAGACCCAGCGCGAAATTGGCGGTGGTGAACGCCCCCAGCCTGCCTTGCAGCGCCGCGGGACTGACGATGTCGCCGGTCCCGGTTTCCACCACCGCAGTGCGGATATCGGACGACGCCGAACTCTGGTGCGTGACCAGCGCCTGCCCATACGCCTTGGCGGTGCCGATCGGGACCGTATAGCGCGCATTGGCGCTGATCTTGAACCGCGGCGTGATCGGCAGGCGCGTACCCTTCGGCGCGGCGATCAGATTGCCGTCACCGGTACAGGTGAAGGTCGGGTCGTCGATCGCGCACAGGTTCCGCCGGGTCTTGGCGTCGGTGTACGATCCCGCCGCGGTCAACGACAGCCCGCCGAGCGTCAGCGCGATGTCGCTTTCGACGCCGCGAATTCGCGCATCTGGTCCGTTGTGGATTTCGGTGAAGCTGTTCGCACCGAGGAACGAGAACTGAAACGCGTTCCAGTTCTGCTGATACAGCGCGCCGTTCCAGCGCAGCCGCCCGTCGAGCAGCGTCGTCTTCCACCCGGCTTCGTAATTGACGAGGAAGTCGGGTGCATAAGGGGCCACCGTCGCGCGCCGGTTGATGCCGCCAGGGCGAAACCCCTTCGACCACGTACCGTAGAGCAGCACCGCGTCGGTGGGCTTCCACGTCAGGTTGAACCGATACGTCGCGCCATCCCCGTCAACCTTGCGCGGCGACAGCGATCCGCTGGCGAACTGCGCGAGGTTCGTACACGGGCTGCCCGCGACGGCGGCCGGCAACACCGTGCCGCCGGGATTGTCCCGGACCAGTGCGCCCGTGCTCGTGTAGCAGCCCGCCACGCCCGTCCGCGAACTGCCCGCCGCGTTGTACGGCGGCCCGTTCGGGTCGCGCCCGAAGCCGAAGAACCCGATCAACGAATTGTCGAAGATGTACGCGCGTCCCCCCGCGGTCAGCGTCAGGCGCGGGAGCAGGTCGAAACTGGCCTCCCCGAACACTGCGTAATCCTTGTCGACCCGCTTTTGCTGGGTCAGCCATAGCGTACCGGGGCTGCCGTTGACGGACAGCGCGTCGGCCAGCCCGGCGACGCGATAATCCTGGAGAATGCGGTTGCTCTGGTGCTGATAGAAGGCACCGGCCACCACACGGAACCGCTCGTCCTGCGGCGATGCGACGCGCAATTCCTGGCTGGTCTTCTTGAAGTGATCCGAACCGACGATCTGCTGACGCGAGTCGATCAGCTGCCCGGCATTGTTCTGGAAATAGAAATAGCCGGCGATGCCGCCGACCGAGGCGTAAAGCGAATCATACGCCTCTGCATAGTCGGTGTAATCCGACGACTGCGCCGCGCGCCGATCGAAATAGGCACCGGCATAGGTCACGTCCCAGTCGCCGATCTTGCCCTCGATCGTAAGTGCCGCCTGAACGAAACGATCGCGTCGATATTCCGGGAAGAAGTGCTGAACCTGAAGATCGCCGACCTTGGCATCGTAGCCGAAGCTGCCGTGGTTGCGCTGTTCCTGGTACAGGACGGTCGGCGTCACCGTCCACGTGTCGTCCAGATCGATCTTCAGCGCGGCGCGGCCGCCCCAGATGTCCTGATCGTTGTAGTCCTTCTCGACGAATTGATCGTTGTCGACGGTAATGCCGCCGGTGAAGCTGCGCGTGCCCGGCACATTGTCGATATAGCCAGCATCATGCTGGTAGAAGCCGATCACGCGCAGCGCCGCGCGAGTCGACAAGGGGATGTTCAGCATCCCCTCCAGTCGACCACCCTGCCCACCCGACTTGACGGTATTCGCCTCTCCATCGATCCGGCCGTAGAAACCGGATGTATCGGGCTTGTTGGTGATGATGCGGATCGTGCCCGCTTCGGACGATGCGCCGTACAGCGTACCCTGCGGACCGGCGAGGCTTTCGATGCGGGCAACGTCGTAGATGTGGATGTCGGGCGTGCCGCCGATCGTCGTGACCGGCTGCTCGTCGAGGTAGACGCCGACCGACGGCAGCGATCCGGAATGGTTGCCGTCGCCGCCGCTGGCCACGCCGCGCATGTACACGGTGGTGACGCCCGGCTGCGAACTTTGGAACGCAACCGAGGGCAGCAGCTGCGAGTAATCGGCGAAGCTGGTGACGTTCAGCTGGTCCAGCTTGCGCGTGCCGATCGCCTGGATGCTGATTGGCACGTCCTGAATGTTCTCGTCGCGCTTCTGCGCGGTGACGATGATGTCGTCCTGCGGCGCATCCTGCGGTGCCGACATATCGGTCGGTGTCGTACCTGCTGATTGTGCAAGGGCGGGCGTCGTGACCAATGCGGTCGATGCCAGAAATACCGCAATCGCTGCCCGAGGACGCAAAGCCACCACCGAAAGCCCCCATTCGTTATTTTATGAGGGCAAGCTGACCGTCGGTGTAACGATCGTCAACGTGACAGCTTCGCGACAATCATTTCGCAGATGCAGCGTGATAGTTTTGCAACTGCGAAGGCGCTGCGCTCAGAGGTTTTCGGGAATGCCCGGATAGGTTGTCAGCACATCCCCCAACGCGTCGCGTAGAGGATGCAGCCATGCGTCGAACGGCTTCCACGCCTCCGTCCCGTCGCGGTAGATCGGCTGGCGCACCTGTTCGGAACTGGCTGTTCGCACTGCGCGCTGCGTCTCGTGGAAGGCGAGGCAGGCCGGCTCCCACTCCAGCCCGCACGCCGCGAGCAGCGCCCGCACCTCCGCCTCCGTGTCATCGACCATCCGCTCGTAGATCACGCGATGGACCCGGCCTGGCGCGACGGCGTCGACATGCGCCATCAACCGCACGTAATCGCGGTAATAGCGGCCCATGTCGCCAAGGTCGTAGCTGAACGCCTGCCCGCGCGCGAAGTGCTGCTTGTAATTGGAGAAGCAGCAGCCGAGTGGGTGGCGGCGAGCATCGATCAGCTTCGCATTCGGCAGCATCAACAGGATCAGCGGCAGATGCGCCCAGTTGTTGGGCAGCTTGTCGATGAAGAAGGGTTTGTCGCTGCGCCGCTGCACCGCGGCGCGGCGCAGATACTCCTCCCCCATCGTCCGCAGGCTGTCCGGATCCAGCGCCGCCAATCCCTGCGGATAATCGGCGATGCCGCGGGCCAGCGCCGGCACGTCCGGCAGTTCCGACGTGCCCTCGACCATAGTGTGGCTCGCGAGGATCTGTTCGATCAGCGTCGATCCGGCACGCGGCATGCCCAGAACGAAGATCGGGTCGCGGGCCGGACACCCGGGATCGCTGCGTGCCGCCAAAAACTCGGCGTCAAATGTCGCGATGCTGCGATCGACGAATGCCGCCGTCTCGTCGGCGTCGTAGACGATCTTGGTCCGGCGCAGGGCGTTGGCCGTGCGGTAATGAGCGAACGCCTCCTGTGCGGCGCGGCGATCCTCGAACGCCTTGCCCAGCGCGAAGTCGAGATGAAAACGGTCTTCGTCGCCGATATCCGCGCGCGTAAGAGCGTCCTCCATCGCCGCGATGTCGGCATCGTCGAATCTTACCGTCTTCAGGTTGGCGAGGCTCCACCAGGCCTCGCCCAGCCACGGCGTCAAGGCGACGGCGCGGCGATAGGCGGCGACGCCGTCCGCCTGCCGCCCGACCGTTTTCAGCATGTGCCCGTAGCTCATCCATACGCGCGGCTGGTTCGGCGCATCGCGCAGCACGCCCTCGTAGAGCGCAATGGCATCCTCGAACCCGCCGACGCGGCCCAGCGCCGCGGCCTTCAGATTGGCGTGCCCGAGATGATCCGGCTCCGCTGCCATCAGCGTGTCGAGTTCGGCGATCGCCTCCACCGGGCGGTTCAACCGGTACAGGACGATCGCCAGATTAGCGCGCGCCGCCTGAAATGCCGGCGCCAGTTCCAGCGTCCGCCGCAACAGCGTCTCCGCATCCTTGTAGCGTCCGATCCTGCCGGCCAGTTCGGCCAGCATCCGGATCGCCCGCGCGTCGAACGGGTCCGACTTCAGGTAGGTGCGCAGCAACGGTTCGGCCTCGGACAGGCGATTGTCGTGCAGGGCCAGCGCCGCCTCGACCAGCAGCGGGTGCCACCGATTGCCGGACGATGACGCGACAGCGGTGGGGGCGGGGGCGGGGGCGGGG
>JGI20283J13201_100195_pt1 | contig 31704 bp, 23 predicted proteins | sample Plalitdecfosmids_FD_13201 | JGI IMG/M metagenome (IMG submission 13201)
GTGCATCCGAAGATCAGCAGTTCAACCTGTTGATAGTACGTACTAAGCTCTCATGTTTCACGTACTAAGCTCTCATGTTTAACGTACTAAGCTCTCATGTTTAACGAACTAAACCCTCATGGCTAACGTACTAAGCTCTCATGGCTAACGTACTAAGCTCTCATGTTTCACGTACTAAGCTCTCATGTTTGAACAATAAAATTAATATAAATCAGCAACTTAAATAGCCTCTAAGGTTTTAAGTTTTATAAGAAAAAAAAGAATATATAAGGCTTTTAAAGCTTTTAAGGTTTCACTTCGTCCTTGCCTTGGACACAAAGAGCCAACTGCCGCGGGAGGTTGGGAGCACATCTTGATTGTGTAATTGTGCGCTAAAGTGGGCATTAGCCCGTTAATTGCTAGTATTTCCTGTAAAGTGCTGCTGTTAATATTTTGTTGCAACTTTGCATGATGATTGTGACTCATCCATGAGGCATATTGCATTGATTCTTTTTCCTATGTGTTAAGCATCATGTGTACTTCATTTCCATGCTTTAACTTTTCATGTTTGGGTGCTTTAGCTATATTAAATCTTGCTTCAAAGTGGTGATCATGATGTTAATGTGCTGCTGTTGCTGAAACTGTTATTTTGTTGCAACTTCGGTCGACGAGTGTGTCGCGACCGTTTATCGGAATTGAGTGATTCCAATTGCATATTGTTAAGCATCATGTCTACTTCCATTACATGTATTGCATTGTCATAATATGCTTGCTGGTCATATAGATAGTTAGCTCCAAAGTTTCTATGCTGCTGTTTTTGACAGCCACCTCTGTTTTTCACTAAGTCTGTTACTTTGCGATGCCATGTTGTTTGCTTAATATCTTTTGATCAATGATGCATATTTGCATGATTATTTTTGCCATGCCTTCCCTGTCATGTCTACTTTATTTTCATATCATTTGGGAGTATGTTTGCATCCATTATCCTGTTTATGCATTGCTCTAAAGTGTGCTTTCTGATGTTGGCAGATTGTGCCGTAACTTGTGTTGCTTGTATCTTTTTAACCGTAACTCCGTTTGGGGTGTTCTTTATATGTAACTTGATTAGTTTTTCGTGTACTTTGTGTTTATGCTATTGTTTGCTGTTGTTAACCAACCTAAAATATGGTTTAGGACACAACAGTACCAAATGCTTTAATTGTTGTGCGGCACTTAGTGTATGCCATGTTTAGGTTGTGCCTCACTTAAATTGACTAGCATAGATAGTTTACTTTGTGCTTCACCTTTTGACCTGTTTGTGTGCTATGCCATGCTTGCTTGAGTGATATGCCATGTTAACAAACTTTGTTGATCACCTGTAGCTAAACAACTTGAACCACCGTAAACGTGTGGTATCATTGTGTGTGACGAGTACTCCACTTAAATTGTTAGTAACCGCTTTTGACGGTAGGTGCGATGTCTCGTGTTGCTTCTTGTTGATGCTTGCTCGTGTTTGCCTCGTAGTAATAGAGTGCTTGCTCGCTGATTGTTTTCCAGTGTTTATCGTCTTGTGTGCTTCCGTGGGTACCTCTCGGAGACGATGCGAGCTTGCGATCAACTACACCTTCGGAACCCGACTTATCAACAGGCAAGGACTATACATTACTTATGATCCATTCTATTTCAACCAATGGTTTGCATGCTAGTCTAGGTTAGCTTCGATGTTTGATCCTACCACATGTTTATAGCCTCTTTCAAACCGATACAGCCATGTCCCTTCCCAGCAAACCTTGTACTGCTATGTTACTTTTGCTCGTTGCTCAGCCCCTGCTTAGTATGCATGCTTAGGATGCTACGATGTTACCCTGTTACTCCTTGGTTTGGGATATCACATTATTATATTGTTGTTGATGATATGATTATTATAATGTTGACTATATTCGACGAAGGATGGAAGGTCTAGGCTATCCCGCCCCGACGCTTTGTTCCATTCGAGTCACCTAGGATCCGAGTTTCGGGTATTGGTTTTAAGACTGAGCGTGCCTAACCGCGTGTGGGATTTTATGGGGTCCCCTTTTCTTACCTACCTAGCTTCAAGCATTTCTAGTGGTGGCCCAAGATGATTTTACCATTTGAAACCGTGTGTGTGCTGGTCGTACGCCAGTAGTTTTCCAACCAACCCGGACCAGTGAGGACATAGTTCCCTTGCTGGCCCATCATGACCGGCTGAGGACCCGGTTTCCCATGTGTGATTAACCGGCAATCCAAACCTGGAGTCATACGGTAGAGACCAGATCGAGAGCGCGGCCAGCTCCTGAGCTGGATGTCGTCTCACCGGGGGCCACCCGGATTTGTTCGTTGTTAGCTAGAGGGACTTGTCGTTTCGGATCTCTTGGAACTAAATCATAAAATGGTTGCCTATGATGGGTAGCAACTGAGAGAGATGGGCGTGCGTGCGGAGCCTTGTAATGGGCAGTTGGTACACCCCTGCAGGGTTAAATATTTTCGAGAAGCCGTGTCCGCGGTAATGGACGACTTGAGACCTACTCCTTGTTCATAGAAAACAACAACTGAGATAATCTTAATATAACTTGATCAATGTGTGTGTGCCTTGACTGCTTCTTCTTCGTCGGGATGCGAAGAGGAGGACAAGGATAGGATAGGTGTTATGTTTGCGTAAGTAGTTGATAGCAAGACTTGTTGGAGGCATTTCCTCATCGAATGCTTGGCTTCTTATCTTACTCTCTAGATCGTTAGCCACTTCATAATGCTAGTGCGGCAGCAACCTCACCACTTACCCCTTCCTTACCGTAAACTACTAGTTGTCCTAGAATGACGAGTGATGAAGTGCTTGCTGGGTCAGATGACCACTACTGTTGGATGCTGAGTACTTCTGTACTCATGATACTACCCCCAAACTCTTTTCAGGATTCTTGATCGACAACAGGTATGGTGATCGACGTTTCACGTGGAGACTCGACGACGACTAGTTAGGCGGATCCCGGCGGTGGGCCTGGACCCGTGTGGTTATGGGATCGATGTTTTTCTCCTTGCCAGTAGACATTTGATTGTAGTCTGTACTCAGACATGTACCTTCCTGATAGAGGCGAAGGTGTCCCGATGTTTCGATGAGATGGAGGAGATCGATTATGGTGGAGACGACTTTCACGATCCGACTACGAACGTGCGAAGACGTTGCGCCTTAGCGATCGCTAAACCAACTCCGAGAGGTTATTGATCCCGCGGATGCACGATCAACCTGACCACGAAGGTCTAATTCCTGCAAGCAATCGAAGAACAAGCAAGAACTAAGAATTGCAATCTGGATATTGCGAATATAAGATGAATGATTACGAAAGTTGGGGTTCCAATGAGGTCTTGGCCTGGTCGGATGACACAAACGAAGAGCTCGAAGTTGCAGCTATGGCTAACTTAAATCTAATTAAAACCCAAGTCTAAACGACGCCCTAAGGGCTGTATATATGGGGGAACAGAGGGGATTTTCGTGACCCCTTGGAGGTGGGGTCCGAAAACAACCCTAACTCGGTTTCCCCACACATACGGACTCTAAAAACAGCCTATAAGGTGGTATTTCGAAATTACATGGGCCCAACCCAATATTAAGGTGACGCGGCACCTATAATTGCCCTTGGACGAAAATAATGAAGTGGCATCTCGCGTATTCCGTCCAAGACTTCATGCGCGGCTTATGGTGGCTTCAAAGTGCGATAATCACCACTGGAAGCTCCGCTGTCCTTTCTCGCGCGTGCACCTTCTTCATTCATAAGCAAAACAAAAGTATCTAATTTAGGCAGCATCATATGTTCATGAACAATAGAAGGATTCGCAAGAAACGAAAGTACCTGATAATTTAGTTGACGTGCACGAGCTCTAGTAACTGGTCCAATATGTGTAGTTGGTGAGGATATGGGTGCAACATTAGTAGGGATGTCCTCATCATCCTCCCCTTCTTGAATTGAAGTCGTCCTCGACGGAAGCTCATCATCTTCTCCCAAATAAGGCTTCAAATCTGCAATATTAAATGTGGGACTAACCCCAAAGGCTGCAGGTAGCTCAAGTTTATATGCATTATCATTAATTTTCTGCAAAACCTTAAAGGGACCATCAGCTCGTGGCATTAACTTAGACTTGCGCAAATCAGGAAACCTATCTTTACGTAGATGTAACCAAACAAGATCTCCGGGTTCAAACACAACATGCTTTCGACCCCTATCACCAGCAAGCTTGTATCTAGCATTCATGCGCTCAATGTTTTCTTTAGTTAACTCATGCATTTTTAATATCAATTCAGTACGTTGCTTAGCATCAAAATTAACCTTCTCCGAAGATGGAAGAGGCAGCAAATCAATAGGTGCACGAGGTAGAAAACCATAAACAATCTCAAAAGGGCACATTTTAGTGGTAGAATGCAATGAACGATTATAAGCAAATTCAATATGAGGTAAACATTCTTCCCACAGTTTCAAGTTACTCTTTAAAACAGCCCTAAGCATAGTAGACAAAGTCCTATTGACCACTTCAGTTTGTCCATCAGTTTGGGGATGACATGTAGTACTAAAAAGTAGTTTAGTCCCCAACTTAGCCCATAAGCATCTCCAAAAATGGCTAAGAAACTTAGTATCACGATCCGAGACAATAGTATTGGGCACACCATGTAAGCGAATAATCTCACGAAAGAATAAATCAGCAACATTAGCAGCATCATCGCTTTTATGACATGGTATAAAATGTGCCATCTTAGAAAATCTATCCACGACAAAAAATATGCTATACCTCCCATTCTTTGTTCGAGGCAAGCCTAAAACAAAGTCCATGGATATGTCTTCCCACGGAACACTAGGTACAGGTAAAGGCATGTATAAACCATGAGGATTGAGTCGTGACTTAGCTTTTTGACATGTAGTGCAGCGAGCAACAAAACGCTCAACATCCCGTCTCATCTTTGGCCAAAAGAAATGTGTAGCAAGTACGTCCTCCGTCTTCTTCACGCCAAAGTGTCCCATTAATCCTCCTCCATGCGCCTCCTGCAACAACAAAAGACGAATAGAGCTAGCTGGAATGCATAGCTTGTTAGAACGGAACACAAATCCATCATTAAGCACAAACTTGTTCCAAGTTCTACCCTCTCTACAATTCTGCAATACATCTTTAAATTCCGCATCATTTACATATTGTTCTTTGATTGTCTCTAAACCGAATATCTTGAAGTCAAGTTGTGAAAGCATAGTATAACGACGAGACAAAGCATCAGCAATAATATTATCTTTCCCCTTCTTGTGTTTAATGACATAAGGGAAAGTCTCAATAAATTCAACCCACTTAGCATGTCTACGATTAAGTTTTGCTTGACTTCTTATGTGTTTCAAATATTCATGATCAGAATGTATAACAAATTCTTTGGGCCATAAATAATGTTGCCAAGTTTCTAATGTCCGAACAAGAGCATATAATTCCTTATCATAAGTAGAATAGTTCAGACTAGGCCCACTCAATTTTTCAGAAAAGTATGCAACAGGTTTAGCATCTTGTAATAACACACCTCCCAAACCAATCCCACTAGCATCGCATTCAAGCTCAAAAGTCTTATTAAAATTAGGAAGTTGGAGCAAAGGAGCATGTGTTAACTTATCTTTCAATACCGTGAAAGCTTCTTCCTGTGCGGTACCCCAAGTAAAAGGCACATCCTTGCGTGTAAGCTCATTGAGAGGTGCAGCAATGGTGCTGAAATCTCTCACAAAACGCCTATAGAATCCAGCGAGGCCAAGAAAACTCCTCACTTGTGTGACCGTTTTGGGCTGCGGCCAACTCTCAATTGCCTCGATCTTGGCATGATCAACTTCAATTCCCTGCGGAGTAACAACATAGCCAAGAAACGACACTCGGTCGGTGCAAAAGGTGCACTTCCCAAGGTTACCAAATAAACGTGCATTACGTAGAGCAATAAAAACAGCACGTAAATGATCCAAATGTTCCTCCAAAGATTTGCTATAAATCAGTATATCATCAAAATAGACTACCACAAATCGTCCAATGAAAGCACGTAAAACCTCGTTCATTAATCTCATAAAAGTGCTAGGTGCATTAGTTAACCCAAAAGGCATGACTAACCACTCATATAATCCAAACTTAGTTTTAAATGCCGTTTTCCATTCATCCCCTAATTTCATGCGAATTTGATGGTATCCACTACGCAAATCAACTTTGGAAAACATGGTAGAGCCACTTAATTCATCAAGCATATCATCTAACCTAGGAATAGGATGACGATAACGAATAGTAATATTATTAATGGCTCTACAATCAACACACATACGCCAAGTTTCATCCTTTTTAGGCACTAATATAACAGGAACAGCACAAGGACTAAGTGATTCACGTATGTAACCTTTGTCGAGTAGCTCTTGTACTTGACGCTGAATCTCCTTCGTCTCCTCCGGATTGGTACGGTATGGCGCACAGTTGGGCAGCGAAGCACCGGGAATTAAGTCAATCTGATGCTCAATCCCTCGAATAGGTGGTAATCCCGGTGGTACGTCTTGTGGAAAGACGTCAATAAATTCCTGCAAAAGGTCAGTGACAACAGGAGGCAAAGAAGGAGGCAATTCCTCAAATGAAAACAAAGCTTCTTTGCACACAAAAGCATAGCACACATATTGACTAACATCCAAATCTGAAATATCAACCTTAGTAGCAAGCAAAGTTGGACTAGTCAATTTAATTTCATTAGAAATAGCAGAAGAAGATTTGCTATTAGTCTTATGTTGTTGCTCAAATTCTTTAGCTGCTATCTCATTTTCACTCTTATTTTTCTCCTGTTTAGCTTTACTAGCTCTAGCAAGATCATCTTTCACAATTTGTTCAGGAGACATAGGAAGTAAAGCAATATGTTTATCCTGATGAACCAGAGTAAACTGATTTGTCCTACCATGGTGTACAACATTCCTATCAAATTGCCATGGTCTACCAAGTAAAAGAGAGCATGCTTGCATGGGTACCACATCACAATCAACATAATCAGCACATGCAGCAATGCTAAAGTGCACACGAACAGAACGCGTTACCTTAATCTTACCACTATTGTTAAACCACTGAATATAGTACGGATGGGGGTGTGGTCTTGTGGTGAGAGATAGCTTCTCCACCAACTCCATGCTCGCCAAGTTGTTGCAACTCCCTCCGTCAATGATGATGCGAACCGAACGTTCTTTCACCACTCCCTTTGTGTGGAACAGATTATGCCTCTGGTTTTGCTCGGCCTTCGATACCTGCACACTTAACACACGTTGAGCAACCAAACTAGCATATTTATCTGCATCATCAGGAGTCATATACTCTATATCATGAGCATCATCATGGGCACCCTGTTCCTCATGAGCAATGAGAACTAGAGTCTCCTCATCATAGTCACTCGCTGACTCATACCCACCATCCGCCGTAATAGTCATCACACGCTTGGAGGGACAGTCTTTTGCGAAGTGACCTCCACCTTGGCACCTGCGACATTTAATATCACGATCTCGTGTTTGCCCTGTGGACGCCATGGATGAAGAAGAACTCGCCGCTGGACCACTCTGTGCACCCTTGAATGGTGGCGCTGGCTGTTTTTGTGGCTCCCTGTAAGAATGAGCGGCTGAAGTAGATGGTGGCGCAGCAGGACGTGTGGATGTAGAAGCTCCACGCGATGTCCATGATGTATTTCGTCCTGCAGAAAAGTTAAGTCTCGTAGCGGCCTGTCGATCCTGCACTTCACGTTCAGCTTTAAAAGCAAGATGAAACAAACGAGTGATAGTAGCAAAGTCCTTGTATTCTAGAATAGTTTGTATCTCCCTGTTTAAGCCACCCATAAAACGTGCAAGCATAGCTTCATTATCCTCTACTAGGCCACATCTAATCAATCCAGTTTGTAATTCTTGATAATATTCCTCTACAGAATTTTTTCCTTGTCTCAAACGCTGTAATTTTTGTAACAATTCACGTTGATAATAAGGAGGAACCCAGCGAGTACGCATAGCATCTTTTAAAGCAGCCCAAGTAGTTGGAATATTATTAGCATGCAATCTACAATGTTCAGACCACCAAATAGATGCAAAGCCCGTGAATTCACAAACAGCATTAGTAACACGTCTATTCTCAGGATATTGTAAACATGTAAAACGTTGTTCAGTTTCTAACTCCCAAGTAAGATAAGCATCAGGAATATATCTACCCTCAAACGGCTTAAGATTCAATTTAAGTTTAGGCACATGTTCATCATCGCGTACCTGAGGGGGTGGTTGGTGTCGACCGTGGCGAATGTTGGGACGTGGACGTCCAGCTGGCTGCTCATAGGCCGCTTCCTGTTCCACCTCCTCCTCGTAATCACCCTCGTAGTTGTCGTCCAGGCCGACGTCAGAAGCAGCAGCAGCAGTAGCAGCAACTGCAGCAGCAGGAGGAGCACCAATACCAGCAGCTTGTCCTCGTGGAAACAGAATACGTCGTGCACGTGGTAGTGGCGGTGGCTGTGGCTGTGCTGAAGGTAGGCGTGCGATCAACTCAGTAAACTTGGCGTCGAGCTTGGTGTCGATCATCTTCTCCACGCCATCAATCGCCTCTGTAAATCTGGTCTCGATGTCCTGCACCTGTTGAGACATCATACGTGCAAATTTATCATGTAGCTCCTTGTTTGTCATGTTCTCCCAATCGGGTGCATCCCGCGCCACTTCATCATGTGATCCTGGCATGGTTAGAAGAAATATAAAACACACAGGAATATGATCCTACTTCTACTAATGGGATGGATGTGGGGTGGTGGAAAGCACAAATCCGTCAAGCTTTTCTTACGTTCTTACCGATTCTTACCTAGCAGCAGGTGGTGATGTACAACCAACGGGTCAAAACTCTCAGAGATATGGTAGAGCGATGGCCAGGAGGTGTCAAAAACGCACGATGTAGGATATATGTGGAGCTGTAGGTAGGCTTGACAAATATGGGAGCAAAAAGATCAACAGTAATCAAAACAGAGATGCAAAGCTGAATAAACACTCAACGTCGGTACTGTGCTGATCCTAGGCTAGACCGTACTAGAGACGCGAGCCTAAAACACCAACGAAAGCACGGCGCGGCACGTAACAACTGTGAAGCACACTCTGAATTTTTTTTTCTCTCTTTTTTTTTTTTTTTTGCTCTTTTTTTTTTTTGCGATGCGGGACTGCGGTGGCTGAAAAAGTGCGAAAAAATCACTATGGTGGCGAACGTCTCAAAACGAGTTTCGGGACCTAAGGAACGTATGGGCACGAAATTTTTTTACCCCTGAAAATTTTGGCCTAAAAACTGCTCTGAAAAGCGTGCCAATTTTTTTTTTTTTTTTTTTTTTTTGGAAATCACCCTCTTCTACGTACGACAAAAGATTGGTGAAATCCGACTCTAATCAACTCAAAACTATTCTGGCTACGGAGATATCGGGAACCGTACTGATGGTGGAACTCAAGTCGGACTCGTGAGACGTGGTGGTTTATATGGACTCTGCTTGGCGGAACGTGGTGGTGTATCTGGACTCGGATTGGCGGAACGTGGTAGGATGACTACTGGTGCGGCGGCGACGTGGCAAACTGTGATCAGAACTCGAAACTCTAAGGGAACTAGACGCTAAGATCAGCAACTTGACACAACGATGCAACCGTAAATTCAGCAAAGCAAGTACTGAAAAGAAAACTGGACAAAGGCTAGGACTGTCTTGGGACGTGATGATCTAACCCTAATTTTTTTTGTTGGCTTTTTCGTGGACTGTAGGTATGAAGAACATAACCAATCTAGACTATGAAAACTGGTAAATCTCACCGAGCAACCTGGAAATCTGATACCACTTGATAGAGGCGAAGGTGTCCCGATGTTTCGATGAGATGATGGAGATCGATTTTGGTGGAGTAGACTTTCACGACCCGACTACGAACGTGCGAAGACGTTGCGCCTTAGCAATCGCTAAACCAACTCCGAGAGGTTATTGATCCCGCGGATGCACGATCAACCTGACCACGAAGGTCAATTCCTGCAAGCAATCAAAGAACAAGCAAGAACTAAGAATTGCAATCTGGATATTGCGAATATAAGATGAAAGATTAACAGAAGTTGGGGTTCCAATGCGGTCTTGGCCTGGTCGGACGACACAAACGAAGAACTCGAAGTTGCGGCTATGGCTAACTTAAATCTAATTAAAACCCAAGTCTAAACGACGCCCTAAGGGCTGTATACATGGGGTAACAGAGGGGATTTTCGTGACCCCTTGGAGGTGGGGTCCAAAAACAACCCTAACTCGGTTTCCCCACACATACGGACTCTAAAAACAGCCTATAATGTGGTATTTCGAAATTACATGGGCCCAGCCCAATATTAAGGTGACGCAGCACCTATAATTGCTCTTGGACGAAAATAATGAAGTGGCATCTCGTGTATTCCGTCCAAGCCTTCATGCATGCCTTATGGTGGCTTCAACGTGCGAAAATCCCCACTGGAAACTCCACTGTACTTTCCCCCGCGCGCACCTTCTTCTCCATTCTTGATCCCGCTCCAATGACCATCCTTCTTGTCCATGCTAGGTCCTTCATTCATAAGCAAAACAAAAGTATCTAATTTAGGCAGCATCATATGTTCATGAACAATAGAAGGATTCGCAAGAAACGAAAGTACCTGATAATTTAGTTGACGTGCACGTGCTCTAGTAACTGGTCCAGTATGTGTAGTTGGTGAGGGTATGGGTGTAACATTAGTAGGGATGTCGTCATCAAGCGTCCATGAGTCTTCTTGCCCTTTCTGGTAGAGCTCAAATTCTTTGAGATAATTTGGGCCACCAGAATTCCATAACCAGAAAGACAGACTAAACAACTCAGAGATAATATTTCCTCCATTGTAAATGGCAAACCCAACATCCAGTGAAGCAACTGAGAACTTGAAAGTCAACTTTTGCAATCTCTGTACCTTGAATAAACTAGCTCTTCCTCCAAAGCAAGACAAGAGAATGATAGCAACTAAGTCATCAGAGAGACTTATCTTGGATTTGGTGAACTCCGCGACCAGGAAGAATTCTCTGAGGCCTTGATTTACCACGAAGTTGATCGGCTTCTTGAGTGTAGACCAGATGTGCTTTTCAAACCCAAGGCCTATTTCAAAGCTAAGATCTTGCAGGGACATGATGGACGATGAGGTCGGAGTGCACCTCAGCGATGGTTGGACGCCGGCGACGGGGTGTGCGCCGGTGGTGTATGGCTGTGGCTGCCGTGGCCGGAGTGGACAGCTTTTTCTTTAGTTACCATGCTGATTTCGTTATTTAGATCATTGTAATTTTTTCAACTAGAGGATGACAATTTTACAATATATCCATGAAACAAATAGCGTGCTAAAAAAAATAGCGATGGTTTCCTTCAAATATTATACAAATTATAGCGTGCTATATCTAAAATAGCGTTCGAGAACAAAAAATGCATACAACCTAAAAATAAAACATTTCAACAAAAATGAGGAATATAGTTCAATAATAAACGAAAATTGCTTTTGGAGGACAAGCTCGAGTGAGCCCTGCAAGATGAAAACCTTAAAATGCGTGTAATTTCAAATGTTTACACCTAAAAGAATTTGTAAAAAAAGAGATATAGATGAAGGCTAATGCACAAGTGTGTAAAATTTCAGGATAATATACCCTAACATGGGGTATATGCAAAATAAAAATCTATGGTTTTTTAACATATGGTACTATTCATCATTGCATACCATGAATTTGTATTTAATGTAGAGATCTCATTTCAACGCATTTTATCCAGAAATTTTAATCCCAGTCATTTCACATCCTTGTTTACTTGTATAATTTTATTCAGAATTTTTTGAAAAGTAAAAGAAATAGGTTTTTTGATTTTTTTTCACAAAACAGTATCATGGATCTCGAGCTCCAAAAATACTTACTCAATAATAAAGGACTAAATAGTTTTAAGGTAGACTAACATCAGCAATCCATGAAGCAATAGGAGAACAAAGAATATTTATTTAAAATTAAGTGTCATCGGGATATTCATTAATAAGTATTAACCTCTTCCTGACGACAATGGAAGTACTATTCGTCGCTAGGTAGTGAAGAAAGTTATGACCAATCAAATACTAGAAGTTATGAAAAACATTAAGCATATGTTAGATGAATATTTATAGGCGATGTAACATATGAAAACGTGATTTCAATAAAAATCTAAAAACTTATATCCTTCCCCGTTGAACCCACAAGGACCGACATCCAAACAAATATGATGCTCTCACCTGCAACTTAAACAAAATTTAGCATGTAGCCCCCTCCTTTCTAATAATGTTTACAGATTACTTGGTGATTAACTTATCCCCTCACATTCCTATTCTATAGAGGAATCCAGCCGCGGCGCATGCACACACCACGTTGGAGGCTCCCAACTCCAGGCGTTATAGCGGGCGCTCTAGACGACGTCAACGCATCCGCACATCACGTCGAAGGCTCCCTGTTGACACACAAACACGTCACCGTGTACCCTGGATGCAGGGTGTGATGCACCGCAGCTCAAGTCGAAGGAGATCCGACCAGCAGCGCGAGAAATCGTGGCTGATAATAATATCATCGCACACAAATAGTTTTAGCGAATCGTCAGTGATTGATAATGGGTCACAACCCTAAACCAAAAACCCGATAGTGTAGACCCAAACCCGGTGCCTTACAGAAACTGTTTGGGACCTTTGTAATGTCACAGACGGTTCTGACTTATTGCTTGTTTGTGTTCCTGGCTGCATAGCAAACGATCGTGTCGAGTAAACTGCATGTGATACATATGCTATGTCCACACGGTCATTCTGCCAATGGCCGTGTGGGATATCGTTGTACATCAGACACGATTGGTTACACGGAAGCGTCTGCTTGACATCGCCACATAGCAAACGATTTTTCCATATCGTGTGGAATAGACCTCTTCTTGTTTGGGACATGTCCGACAACTAGGTGTGGCAGAGATGCGCATGTTGAGATGGGCATGTGGCCACACAAGGAAGGATCGGATCCAGAATGATGTTACACGGGAGAGAGTTGGGCTGGCACCAATTGAAGAGAAGCTTTTCCAACATTGTCTAAGATGGTTTGGGCATATCCAGCGTAGGCCTTCTGAAGCGACTGTGCATATCAGGCGGTTAAGGCGTGCTGATAATGTCAAGAGAGGTCGGTGGAGGACAAACTTGACTTGGGAGGAGTCTGTGAAGAAAGACCTGAAGGACTGGGCTATCAACAAAGATCTAGCTCTGTACAGGGGTGCGTGGAAGTTAGCTATCCACGTGCCGGAACCGTGATTTGGTTACGATATCTTTTGGGTTTCAACTCTAGCCTACCCCAACTTGTTTGGGACTGATAGGCTTTGTTGTTTTTGTCGTTGTTGTTGTTGTTGTTGTGTGGAATAGACCCCCCCCCCTATCGTAATAGAAGGGAAGGCGAAGGTTTCAATTTCCGTAGGTGATAGGGGTCAAAATCGTTTGGATCGACCCTAACAGCACTAGTGGGCCATGCTTGACCACACCTCTTTCATCTCTCTCTCTCATGTTGTGCCTTCAGGTCAGTGATAATGTCGATGTTAGATTCAACACCACGCTCGATCATCTTCTTGTACTTTAAGACATCTTACTCCACTTCTTCCAATCTTGATTTGGTGCTCCCCTCCTTGACAGGTCCCTTCAGATCGTCCTTGTGGAGGACATCGTCCTCCACCCAAAGATCTTGAGGATGCCTCCTCACCTCCGAGAGGTGAGGGTTGATGACGTTGACGAGGAACTTGTCCTTGGGAGAGCTTGGGGAAGCCATGTCACCTAGGTTTTGCTGAAAGTTTTCCTGGCAACAACAGATTGAAAAGAAAACGCACGAAATCACAAGATAAAGATCCGGGAAGATACGGGAAATAAATAGCAAACATTTCTGCACATAAAGGAAACTAAAGAGCCAAGCGGGGGTCGAAGGCGGTCTCCAGGTGGGCCAGGTGGCCACCTAGAGCGGCCAGAAGATGGCCCGCGCCACCACGCCTAGGCCACCGGGAGCTCCTCTCCAACCCCACTCCGGCTTGAAAATTTTCTTATTTTCCAAAATTTGGTAATAGAGAACTTTTATGGATTTTTGCGAAGTTTTCTTACCGTATTACATACCTATTCGTTTTGTGCTACCCCTGGTGTCTGACACAGTGCTGCAATATGTTCTTCATGAGTGGCTATTTGTATTACATCCACATCGACATTGATAGTTTCTCCCGCCATGTAATGCTTGAGTCGTTGCCCATTCACAACTTGTGGTTTGGTTCCTTCAAAATTGTTAATCTTGATTGCACCGGAGCGGTATACTTCTTCAATGTGGTACTGTCCTTCCCACTTGGAAAGTATTTTACGTGAATAAGACCTGAAACGATATCCATACAACAAAACATTATCACCAACATTAAATTCCTGTTTAAAAATTCTCTTGTCATGCCACTTCTTTACCTTTTCTTTGAACATTTTATCGCTCTCGTAAGCTTCACTTCTCCACTCATCTAGAGAAGTCAAGTTCATAAGATGCTTTTCACCAGCAAGTTTGGCATTAGCATTAAGCTCTCTAATAGCCCAGAAAGCTTTGTACTCTAGATCTAAAGGTAGATGGCAAGCTGATGCTAGCAAGGAAGATAATTTTCTCGCTTCTCGTTGGTTACCCCAAGAGGAAGGTGAGTTGTAGCGTAGCAGCAGATTTCCCCTATGTAGAGGATAGGGTTTTGTCTCCCGTAGGACTCGCAGAAATACAAGAAGGTGGTAAAGTGAACAATGGCGCAGTTCACAACCCGAGGTTGCGTACTTCACCTGGACCTGCACACACAGCAAATAACTTTGCTCCCAACGAGTACAAAGGAGTTGTCAATTCCTCCGGCCTTGTTGTTTACAAAGGATCAACGCAAGAGATAATAATAGTGGCAACGGAAAGTAAAGACTGAAAGTAAGTTGAGGGTGTAAACAATGGTGGAAATATGGACCGGGGTCCCTATACGTTCACTAGTGATGTCTCTCTCCCAAAAGACGATAAAAGTGCTAGCGAGGTAAACAAATCACAGCTGGGAAATTGACAGGATTATAAACGCACCGCAATGCTAACTATGCTACAAAAGAAAGGAAGAGGCTCGAAAGCAATGGGCAGCACGCCAAGGTAAGTAGACCGAAATCCATCTGCATCTACTACAAATCATCCACCTTGAGATATCTATCCAGAACATCTCGCTGGTATTAAGTTGTGAATCCCACCCAAAGTGTACACTCAAAGCAACAGACAACTGCATTAAAAGAACTATGCGTAAAGTAAACAATCCTTGCACCCGCAGGTCAAAGCACCGTTTTTTATCCCTGGTGGCAACAGCAAATCCCCTAGTCTCATGTTTCTGTCACTCAACCTAGACATCAGGGGGCTGAACCAAAAATCAAGCATAACACTCCCTCTTGGAGTTGCAACAAATCACTTGGCCAAAGCAAAATACGGCAACGAAGAACATGCTAGAATTAACTAAAGAACACAAATAATAAAAGAGAACCAAATATATTTCTCACCACAATCTGAACATAGTCTCATAATCCATCAGATCCCAGCAAACTCAGCATAGCAACATTGAAAATTACAAAGGTTCCTCGATCATGTGATGCAGCTCACGAGGTATCGAAAGTGGAAGCACAAAGAGGGGAGGAGAACATCAAATAGCTACTGGTCATGGACCCATGGCCCAAGAGGGACTACTCACAACACACCCGGGAGGCGTCCATGTTGATGGATGGTCTCCCGGAGGGCTTTCCTCCTTCCCGCAGTGTGCCGGGGCAGCTTCTCCTGGCAGCCCCGATCTTGAAACGGCGACGGCGGCCGTACAGAGAGGAGAACGGGAATAGCAGATCGATATTAGGGATTTTCTCCGCGGGCACTAAATATAGGCCAAAGGGGGCATCGAGGGGGGCCACAGGGCAGCCAGGAGGTGTCTGGCGCGCCCTAGGGCTGGGCTACGCCAGGGACCCTCCTGGGCCCCTAGTGGGTCCACTCCCTTCCTTCCTCGGTTCTTCGGGAAGCTTCCGGGACGTTGATGTTTTATATAATTTTTCCGTAATTTATTTGGCACTTTTAATGGCCGGAAATCCTGAAATATAAAAACAACAAAAAATAGGAACTGGCAACTAGGTGCATTGAGTTAATAGGTTAGTCCAAATATGATCAAAAGTGTATGAAAGTTCAAGCAAAACATGGCAAAGTCACACACATCATGCATGGAGCAAGCAGAAATTATAGATAAGTTTGGGACATATCAACATCCCCAAGCTTAATTCCTACTCTTCCTGAAGTAGGTAAATGATAACAAGCATAATTTCTGTGGCGACATGCCACACAACCATATAAGGACTTTTAAGTAAAGAAATCAAAGCATGAAATTCAATTGAAGTCTTAAAAAGCAAGTGTCTATATTAGCATTGACACAAGCAACAAAAGAACAAAGGGTGCAACAGCTCTCGCTGTCCGTGACTCGAATGTCTCCAAATGGTGTTTGCGTGCAAGCAGGTGACTGGGAAAAAGAGAGAAAAAGGTTGTTGAGAACTACTATCTACTAAAGTTTCACACATAGTCTCCTTTGGATTCTTATCTTGACTCGTCCCTAGACCACTAGTCAGGTACAAGTCAAACTGATCCACTCCCTTTCAATATTTTGAGCACTCATGCAATGGATGAGCATGAGCAAGAAAGTTGACACCTAAAAGGCGAAACAGAAAGAAGGTGGAGGAGGAAGACAAAAATGGTGTGAAAGGCTCACATCAATGAGGACAATCATAGGCAAGAGAAGGCCATATGATAGATATGATTTGAGGAGTAGGGATTGCCATGCAACGGATGCACATGTGAGCTAAAAGCTCTCCAAGGGAACTAGTGGGGGTGCATCCAACTTGCATGCTCAAGAAGACCTAGAGCTCGTTTGAGGAGGCTCATCATTGGAATATAGAGGCTAAGTTCTATAGTGTGAAGGGTCCCCACATAGCTATATGCATGTATGATGATCTCTATGGAGTACAAGGGATAGAGGATGAAGTACTAGTGTGGATCTCTCAAAAGGAATAGTAGTGTGCTAATACAGTGAGGATAGTTCTCTCACTCCTCGTTGGTTATCCCAAGTGGAAGGTGATATGTAGTGTAGCAGCAAATTTCCGTCGGTGAAGATACCAAGCTTATCGAACCAGTAGGACTCCAAGAGATATAAGAAGGTGTCAACGGCGCATAAATTGTTGCCGGATGGAGACGAGGTTGACGTGGACCTGCACACACAACAAGTAAATTTTCTCCCAACGATTACAGAGGAGTTGTCAATTCCTCCGGCCTTGCTGTTTACAAAGGATCAACGCAAGAGTAATAATATTAGCAACGGAAAGTAAGAATTGAAAGTAAATTGAAGGTGTAAACAATGGTGTGAATATGGACCGGGTTCCCGTGATGTTCACTAGTGATGTCTCTCTCCCAAAAGACGATAAGAGTGCTAGCGAGGTAAACAAATCACAGCTGGGCAATTGACAGGATTATAAACGCACCGCAATGCTAACTATGCAACAAAAGAAAGGAAGACGCTCAAAAGCAATCGGAAGTACGCCAAGGTAAGTAGAACAAAATCCATCTGCATCTACTACGAATCATCCACATTCCGATATCTATCCAGAACATCTCCCTGGTATTAAGTTGCGAATCCCACCCAAAGTGTAAACTCAAAGCAACGGACAACTGCATTAAAAGAACTATGCGTAAAGTAAACAATCCTTGCACCCGCAAGTACAAGCACCGTTGTTTTACCCTTGGTGGCAACAACACATCCCATAGTGTCATGTTTCTCTCACTCAGCTTGACATCAAGGGGCTGAAACCACAATCAAGCATAACGCTCCCTCTTGGAGTTGCAACAAATCACTTGGCCAAAGTAAAATACGGAAACGGAGAACATGCAAGAATTTACTAAAGAACACAAATATAAAAGAGAACAAAATATATTACTCATCACAATCTGAACAAAATCTCATAATCCATCAGATACCAGCAAACTCAGCATAGCAACACAGAAAATTACGAAAGTGCCTCGATCATGTGAGGCAGCTTACGAGGTCTCGAAAGTGGAAGCACAAAGAGGGGAGGAGAACATCATATAGCTACTGGTCATGGACCCATGGTCCAAGGGGGACTACTCACAAGACATCCTGGAGGCGTCCATGGCGATGGATGATCTCCTGGAGGGGATTCCTCCTTCCGGTAGGGTGCCGGGGCAGCTTCTCCTGACATCCCCGATCTTGAAACGGCGGCGGCGGCGGTACAGAGAGGAGAACGGGAATAACAGATCGATATTAGGGGTTTCTGTCACGGGGGGTAAATATAGGCCAAAGGGGGCACCGAGAGGGGCCACAGGGCAGCCAGGAGGCTTCCTGGCACGGCCTAGGGTGGGGATGCGCCAGGGACCCTCTTGGGGCCTTGGTGGGTCCACCCCCTTCCTTCCTTGGTGACTCGGGAAGCTTCCGGGTCGCTGATTTTTTATATAATTTTTCCGGGATTTATTGGGCATTTTAATGGCCGGAAAACCTGAAATACAAAAACAGCAGAAAACATGATCTGGCAACTGGGTGCACTGAGTTAATAGGTTAGCCCAAATATGATAAAAAGTGTATGAAAGTTCAAGAAAAACATGGAAAAGTCACACAAATCATGCATGGAGAAAGCAGAAATTATAGATACGTTTGGGACGTATCAACATCCCCAAGCTTAATTCCTGCTCGTCCTCGAGTAGAGAAATGATAACAAGCATAATTTCTGTGTCGACATGCCACACAACCATATAAGGACTTTTAAGTAAAGAAATCAAAGCATGCAATTCAATTCAAGTCTTAACAAGCAAGAGTCTATATTAGCATTGACACAAGCAACAAAAGAACAAAAGGTGCAAGAGCTCTCGCTGTCCATGACTCGAATGTCTCCAAATGGTGTTTGCGTGCAAGAAAGGGGATAAGGAATACGAGATAATAATAGTTGTTGAGAACTACTATCTACTAAAGTTTCACACTTAGTCTCATTTGGATTCTTATCTTGACTCGTCCCTAGACCACTAGTTAGGTACAAGTCAAACCGATCCACTCCCTTTCGATATTTTGAGAACTCATGCAATGGATGAGCGTGAGCACGAAAGTTGACACCTAAAAGGCGAAACAGAAAGAAGGTGGAGGAGGAAGACAAAAATGGTGTGAAAGGCTCACAGCAATGAGGACAATCTTAGGCGAGAGAAGGCCATATGATAGATATGATGTAAGGAGTAGGGATTGCCATGCAACGGATGCACATGTGAGCTAAAAATCTCTCCAAGTGAACTAGTGGGCTGCATCTAACTTGCTTGCTCAAGAAGATCTACAGCTCTTTCGAGGAGGCTCATCATTGGAATATACAAGCCAAGTTCTATATGTGAAGGGTCCCCACATAGCTATATGCATGTATGATGATCTCTATGGAGTACAAGGGATAGAGGATGAAGTACTAGTTTGGATCTCTCAAAAGGAATAGTAGTGTGCCCCCTTCTCTCTTTTTATTTTTCTTTTTCTCCTTTTTCTATTTTTTTGTATTTTTTGGTGCCCTCAATGGCTCTTTTTATTTCTCTCATTTGTCCTCTTTGGGATCTTTTGATTTTGTCCTCTTTGGGATCTTTTCCTCACTTTTAGGGGCAACACTCTATATTTTACAAGAATATAGGAGATCTTTCACACTTTACAAAGGTACTCACATAAAGAAGATGTAACTATCATGATGCAAATGTATGCCTCTGCCAGGGTAGCAGGTTATGCAATGATACTAGCGCGTCATGTAGCAATGATTAGGCAAGGCCCAACTAGCATGCGGCTCATCGATCAAGCAAGTAGTATGTATGACATGAAGATCAAGTCATGAGAAGGTGGATGTTGCATGGCAATGTATCTCGGAAAGGCTATGGAAATACCTTGATAGGTAGGTACGGTGGCTGTTTTGAGGAAGGATAAAAGGAGGTTTTTGATGACAGAGCGTATCATGCCAAGGGTTTGGATGTACCGGCGAAGTTGGACGCAAACTCTCGGAGTGAGAAGGAGGCAATGCATGGCACAGGAAAGGCTAGCAAAATATGGGAGGTGGAAGTGTCAAATTTCAAATACTCACATTAGTCTGAAGAACTCATGCACTTATTATCGGTAACTCTCAATCTAATCAGGAGGTTCACAAAGAGACAAGTACCCCGAGGAGGAGTGTATGGGGGTTTGGTTATCCTTGCGCATCCTCGACTCATGGTACGTGAGTGTAACAGCCCAGATTTCAGAAAAATGAAAAAATTTGTTTTCGGTGTGAATTGTTTGATTGTCTGATTTGTTTGCGGTGTTTGCATCCCCGATTTATTGATCGACGGTTATTCCCCCCCCCCCTCTTATCTCGTACCGGACAGAGACCGACTCTTGCCACCCTGACACTCGACCTTCGCGACACCGGGTTTCACCCGATCACCGTCGCAAAAACCCGCGCCAGACCAGCCGTAGCCAACGGAATGAAAACCCCGGTTAATAAGTAAACGGGATATTTTTATAGCGAGCCGGAAAGTGTTCTCGGAACTGTTCCAGCGTGAGGTGAATGCCGCCGGCTCGACACGCTGATTGCGCAGTTCGAAGTTTTACCCGAATCGGAGTTCATGCGGACCCCCGGCGGTCAGGAACGTAAACACCGCGCGCGCGAGAGAAAAATCGGGGATATTTTGCAAACTGCTAGCCACCCGGGCTATATAAAGACCACCACTCTTACACCCCTTTCTAGGGTTTCCCTAGCCAAAAATTGCAGCCACCCCCTCCAAATTGCCCCAAGTTTTCCCCAGAGCCCTAGATCTGCGAAACCCTACATCCCAGGTGTTTCTGGCCGTCAGATCCGGCGATCTACGGTCCAGATCGCGCATCTAGCCCATCCAGCCATAGCACAGGCGAACCGGGGCCCGCAGGGCGCCGCCGTCCTAACGTCGGGCTGAACCAGGCCGCAGCCAGCCCGCTGCGCCGCCATTCCCGTGGAGGACGGCGCCTCCACGTCCGCTCCGACGAGCCGCCGCACCGGTCGGCCGCTTCACCGCCGCCCAGGCCTCCTCCTCCTCTCCCCGCGCCCTCCTCTTCCTCCTCTCCCTATCCCTCACCTCCTCCCTCCTCTTCCATGTGCAGCAGGACGCCATGGCCATGCCCGAGGTCAACTCGAGCTCGAGCTCGTCACCATCTGGCCGGATCCGGCGAGGTTCGGGCCAGATCTGCCACCCCACGCCCTTCCTCCTCCACCCCACACCTTCCCGATCCGCCTCGCGCCCTGTACCGGCCTCCACGGGCACCGGCGGCCACCTCCTGTCCCGCAATGGACGAACAGCCGGGAGCTCGACCCCGCTGTAATTTTCTCAAAGTCCCAGAACTTTTATCTCAAGTGCCTTACTTGCAACGCGATTTCCCGTTAGCTTGTAGATCGGATTAACATGATTCTTTTTTTGGATGATTGTGCTCTCTGTGCTCTAGATGGTAGTATAGTTATTGATCATGTTTGAGTTGATTGGCATGTATAAATCCTCTTTTGAAGTGGGCACCAGGCTGTTAATTGCTGCTAGACTGCTGAATTTGATATTTTGTGTCAACTTCAGGTGACGGTTGCGTCGCAACCGTTCGTCGGAATCGAGTGATTCTTGTTGCATATTGTTAAGCATCATGTCTACTTCAATCCTATGCAATCACTTGTCATGTTTGCCTGATGTAGATATATTATTTATTGCTCCAAAGTGGTGAACCTGATAACAGGTGTGGCTGTTTATGTTTTGTTGCAACTTTGCTGCCTTGTATCTTTTTAACCGTGCATCCTATTGAGCATTGAAATATGTCATTTTGATCTATGCCATGTCTAATTCCATTATATGTATTGCATTGTCATGTTTACATTTCCGGTCATAGATATGTTAAGCTCCAAAGTTGCTATCCTGTTGTTTTTGACAACCATCTCTATTTTTCACAAAGTCTGTAACTTTTCGATGCCATGTTGCATGCTTAATATCTTTTGATCTGCTATGCCTATGAGCTTGATTCCTGTTTGTACCTGATCATCATCATGCCTACTCCATGCTCATATATTGCTATGTAATGTTGCTGCACTTTTGCATATAGTTTTTCTCCTGTTTATACAGCATGATAATAACAGTTTCTACCCTGTTTTCTTGATTTTTTCACTAAGTCCTTGACCAGTAATGTTTTATAGCTTTTTGTGTTGCTTATAACTAGTGAACGATGATGCCTATTTGCATGATTCTTGTTGCCATGACTTGCCTGCCATGTCTACTTTAGTTTCATATCATTTTTGTGCATGTTTACAACCTTTTTCTTGTTTATTTGTTGCTCTAAAGTGTGCTAACTGATGTTGGCAGATTGTATGTATAACTTGTTTTGTTTATACCTTTTTAACCGTAACTCCGTTTGGAGTGTTCTTTATATGCAACTTGATTAGAATTTCATGTACTTTGTCTTTATGCTATAGTTTTCTGTTGTTAACCAACCTAAAATATGGTTTAGGGAAGAACAGTACCAAATACTTAACTTGTCGTGGGGCACTTAGTGGAATGCCATGTTTAGGTTGTGCCTCACTTAAATTGACTAGCATAGATAGTTTCCTTTATGCTTCACCTCTTGCCATGTTTGTGTGCTATGCCATGCTTGAGTGAGATGCCATGTTAACAACCTTTGCTCATCTTGTGTAGCTAAACAACTTGAACCATTCTAAATGTGAGGTATTGTTGTGGATGATATGGTTATTATTTTCGACGAAGGATGGAAGGTCTAGGCTATCCCGCCCCGATGCTTTGTTCCATTCGAGTCACCTAGGATCCGAGTTCCGGGTATTGGTTTTAAGACTGAGCATTCCTAACCGCGTGTGGGATACTATGCGGTTCCCTTTTCTTACCTACCTAGCTTCAAACATTTCTAGTGGTGGACCAAGCTGATTTTACCATTTGAAAACCATGCATATATGTCTGTCGGGTAGCTCCTGAAAATATCCTTTAAAACAACCTGGGCCAGCGGGGACATGGTTTCCTTGTTGGTCCATCCTGTCCGGCTGAGGACCCGGACTCATGTGAGAATTTACCGGCAATCCCAACCCGAGGCATACGGTAGAGACCAGATCGAGAGAGCGATCGGCTCCTGAGCTGGATGTCGACTCACCGGGGGCCACCCGGATTTGTTCGTTGTTAGTTAGAGGGACATGTTGTTTCGGATCTCTCAGAACTAAATCATAAAATGGTTGCCTATGATGGGTAGCAACTGAGAGTGATGGGTGTGCGTCCGGAGCCTTGTAATGGGCAGTTGGTACACCCCTGCAGGGTTAAAGCTTTTCGAGAAGCCGTCTCCACGGTTACGGATGACTTGAGACCTACTCCTTGTCAATAGACAAAAGCAATTGAGATAATCTTAATAACTGGATCAACGTGTGTGTGCCTTGACTGCTTCTTCTTCGTCGGGATGCGACGGGGAGGACAAGGATAGGATAGGTGTTATGCTTGCGTAAGGAGGTGGATAGCAAACTTGTTGGAGGCGATTCCTCATCGAATGCTTGGCTTCTTATCTTACTCTCTAGATCGTTAGCCACTTCATAAATGCTAGTGCGGCAGCAACCTCACCACTTACCTCATCCTTACCGTAAACTACTAGTTGTCCTAGAATGACGAGTGATGAAGTCCTTGCTGGGTCAGTTGACCACTACAGTTGGATGTTGAGTACTTCTGTACTCATGATACTACCCCCAAACTCTTTTAAGGGTTCTTGATCGACAACAGGTATGGTGATCGACGTTTCACGTGGAGACTCGACGACGACTAGTTAGGCGAATCCCGACGGAGGGCCTGGACCCGTGTGGTTATGGGGATCGCTGATTTTCTATTTTCCACTAGGAAATTGATTGTAGTCTGTACTCAGACATGTATCTTCCGTTGTTATATTGTATTAAGGCAGTTGTATGCCGATTGTATGAGATGTTGTGTCCTTGTATCTGTAATGTTGTGATATCATGTTGGAAATCCGGGGCATATGGCTATGTCATATGTCGTGGTGGGACCGATATGTGCTTCGACCCCGGATCTGGATGGAAACATCTAGATCTGGAACAGTACTGCATATCGGGCCTTACAGTGAGTGTACTCTAATATTCGAACCCTCCAGAGGTTAGTGATCCATCTAGTAGCTAGAGTTCTCAACAGAGGTTTTTTGGTTTTCGAAAATCACACGGATTTCGCAAAAGTTCAAACATTACTCTAATCAATACCTCAAAACTATTGCAAGTTACTACTACAAAGAGAATAGCAACTTCAACTACCTACTCTCTAGTCAAGACACAAAACTCAGTGCAACAGGCAAACTCTCTAAACAAGATAAAACATGCAACCTATAGAAAGTTCAACCTAAGACAAAAGAAAAAGCTCTAGAAGAAAACTAAAGCACTACAACTAAACAGGGCAGCAACTAAGAAAAGAAAAAGAACAACTCACAGCTAAGGAAATAAGAATGCAAATCCTTTGAGGAGTTCTAGTTCAAACGGAGTGTGTTTCTCTCCCACACAAAATAAAGCTGGGGTCTAACTTGTTATTACAGAAAACAAAGCAAAAACAAACCTAAGAAAAATAAAGAGTGAGACGCTCCAAGCATAGCACATAACGCATGAAGTGGTAAAAATATAGTGCAACTAGGGACGGACTGATAATTGTTGATGAAGAAGGGGATGCACGGGGGCATCCCCAAGCTTAGACGCTTGAGTCTCCTTGAATATTTATTGGGGATGCATGGGGGCACCCCCAAGCTTGAGCGTTTGACACTCCAGGATCTTCTTTCGCCATCTTCCATCGCACACTTGAAAACTCCCTTCATACATAACTCATTGTAAACTGATTCGATACGTTAGTACTCTTAATAAATAATTTTCCCCACTGGATATAAAGATATTCTTTAAGAGATAATGTTTCTCAAGATTTCCAAAAAAAATTTGGAAAGAAAAAGCAAGATTAATGTTTGCAAAAGTTAGGAGAGACAAAACGTGGCAGAATCTGTGAAAAACAGAAGAACAGGTAGTAAAGAATTTTTTAGGGGCACTTCTGCAACTCAAATAAAAAAACTCAAAACATACGAAAGTTCCGTGATTGTATAGAGCACGCTGTGTAAAAAATTCAGCTCAAAAAGATGAACTGGTGATTTTCTATTATTTTTCCCATAGCGAGGAAAGAATCTGTTTCTGGACAGCATGTCACAACTTTCACTTCCCTGGTCATATGAGGCTATAATTGGCACAAAGCTTGAAAAATAAAGATACAATGATGTTTCTACAGAAGTAACAATCACCAAGACCACTAAAAACAGAAGTAAAAACATCATGGGTTGCCTCCCAACAAGCGCTTTATTTTACGCCTTTAAGCTAGGCAGAAAGCAAAAGATCAAGTTGTATCAATTTAACCATCATAAAGATCATCAAAAAGCTCTTCAATAGTACAACTAGTCTTAAGAGGTTTCTCAAATAAAGGAGGAATTAAATGCTTCTAGGGATAAAATCAAAAGGAGGAAAATCAATTGGAGTTTCATTAAAATTAAAGATAGGTGTCTCCTCCAATGTTTTCACTGTTTCAACTCTCTTGGCAATAGGTGTGTCAGCTTTAGCTAGAGGAACCTTAGGGACGTAAACGAACTTGGGTTTCTTTCTTGCCGGCGCTTTATCCTTTTTAGTTTTGATTGAGGAAAAGGTAGTTCCTAGAGTTTCAATGACTTCCTCAATCTTTTCTATCCTAGAAGCCTTCTCATCAAGGGATTTGATAGTCTCCAAAGTTTTGACAATTTTTTGCATGGAGTTATCTAGCCTATTCAAATTCCCTTGAATATTACGATCCAACTCATTTACTTTATCGATACTTGGCATTTCTAACTCTATTTTTTCAAGTTTTCCTATAATGTGAGCTAGAGTAATGTCCTCCTTAATGATAGCAACGGGAAGACTTCCAACAAGATTTTCAATAACATTAAGGGCTTCCCAAACTGGAGCCTCTATAAAGTTCCCATTGATAGCAGTGTCTAAAACAAACCTATTCCAAGAAGTAATCCCAACATAAAAATTTCTGAGAAAGATAGTAGTGGATTGCTTCTTGGTGGCCCTCTTTTGAGAATCATTAATTCTATACCAAGCATCTTTCAGACTTTCACCACCTCTCTGAGTAAAGGTAAGTACTTCTGCCTCACCAAAGGCAAAAGGACCTGCCATAGTGGTAACTACTTGTAAAGTAATAGGTATTTTTTCTATTTTTGATAAGGGACACAAAAGTAAAAACTGAAAGGTAAACTAACAAGACTAAAAATCAAAGATAAAAGATAGTCTGCAACTCCCCTATCTTGTAGGCTGGAGTCCCCAGCAACGGCGCCAGAAATTGCTTGATGCTAGCAAGGAAGATAATTCTCTCGCTTCTTGTTGGTTACCCCAAGTGGAAGGTGAGATGTAGCGTAGCAACAGATTTCCCCTATGTAGAGGATAGGGTTTTGTCTCCCGTAGGACTCGCAGAAATACAAGAATGTGGTAAAGTGAACAATGGCGCCGTTCACAACCCGAGGTTGCTTACTTCACCTGGACCTGCACACACAGCAAATAACTTTTCTCCCAACGAGTACAGAGGAGTTGTCAATTCCTTGGGCCTTGCTGTTTACAAGGGATAAACGCAAGAGACAATAATAATAGTGGCAACGGAAAGTAAAGACTGAAAGTAAATTGAGGGTGTTAACAATGGTGGAAAATGGACCGGGGTCCCATGACGGTCACTAGTGATGTCTCTCTCCCAAAAGACGATAAAAGTGCTAGCGAAGTAAACAAATCACAGCTGAGCAATTGACATGATTATAAACGCACCGCAATGCTAACTATGCTACAAAAGAAAGGAAGAGGCTCAAAAGCAATGGGCAGTACGCCAAGGTAAGTAAACCAAAATCCATCTGCATCTACTACGTATCATCCACCTTGAGATATATATCCAGAACATCTCGCTGGTATTAAGCTGTGAATCCCACCCAAAGTGTAAACTCAAAGCAACAGACAACTGCATTAAAAGAACTATGCGTAAATTAAACAATCCTTGCACCCGCAGGTACAAGCACTGTTGTTTTATCCCTGGTGGCAACAACACATCCCCCAGCCCCATGTTTCTGTCACTCAAGCTAGACATGAGGGGGCTGAACCCAAAATCAAGCATAACGCTCCCTCTTGGAGTTGCAAAAAATCACTTGGCCAAAGAAAAATACGGCAACGGAGAACATGCAAGAATTAACTAAAGAACAAAAATATAAATGAGAACCAAATATATTACTCATCACAATCTGAACATAGTCTCATAATCCATCAGATCCCAGCAAACTCAGCATAGCAACACAGAAAATTACAAAGGTGTCTCGATCATGTGAGGCAGCTCACGAGGTCTCGAAAGTGGAAGCACAAAGAGGGGAAGAGAACATCACATAGCTACTGTTCATGGACCCATGGTCCAAGAGGGACTACTCACAACACATTCGGGAGGCGCCATGTTGATGGATGGTCTCCCGGAGGGGGTTCCTCCTTCCGGCAGGGTGCCAAGGCAGCTTCTCCTGGCAGCCCCGATCTTGAAACGGCAGTGGCGGATGTTAGAGAGGAGAACGGGAATAGCAGATCGATATTAGGGGTTTTCTCCGCGGGCACTAAATATAGGCCAAAGGGGGCACCGAGCGGGGCCACAGGGCATCCAGGAGGGTGCCTGGCGCGCCCAAGGGCTGGGCCGCGCCAGGGACCCTCCTGGGGCCCTGGTGGGTCCACTCCCTTCCTTCCTCGGTTCTTCGGGAAGCATCCGGGACACTGATTTTTTATATAATTTTTCCGGAATTTATTTGGCACTTTTAATGGCCGGAAAACCTGAAATATAAAAACAGCAGAAAACAGGAACTGGCAACTGGGTGCACTGAGTTAATAGGTTAGTCCAAATATGATCAAAAGTGTATGAAAGTTCAAGCAAAACATGGCAAATTCACACAAATCATCACTGAGTTAATAGGTTAGTCCAAATATGATCAAAAGTGTATGAAATTTCAAGCAAAACATGGCAAATTCACACAAATCATGCATGGAGCAAGAAGAAATTATAGATACGTTTGGGACGTATCACAAGCCTTGGCATAAACCATCTTATAAGGAGACATGCCCATGGGGTTTCTGTAAGAAGTTCTATATGCCCACAAGGCATCTCCCTACTTTTTGGATCAGCCCTTTCTAGAACTGTTCACTGTCTTTTGTAAGATCAACTTGCGAGAAGGAGGAAAAGGACCCAGAAAATCAAAACCCTTGCAATCAAAAGGCTCAATGACTAGAGAATAATTCATAGGAATCTCATTTCTCCTACTAGGTGTTAACAACTCTCTGACACTTATCACAACGTAAGAAATAATTTCTAGCATGTGACACCCTGGTTTTTGAAAACTTTTTCTTTGCAAGACCCTTTGGCTTGTTTCTGAGTTTTCCTTTTCGCTCGGTGTTTTGTAACTCTTTTGGGCATTAATGGCTTGGGCATATTTTTGTTCCTTGGACATGTGATCTCAAATCCATCCCTCACCTTGCCAAGATCAAGTTCTGATCTTTTCTACCCTAGCCAAAATTTTCTTTCTCAAAATATTCCTTTTTCTCTCAAAGGAATAATCCTTTTTCCCCATAGGTTTTGAAGCAACCTATATCTCTGATACTCCAAATCACTTGAAACTTTTTGTGTTGGACTCTCATGTGATGCCTTGTTGCTTGATGCAAAAATCCCACCAAGTCCAGTACAAGTTTTTCCCTCCAAAAATACTTTTTCATTTCTGGTCAGTGGGGCACTTTGTGAAGCAAGTACGATGTACACTTATCTATTGCCTCTGAAAAGTTTAACACTTGAGCACCCTCCTAGATAAACACTATGACAAAAATTTCAGCTCAAACCATTCAGCCAAACTCCCCCCAGATTTTCTCAAAGTTTCTAGACAGAAGACAATATTGAACCTAGCAAGTGACTCACACACCTGTCAGACGCTACAGTCGCACCTCTACTCTCCTGTACGCTTGGACAAGCCCCCATACACGTTTTGCACGCCCTAGCCGTGTCCATGACTGTAACGACCCGATTCATCACAAACCGGAGTCTCTGTGCATTCTGTGCTAATCCCTGGATCAATAGCTAGCACACATAGTACATGATGTAATATCAAGAATAAACCACATGTCATATATATTACATCGAAGATCCAGTATTACAAATAAACATACATGCATAGCTCAAGGCTAGCTTACAAATAAAATACAGCGGAAACACAATAAAAGCTTCATGGCGTCCATCAACTCCACTGGCATAGTTGAGTATAGACATCGTAACCCTACAACGCATCACTTACTCGTCGTATAAAATCCTGCAACACCGAAGGTTACAACCCGAACACGGACCAGTACATCTGATTTGTACGGCAAGTAACACAAGTGATAAAGCAATCCTACAACTAATTACAAATCAAGAACATGAATCAAGCTTGGTTCGTTGTACAAAAAGCTGGTATTTATCTACTTCTACCTACTACTCAACATTTTTATCATCTTAAGTTAATATCAACCCACAAAGGACATTATCTAACTAAACCGCCTATGAGAGCCCTCAGGATCATAGGATTTCTAATGGCAGCCATGAGAGCCCTCGGGATCATGGTTTCGTGAGTATTGTAGAGCCCTCATGATACAATAGCACACGTACCTCCTATTCATGGACATCAGAGAGCCCTCAGGATGCAGCATCACCCAATCAGCCATGAGAGCCCTCGGGATCATGGTTTCGTGAGTATTGTAGAGCCCTCAGGATACAATAGCACACGTACCTTCTATTCGTGAACATCATAGAGCCCTCAGGATACGATGCCACTACAAACACATTCGTGACTGTTACAGATCCCTCAGGATGCAACATCGCCCTATCGTGAACACTGTAGAGCCCTCAGGATACAGTGCAACTACCTAGACACAAAGTGAACATTGCAGAGCCCTCAGGGTGCAATGCCACACAAACAATCGTAAGTGAATATCACAGAGCCCTCGGGATGTAATACCACTCTACAGTACCTCAATCGCACGTTACTGTTTTACTAATAATAATGTTGTCACAACACTTGAATAACACAACAATTCCCCCCATGATTATCATTGCAACAGTAAGCATATAATCACATAGCACAAGAAATACTAAAACATAACACATTGGATATAATGATCAATCAAAGCATGTGGCTATCCTACCAGGTTTCAGCATAACATAACAACCTTCACATGCATAGAAACATAGTATGTGCATAATCAACAGTGAAGCATAACCAAAAGTGAAACTTGCCTTCTACATTCGATGAAGTTCTTCGCTCTCACGATCCAGTCAACTCTATTCGTCACCCTCCGAGAAATCTATCACAGACGAAGGGACTCGAATAAGAAATCACACCACAAGGACAAAACAAAAGATCAACAAAACAATCACAAAGGTTTTAGCAACAAAACAAAAAGGTTTGAAGTGCAGAGGTGTAGGTGTGCTCGAAGGTGATCGATGGACGTGACCTCGAGAGAGTCAACAGATAGAGGTTCACCGGTAAGCAATTTTGACTACGGGCATGTATGAAATAAAGGTGAAAATCATGCCCACATGAAAAGTGTGTGAATCTTACCGATAACATGTCTCAAGTGATCCGATATGCAAAAAGAATCACGTGAAACGGAATACTACAACACAGGTCATAGTAAGTTCAAATTTGAATTGAATTTGACTTTAAACATATCAAGAAAGTTGTGAATTTTTGTGTACACATTATATAGACAGAAAGTACATGACACGAGTGATCCAACGCAAAAAGAATCACTCGATTTGGATCAACGATTTAAAAGATCCATCCACTTGAATTTGAATTTGAATTTGAAATAAATTCAAATTCAAAAGTGTTCAAAAGTGTAGAAAGTTGATTCCATGCTAAAGTACAGAAGAACACGAGCGTGTAGCAAAAAGTTTCACCTCGATCCGACGCACGGTGAAGGAGATACTGCACGTACGGCGCCGGGGTGTTTTATGTCAAAAGGACTGATCCGCGAATAAAGTTTTTATGGAAAACGCGATCGGGTCCCTGGCCCAGATCTGGCCGGATCTGGACACCGGCGAACTCCGGCGAGGTCTTGGCTGGCCGGTGAGGTGGCGGCGGCGAGTTCCGGAGAGGTGGCGGCGACGCTCCGGCGAGTGGTGCGGCCGGCCGGGGCGGTGGAGCGGCGTGGGGCGCGGGAGGCCGGCCGGCGCGGCGGCTTCCGAAGCGGGCGGCGGCGTGGCCGCTGTGGCGGCGGCGGGGAGCTCCTGCGCGGGCGGCGCTCCTCTCCGGCGAGGGCGATGCCGGCCCGAGGCGCGGCTGCGGCTCGGCTCCGGTGAGCTCCAGCCGGCGCGGGCGACGCTGGGGGCGGGGAGGTGGCCGGTGGCGGGGCGGTGCGGGAGGTGTGCGGGGCGGCGGCCACTCCGGCGAGCGGCGGCCGGCGAGGTCCGGCGAGTCGCGGGGCCCGGCGGCGGCGGCCCGCGAGTCCCGCGGCTAGGTTTCTTTTTTTTATTGGAAAGAAAAGAAT
>JGI20283J13201_100006_pt1 | contig 31686 bp, 23 predicted proteins | sample Plalitdecfosmids_FD_13201 | JGI IMG/M metagenome (IMG submission 13201)
ACCGAACCACCTGCACGCCCCGATGGCGATCGCCGCGCTCGATGCCGGCTTTCACGTCCTGTCCGAAAAGCCGATGGCGCTGAACCTCGCCGAGGCCCGGGCAATCGACGCGGCCGCCTCGCGCAGCGGCAAGCTGTACGGGCTCGCCTTCACCTATAGCGGTTATCCGCTGATCGAAGAGGCGCGCGTGCGCGTCGCGCGCGGCGATTTCGGCAAGATTCGGTTGGTGCAGGTCGAATATTCGCAAGGCTGGCTCAGCCGCCCGATCGACCAGGATGGCAACAAGCAGGCCGAATGGCGCACCGATCCCGCGCGGGCGGGACTGGGCGGCTGCCTCGGCGACATCGGGACCCACGCCTTTCAGCTTGCCGAACATGTTTCCGGGCTTGCGGTCGAGTCGCTCAGCGCGGAACTGACCACGCACGTTCCGGGCCGCCGCCTCGACGACGATGTCGCGGCGCTGCTGCGGTTCGAAGGCGGCGCGCGCGGCGTACTGAAGGCCAGCCAGGTCGCCGCGGGCGATGAAAATGGGCTGCGCCTGCGCATTCATGGCGAGGAAGGCGGCCTCGACTGGTCGCAGATGGAGCCGAACACGCTGACGCTGCGCTGGCTGGACCGGCCGACCGAGGTCATCCGCGCGGGCGGCCCCGGTCTCGATCCATCGGCGATGGCCCGGCTGCGTGTCCCGGCGGGGCACCCCGAAGGCTATATCGAGGCGTTCGCCAACCTGTACCGTAGCTTCGGCCGCGCCCTGCGCGCGGGAGCCGCGACCCCGCCGCCGCGCGGCGCGGCCGACTGGTTCCCCGGAGCCTTCGACGGCCTGCGGACGATGGCCTTCATCGAAGCGGTGATCGAAAACAACCTCGGCGAAGAAAAATGGACCGCGCTCGCCGACATTCTGGACGAGCGTTGAACGGTTTGCCGCAAATGGATTTCGCATCATCGAAAACACCGAATTCGTCCCCAACAGTCCCACTACAGCCTATAAATTAGAGGCCACGTCCTCGCCCGCTCCGCGCGGGCTTTCAAGTCCGGGACGGCCCGGCAGCCTTTGAAGGAGGCTGTCATGGCCTGGATTTATCTCACCATTGCCGGCGTGCTCGAAGTCGTGTGGGCCTTTTCGATGAAGCAATCGGACGGCTTTTCGAAGCTTGGCCCGTCGCTCGTCACGCTCGTGGCTATGATCGCGAGTTTCGCGTTGCTGGCGCTGTCGATGAAATCGCTGCCGCTCGGGACGGCTTACACGATCTGGACGGGGATCGGCGCGGTCGGCGCGTTCCTCGTCGGTATTCTCGTTCTTGGCGAACAAGCGAACGCGATGCGCATCATTGCCGCGCTGTTGATCGTCGGCGGACTGGTGCTGATGAAGCTGTCGTCGCCGGCCTGATCGCGTCAGTCGGCCTTCATCACAAAGGCGGGGCCAAGGTCGATGGTGCGGGCGGCGTCACCCAGCGTCAGCGCGACATTGGCTTTGCCCGCGGGGTAGGCGTCGTCGGCGATCCCTTTCACATGGACGAGTTTCCACTCGCCCGATAGCGCGACCCGGCCCGCGACGATCGGCGCATAGGGCGCGCTGTTCTGCTGGATCGCGGCGCCGAGGTCGGCCGGGCCGTCTGTGCCGCCGTCGGCCAGCCGCGCCCAAAAGGCGAGGATCAGCTTGTCGCCTTTGCCGATCGGTCCGCTGATCGGGACTGATGCGCCGATGTCCCATGGGTTCGGTGGCTTGGCAGGAATAGTGACGCGCATCGCGGTGCCGCCCTGCACCGCGCCGTCCTTGCGCGCCTTGTGGGCCTGTCCCGGCCCGTAAACGGTCCAGCCGGCGGTCGGCTCATTGAGTAACGGCGGTGCGGCGCCGCTCTGCGCCAGCGCCGGAACCGCGGCGACAATGGCGAACGCCAGAAAAAGGACGCGCAAGACAGTCATGATTTTCTCCCCTCCACGACTCGATTGCATGATCTTATAATGACAAGTAAGGTATCAATCTAATACCAATCTTCGGGGGAGCGGCCATGCGATTTGCAAAAGGATGCGCGATCATGCTGCTCTGCGCGGCAACTTCGCCAACTTCGGCAGAAGAAACGGCAAAGGGCAGTCACGAACTGGTCTGGGCCGACGAGTTCGATGTCGACGGACCGCCCGATCCCGCCAAATGGAGCTGGGACACCCATGCGAACAAAACGGGCTGGTATAACAACGAGCTGCAATATTATGCCGCCGACCGGCCCGAAAACGCACGCGTCGAGAACGGCCGGCTGGTCATCACGGCGCGCAAGGAGGCGCTGACCGATCGCGCCGATCATGGCGGCCAGGGCTACACGTCGGCGCGGCTGATCACGAAGGGGAAGGCCGAATTCACCTATGGGCTGATCGAGGTGCGCGCGAAGCTGCCCTGCGGCAAGGGATCGTGGCCCGCGATCTGGACGCTCGGCGCGAACGGCCCCTGGCCCGATGGCGGCGAGATCGACATCATGGAGCATGTCGGCAAGACTCCGGGGGACATATTCGGGACGATCCACAATAGCTCGACCGCCGGCAGTTTCGGCAATGGCGGCAAGATCCACATCGAGGATGCGTGCGAGGCCTTCCACGATTACCAGTTGCTGTGGTCGCCGCGCGAAATCCGTATCGCGGTCGATGGCAAACCCTATCATCGCTATGCCAACGCCGGGACCGGCGCCGTGCAATGGCCGTTCGACCAGCCGCAATATCTGCTGCTGAACCTTGCGGTCGGCGGCGCGATGGGCGGCGCGGTCGACGATGCGATCTTCCCGATCCAATTCGAGATCGAGCATGTTCGCGTTTACAAGCAAAAGCCGCGCGGATCGGAACCGGCCGAATAAAGCGGGAGCGGCGCCCGCCGGACCGCTCCAGAGGAGTGGTCGCGGCGAGCGCCAAGGGCGAGCGGCGGGAAGACCGCCGCCCTATCTCAGATCAGGATATGACAGACATCGGGCCGCGGGCGTACGATGCCGTGTGTCAGCTTTGCGAGCGCGCCTTCGTCGACCCGGGCCGCGTCGGCGAGTTCGACGCGGTAGCGGCCGTGGAGCGCGTGGACGGCGCGGAGGTTGGCGTCGCCGCCGAGCGCGCCGACGACATCGGCGGGGAGCCCCGAGGCGTCGGTGCCGCCGGCCATGACCGGCTTGAACGTCGCAGCCGCCGCAGCGCCGCTCCATGCCAGCGCACCGCGGATTTCCTCGGCGACGAGGTCTGCGATCGGTCCGAGGACGACCTGCGCCGCCTTTTCGGACGGCCGGATGATGCCGCGCGCGCCGAGCGCCGAGAGCGCGGCGTCGTCGATCGCTTGCTGGTCGGCGACGATCAGGCGCAGGCGGGTGGTGCAGGCATCGACACTGACCAGATTGGCCGCGCCGCCGAGCGCCGCGACAAAGGCATCGCCGCGCGCGCCGCCCGCCGACTGGGCCGCGACTTCGGCGACCGCGCCCTTTTCGCGCCCCGGCGTGGCAAGGTCGAAGCGGCGGATGAAGAAGCGGAACAGGCCGTAATAGAGCGCGGCATAGGCAGCGCCGATCGGCAGCAGCATCCACGGCCGCGTCGCGAGGCTGAAGTTCAGCACATAGTCGAACAGCCCCGCCGAAAAGCCGAAGCCGAGCTTGACGTCGAGCGCATTCATCAGCGCCATCGAGACGCCGGTCAGCACCGCGTGGATCGCATAGAGCAGCGGCGCGACGAACATGAAGGTGAACTCGATCGGCTCGGTGACGCCGGTCAGGAAGCTGGTGAAGGCGAGGCTGAAGAGCATGCCGCCGACCGCCTTGCGCCGATCGGGCCGCGCTTCGTGATACATGGCGAGACACGCGGCGGGCAGGCCAAACATCATCACCGGGAAGAAACCCGACATGAACGCACCCGCATTGGGATCGCCCGCGAAGAAACGGCGGAGGTCGCCCGTCGCGCCCCCGAAATCGCCGACGACGAACCAGGCGGCGTTGTTGATGATGTGGTGGAGCCCGGTGACGATCAGCAGCCGGTTGAGCGCACCGTAAACGAAGAGACCGGCGCTGCCGCTTTCGACCACGGCGCGGCTCGCGGTATCGATCGCGCCGCTGATATGCGCATAGCCATAGCCGATGATGGCGGCGAGCAGCAGCCCCGCGACCCCGCTGGCGATCGGGACAAAGCGCCGGCCGCCGAAGAAGGCGAGATATTCGGGCAGCGCGATGGTGGCGAAGCGGTTGTAGAAATTGCCGCCGATGAGGCCGGACAATATTCCTATGGGGACTTCGAGCTTGTCGATCTGGGTCAGCGCCCAGTTTTTCGCGGCCAGCGCCGCCGCCGCCTCTGGCAAACCCGCGCCAATATCGGGGGGTGCCGTCAGGAAGGTCTGCGCGCCGGTCGTGGTGACGAGGTAGCAGACTACGCCCGCGAGCGCCGCGGCGCCATTGCCGTCGCGCGCAAAGCCGACCGCGACGCCGATCGCGAACAGGATGCCGAGGTTGTCGAAAATCGCGGCGCCAGCGGCGGTGATAAAGGCGATGTCGAGCAGGTCGGGCTGGCCGATGCGCAGCAGCAGGCCCGCGATCGGCAGCACCGCGATCGGCAGCATCAGCGCGCGGCCGAGCGGCTGGAGCGCTTCGAGCATCTTTCTCATCGCCGTGTCTCCTCAAATGCGCGGGCGAGCGCGCGAACCTCGGCTGCCGACTTGCATTGCAGCGCGAGTTCGGCATGCGCGCGCGCTTCGATCAGGGTCAGTCCGCGCACGATCTGCTTCGCCTCGGCGACGAAGCCGGGAACGGCCGACAGCTCGGTGGCGCCGAGCCCGACAAGGATCGGTAGCGCTGCGGGATCGGAAGCAAGCCCGCCGCACACTCCGACCCAGCGCCCGCGCGCGGCGGCGAGGCGGCAGGTTTCGCCGATCATGCGCAGCACGGCGGGGTGCATCGCGTCGACCCCCGCGGCGACCGCGGGATTGCCGCGGTCCATCGCGAGCACATATTGGGTGAGGTCGTTGGTGCCGATCGACAGGAAATCGGCCTCGACCGCGAGCAGGTCGGCGGTCATCGCCGCCGCCGGGGTCTCTACCATCACACCGACCTCGACCGGCTCGCCGATCCCCATCTCACCGCGCAACCGCTCGACCAGCGCGCGGACATGGCGCAGTTCGTCGATGCTCGCGATCATCGGGATCATGATCTTGCACTGGCCCACCGGCTCGACGCGCAGGATCGCGCGGAGCTGCGTTTCGAGCAGCGCCGGGTTCGCGAGCGCGACGCGGATGCCGCGCTGGCCGAGCGCTGGATTTTCCTCGGGGTCGATGGGGATGTAGGCTGCGGGCTTGTCGCCGCCGATGTCGAGCAGGCGGATGATCACCGGCTTGCCCGCCAGCGCGTCGGCGATCCCCTGATAGGCGGTGTGCTGTTCATCTTCCGACGGCGCGGTGTCGCGATCGAGGAAGAGAAATTCGCTGCGGACGAGCCCCGATCCCTCGGCGCCCTGCGCGGCGGCGATCACCGCGTCCTCGGCGCTGCCGAGGTTGGCGAAGATTTCTATGCGCGTGCCATCGGCGGTCTGGCACGCATCCTTTGCCGCCGCCTTGGCGGCGTCGCGCCGCGCTTCGCGCTTCGCCAGCCGCGCCGCAAACGCTTCGCTATCGGCGGGCGAGGGGGCGACCGTGAGGTGGCCCATCTCGGCGTCGAGCAACAGCGGTGCGCCGTCCGCGACCGTATCGAGCGCGTCGCCGATTGCGACGAGCGCGGGAAGGCCCATGCCGGCGCAAAGAATGGCGACATGGGATGTAGGGCCACCGCGCGCGAGGCAGAGCCCGGCGGGTTTGTTGGCTGCAAGCGCTACAAGCTGCGACGGCAACAAATCGTCGGCGACCACGATGGCGCCGGCGGGAACCGCTTCGGCATCGACCGGGATGCCGGTTAGAGTCGACAGCAATTGCCGTTCGATATCGATCAGATCGTCGATGCGTTCGATCAGATGCGCATTGCCCGTCGCGCGGATCGCGTCGATCTGATCGTGGATCGCCCCGCGCCAGGCAAAGCCGGCGCTGCGTCCGTCCGCGATGCGTTTCTCAGCGCCCGCTAGCAGTTCGGGGTCGTCGATCAGCGCGAGATGCGCCTGCATGACGGCCGCGACGCTGCCGTCCGCGCTATCGGCCCGCGCCGCGATTCGGCCGCGAACGTCACCCCGTGCCGCGAGCAGCGCGGCGCGCTCGAGGGCCGGACCCGTGCCCTCGCGCGCGACCGCAATCTCCGCTTGTCGCAACCGCGCCGCCGGCCCCATCGCGAGGCCGGGGGAAGCGATCACGCCGCCGATCTGGCCGGCGCGCAGCACTTGCGCCTCGATCGCGGCGACCGGCGTCGCCGCTGGCGCGCCTTCGCCCATGTCGGTTGCCAGCAACGCCACGATGGCCGCGAGCGCCGCCTCGGCATCGCCGCCGTGCGCCTGCACGACAACCTCGTCGCCAAAGCGGGTGCCAAGCGCCAGTAGCGCGACCGTGCTGCGCGCATCGCCGCGCTTGTCGCCGTTCAGCAGATGAATTTCGGCCTCGAACCCGCGCGCGGTCTCGCCGATGCGCGCGGCGGGGCGGGCGTGGATGCCGTGCGGCAGCGACAGCGTCACCGCCTGCTCGACGACGGTGCCGTCATCCGACCGGCGGCGCGCCTCGGCCTGCACCGGCACCAATGTCATCAACGCCTCGCAAGCCCCGATCGTGCAATCGACGGTGCGGCGGCTGATCGCAAAAGCCTCCGCATTGGTGACGATCACCGGGGTGATCAGGCTAGTGGCGGCGAGCGCAACCGCATCGAGATCAAAGCGGATTAACGGGTCGCCTCGTGCGACCTTTTGACCGACCGCGACGAGCGGGGTAAAACCTTCGCCCTTCAGCATGACGGTGTCGAGGCCAATATGGATCAGCACCTCGGCGCCCTCGGCGCTGCGCAGCGAAATCGCATGGCCGGCGTCGTGAAGCGTCACCACTTCGCCATCGAACGGCGCGACCACGGTGTCGCCCAATGGCTGGATCGCGACGCCGTCGCCCATCATCCGCTGGGCAAAGACCGGATCAGGAACGCTGTCCAGCGTCGTCGCCCACCCTCTGAGCGGAGAGGTGATGATCAAGCTCATCGGCGTATTCCCCAAAACTTCTGCCGCTTATTATCATGCGGCTTGTGTATCATCGTGCGGCTTGGATAAGGTCTGATGCGGATTTCGAAACAATCTGTCCGCCGATCCACGTCGCGCGCGGCGCGAATTCGGCGTCGAGCCATACCCAGTCGGCGCGCTGGCCCGGCGCGATCGCCCCGATGCGGTCCTGCAGCGACAGGAAGGCCGCGGGCGTCGCACTCGCCATCATCGATACGTCCGTCACGGGCAGGCCGGTCACCTCGACCGTCTTGCGCAGCGCCGACGCCATATCGAGATGGGTGCCCGCGAGCGTGCCGTCCTCGAAGATACAGACGCCGTCCTTCACCGCGATGCGTTTGCCCTGCAGCGTGAATTCGCTGACGTCGGTGCCGACGCTCGGCATCGCATCGGTGACGAGCATGATGCGATCGATCCCCTTGGCCTTGACCGCGAGGCGGACAACCGCAGGGTGCAGGTGGACGTCGTCGACGATCAGCCCGCAATATGTATCGGAATCGAACGCCGCGCCGACCGCACCAGGATTGCGATGGTGCAGCGGCGACATCGCGTTGAACAAATGGGTGAAGCCCGAAAGCCCCGCGCCGATCGCGCGCTTCGCTTCATCGTAAGTCGCGTCGCTATGCCCCGCGCTGACGATCACGCCATGGCGGACGAGGGTACGGATGTCGTCCTCGTCGCAAAGTTCGGGGGCGAGCGTCAGCATCACGCGACCGCGATGTGGCGCGGTGAGCGTCGTCAGGATCGCGGCGTCGAGACGGCGGATGCGGTGCGCCTCGTGAATGCCGCGCTTCACTTCGTTGATGAACGGGCCTTCGATATGGATGCCGACGACCCCGGGAACGCCCTGCTCAATCGCGGCATCGACCGCGGCGAGCGCCGAGGCGATCTGCGCCGGCGTGTCGCTGATCAGCGTCGGCAGGAAGGCGGTGGTGCCGAACCGCGCATGCGCCGCGCCGATCGCGGCGATCGCCTCGACATCGACCTGGTCGTTGAACAGCACACCGCCGCCGCCGTTCACCTGCGTATCGACGAAGCCGGGGAGCAGCCAGCCGCCCTCCAGATCGATCAGCCGGTCGGCGGGCGCGTCTGCGGCGGGCGTCACCGACTGGACGGCGCCGTCGGCGATGGCGATGTCCGCCGCGCTGACGGCGCCGCCCGGCAGTGCGACCCGGCCGTTGTGGAAACGAAAGATCATAGGGTCTCGGTAACCTTGTTGAGATGCGGAGGCGAGTCGGGGTTATGGCCCCGCGCCAGCGCGAGCGCGCTCGCCATGCGATAGAAGCTCTGGATCATCAGGATCGGTTCGATCGCCGGATGCGCCGCGATGGCCGGCAGGTCGCCGTCGTCGGGATCGGCGAGCAGGACCGTCGCGCCGCGACCGCGGAACTCGACGGCCGCCTCGCGGACGCTCACCGCCGCGCGGTCGCTGCCGCCGAAGGCGAGGACGTGAAAACGATCGCCGACGATCGCCATTGGGCCGTGGCGCACTTCGGCGGCGCTGAAGCTTTCGGCGTGGAGCCCGGAGGTCTCCTTGAACTTGAGCGCCGCCTCCTGCGCGATGCCGAGGCCATAGCCGCGTCCAAGCACGAAGAGATTGGTCGCGCCTCGAAATGCGGCAATGGCGGGCGACCAGTCGAGCGCGAAGGCCCGTGCAAGTTGCGCGGGCAGGGCGGTGAGTGCGTTTTCGAGCGCCGCGTCCTCGGCCCATGCCGCGACGAGCGCCGCGATCGCGGCGAGCGAGCAGATGTAGGATTTGGTAGCGGCCACCGAATGTTCCACCCCCGCCGAAAGCGGGATCACGACGTCGGCGAGTTTGGCGAGCGGGGTGTCGTCGGCATTGACGAGCGCGACAACGAAGGCGCCGGCATCGCGCTGCTGCTCGACCGCCGCAAGCAGGTCAGGGCTTTTGCCCGACTGCGAAATGGCGAGGCACAGCCGGTTCCCTGCCACCGCGGGGGCATCATAGAGCGAGGCGATCGACAGCGCGGCCGACGCGGTCGGCGTCCCGGTCATCGTCTCGACCAGATATTTGGCAAAGGTCGCTGCATGGTCCGACGAACCGCGCGCGCAGGTGACGACGGCGGCCGGCGGCGAGGCGCGCAGATGCCGGCCGATCGCACCAAACGCCGCGCGATTCGCGTCGAGCATGCGCGCGACGGCGGCCGCGGCTTCGCCGGCTTCCCTCTCCATCTGCGTCTGTCGTCCGTCTGATGCGGCGTTCGGCGTCATATGATCGTGTCTCCGGATCGGCGACGCGGTAGCCTCCGATATATTGGTACTATATAGGTTATATATGTCCCATCAAGAGGTATGTTTGCGGGGATCAGATTTTGATGATCCAGCCCTTGCGGCGCAGCCATTCCATCGCGCCCCAGATCAGCGCCATGTAAAGGAAGACCGGGATGAGCGAGGCGACCGGATCGCCAAGCGTCTCGCGCAGCGCGCGGAACGGAAGCAGCAGCAGATCCCAGGTTACGACGCCCGCGGTGACCTGGTGCAGCGTATAGGCCGCGATCGCATTGGCGCCGAAGGCGAGCATCGCGGTCGCCGCAAGCCCCGGCTTGCGGCCTTCGCGGTCGAGCCAGTGATGGAGCAAAGCGAGAGCGAGGATGGTGATCCCGCTGGTGACGAGCACGAAGCTGCTCGACCAGATATCCTTCACGATCGGGAAGGCGAGGCTCCAGACGCCGCCGAGCGCGAGTATCGCGCTGCCGATCATCAGAAGCTGGCGTGTGGCCGGGCCTTTGCGGCGGATCAGCATCTCGCCGATCGCGACGCCGATCAGGCCCTGCGCGATCGCCGGCAGCGTGCCGAGGACGCCCTCGGGATCATAGCCTTCCGGCCCTTGGACATAGAGGTGAGTGCCGAGAAGCACGCGATCGACCGAGGCGATAAAATTATGCCCGCGCACCCATATATCGGCGGCGAGGCCATCGAACGAAGGCAGCAGCGCCAGCGGCCAATAGCCGACCAGAAGGACCGCGATCATGATCATCCGGACACGCGATCCCGCGATCAGGAACAGGAGCGCGCAGGCGCAATAGACGAGGCCGATTCGCTGCAGGACGCCGAACAAGCGCCACTCGCCCGAGGCGAAGCTGGTGAACCAGTAAAGATTGCTGAGGATGAACCCTAGGAGCAGCAGGCGCCCGGTGCGGCCGAGGATATGACGGCGCTGCGCCGAATCGAGCTTGGCACCCCGCGTCGAAAAGGGGATCGCGATCCCCACCATCGTCAAAAAGCCCGGAAAAACGAGGTCCGCGAGGGTCAGCCCGTCCCAACTGACATGGAGCAGGATCGGCGCGACATCGGCTTCCGCGCCATATTTCATCGCCGCGGCGGAGTTCACCAGGATCATCCCCGCGACGGTCAGTCCCCGCAACACATCAAGTGAAATCAATCGCATGGCCTTTGCCTCCCCGGTCGCCGTCGCCCCCTCAGGCAACATCTTTGCGCTGCCATAAATTTGCAATGGACAGTGCGTTGGATTTGTAGTCTATTGGTAATAGTCCAAGGGCGCAATTGGTCTTATATAGATTGTGGGAAGGCAATCTGGACCGGCTGGATGGGGGAAAAGTAAAATGGTTAAGGGGCCTGCCAAGACATACGGAATCCGTCAGGGGTTGCTTCAGGGCATCTGCGGCGCCGCGCTGGCGAGCGCGATCACGCTGCCCGCCGCGGCGCAGGAAAGCACCGCGCCGACCACGTCGAGCGACGAAAATCCCGACGACATCGTCGTCACCGGTATTCGCGCCAACCTCGAATCGGCGCAGAACCGCAAGCGCAATGCCGACACCGTGGTCGATTCGATCACCGCCGAGGATATCGGCTCCTTCCCCGACAAATCGGTCGCCGAAGCGCTGCAGCGCGTGCCGGGCATCACCGTCATCCGGTTCGCGGGTACCGATGACACCTCGCATTTCTCGGCTGAGCCGTCGGGCGTCATCGTCCGCGGCCTCAGCCAGGTGCGATCGGAATTCAACGGCCGCGATACGTTCAGCGCCAACTCGTCGCGCGGGCTGAGCTGGCAGGATATTTCCCCCGAACTTCTGGGCGGCATCGACACTTACAAGAACCAGACCGCCGACCTGATCGAGGGCGGCATCGCCGGCACGGTCAATTTGCGCACGCGCGTGCCCTTCGACCATGATGGGCGACTGATCTCGATCTCGATCAAGAACACCTATGGCGACATCGCCAAGAAATCGACGCCTGAAATTTCGGGCGTCATTTCGGATCGCTGGCAGACCGGGATCGGCGAAATCGGGCTGATGATCAACGGCGCCTATTCGCACGCGATCACCGCGAGCCAGGGCATCCAGTTCGATCGCATGGCGATTTTCGACGGTGTGTTCGGGCCGGGCAAGCAATATATCCCGAGCGGCATCTACATGCGCGACAATGAATATGACCGCAAACGCTATGGCGTCGCCGCGGCGTTCCAGTGGCGCTCGAACGACGGCGATATGGAACTGACCGGCCAGTATAACCGGTCGCAGTACAACAATAGCTGGCGCGAGCATGCGATCTATTCGAGCGCGTTCAGCATCTATGGCCAGCCCAGCGATTACATGGTCACCGACCCGACGCTGGTCAATCCGGGCACCGGACGCGATCCGTTCGTATTCGACGACGACGGCAATTTCCTGAGCGGCTGGTGGTCGGCGCCGCGTCCATATGTCGGCGAAGGCAACGACAATCTGGGGCTTGGCGTCAACGAGGATGGCGAGGCCTTCTTCAACCGTTGCTATGGCTGGGAAGGCTGCGTGCCGCAGCAGCGCGCGCCGCAGGTCGACACCGCCGCCAACGCGCTCAAGAACAAGCAGATCACGCAGGATTTCGGCCTGAACTTCCGCTGGGACGTCTCCGACAAGCTGCGCGTGACGCTCGACGGCCAATATGTCGATGCGAGCGTGAGCAACTATAACGCCTCGGTCACCGCGCGCACTTTTGCGGACACCTATGTCGACCTGACCGGGAAATATCCGCGGCTCGAGTTCCAGCCGAACCAGGCCGAGAATATCAACCTCTCCGCTGGCGGGCTGAACAACCCGAACAACTATTTCTACTACGCCGTCACCGATCACACCGAGGACAGCGACGGCAAGGAAGTCGCGCTGCGCGCCGACGTCGAATATGACGTCGATTCGGGCTGGCTCGACGCGATCAAGGTTGGCGCGCGCTATGCCGACCGCGACCAGACGGTGCGTTGGGGCGCGTATAACTGGGCCAATATTTCGAACACCTGGACCTTTACCCAGGCGCCCTATTTCAACATCGACAAGCCGGTCTATCCGGCGGGCAGCAACGGCATCCACACGTTCGACGGCAACTTTTTTGCCGGAAACCAGATCAACCACAACAGCTTCGCCTTCTTCAACATGGACATGTTGTCAAACCGCGACCAACTGGCGACGGCGCTCGGCCGTCCGTCGATCGGGGTCGGCGATTATTATCCGGTCTGTTCGGGCGACGGATATCGCGGGGCCGAAACGATCGAAAAATCCTTCGGCTGCTATTTCCCGAGCGAGATTCACAAGGTCAGCGAACGGACGATGTCGGCCTATGCGATGGCCAAGTTCGGCGGCGATAGTCTGGCGATCGGCGGTATTCCGATCTCGGGCAACGTCGGCGTGCGCCTGGTCTGGACGCGCGACGACACGCAGGGTGCGACCACCTTGCCCATTCCATTCTCCCCGACCGCGCTGCTTTGCGAACGCGGGACCGATCAGGATACCGGGCTGCCGACGGCATCGTCGGGCTGCGTCGTGACGCAGAGCGAAATCGACTTCGGCAATGGCGCGACGGTGGCGGATGCGACCAAGGTCAATCATTTCCACGCGCTGCCCAGCTTCAACATCAAGTTCGACCTGACCGGCAAGCTGGTGTCGCGCTTCGCCTATTCGCGGGCGATGTCGCGGCCCGATTTCGGCCTGCTCCGCAACTTCCTGACGGTGAACCGCCTGACGCCGAACCTCAATGACCGGTCGGATCCGAACGTTACCCGCGACGCCAACGGCAACGCGATCGCCTATGATTGGCAATATACCGGCCAGTCGGGAAATCCGGGGCTAAAGCCGATCACCGCCGACCAGTTCGACTTGACCCTCGAATATTATTTCGGCCGGTCGAGTTCGTTCACCGCGACGGGTTTCTACAAGAAATTCTATAATTATATCCAGGCCGGGTCGTTCAATGTCGAGATCACGAACAACGGCGTGACCGAGGATGTTCGCGTGAACCGGCCGGTCAACGGCGATGGCGCGAGCATCTATGGCGCCGAATTCGCCTTCCAGACCTTCTTCGACTTCCTGCCCGCGCCGTTCGACGGCTTCGGGGTCCAGGCGAACTATACCTATGTAAAGAACGACGGGATCGAAACGGTCAACCTGACCAACGAAACCGCCGGCGGCACCGCGGGCGGCGGCATCAGTTACGACACGTCGACGGTGAAGGCCAAGGCGCTGGAGGGCGTTTCCAAACATAGCTACAACCTCGTCGGCATGTATGAAAAGGGGCCGGTGTCCGCGCGTGTCGCCTATAATTGGCGCTCCAAATATCTGGTGACCGCGATCGATTGCTGCGTCGGCTTCCCGATCTGGCAAAAGAGCACCGGCTATCTCGACGCCTCGCTTCGCTTGCGAGCGACCGAGCGGATCGAATTCGTCCTCGAGGCGACCAACCTGCTCGGCACCGATACCGTGCTGATGCAGCAAGTGGACTCCGACGGCCTGCTCAAGCCCAACGCCTGGTTCAAGAACGACCGGCGCTATCAAGTCGGGGTGCGGCTGAACTTTTAAAAAAGGGGGAACGGCGCCGGCCCCAATAGGGACTGGCGCCGCCTTCGCGCGACGCTAGGTTGGGCCGCCATGGGGGATAAGTTCGATCTGGTGATTGTCGGCGGTGGGACCGCCGGCTGGATGTGCGCAGCGGCCTGCGCCGCCAAGCTCGACCCCACGCGCTTTCGCGTCCGGCTCGTCGAATCCGAAGAGATCGGCACCGTCGGCGTCGGCGAAGCGACGCTGCCCCAGATGAAGGATTTCAACGATTTTCTCGGGCTCGATGAGGCCGAGTTCATGGCCGCGACGCAGGCGAGCTTCAAACTGGGCATCGAGTTCGTCAACTGGGGCCGCCAGGGCGACCGCTACGTCCACCCCTTCGGCACCTTTGGCCGCCCGATCGGCGAAGCCGATTTCTTCAGCTACTGGATCCGTGCCCATCTGGCGGGCGCCGCCGCACCGCTGTCGGACTATTGCTTTCCGATCGTCACCGCGCTGCAGAACCGCTTCATGCTGCCGACCGGCGACCCCAGCGACGTCCGCAACGCCTTCGCCTATGCCTATCAATTCGATGCCTTCCTCTATGCCCGCTATTTGCGGCAATGGGCCGAAGCGCGCGGGATCGAACGCGTCGAAGGGCGGATCGTCGAGGTCGAGCAGGATAGCGAGACGGGCGATATCGCCGCGGTGAAGCTGGCGTCGGGCACGCGCGTCGCCGGCGCCATGTTCGTCGATTGCTCGGGCTTTCGCGGGCTGTTGATGGCGCAGACGCTCGGTGTGGGGATCGAGGACTGGTCGCACTGGTTGCCGTGCGACAGCGCGGCGGCGGTGCCGTCGGCGCGCTCGGCCGACTTTCATCCCTATACGCGCTCGACCCGGCGCAAGGCGGGCTGGCAGTGGCGCATCCCGCTCCAGCATCGCACGGGCAACGGCTATGTCTATTCGAGCGCCGATATTTCGGATGACGAAGCCGCGGCGACCCTGCTCGCCAATCTCGACGGCGAGGCGATGGCCGAACCGCGCGTGCTGCGCTTCAAGGCGTGCAAGCGCGAGAAGGCGTGGGCGCATAATTGCGTCGCGATGGGTCTCGCGAGCGGTTTCCTCGAGCCGCTCGAATCGACCAGCATTTATCTCGTCCAGATGGCGATCATGCATATGCTGACGCTGCTGCCGTCGGGGCCGGACATCGACCCGGCGCTGCCCGCCGAACTCAATCGCGTGATGGACATCGAATATGACCGCATCCGCGACTTCCTGATCCTCCATTATGTCGCCAATGACGCCGATGGGCCCCTGTGGCAACGCGTCACGACGATGACGGTGCCCGATACGCTGGCGGGCAAGATCGAGCGCTTTCGCCACCGCGGCCATGTCCAGGCCTATCGCGACGGGCTGTTCGGCCCGCCGAGCTGGCAGGCAGTGTTCGTGGGGCAGGGGATCGAGCCGCTCGCGGCCGACCGGCTCGCCGATGCGCTGGCCGATGCGACGCTGACCGAACGCCTGTCCAATATGGCGGCGGCGATCGCCGACGGCGCGGCGAGCGCGCCGATGCACGCCGACTTCATCGCCCGCTATTGTCCCGCGCCTGCGCTGTGACGGGGGCGGTGCAGCAGGTCGTTGTCCATGGCGGCGGGGTGGCGGCGGCGATGGCGGCGCTCGCGGTCGCCCGCGCCTTCGGGCGGTTGGACACAAAGGTGACCTGGATCGACACCGGCGCGGCGCCGGCTCCCCACGCCGCATTGATCGCGTCGCCCGACCTCGCCACTTTTCACCGGCTGCTCGGCATCGACGAAGCCGCGCTGATCGCCGGCGCGGCGGCGACGATCAACATGGGGCAGCAATTTGCCGGCTGGTCGGGGGGCGAGGACGCCTTTCTCCACGCCTATGGCGATGCGGGCAGCGCCTTCGCGTCGCTGCCGTTCGTGCAGCATTGGACGCGCGCTCGGCAGGCGGGGCTTCGCGTGGGCCTCGAGGATTTCTGCCTTGCCGCCGCCGCCGCCAAGCAGGGGCGCATCGGCGCGGCGCAAGGCGCGGCGTCGCGGCAGGCGGTGAAGCAGGGCTGGCACCTCGATGCCGCCGGCTATGCGCACCTGCTGCGCGGCGCGTGCGAGCAGGCCGGCATCCAGATCGTTTCGGGGGCTGGCGCGTCATCGCGCCTGAAAGATGCGGCATGGATCGACCGGATCGACCTTGCCAATGGCGAGAAGGTCGAAGCCGATCTGTTCATCGACGCCGACGGCGCTCTAATCGGATTGCTTGACACCGGCGGCAACTCGGAGCGGCCCGCCGCGTGCGACCGGATGATCCGCGGATCGGCTGCCGCATTCGATCCACCGCCCTTGTTCAGCCGGGTGGCGGCGCATCGGGCGGGATGGCTTTCGGTGATCCCGCTTTCCGATCGGACGGCGATCGAGTTCGCCTATGACAGCCGCTCGTTGTCGGATGCCGATGCGCCCGCCGCGCTGGCGGCGGTGGTCGGACGCCCGGTGGAAACCGGGTCAGCCGAAGCGATGGGAACGACGATGCGGCGGCGGCCGTGGGTCGGCAATGTCGTCGCGGTTGGTCCGGCGGCGGGCGATGCGCCCGCGCTCGACGGCGGCGAATTGCTGCTGCTCCAGCTCGCGGTCGCGCAGCTCGTCCTGCTGTGGCCGATCGACCGCGCCGCGATGCCCGAGGCCGATATCTATAATGAGGAAATCGCCGGCGCCTGGGCGCGGGTGCGCGACTTTACCGCGCAGCATTTTCGCCTCAACGGCCGGACGGGCGAGCCCTTCTGGGACGCCGCGCGCGCTGTGCCGATCTCAGCGGAACTCGCATCAAAGATCGACTTGTTCGCCGCGCGCGGCATGTTCGCCCATTTCAATCATGAAGCGCATGTCGAGGACAGTTGGGCGCTCGTCATGGCAGGGCATGGCGTGACGCCGCGCAGCTTCGATCCGCAGGCGCTGCAGGTCGAGGATCAGGCGCTGATGGCCGAATTCCAGCGCCAGCTCCGCGCCATCGCGAGCGACGTGCGCGGCATGGACACGCATGCCGAGGCGCTGCGGCGGATACGCGGATGAGCGCGCGCCATCGCCCGGTCCGGCGCATCGTCATCGTCGGCGGCGGCAGCGCCGGCTGGATGACCGCCGCGGCGCTCGGCCGCGCGCTGGCGGGGCAGTCGCATATGATCACGCTGGTCGAATCCGAAGCGATCGGCACCGTCGGCGTCGGCGAGGCGACCGTCCCGCCGATCCACGAATTCAATCGTTACCTGCGCCTCGACCCCGCCGAATTTCTGCGCGCGACCAATGGCACGATCAAGCTGGGTATCCAGTTCGACGGCTGGGGCGGGGCGGACAATCATTATTTCCATCCCTTCGGCTATCTTGGCGTCGAAATGTCGGGAATCCATTTCCACCATTTCTGGCTGCGCCATCTGGCCGCGGGCGGCGATGCCGATCATGGACCCTATAATCTGGAGACCATGGCCGCGCGCGAAGGCCGCTTCGCGCCGGCGACGCGCCATGGCCCGGTGCATCACGCCGTGCATTTCGATGCGGCGGCCTATGCGCGATACCTTCGCGCCTATGCCGAGGATAAGGGCGTCGTGCGGATCGAGGGCAAGGTCGCCGATGTCGGGCTCGATCCCGAGGATGGCTTCATCACATCGATCGCGATGGAGGACGGCCAGGCGATCGAAGGCGATCTGTTCATCGACTGCTCGGGCTTTCGCGGGTTGCTGACCGAGGGCGCATTGCAGACCGGCTATACCGAATGGAGCCACTGGCTGCCCTGCGACAGCGCGGTGGCGATGCAGACCGAGCGGCAGGGCGATCCGTCGCCCTTCACGCGTTCGACCGCACGTGAAGCGGGCTGGCAATGGCGCATCCCGCTGCAACATCGCGACGGCAACGGCTATGTCTATTCGAGCGTGCATCTGGAGCATGACGAGGCCGAGGCGCAGCTGCGTTCACGCCTGCCCGGCGCGCCGCTCGCCGACGCCAACCGGCTGCGCTTTGTTGCGGGGCATCGCAAGCTGATCTGGAACCGCAATTGCGTCGCGATCGGGCTGGCGGGCGGGTTCATCGAACCGCTCGAATCGACGTCGATCCACCTGATCCAGACGACGATCATCCGCCTGCTCGCGCTGCTGCCGCGCGATGCGATCGATCCGAATGTTGTCGCGCGCTTCAACCGCGACGCGCAGCATGAATATGAGGTGATCCGCGATTTCGTAATCGCGCATTACGCGCTCGCGAGGCGCGACGACACGCAATTCTGGCGCGATGTCGCGGCGGCAGGGGTTCCCGACAGCCTGGCCGAGCGGATGGAGGCGTTTCGTGCGACGGGCAATATCTTGTTCGAACCCGGCGACTTGTTCGGCCCGACCAACTGGTACGCGGTGCTGACGGGGCAGGGGGTGCGCCCGCAAAGCTGGCACCCGATCGCCGACGGCTTGTCCGACGCCGAACTGGCGTCCCGGCTCGCAACGCTGCGCGGCCGCGTCGCCGAGCAGTTCGCCGAACTGCCGCCGCATATCGAGTTTTTGCGGAGCTTAGCCGTTTAGTTCCGCCACCACGTCATAGGCGTCGCCGCGATAATAGCTTTGGGTGAATTCGGCGGTGCGCCCGTCGGACAGGAAACCGCGTCGCTCGATGAACAATCCGGGCGTGCCCGTTTCGATCCCCAGCACTTCGGCTTGTTCGGCGGTGAAGGCGACCGCGCGCAGCCTTTGCAACGCGCGCACGGGCAAATGCCCCGCCGCCTCGAGCGCTTCGTACAGCGACGCGCCGACCGCCTCGACCGACGGCAGGCAATAGGCCGGGATCGTCGCATATTCGAGCGCCATCGAGGTGTCGTCGGCGTAACGGATGCGGTGGAAGCGATAGACGAGCGATCCCGGCGACAGGCCGAGCGACAGCGCCTCTTCGGGGGTGACCGCGCCTGCGGTCTTGCTCACCCATTTGCTCGTCGGCCGCCGCCCGCGCGACACCATGTCCTGCGAAAAGGAGGTGAGTTTCGAAAAGCTTTTCTCGACGCGCGGCCGGGTGACGAACGTCCCCGCGCCGCGGCGGCGCGTGACGATGCCGTCGGCGACCAGCCCGTCGATCGCCTTGCGCACCGTGATCCGCGACACGTCGAATTCCTCGGCCAGGTCGCGCTCGGTCGGGATCGCTTCCTCGGCCTTCACCACCTGTCCCTCGATCGCGTCGCGCAGAATCTTCTGCAGCTGCAGATAGAGCGGGGTGGGATCTTCCTTCTGGAGGGGACCAACGCGTTCGATCAGTGACAAGGGCGATGCTCCATCCGGTTATGAAAGACACCTCGACCGATAGGACCAGTGCCAAGGCTCCATGTGTTGCATTGGTATCGTTGCGTCAATCCTTCTTGCGAGTTACTCGCGTGAAAGCCCCCGTCGGATCGCTCCGGCCAGCGCGTGATCGGGGGTGTCCTGCGACAATTCCCATACCATGACGCCGCCTGCCTTTACGGCGGCAAGGCGGGATTTCTTCTCGATCGTCGCGGGGCTGTTGTGCGTGATGTAGCGGCAGCCGCCGCACCGATCGCCGATCACATCGGCATTGGTCGCATCTTTGCCATGTGCCGCCGCCAGATCGCGATAGGACCAATTCGCTTTTTCGCCGCCGAACCCATAGCCGTAAAAGGGCACGCCCAGCACCAGGCGACCGGGCGCGACGCCGCGCGCCAGCCACAGGTCGAGATCGCGTGTCGCCATCGCAAGGCTCGAATGTTCGGCGCCCGGCTGGCCCCAACTTGGTCCGATCGCGTCATAGGACATGACATTGACGAGGTCGAAATAGGGAATCGAACTCACCGGGATCATGCCGCCCTCATAGGAAGCGGTCGCGCAGGTCAGCAGCTTGCCGCGCGCTTTCATCGCTTCGGACAACGCGGCGATGAAAGGCGTGTAGTCGCCCGCGCGGTCGATTTCGGTGAGCAATTGTCCCTCGATATCGATATCGACCCCGTCGAGGCCGAGCGTGTCGGCGAGGTCGACGAGCGCGGCGAGTGTTTGCGCGCGGCGGTCGGGCGCCAGAAGCGTCTTCCAGTCGCCCGAGCAGCCGGGGATCACCCCGCCCGCAGTCGAGATCAGCACCTTCGCGCCGCTCGCTTTTAACCGGGTGACGGTCTTGCGCAGCGCCTCGACCGACAGGTTCGCGCCGCTCTCGTCGCCCATGCAGATCATCCGTCCGCCGTCGACAAAGCGGCCGTCGGCGTCGGGATTGGCGAAGGAGAGATTATAGTGCGTGAAGGCCGAAAGGTCGGTGCGCCCGATCGACATATCGAGCCCCTTGAACGCGGCGAGATAGCCGACCACAACGGGGCGGGGCGGTTGTGCGTCAGCGAAGCCGGACGACAATACTAATGTAAAACCAATCAAGGCAGCCATCATGAAGCGAAATGCAGCGTTTCCCGACATATTGCCATTTACCCCGATAAAACAGCCGAATCCGAAAGGCGTTGACCAGCCAGTGACTGCATGACAAATTAGATACAAATTGTCGAGCGGGAGAATGGGAATGCGGGTCAGCGGGCTGATGGGGATCGCGATGGCGGCGCTGATTGCACCGGCCGTGCAGGCGGCCGAAGCGCCGTCGCAGGCATCGCTCGACCGCCTGGCCGACACGCTGGGTTACCGGCTGACGATGGTTGACAATCGCCCGGCGTGCCCGACCGGCATCGACGCCTGTTTCCTGTCGACGATCACGCTGACTTTGCCGGAAAACCTGCCCGCCGATCTGCCGACCCAAGGACTCTCGCTTTATTTCAGCTTCGTCAATCGGCTGCCGCTGGTCGAAAGCGACATCTTCGCGCATCGACTGATCAACGGCGACGTCCAGCAACTGACCTTGAAACCCGGCGCTACGCTGCGCCCCGGTTCGACGCATGAAATCAAGCTGTGGGGCGTCGGCTCCAATTTCTCCAAGGCGTTCGGCATGCCCAACGCCTATCTGGTCGCCGACGGGCTGAAGCCGCGCACGATTGCCGCGACGCGCGCGGTGATCGACCCCGAAACCGGGCTTGAAATCCTGCCCTTCGTCGCGCCGATGACCGACGAAGCGAAACTCGCCACCAAGAGCGATGCCGACAAGACGCGCTGGCTGACCGCCGAACGCGCCTTTGCGTTGCAGGCCGAGCGCCCGGCGCAGACCGCAACCGGCATCGCGATCCTGCCGAAACCCGCGAAAGCGTCGCAGGGCAAAGGGAAGGCCATCGACCTTAGCGGCGGCGTTGCGGTGACGCTCGACGGCATCGCGCGCGAAGCGGTCGCGCCCGCGCTCGCGGGATTGGCCGGGGCCGGCGTCACCGATGGCGGCAAGGTGCCGCTGACGATCAAGGTCGGTGCGCCGACCCTCGCGCCCGAGGCCTATGTGCTCGACGTCAAGGCATCGGGCATCGCGATCACCGCACGCGATGCGGCCGGCGCGAGCTATGCCCTCCGCTCGCTGGCGCAGCAGGCGGCGTTCGACAAGGGCAGGCTGGGGCCGCTGCACATCGAGGATGCCCCCGAATATGGCTTCCGCGGCCTCCACATCGACCTCGGCCGCAACTTCCACAGCAGCGACCAGATTTTGAAGCTGGTCGAGGCGATGGCGGCATATAAGCTCAACAAGCTGCACCTCCATCTCGCCGAGGACGAAGGCTGGCGCATCGAAATCCCCGCGCTTCCCGAACTGGCCGCGATCGGGTCGAGGCGCTGCCACGATCCCGAAGAAAAGACCTGCATCCTGCCGCAACTCGGCGCGGGGCCCGACGGAACAAGCGGCGTCAACGGCTACCTCAGCGTCGCCGACTATGTGACGATCGTAAAGGCCGCAACCGAGCGGCAAATCGAGGTGATCCCCTCGATCGACATGCCCGGCCACAGCCGCGCCGCGATCAAGGCGATGGAAGTGCGCTATGCGCGCCTCTCCGCCGAGGGAAAGAAAGCGGAGGCCGAGCAATACCGCCTGATCGATCCCGCCGACACCACTGAGTATCGCAGCATCCAGAATTACAGCGACAATACGCTGAACGTCTGCCTGCCCGCGACCTATCGCTTCGTCGACACCGTGGTCGATGCGCTCGCCGCCATGCACCGCCAGGCCGGCGCGCCGCTCAAGACGTTCCACCTCGGCGCCGACGAGACCGCGGGGGCGTGGGTCAACTCACCGGCGTGCAAGGCGATGATTGCCGAAAATGGCGGCGATGCGGGCAAGCTGACCCCGCGTTTCATCGAGCGCGTGAGCAAAAGCCTTGCGGCGAAAGGGCTGGAAGCCGGCGGCTGGAGCGACGGCATGGGGCATACCGAAACCGCCGCGATGCCGAAGAAGGTCCAGACGAACATTTGGGGCGTGCTCCACACCGGCGCGATCCGCGAGGCGCATGATCAAATGAACCGCGGCTGGGACGCGGTGCTGTCGATCCCCGACCTTGGCTATTTCGACATGCCTTACGCGCCGCATCCTGAAGAGGGCGGTTACGACTGGGCCTCGCGCGCGGTCGATCCCTATCAGGTCTTCGGCTTCATGCCGGACAATCTGCCCGCCAACGCCGCGACGATCCGCAACATATATGCCGAGGGCAAGGCGATCGAGGACAAGCCGGTCCTGCGGCCGGGGCACCGCGTCGCCGGCCTGCAGGGGCAACTTTGGAGCGAGACGATCCGCACCGACGCGCAGGTCGATTATATGCTCTTCCCGCGCCTGCTCGCGCTCGCCGAGCGCGCCTGGACCCCGGCGCCGTGGACCCCGGCCTATCAGGCGGGCGCCAGCTATGAATGGGGCGATAAACGCGTCGATGCCGCGAAGCTGAAGGCGGGCTGGGCCGATTTCGCCGGGCGCGTCGCGGCGCAATGGCCGATGCTCGAACGCATGGGCGTCGCTTATCGCGTCGCCCCGCCGGGCGCGCGGATCGCGAACGGCAGGCTCGAGGCGAACAGCATGTTCCCCGGCACGCCAATCGAATATCGTATCGGCGATGGCGGCTGGACGCGCTATGCCGGACCGGTGGCGGTCAGCGGCGCGGCAGAACTGCGCAGCCGGTCCGCCGACGGCAAGCGCGCCAGCCGGACGGTTCGGGTCGAGCCCGCCCGGTAAGGGGCAGGGGGATCGCGTGGGCGTATTGGACGAACTGGACGGCAACGATCACGCAGCCATAGCGCGCGTGGTGGAGGCGGCAGAATATCCAGCCGTCATCCGCGGCATGGCGAACGACTGGCCCGCGGTCGCCGCGGCGCGCCAAGGCGACGAAGCGATCGCCGCCTATCTGGCGGCGCGCGACAACGGCAAGCCGCTCACCGTCCTCGTCGGGCCGCCCGAAACCGGCGGGCGCTATTTCTACTCCGACGACATGCGCGGGGTGAATTTCCGCAGCGAAAAAATGCCGATGCGGACGCTCGTCGAGCGGCTGCTTGCGCTTCGCGCCACCGCCGATGCGCCCAGCCTCTATGCCGGATCGACCCCGACCCCCGACAGCGTCGCGAGCTTCGCCTCCGAAAATCCGCTGCCGGTCGACACCGGCGTCGATCCCCGCATCTGGGTCGGCAACAGCAGCCGCATCGCGCCGCATTACGACATGGCCGCCAACATCGCGATCGTGGTCGCGGGACGGCGGCGCTTCACCCTGTTCCCGCCCGATCAGATCGCGAACCTCTATGTCGGCCCGGTCGAGCGGACGATCGCCGGCCAGCCGACGAGCATGGTCGATCCCGATCATCCCGATCATGATCGTTTCCCGCTTTATGCCGAGGCCGAGCGGCACAAGCTGGTCGCCGATCTCGCGCCCGGCGATGCGATCTATATGCCGCCGATGTGGTGGCACCATGTGCGTTCGGACGGCGCGCTCAATGTGCTGGTCAATTACTGGTTCGGCCAGCGGCAGGACCGCTTTCCCTTCGCCGCGTTGATGCTTGCAATGCATTCGATCCGCGAGCTTCCCGATGTCGAGCGCGAGGCGTGGCGCACCTGGTTCGATCATTATGTCTTCGGCGATGGCGCCAAAAGCGCGGTCGACCATCTGCCGCCGCATGCGCAAGGCGTGCTCGGCCCGCCGTCAGCCCAGCGCGACCGGATGATCATCGACTATGTCGTCGGCATGTGCCGCAGCGGCGGCAGCGGCTAGGCCGCCTTCACCCACACGACGAGCGCAAAGCGCGTGTTGCGTGCGGGTAAGGTGCGGTGCGGGGTGAAGCGGTCGAGGAACAGCGCCGTCCCCGCCGGGCACGCGGGCTGTACGCGCGGCAGGCCCGCGAGCCGCCATTCGGGGATTTCGAAACCGTCGTCGCCCTCGCTCGCGAGCGGCGCGGGTTGGCGCCCCGCTGCAATCTCCAACCCGCCGTTTTCGGGCCCTGCATCGCTCAGCGGGATCCACGCGGTCACCGTCACCTTGCCGCAACCGGTGCCATCGTCGCGCGCGACATCGCTGTGCCAGGCGTGGCGATGCTCGGGAAAGCAGGCGATGCTCACGCGCACGCGTGCGATCTTGCCCGACAATTTGCGGCCGCCAAGCCGCTCGGCGGTTTCGATCAGCCGCGGATCGTTCGCCAGCGCTTGCAGCCGCGGTCCGCGATGCGCGTCGGTGCAGATTGCGACGCGCAGCAGGTTCGCGACGCTGCGCTTGTGCGCGAACACGCGGTCGATCCGCTCCCCGAGCGGCGCGTCGGGGCAGCTTTGTTCGAAGGGAAGGTAGAGCGCGCGGGATACGCGGTCGATATGCTCGGCGATGTCGGCCTCTGCGGCGTGGACCAACGCAGGATCGAACAGCGGCACCGCAGCGTAACCCTGTTTGGCGAACAGCGCTTCGGCGCTCATCATGCGCGTCCGAAGGTGGTGATCGTCGGCCATTCCCCGCCGGTTTCGACCCGCGCGTCGATGCCATAGACAGCACGTAACCGGTCGGCAGTCAGCACCTCGGCGGGCGTCCCGTCGGCGATGATCCGGCCTTCGTCGATCAAGAGCAGCCGGTCGCAATAGCGTGCCGCGAGCGTCAAATCGTGCAGCACCGCGATCACCAGTGCGCCGCCAACGGCTTCGGCGCGCAGCATGTCCATGACGTCGATCTGGTGCCCCGGATCGAGGCTGGCGAGCGGTTCGTCGGCGATCAGCGCGGGTGCCTCGACCGCCAGTGCGCGCGCGAACAGCACGCGGGCGCGCTCGCCGCCCGACAATTCGGTCGCGATCCGGTCGCGCAGATCGAGCACATCGGCGCGCGCCATCGCCCGCTCGATCGCGGCGGTGTCGGCATCGGCAATCCGCGACATCGGCGCGAGGTGCGGCAGCCGCCCCAGCCCGACAAGCCGCTCGACCGTCAGCGGCCAGTGCAAGGTCTGCCCCTGCGGCACATAGGCAATGCGCCGCGCAAGCTCGGCGCGCGGCATCGCCGCGGCATCGGCGCCGTCAACGCGCACCGTCCCGGTTGCCGGCACCAGCGCGAGCATCGCACGCGCCAGCGTCGACTTGCCCGCGCCATTGGGGCCGACGATCCCGGTCAGCGTGCCGGGGCCGAAATCGGCGCTGACATCGTGGACGACCGCGCGGCGGCCGAGCGTGACGCCGACATGATCAAGGACCAGGCTCACCATAGCCGTCGCTCCCGCATCAGGTGGACAAGGAAGACCGGCACCCCCAGGAACGCGGTGACGACGCCCAGCTTCAGCTCGTTCGTCGTCGGGATGATCCTGACGCCCAGGTCGGCGAGCGTCAGCAGCGCCGCGCCGCCGATCGCCGAGGGCAGCAGGATCGCCGACGGGCTGCGGTCGGTCAGCGGGCGGATCAGGTGCGGCACGATCAGCCCGACAAAGCCGATGGCCCCGGTCACGGCCACCGCGCCGCCGACCCCGATCGCGGTGCCGATCAAAAGCCGCAATCTTGTGCGCCGCAGGTCGGTGCCGAGCGCCTGCGCCGCATCCTCGCCGAGTGTCAGCGCGTCGAGCGCGCGGCCGTTCCACAGCAGCATCGCCATGCCGATCGCGATGCACGGCAGCGCGATCCACACATGGTCGAACGACCGGTTCTCGAGGCTGCCGAGCAGCCAGGTCATGATCTCCATCGCGGCAAAGGGGTTCGGCGACAGGTTGAGCGCGAGGCTGGTCCCCGCGACCGCGAGCGTACCGACCGCGATGCCGGCGAGGATCAGCGTGAGCGGGCTTTCGGCTTTCCCCGAAAGGATGAAGAGCAGAGCGAGCGACAGCAGCGCGCCGCCCGTGGCGAGCAATGGCAATATGATGGGATGGATTTCGGCCAGCCCGAAATAGATCGCCGCGACGCCGCCGAGCGCCGCCGCGTTCGACGTCCCGAGTACCGAGGGTTCGGCGAGCGGGTTGCGCAAATAGCCCTGCAACGCGGCGCCCGCGAGCCCGAGCATCGCGCCGACGGCGAGCGCCAATATGGTGCGCGGCAGGCGGAGGTCGAAGAGGATGATCGACGCGACCTTGTCTTCATTGCCCATCGCGGCATCGACGAGACGCGCGACCGACAGGTCGACCGCGCCGTACAGCAGTGAGCCCACGGCGGCGGCGAGCGTGAGGAGCGAAAGCGCCGCGACCAGCGACCAGCGGGGCAAGGCGAAGCGGCTCATGAGATTCGTCCTTCGATGCGCGTAATCTGCGCCGCCATGCTGCGCGCGGCCTCGGTGTAGGCGGGGCTGCCGCACACCGTCCACGCCTGCGGCACGCTGATGCGCGGAATGTCTTTCAGCGCGGGATGATGCAGCATCTCGCTCCCCTGATCGGTCACGGTGTCGGTCGCGCTTTCGACGATCAGATAATCGGGCTCGGCCGCGACCATTTCCTCCAGACTCAGCTGCGACAGCGGCGGCTTGCCGAGCTTTCCGGCCAAATTGACGAGGCCGACGCGTGTCATCAGTTCGTCGATCAATGTGCCCGTCCCGGTCATATAACCGCGGCGCTGGTAATAGGCGGCCACGCGGCCCTTGCCTGGCTTGGGCAGTCCCGCAAGCTCGGCTTGCATCCGCGCGATCAGCGCGGCGCCGCGCTCGGGATGGCCGACGGCAACGGCGGTTTGGCGGATCGACGTATAGATTTCGTCGAGCGTGTTCGCGGTGGCGAGGTCGAGCAGCGGATAGGTCCGCTGGGGTAGGGCCGTCAGCGCCGCGCTGCGGCTCGCGGGCATACCGACGATCAGGTCGGGCTCGATCGCCAATATCTGCTCGGCCGAATTGCTGAGCAACGGCAGCCCACGCGCCTTCGCCGCCTCGCCCGACATTTCGGGATCGGTCGCATTGTGCGTCAGCCCCGAAATCTGACTGCGGTCGGCGAGCGCAAGCACGAGCTGGTCGGCGCACAGGTTGATCGACATGATGCGTTGCGGAACCGCCGGCGCTTTCGCAGTCGTTCGACTCCCCGAGGCCCACAGCGCGCCAGCTCCCCCCAGCAGAAGGGCGAAGACAAAAAGTCCGCGCGGCGGCATCACAACATGAAGACTTTAAATGGGCACACAGCATACCCCCGCGAAGGCGGGGGTCCATCTTCTGTCGTTTCGCCATCCGGCAGCGCGTGTTGAGAGCGATGACATAGGAGATGGACCCCCGCCTTCGCGGGGGTGCATAAGGGGGAAGATTCATTCGAAGCCATCATGCTCAGAACTCGATCCCCGCCTGCGCCTTCACATTCTGCTCGCGGAACGGGTGCTTCACCTGCGCCATTTCGGTCACCAGATCGGCGGCGTCGATCAGCGGCTGCGGCGCGTTGCGGCCCGTGACGATGACATGCGTCATGGCGGGCTTGGCCACGAGCGCTTCGAGCACCTCATCGACCGGCAGATAATCGTAGCGCAGCACGATGTTGAGCTCGTCGGCGATCACCATCGCATAGCTTGGGTCGGCGATCATCCGTTTGACCTCGTTCCACGCTTCGCGCGCCACGGCGATGTCGCGGGTGCGGTCCTGCGTGTCCCAGGTGAAGCCTTCGCCCATCGGTTTGAATTCGATCAGGTCGGGGAAGCGGTCGAACACCGCTTTTTCGCCCGTCGTCATCGCGCCCTTCACGAACTGCACGATCCCCACCTTCATCCCATGCCCGATCGCGCGGATCGCCATGCCGAGCGCGGCCGATGTCTTGCCCTTGCCGGGGCCGGTATGGACGATGACCAGACCTTTTTCGACCGTCTTCGCCGCGACCTTCCTGGCCTGCGCCGCCTGGATCTTCTTCATCTTCGCCGTGTGTTCGGCGTCGGTGCGCGCCTTCATCAGAAACGCGCCCGGACGCCGCCATAGGCGGCGCGGCCATAGACCCCGTAATTGAAGGCGGTTGCATAATCGGCATCGAACAAATTATCGACGCGGCCGTAAATCTCGAAATTCGGGCCCACGGGCAACGAAGCGCGGATGCCTGCCAGCGCGTAGCCGTCGAGCGGCACCGCGTTCGCCGCATCGTCGAAGCTGTCGCCGACCATGGTGATCGTCGCGCCAGTCGACAGGCCGAAAGACCAGTCATAATCCGCCGACATGCTGATCGCCTGCCCGGCGCGGCGGGGAAGCCGCTTGCCGTCGAACACCGGACGCCCCGAGCGGTCGCGCGCGTCGATGTAACTGTACGACGCGGTGAGGTTCAACGCATCGACGGGGCGCAGCGCCAGCGTCGCCTCGACGCCTTTGGCGCGGGTACGATCGATATTGCCATAGGTGAAGGTCGCATTGTCGTAATTGATCTGGTCGGTCGTGTTGCGCAGAAATGCGGTGAGCGAAACCACCGCGCGCCCGTCCGCAAGGCTCTGGTCGACGCCGAGGTCATAGCTTTTCGAGCGTTCGGGGCGCAGCGCCGCATTGCCGCTGAAACTGTCGTACAGTTGATAGAGCGACGGCGCCTTGAATCCCTCGCCATAGCTCGCGCGGAAATTGGTCGCGCCCTGGTTTGGCGAGTAATTGGCGTTCGCGCCAAACGTGGTCGCGCCGCCGAACTGGCTGTGGTCGTCGTGGCGCAGGCCGCCGGTCACCGACAGGCCGGCGAACGGCTGGACGATCCCCAGCGCATAGACGCTGTCGATGTTCGCGCGCGCGCTGCCGGTCGATCCAAAGCCGAAGAAATCATATTCGGGGCGCTCATGCTCATAACCGAAGATCAGCTTGGCCTGCTCGACCGGGGCGACGACGCCCTGATATTCGAACCGCAGGTTGGTGCCCTTATACCCAAAGTCCGGCGCGGTTCCGCGCGCGAAATAATTGTCGCGGTCGTTGCGCAGCCAGGTCACCGCGGCGCGGCTGGTGAAGCGGCCGTCGAACAGGCCGAGGTTGAGGCCGGCATAGCCGACATATTGGTCGAGCTTCGCGACGTCGCCGCTGTCTGCCGGCGCGCCAAAGAAGCTGTCGAAGTCGAGATCGGCGTTAATGTAATAGCCGCGCAGGTCGAGGCTGAGCGCATCGCCGAGCGCGATTTTCAGCCGCGCGTTGCCGGCGAAATTCTTGTAGCCGTCCTTTTCGGTGCCGACCGCCGCCGACGAAATGCCGTCGGTGCGAAAATAGGCGCCGCCGATGCCGCCCGACACCGGTCCGGCGGTCCCTGACACATCGGCCTTCGCGTTCAACGTGTCGCTATAGCCATATTCGGCCGCAGCGTTCGCGGCGAAACCTTCGGCCGGGGCGGCGGTCATCAGGCTGATCACGCCGCCGATCGCCTGGCTGCCATGGACGACCGAGTTGGAGCCGCGGAGTATTTCGATCCGGCTGATGTTGCCGGTCAGCAGATGGCCGAAATCATAACCGTCGCCGATGCCGCTCGGGTCGTTGACCTTCACCCCGTCGATCAGCACCAAAGTCTGCGTCGTCTCCGCGCCGCGCAGCGATATGCTCGCCACCGATCCGGTGCTGCCCGTGCGGCTGAAGCGCACGCCGGGGGTGGTGGCGAGCAGGTCGATGACGTCGATCGTCTGGCGCTTTTCGATCGTGTCGGCATCGATGATCGTGATCGCTTGGCCGGCCTCGTCGCGCGGCTGTTCGATGCCCGATGCGGTGACGACGATATCGTCGGCGGTTTGGGCAAAGGCCGGCGTTGCCGTGGCCAGTGCCAACAAGGAAAATGCGGTATGCTTCAACATGGGAATCCCCCGACGCCGGCAACGAAGGCGGAGCCTGCCGATGCGCGGGCGCGATCGACCGATGCCGGAACGCGCAGTTGGCGTAATCGCCTGCGGCCCGGCACCGAAGCGGCTCCAGCCGCTTGGTCGTCGCTCGACGGAATTCTCCGTGCCGCGGCCTTTCCCTGGGCCTTGGCATTGAGCGACCCACGCCGGCAGGTCTCCTGGCTCGCGGGTCAGGGCTTGATGCACGCCTTCCCAGGTTGCCCCAGTGGCTGTCCGGACCGAAATCCGAAACGGTGCATCGCGCTCGCCGCTTACAGTTGCAGGGACAGCCTCGGCTTCGGGGGGTCAGGACGAACCCCGTTACCGCGTTCCCATTTTAAGCCCTTTCGGGCACCGGCGCGATCATGCGCGGGGCGAGCCCCGCACGCGCCGCCCATAGCGGAACGGCGATTTTGCGCAATCGGGATTTATTGGCCCTCGGCGAGCACGGCGGCGCTCAGGGCAGCAGCCGGCCTTCGTCGCGCGCCGGCATCGGCGCGATAAAGCGCAGGATCAGCGCCGACAGCGCGAGCCAGCCGCCCGACAGCAGGATCGCGGTCGGCAGCGAACTGAGGTCGGCAACCACGCCAAGCATATAAGCGCCCAGCGCCATCGCGCCGAAGGTCACGGCCTGATAGATCGACAGGCAGCGGCCGAGGATATCCTCGGGCGAGCGGAGCTGCATCGCGACGTTGAGCGTGGTCAGCGTCGCGACCCACGCGCCGCCGGCGACGAAGGCGGTGATCATCACCGACGACAGGCTGTTGGTCAGCGCAGCGGGTATCATCGCGGCGGCGAAGACCAGCGATGCGGCGGTCACGACCCGGTCGCTGCCCCAGCGGCGACGCGCCGGGCCGATCCACAGCGCGGCAAAGATCGATCCCGCGCCAAAGGCGGCAAGGCAGAGGCCATAGGTGATTTCGCTGCCGTGCAGCCGGTCGCGGACGAGCGACGGCAGCAGCGCCTGGAACCCCGCCGCGCCAAAGCCGAAGACAAAGCCGCGGATCAGCACGCGGCGCACGGGGTCCGATTGCGCGCAGAAACGGATGCCCGCGGCGATGGCGGTCAGCATCGGGGTGCGGCGTGGCGGCACCGTCTCGGGATGCCAGCGCAGCAGCACGACGATCAACGCCAGATAACTCAGCGCATTGAGGCCAAAGGCGGCGGCGGTGCCGACGATGGCGATCAGCACCCCGCCGAGCGCCGGCCCGACGCTGCGTGCGAGGTTGAAGGCAATGGTGTTGAGCGCGATCGCTTGCGGCAGATCCTTCGGCCCGACCTGCATGCGAACCGAGGCTTGCCACGCCGGCCCGTTGAGCGCGGTGCCGCAACCGACCGCGAGGGTGAAGAACAGCAAGGTCAGCGGGGTGATCGCGCCCATATAGGTCGTCAGCGTCAGCAGCGCCGAGACGATGAGCATCGCGGTCTGCGCCGCGAGCATCACGCGCCGCCGATCGAAATTGTCGGCGATCGCCCCGGCGAATATGCCGAGCAGCAGGATCGGGATCGTCGCGCCCGCCTGCACCAGCGCGATCAGCTGGTGCGAATCGGTGAGTTCGGTCATCAGCCACGCCGCGGCGACCGCCTGGATCATCGACCCCATATTCGACGCCAGGTTGGCGATCCAGATCGCGCGAAACGCGGGATAGCGGAACGGCGCGAAAGACGACGGCGGTGGCGTGGGCGGGGGCGGCGTGTCGGGACTCACATATAGGCGGGGAAAACCCCCCCCC
>JGI20283J13201_100178_pt1 | contig 31485 bp, 21 predicted proteins | sample Plalitdecfosmids_FD_13201 | JGI IMG/M metagenome (IMG submission 13201)
GTACAACGACACCTAGACCACCCAGCTGAGTGTCGTACCTCTGTTCTAACCTTGTCGGTATGACTGAACGGCGCTCTTCCCCGGGTCTCCTCCGGCATGTCTGATCTGCAGGCACTGCGGCGCGACGCAGAGGCGCTGATCGCCGCCCATCTGGATCCGTCGTGGACCTTCGCCTTCGACAACGCGAAGCGCCGGGCCGGCGCCTGCGACTACACCCGCAAGCGCATCACGGTGTCGCGCTATCTCTCAGCGCGCTACGACGACGACACCAACCACCAGACTCTGCTCCACGAGGTCGCGCACGCGATCGCCGGCGCGCGTGCGGCCCACGGACCTGCATGGAAGCGCACCGCGCGCACGCTCGGCTACACGGGCGGCGTGACCCACCACGGCGAGACGGCGACCGAGCTCGCCCCGTGGGTCGGCGTGTGTCCCGCCGGACACGTCGCCTACCGGCACCGACGCGCGACGCGGGCCACCTCGTGCGCGAAATGCTCGCGGGCCTATGACGAGCGGCACCTCTTCACCTGGACGCGGCGCGACATCACGCCCGCCACACGCCTCGCGGCGATGACCCCGCGAGGGTGACCCGCGCGGGTGAACCGCCGACGGTCGCGACCGTCGGCGCTGACCGCCGCCGCTGACCGCTCAGCGCGCGGCAGCGGGATGGGCCCCGAACACGCCATCTCGGAGGACGGGGACGGATGCCGAGGCATCCACGTCGGCGGCAGCCAGCACCTCGTCGCGTGCACCGCGGGCGAGGAGCTCCTGCCCAGATCCGCTCGCCGTCAGGAGGTGTCGCGTCGCGTCGCGGAGGCCTCGGAACGCCTCGCACGCCGCCGCCGCCTCGGGAGACGTGTGGTCGAGCCCCACCGCACCGAGCGCGTCGATCACGGCGCCCGCGCCGAGCAGATCCTCCACGGAGAAGCGCAGTGACGCGTCCGCGTCCCCGGATGCCAGTTCGCCCGCCGCGATCACGGCGATGCTGGTCCGCCACGCGCGGTGGTGCTGTTCGGCGAGCACGGCTCCGGCGACGGCCGCGGCGTTGCGCAGGCTTCCGAGCAGCACGGTCGGGGCGGGCAGCAGTGCGGTCGCCCGGGTCGCCACCGCCGCGCCGTTTCGTGAGGCGGCGCGCGCGGCCGCGTCGAGCGGCACGGTCTCGCCGGCGGCCACGCGGTCGATGATCGTGGTGCTGAAGCGCAGGACATCCACGACGACCACGAGGTCAGACGGGGCGACGCGTTCGAGTCCCGCCGTGCCCCACTCGAATCGCACCTGATAGCGGGACTGATCGAACGGCGAGCTCATGCTCCCAGGCTACGGCGCGCCCGACCGAACGCCCGATGTCAGACTGGGCGCATGCGGATCATGCTCAAGCTCATTCTCGACTGCGATGCCGATGCCGCCTGGCGCGCCCTGCACTCGCCTCGCGCCGTCGCCGACCTGTACGGGCCGCTCATCGATCTCACGCCGCTCGACTCGGCAGGGATGCCGTCTGCCCTCGCACCCGGCGCCGACGTGCCCGTCCGCCTCACCCTGGGCGGACCGGCGCTGGCGGGCGGCGCCCTCTCGCTGGGCGACCAGCTCATCTCCGTGAGCGAACGATACGTGCAGGATGCCCGCGGGCCGGTGCGCATCCTCCGCGATAGCGGCATCCCGCTGACGGGCCCCCTGGCCAGCCTCGATGTGTGGGACCACCAGATGGCGGTCTCGCCCGCGCCGGGCGATCCGACGAAGACTCTGTGGCGCGACCGGCTCGTGATCGGCGGGGGCGCGGCGACGCTGCTGTGGCCGCTTCTGTGGGCCACCTGGCAGTGGCGTGGAGCGCGCCTGCGCGCCCTCGCCCCCACGTGGGCGCACGACCCCGGACTCGCCGAGGCCGACCCGGAGTGAGGGATGCCGCGGTCGAAGCCTTGACCGCGGCATCCTCTCTGCAAGGACGCTCCCGACGCGCCCCGGCCTACTCCGCGAGTGCCTCGACGGCGCTCACCCGGGTCGCCAGCCGCGTCGGCACGACCGCCGCGACGAGCGTCAGCGCGGCGGTGAGCACCACGACGACCAGGACGGAGATCCAGGGGATCGCCGGCGCGACGAGAGTCGGCGACGACCAGGCGGGCGGCACCGTGACCGAGCCCAGCAGCGACTGGGCGGCGATCCATCCGTAGACGATGCCCAGGAGCAGGCCGAAGGCGAGGGCCGTGATCGTGACGTGCGCGGCCTCGAGCAGCACGACCCGGCGAACCTGGGGCGCGGTGAGTCCCAGCGCCCGCAGGAGCCCCAGCTCGCGGCGGCGCTGCACGACGCCGATCGTCAGCAGATTCACGAGCCCCACGCCGGCGATGACCGCGGAGACGGCGACGAGTCCCATCATGATCGCCGCGAACGTGTCCATGATCGAATTCATCTCCGTGGGGGGCTGACCGCCGGATGACGCCGTCAGGACGGCCTTCACGGATTCGTTGGCCACCGCGAACATCACGACGAGGGTCACGCCCATCACGACGCCGATGGCCATGCGGCTCGAGCGCTCCGGGTAGCGCAGCGCGTTCTCCGCCGCCAGGCGTGCCGTGGCGGAACGTCCGAACAGCCGCCCGGTCAGCCGCAGCAGCGGCGGCATGAGCAGCACGGACCCGAGCGCCAGCGCGGTGAACGACAGGATGCCTCCCACGAAGGCGATCAGGACGCCAATAGGGCTCATCAGCCCTGCGAGCACACCGAGCGCGAGCAGCGCAGCGCCGGAGATGGCCAGGCCGACGGCGACGACGCGCCGCCCCCGAGACGCCGCGATCTCGTCCCGGTTCCGCGGGTTCGCGCCCGCGATCGCCTCCAGAGGGGTGACGCTCAGGACGCGCCGTGACCCGGTCCACGCGCCCGCCCACGTGGTCAGCGCGACGATGACGGCGGGGATGAGGAGGACCGGCTGGAGCACGCGGTATCCCGTGGAGATGTCGAGCGCGGCATCCGCCGCCCAGAGCAGTCCGGCCCCGGCGGCGACGCCGGCGACGAGCCCCGCAGCGGCGCCGATGGCCCCGACGACGAGACCCTGGCGCGCGACCTCGCGGCGCTGCGACCGGGCGGACGCGCCGATGAGCCGCATCAAGGCGATCTGCCGCGTCCGCCCCGCGACGATCGTCGCGAAGGTGTTGGCCGTGACGATGGCCGCGACGTAGACCGCCACGCCCACCAGCAGGACGCTCAGGAGCGCAACGACGACCGTCACCATCTCGCCCCCGCCGAGGTACGGATCACTGGTCAGCCACGCGCCGATGTAGCCCGTCGCGCTCAGCAGCAGGACGCCGAACGCCGTCGAGATGCCCGCGACGAGCACCGTCGCGCCCATGCCGCGCTCGCGCAGCCACGCGCCGCGGGCCCGTCGGTGGGGCGTGTCCGTCGGCGGCGTCTCGGTGGGCGCGGCGTCGATGAGCGCGCTCACGCCGGGACCTCCGCCGCGAGCATGAACGCCGAGACCTGCTCAGCGCTCTGGCGCGGCTTGTCGGCGACGACGCGACCGTCGCCCAGGAACAGGACGCGGTCGGCGTAGGACGCGGCGACCGGGTCGTGGGTGACCATCGCGATCGACTGGCCGTGCTCGCGGCTCGCGGCAGCGAGGAGCGCGAGGACCTCGCGACTCGAGCGGGAGTCGAGGTTGCCCGTCGGCTCATCCGCGAACACGAGGTCGGGCGCCGTCGCAAGGGCTCGGGCGATCGCGACGCGCTGCTGCTGCCCGCCGGAGAGCTCGTGCGGGCGGTGGCGCAGGCGCGGCCGCAGGCCGAGGGAGTCGACCAGTCCGTCGATCCGGGCACGCTCGAGCGCCGAGGGCGTGCGCCCGTCGAGGTCGAACGGCAGCAGGATGTTGGCCTGCGCGTCGAGGGTCGGCACCAGGTTGAACGCCTGGAAGACGAACCCGACCCGGCGGCGCCGCAGGATGGTGAGCTCGAGGTCGGAGAGCCCGGTGATGTCGGTGTCGCCGATCCACGCCCGGCCGCCGGTCGGGGCGTCGAGGCCCGCCATGATGTGCATCAGCGTGGACTTGCCCGAGCCGGACGGGCCCATGATCGCCGTGAACTCGCCACGGCGGACGCCGACGGTCACCCCGTCCAGCGCGGTCACGCCCGTCTCCCCCCGGCCATAGGACTTGCTGAGGTTCTGCACGCGGGCCGCGAGGCCCAAGTCTGTCGTCGAGATCTCCATGACATCGACGCTACGGACGGGTGCAGGTGGCCCGCGTCGGTCTCAGGTCGCCGCCCCGTACATCTCGAGGATGATTCGGCGGAGCCGGTCAGGCGAGACCGTGCTCGAAGGCGAAGACGACCAGCTGCACGCGATCGCGCAGCGCGAGCTTGGACAGGATTCGGCTGATGTGCGTCTTGACGGTGGCCTCGGAGAGGAACTCGCGCTGCGCGATCTCGGCGTTGGAGAGTCCTCGGGCCGCGAGCGCGAAGATCTCGCGCTCGCGCTCGGTGAGGTTGCGGTACGCGGCGGGCACGGGCACCGCCGCCGGCGCGGCGAAGTGTGCGAAGAGGTCTCGCGTGGCGGAGGCCGCGATCACGGCGGAGCCGGCGTGCACCGTGCGGAGGGCGGCGAGGAGGAACTCCGGGTCGGCGTCTTTGAGCAGGAACCCGCTCGCCCCCTGGCGGATGGCGCGCGCGGCGGCCTCGTCGAGATCGAACGTCGTCAGCATCACGACGCGCGGCGGCTGCGGGCCGAGCGACGCGTCGGCCAGCAGCTCGGCCGTCGCCGCGAGGCCGTCCATGACAGGCATCCGGATGTCCATGAGCACGACGTCGGGCCGGGTCGCGCGCACCACGCGGAGACCCTCGGCGCCGTCGCCTGCCTCACCGACGACCTCGAGGTCGGGTTGCGAGTCGATCACCATGCGGATGCCGGCGCGGAACAGCGCCTGGTCGTCGACCAGCACGACGCGGACGGGAGCGCTCATCCGGCGTCTCCCCGCGGCAGGACCGCGCGGACGACGAATCGGCCCGCCCCATCGGGCTCCGCGGTGAGCGATCCGCCGACGAGCTGCGCGCGCTCGCGCATCCCGATCACCCCGTGCCCGCGCGCCGACGCGGGATCCGGCGCGGGCTCGGCGGCGGCGCTGGCATTGATCACCGCAAGCTCCACGCGATCATCGTGCCACGCGAGGGTCAGGTCGACGGGCTCACCTGCTCCGTGCCGCATCGCGTTGGTGAGCGCCTCCTGCAGAATGCGGTACATCGCCAGCTGCACGGATGCCGGCACGTCGCCGCGCGGCACCGGGTCGACGTCGACACGCAGCGGCACCCCCGCGGCGCGCACCTGCGCATATAGCTGCTCGAGGTCGGCGAGGGTCGGCTGAGGGCCCGCCGCCTGCGCATGGCGAAGCTGCGTGAGGAGCATCCGCACGTCGGCGAGCGCAGCCCGGGCGGTCGTCGAGATGGTGCCGAGGGCCGCGGAAGCCGCGTCGGGGTCGGATGCCGCCGCGTAGCGAGCGCCGTCCGCCTGGGCGATCACGACGGCGAGCGAGTGGGCCACGACGTCATGCATGTCGCGCGCGATGCGCGTGCGCTCCGCCTCGGCGGCGGTCTGCTCTTCGGCGCGCTGCTGCGCGCGCCGGTTCTCGCGGGCACGGATGCCGGTGCGCACGAGGGCGCCGACCGTCCAGGCGAGGCCGAGGCCGAACATGCCCGCGATCGTGACGGCCACAGCGACTGTCAGCGTCGTCATGTCCAGACCACCACTGGCGACTGCCGGCGCCACCAGATAGACGGCGATGACCACGCCCCCGACGAGGGCCGACGCGAAGCCCGCCCAGAAGGTGCGCCGACTGCCGTATGCCGCCGTGGCGTAGAGCACCCCGAAGATCGCGACGTCGGCGACGCTCGGCGGCCTGCCCATCGCCATCTGGGCGAAAGCGGCCACCCAGGCGACGGTGAGCGACAGTCCCGGGGCGAGGCGTCGCACCACGAGGGCCGTGCCCATCAGAATCGCGACCACGACGGTGCCGAGCGCGTTGCCGTCCGTGAAGCGCCCGAACTGCAGATCGATCGGCATGGCCACCAGCGCGAACAGGGCACCGACGACGACGTCGACGACGAGCTGCGTGCGGGTCAGCGAGCGGAACACCCTTCGACGCTACGCGACGGCGGTGGGCGCGGCATCCGCCGCGAGGTGTATCCCGCCTCAGACGAGCGGCACGATCGGACGGTGCTCGTAGAAGGTCTGCAGGACGACGGTCGTACGCGTGCGGACGTTCGCGGCGTGACGGACATCGCGGACGAGGTCCTCGAGCGCGCGGGGTGAGGCCACACGCGCGAACAGCATGTAGGCGGCATCGCCCGCGATGGAGTGGCACGCCTCGATGGCGTCGAGGAGCTCGAGGAGCTCCGGCGCGTTGTCCGGCTGGGCGGGATCGAGCGGAGTGATCTCGATGAACGCGGCGAGCGGGCGTCCCACGGCCTCGGCGTCCACGATCGCCCGATAGCCGGTGACCACGCCGCGGGATTCGAGGCGCTTGAGCCGCGCCTGCACCGCGGAGACGGAGAGCCCGACCTCCGCGGACAGGTCGGCAAGGGTGGCGCGTCCATCGCGCGACACGGAGGCGACGATCATCTGGTCGACAACATCTTCCATACATGGAAGAATAACTGACGCATGCGGCAATCGCCGTAAATAATCCTGTATGTCCGCGACCGGAGGTGCCCACCATGTCCCTGCTTCAGACTTCGTCGAACGCCGTCATCGGAGAGCCCGAGGTTGTCGAAGACGACCGACCGACCACACAGGTCGTCGAGGATGGCCGCCCGATCGGGCAGCAGCCCGCCTGGCTCGCGCTCAAGGGCGCGGCGACCGCGCTGCAAGCCCTGCAGGAGCAGGACGGCGCGATCACCCGGGATGCCGATCACGAGGACGCCCGCGAGCTTGTCGCGACCGTCATCGCTTCGATCACGGCCCTCGCCCCGCTCTTCCCCCACGACGCGGCATATCTCGAGGCATCCGTCCTTGACTTCGACCGTTGGGTCCGTGAGGGCTTCGGGGTACCGGACTTCCTGAACTCCCTGTCGGCGTTCCAGCCGCAGCGCGACCGTATCGACGGCCTGGCGCACCTCGTCGTGTTCCCCATGTACACGCAGAACGGCTCGCGCAGCCGCTTCGTCGAGGCAGTGCTGTGCGAGGTCATCTGGCCCGAGTTCATCGCCGAGCTCGAGGAGACGTACACGAACAAGCTGTTCGTGAGCCTGCGCTTTCTCGACTTCACGCCGGGGTATGACACGAACTCGGCGGTCCTGTTCCCCGAGACCGTCGCGATGCGCGAGATCCCGAGCTTCACGTGGGGCGCGATCTTCCAGGACCGCGAAGCCGCGCGCTTCCGCCGTGTCCTGGGAGCCGCGGCCGACATCACGAAGCTCGACCTCCCGTCGCTTCCGGGGGGCGCCGCGCGCATGCTCGATGACCAGGTGCTCACGGAGAAGACCTTCGTGATGTGGGACATCATCCACGACCGCACCCACATGCGCGGCGATCTGCCGTTCGACCCGTTCATGATCAAGCAGCGCATGCCGTTCTTCCTCTACTCGCTCGAGGAGCTCCGGTGCGATCTGACGGCATTTCGCGAGTGCGTCGGAATCCAGGAGCGCCTGCAATCCCGCGCCGACGCGGGGGAGGCGCTGACGGATGCCGAGGCGGAGATGCTCGAGCACGCGCAGCTCGTGCAGTCCGCGGTCATCTTCGACCGGATCTTCCGCTTCGCGATCACGGGTTCGCGCGTGCGCAACTACGACGGCCTCGGTGGCCAGCTGCTGTTCGCCTGGCTGCACCAGCGCGGCGTGCTGCACTGGACGGACACCGCGCTCGCGTTCGACTGGGACGAGGTCCCGGCAGCGGTCGTCGCCCTCGCGGATGCCATCGACCGCCTCTACTGGGAGTCGATCGACCGCCCGAAGGTCGCGCACTGGCTCGCCGCGTACGACCTCGTCCGCTCGGTGCTGACGCCTCACCCGGCGTCGCAGTGGGCGCGCGGGCTGTCCGACGAGGTGCTGGCGGGAGCTCCGAAGGGGTACACCGACGCCGTCCTCGACGACGAGTTCCCGCTGTCGATGTTCTTCGAGGCGCTGGAGAAGAAGATGCGCGATGTGATCGCGTCGACCGAGGGCATCACGGGACGCAATGGCTGACGAACCGCGCGCCGCGGGCGTCCGTGGCCGCACCGTGCTCGTGGCAGGAGCCACGAGCGCGAGCGGCCATGCCGCCGTCGGCGCGCTCGTCGACGGCGGCGCGTTCGTCGTCGCGATCGGCCGCGATGACCAGCGCCTCGCGCCGCTGCGCGCGCTGGGTGCGCGCGCAGCGGTGTGCGACCTCGCCGACGAGAGCTCCGTGGAGGCGCTGGCCGACGTGCTGCACGCCGAGGGTCTGCGTGTCGACGGCATCCTGCACCTCGTCGGCGGCTGGCGCGGGGGTGGGGGTCTCGCCGGACAGAGCGACGGCGACTATCGCGCTCTCGAGGGCGGTCTCACGGCGCTGCGCCACGTGTCGCGCGCGTTCTGGTCCGATCTTCTCGCCTCACCGTCTGCCCGCGCCGCGATCGTGTCGTCGACCGCGGTGGCGCGGCCGCTGGCCGGCGGGGCGAACTACGCCGCCGTGAAGGCCGCCGAAGAGGCGTGGGCGCGCGCGATGGCCCAGGGCCTCGCGAAGGACGCCCGGGATGCCGGGGCCTCGTTGCGCGGAGCGTCGGTCATCTTCCGTGTGAAGGCCCTCGCCGGGCTCGAGTCGGAACTCGGCCGCGCGTTCGCGGACCTGTGGGACGTCTACCCGGCCACGGTCAACGACAGCGTGATCGAACTTTCCGCGGGAGACGGTCAGCCGCGTCCCGCGTCACCGCCCCGCACCTGAGCGGCGGCGGGCGCCGCCGTGGCATCCGTACCGTCCTCTTGCGCATCATCGGCGCCGCGCTCCGCGCCCGTCATGGGCGCCTCGGAGTACCCCGCCGAGAGGATGCGGTACGACTTCGTCGTGAAGGCCAGCGCGGCCAGCACGACCATGATGAGGCCCGAGAAGAGGAACACGAGGGCGATGCCGCGCGCCTGCCCGTCGCCGAGGATCCAGCCCCAGGTCGCCTGACCCGCGTCGGAATCCATGTAGGGGATGATCCAGAACTCCGCGAGCGGGGCGATGAGGAACGCCGTGATGGGCGCCGCACCCGCCTCGAACGTGGCGGCCGCGCCGAACACGCGGCCCTGCGTGCGGAACGGGACCACTTTCTGGATGACGGTCTGCTCAGCCGACTCGATGATCGGCACGAGCGACATGTACGCCCAGATGCCGACGGCATACAGCCACCACCAGTCGCGGATCGTGAACAGGGCGCCGAGCGCGCCCATGCCGATCACCGCGAGGAGCATCGTGCGGATGGGATTGCGCCCGAGCCCTTTCTTGGCGACGATGGCACCGCCGATGATGAACCCGGTCGATGTCACGCCCAGCACGAGACCCCAGATCTTCACGTCGAACAGGGTGAGTCCGTAGGGGTCCATCAGCGCCATGTAGACGCCGCCGATGAGGTTGTTGAATGTCGAGAACAGGATGAGCGCGAACAGCCCGGGCACCGCGCGGATAGCGGCGGCCGCCCCGCGGATGTCGATGGCCTTCGCTCCCTCCACGCGCTCGGGCTCGTCTTCGGGGATGCGCAGCGTGAGCAGGTGCACGAGCGCGGCCACCGTGAACACGAGCGAGATGACGAGCGTCCAGCCCATGCCGACCAGACCGATCGCGAGGCCCGAGAACACGCTCGTGACCATGAAGGCGAGCCCCTGCACCGTGCCCACCAGGCCGTTCGCGTTGGCGTGGCGCTCCGTCGGCACCAGGAGCGTGACGGTCGTCGAGAGCGCGATGTTGCGGAGGTTCTCGACGACGGCGCCGGCGAGGATGATGCCCGAGAACAGCCAGAACCACGGGCCGCCTAGGTTCAGGATGGCGCTCTGCGGGAGCAGCAGGAAGATCACTCCGGCGACGGCGAACGCGACGAACGTGAACACCCCCGACAGGACCATCACGCGGTGCTTGCGGTGCCGGTCCACGAATGTGCCGAACACCATGCCGAACAACGCGAGCAGCAGCATGTACGCCCCGCCGATGATGCCGGTCGCGAGTACGGACCGCGTCTCCAGGTACACCCAGAAGGTGAGCGCGAACCAGAGGAAGCTCGTCGTGATGTTCGCGATCGCGGTGTTCACCAGGACGCCCAGGAACGTGCGCATCCCGTTCGGCGGCTGCCTGGCGTCGTCCATGCGGCGAGGGTACCGGGCGTCACGGACATCCGACACCCCGGGCGCCCGAACTAGGATTGACGGTTGTGACCACCCTGCATGACACGTCCGTCCGCGGATTCGCGAGCGACAACTATTCCGGCGTCCATCCCGAGGTTCTGGCGGCGATCGTCGCCGCGAACGACGGCCACCAGATCGCCTACGGCGAGGATGCCTACACGGCCCGCCTGCAGGAGGTGTTCGCCCATCACTTCGGGGAGGGCGTGCAGGCGTTCCCTGTGTTCAACGGCACCGGAGCGAACGTCACCGGCCTGCAGTCGATGCTTCCGCGTTGGGGCGCCGTCATCGCAGCATCGTCCGCCCACATCAACGTGGACGAGGGCGGGGCGCCGGAGCGGGTCGCGGGCATCAAGATCCTGGGCGTGCCCACCGACAACGGAAAGCTCACCCCCGAACTCGTCGACCGCGAGGCGTGGGGCTGGGGCGACGAACACCGTGCGCAGCCGCTGGTCGTCTCGATCACGCAGTCCACCGAGCTCGGCACGCTCTACACGCCCGACGAGATCTCGGCGCTCGCCGACCACGCGCACGCGCGCGGCATGCGCCTGCACCTCGACGGCGCGCGCCTGTCCAACGCCGCCGCCGCACTCGACCTGCCGCTGCGCGCGTTCACGACGGACGCCGGCGTCGATGTGCTGAGCGTCGGGGGCACGAAGAACGGTGCGCTCGGCGGCGAAGCCGTCGTCGTGCTCGACCCGGCGGCATCCGAGGGCCTGCTGTTCCTGCGCAAGCTCAACATGCAGCTGGCCTCGAAGATGCGCTTCATTTCCGCACAGCTGATCGCGCTCCTCGAGGGCGACCTGTACCTGCGCAACGCGCGGCACGCGAACGCCATGGCGCAGCGGCTGCGCGGCAGCGTCGAAGCGGGTCTCGCCGACGGCACCATCACCGGTGTGGCCTTCACGCAGCCGACGCAGTCCAACGGGGTGTTCGCGACCTTGCCCGACGGCGTGGCGGACGAGCTGCGGAAGGCCTTCCGCTTCTACGACTGGGACGCGAGCCGCAATGAGGTGCGCTGGATGTGCTCCTTCGACACGTCCGAAGACGACGTCGACGCTTTCATCGCGGAGCTCGCCCGCCTGACCTGACGCGGCCGGGCTCAGCCCTCGGCGGTCTCGTCGACGGCGACGGACGCCTTCTTCGAGACCTTGCCGCTCGGCGCGGCATCCTTCTCCGCGGCGCCCTCACCCTTGCCCACGGCGCCTTCGGAGCGCATGAGCTCCTTGACCTCGGCCATGAAGCTCGTGAGCTGCTGCTGCTGCCAACGGAGGGTGCGGGTGCGGTCCTCGGCGTCGCGGAGCACGGACTGCGAGTGCTGCGTGACGGTGTCGATGATCTTCTGCGCCTTGACGCTGGCGCGGTCGAGGATCTCGTGGGAACGGAGCTTCGCGTCGGCTTCGAGCTGCTGAGACTGCGCCCGCATGAGCTTGTCGAAGTCGTCGGCCTTCGCGGTGATGCGCTGGGAGTGCTCGACGGATGCCGCGACCTGGTCGTTCGCGTCCTGCGTGATCCGCTCGGCGTGGGCGACGGCCTGGTTGTGCAGCATGAGGAACTCCTGCTGCGCGTCGTCCTGCCGGCGGGTCAGCGCCTCCTCGAACTCGAGCGCGCGCATGCGCTGCTCGCGGACGGCATCCTCAGCCTCGGCTCGCAGCTGTTCGTTCTCGCGGGCGACGAGCGAGCGGAGCGCCGCAGCGCCCTTCTCGGCCTCGGTGCGGATGGCGGCGGCCTCCTGATCGGCCTGCGCCACTTTCTCGGCGGCGTGCGCCGCTTCGCGATCGACCTGGGCGCCGTGCGCGGTCAGCTCAGTCTCGATGCGCAGACGGGCCTGCGCGGCGTCCGTGTCGGCCTGCGAGCGCACGGTGTCGGCGTCGGACTGGGCGCCGGCACGCTGCGACGCGATCTCTTCACGTGCCGCCTCGAGCAGGCGGTCCGCCTGCACGCTGGCGTTCTTGATGATGAGGGAGGCCTGCTCTTCCGCGACGCGCAGCACCTCTTCGAACCGCTCGCGGCCCTTCGTGGACTCGTCCGCGGCGTTGATGAGCTCGCCGGTGAGCGTCTGCACCTTGTCCTCGGCGTTGCCGGCGCGCGCGGACTCGACGGCGAGGTCGGCCTCCAGGTTCGAGACCTTGGACTCGAGCTTTGCGATGGTCTCTGCGTGCGCGGAGATCGTGGCCTTTGCGTGGTGGAATGTGTCCTTCAGATGCGCGAGCTCTTCGGAATGGACGCCCCGCTGGGCGTTCAGCACCGCGATCGCCGCGTCGACCTCGGCCTTGTCGTAGCCGCGGAAGGTCGTGGTGAACTCGCCGCCACCACTACCACCGGCGGCGGATGTCGCCTGCGATCCGGACATCAGCTCGTCGAAGGGCGAGGAACCGGCGTTGTCATCACGGTCGGGAAAATCGGACACAGCAGCTCCGCATCGAGGCGGGCGGCGCCAAGGGGGGCGAGGCGACGCCAGGGGTGGGGATCGCGGCTCGGGTCAGCCGACACACGAATCGTACCCGACCGCGGCCCCTCGAACGAGCAGCTTTCCGGAGCCCTCGAACGCCGCGCTCAGGCCCCCGCGAGCCAGACGCGGTAGGCGTCGAACGCGTACGGCCGACCGAGGAAGGACTCCACGAGATCCGCGGCGTCCCGACTGCCGCCGGGCTCGAGGATCTCGCGGCGGTAGCGGGTCGCCGCCTCGGCGTCCAGGAGGCCTCCGGTGAAGCCCGAGAGCAGGTCGCGGGCGATCACGAGGCTCCACTGATAGGTGTAATAGCAGGAGCCGTAGCCCGTGAGATGTCCGAAGCCCGCGTACGGATGCACGCCGGCGATCGGCTGCACGGGCGAGGTGACCCGGTACCAGTGCTCGGTCGCCGCCTGGAGGTCCCCTCCGCTCATGCCCTCGGGGCGGTCGACGTGCAGGTGGTACGACACGTTCGCGTGTCCGAGCTGACGGCGCACCTCGAGCGCGCGGCCGAAGCCGTCGGCGACCTTCATCCTCTCGACGAGCTCGGCGGGGATGGGCGCCCCCTCGGCGTCCGCGGTGAAGGATGCCAGCACCTCGGCATCCCACGCCCACTCTTCCAGCAGCTGGCTGGGCGCTTCGACGAAGTCCCACTCGGTCGCGACGCCGGAGAAGCGCGCGAAGCGCTGATCGCCGCCCAGGATGTCGTGCACGAGATGCCCGAATTCATGGAAGAACGTCACGACCTCGTCGTGTGTCATGTACCCGCGCGCGAAGTTGCACAGCAGCACCGCCTCGGGCAGGACGCGCCCCGTGACGCCTGGCGCGAGGCCGAAGCAGGCGGCGTGGGTGTACTTGCCGTCGCGCGGGTGCAGGTCGAGGTGGATGCGACCGAGGAGCTCGCTCCCGGCGCTCGTACGGCGCACGACGTCGTACGAGTGCACGTCGGGGTGCCACGTGGTGACGTCGACCGGCACGTACTCGACGTCGAGGAGGCGTCCCGTCGTCTCGAGGAGCCCCGGAAGGACCCGGTCGAACGTGAAGTAGGAGCGCACGAGCTGAGCGTCGACGTCGTGGCGCTCGTTGCGCAGCGCGCCGAGCAGGAAGAAGAAGTCGGCGATGTCGACCTCATCGGCGTCCGGCACGTCCCGGCGGAGGCGCTCGAGCAGCACGGGGTACTCCGCGTCCGCCGCGGAGCGGGATGCCTCGTCGAGCCGTGTCAGGAAGTCGGCCACGGCAGCACCGCCGTCTTTCGTGCCGCGGCCGATCATGCGCGTCTCGGTCTCGAAGTCCGCCCAGTCGCCGTAGCCGAGCAGCCCGGCGCGCTCGGCGCGGACCGCCAGCAGCTCGGCGAGGATCACATCGTTCTCCGGCCACGCGAGGTCGTTGTAGGCGGCGACCAGCGCGTGACGCGTCGCGCGATCGGTCGCGTACTCGCGGACGGGCATGAGGTCCGGGTAGTCGGTCGTGAGGACGACGAGGCCATCGTCGCCGGGCGGGTGCTCGTCGATGAAGTCCTGCGGCAGGCCGGCGAGCGCGTCGGGTGCGACGCGGATCTCGCGCCTTCCGTCGCGGATGTTGCGCGAGAACTCCAGGCTCAGCTCCGTGTCGCGGTCGGTGAGGGTCCGGACGCGCTCGCGGTCGGCGTCGGGCAGGTCGACGCCCCCGCGCAGGAAGTCGCGGAGCACCTGCGTGAGCAGGCGCCGCGCATCATCGTCGAGGCTCGCGGATGCCTCGTCGGTGTCGACGGCCCGCAGCGCTGCGAACAGCGCACGGTCGAGGAGGCGACCTGCCGACAGCGCTTCGAGCCGCTGGACCTGCTCCTCGGCGGCCTCGCGAACCGCGGCATCGGGGTGCGACTCGCTCACGAGGTACACCTCGCCGGTCGCCTGGCGCAGCGCGAGGTCGGCGTCGTTCCACAGCTCCAGCCGTTCGCCGGCGCTCAGGCCGGCCCCGTCGGCCCCGGCGAGCCTCGCGTCGACGTCTGCGACGAGGGCGGCAGCCGCCGTGGGGCGTTCGGTCACGAAGGCCGACCAGCCCGCGGTGTCGGTGGGAAAGTCGAGGGGCGCGGGAGCGGTGGTCATGCTCCGAGCCTACGTGGCGTGCCCGCTGTCGGAGGAGGAGATGCGCGGGGCGTTCGGGGCGCCCCGCGCATCAGCGGGATCAGCGCGACACCGTGACGGTGACCGGCGCGCTGAGCGTTGCGCCGGCGGCGTTTCGGAACTCCACCGTGTAGGCGTAGGCGCCCTTCGCCTTGCCGGTGACGGCGAGAGTGGCGCGCTGCGCGTTCGGCGTCGCTGCCGCCAGGGTGCCCGACGACACCTCGACGCCGTTCTCGAGGAACCGGTACGACGTGGCGTTCGTCCCCCACCACAGGTCCGCGGTCACGATGTAGCGTCCGTCGCCGTCCCAATTGTCGGACGACAGCGCCGGCTTTCCGGGCGAGGCGTCCGTCACCCGCACCGTCAGCGGCTGGGTCGCGGTGGTCCCCCGGGAGTTGACGAGCTCTCCCGTGAAGACGTACGTGCCGTTCTGCAGTCCCGTGATGTCGACCACGGCGCGCTGCGCGCCGGGGCTGAGCATCTTCAGCGGGACGGTCCCGACCAGCTTGCCGTCGCGGTACAGCTTGAACAGCGACCCGTTCTGGCCCCACCACAGGTTCATCTCGACCTGGAAGATGCCGTCCTTCAGTCCCGTGTCCCAGCCGTCGTTCGAGGTCAGCACGCCCACCGCGGGGCGGGCCGTGGCGCCGTCGTTCGAGGCGACCTCGGGGAGCGTGACGGACGCCGAGGCGGCCGACCGCTCACCCTCGCCGAGGGCGCCGACACCGGCGACCTCGTAGGCGTGCGTCGTGCCCAGCATGAGACCCGTCACCGTGCATCGCGTCGCCGTCGTCTCGCAGACGGGCACCGTCCCGCCGACCTCGTACACGCGGTAGCCGACGAAGCCGGGACCGGTGGGTGTGGAGGCGTCCCATTCGACATCGATCGACGTGTCGCCGGCCCGCTTCGCCACGACCTGCTGCGGCGCACCGGGCAGGGTCTTGTCGGCCACGCCGATCCACGAGATGACGGGCTTCTCGCTGCCCGCGCCCTCGTTGGTGACGACGTAGTCCACCGTCGCCGGCGCCGTCAGCGTGAATGTGAGGTCGGCGGCGACGCGCGGGTTCGAGCCGGACAGCGGGATGGTGCCCTTGGCGAGCTCCACTCCTCCGACCGAGACCGTGTGGTACATCGCGCGGCTGAGTCCCCACCACTCGGTGAACCCGCCGGTGAGCGTGTAGGTGCCGGCATCCAGGGGCAGCCGGTACACCAGCCGCGCCGTGTCCTGGTACAGCCCGGTGGAGTACTTGTCCGTGATATCGGTCGTGCTCTTGACCTTCATCCCGGCGGCGTCGTAGCCCCACTGGTCCGCGGCGGCGGAGACCTGGTCGACCTTGTCGTTGCGCAGCGTCACACTGCCGGCGACCGCCGCATACTGCGGCGACGGAGCACCGCCCGTACCCGCATCGATGTAGTAGACGAGCGCCGCGGGCACGATCTCGAAGCCGGCGACGACGGGCTGGTCGGTGCCGGTCAGCCGCCCGGTGGCGGTCAGCTTGGCGTACTCGGTTCGCGTCTGGGCTGCCGAGGCGGCATCCCAGGTGACCGACTTCTGCGCCCCCGCGACGGTCACGGTCTCGGGTAGGTCCGCCGTCGTGGTCAGCGCACCCAGCACGCCGAGGTCCCGCGGGAGGGTCTGCACGTAGACGAGCGCAAGACGGGCGTTGTATCCGCTGGTGCCGTTCGTTCCGAACTCGAGCTCGACGATGCCGTCGGCATCCAGCGTCACCGTCTGGGCGACCGCCGTGGCGGAGCCGGTCGAGGTGGCGGTCTTCGTCGCCGACGCGCCCGCTGCCGTCACCTTCGAGTAGACGTTCGTCGTGAGGCCTGCCCGAGGTGCCTGCACTCCGACCACGTTGTAGGAGCCGGCCGGCAGGGCGAGGCGATAAGTCACCGGCTTGTTGAAGTCGGCGCCCACGTACGACGAGCCCCAGTCCTGCGCGGACCCGGCCGCCAGCGTCGTCGCGGTCGTGGCGTAGCCCCACGTCTTGTCGACGCTGACGCCGTCCCACTTCTGATCGCTCACGGCGTTGCGAAGGGCGGGAGTGGACGCCTGGACGGCGGCGTACGCCGACCCGGCAGCCGCACCCGAGGACCCGGAGTCGATGAAGTAGGCGAGATCGGCGGGTGTGACGAGCACCGTCGCGCTGAAGCGCTGGTACACCCCCGATGCGAGCTTCTCCGTCGAGCGGCCGGTCGCGACGAACGTCCCGAGCTCGGCCGTGCTCTGCGCGGCGGCCGCCGCGGCGAGGCTCCACGTGACCGGCACGGCGGAACCGCCGAGCGTCACCTTCGCCGGCAGCTTCCGCGTGCCGGCCTGGATGGCGACGACGCCGAGATCGACGACGTCGGCGCTGACATCCTTCGGGGTCAGCGCGTCGGCGGCGGCCCGCAGGCGACCCGTGATCGCGGCCGCACCCTCGGTGTCGAGTCCGAACGCGACCCGGTCGGCCGTCGCGGCCTCGGCGTCCGCGAGGACCGCGGCGAACACCGCCCACGACTCCGCGCTGTACTCGGCCTCGACGCGGTCCGCCACTGCGGCGACCGCGGCCGCCAGGGCCGTGGTGTCGACCTTCGCCGAGTCCGCCGTCGCGGTGATCACTCCCACCGCGTCCACGTTGATCGACGCGTCGTTGGCGGTGCGGAGGACGACCGTGTGCGGGGCATCCGAGAGCCCGCGCAGCGCGAACGTGGTCCGCTCGCTGCCCGCCGCGAAGGTGGGGGCGGCGGTGACGATCTGCACGCCGTCCACGATCGCGTCGAGGGTGGTCGTGCCGGCGTTGGTGCCGATGATGTCGAGGCCCGTCCCGGTGAAGGAGTACGTCATCGACGCGCCCTTCTTCGTGCTCTTGGACGCAGAGCGCTGCCACTCGAACATGCCCTGCCCGTTGACGTGGCTCCAGTTCGCATCGAAGTCGAGGACGGGAACGGAGGTGTCGGCCCAGCTCGTCTGATGCATGCCGTCGATGATGGTCGCGTAGTAAGGGGTGTATCCGGGGACGGTTTCGACCGTGAGGTTGTCGAACTGGACGAACGTGAAGCCGGACCCTAGCTGGATGCGCCCGGTCGCCTGCGGTGCGGCATCCGTGTAGCTCGTGATCTGCACGCCGTTGACGGATGCCGAGTAGACGGAGCCTGCGACCGTCACCGCGATGCGGTTCCAGACGCCGGCGCCGGTGCGGAAGGCGGCGCCGGGCGTGTTCGCGACCGTGCCGGTGGCGAGGGTCGCGCCGAACCGCATGAACGTCCATGCGCCCGTCGGGTCGATCCGCAGTTCGGCCGCCGACACACTCTGGCCGTTCGCGGTTCCGCCCTGCTCGCGGGCGCCGATCGTTGCGTACTGCGCGCCGGTCGCCTCGAAAAGCACGTCGGCGCCGACGGTGTAGTTCGCCCACCGGGCATCGCCGATCGTCGTCTTGGGGTCGCCGCTGTTCCAGGCGCCGCCCGCCATGCCGGGGCCCACCTGCTGGCGGAGCACCCGGTCGTGCGCAGGATCGCTCGTCGCGACGGACTCGAACGCGCCGTTGGTGTCGTTCGTGTACCGCGGCGTCGCCCCCTGGTCCTCGCCCTGCACGCTCGGCGTACCGGCGGGCTTGGCCTGCGCGCCGCGCGACGCCAGGAAGCCGTCATCGGTGTCTACCAGCGCGCGCGCGTCCGGGTCGTAGCTCTTGATCGCGGGCTGCTCGCGGTAGTCGAAGTCGTCGGCGTAGAGGAAGCCGTCGTCGGTGACGCCGTTGCGCTGCCCGCTGGCATCCGTGTCGAGCACGTCGCGTCCGCCGTCGGCGTCCGTGTACTCGGCCGAGCTGGGCAGCGCACTGCCGAAGCCGGCGCGCGCCGTGACGGCGCCACCCTCTGCCGCCGCGGCGTGGTCGAGGGTGGTGAAGGTCAGCGCCGACCACGGCTTCACCGCGATCGTGTAGGACCCGTCCGCCGCCGGGGCGACCTCGCCGACCGGCTTGACGTAGTTGGCGTCGTACGCCTGACCGCTGTCGGCGGCGCGCGTCTCCCACAGCTCGCCGGTCGCGTCGGCGCCGAGGTTCAAGCCGCTCGGGACGATGCGATAGGTCTTGGTGAATTTCGAGTCGTTGATGATCACGGTCGAGAAGTCGGTCGCGTCCGGAGCAGCCAGCGTCGTGTACGACGCGCCGCCCGCACGCGCTCCGCTGGGCGGGTTGCCGGTGCCGAGCTCACTGCCCGATGCCTGCGGGATCGCCCGCCAGATGCCCGCGGTGTTGTCGTCGTTCTCCCAGCCGAGCTTCGCGAACTGCGTGAACTGCTCGAGGACGGCGAGCCCGCCGTCGTAGGAGATCCATCCCGACCAGGGCTCGCGGGCGTTCACGAGCTCCTTCGAGGAGTACTGGAAGCCGTCGTAGAACGAGCCGATCGCGGGCTGGAAGATGTTCATCGTGCGGCGCGAGGCCGCGAAGCCGGTCGTCACCCAGTTGCCCATCTCGAGCGCGCTGTTGGTGCCGCCGAACTGCGTGCCGAAGCCCCCCTGCTCGTCGCTGGCGTTGTTGTTCGGACGGTCCGCCGAGCTCGAGAACGTGGACTGGCCCTCCGAGTTCCAAACCTCCTTGTCGAGCTGCTCGGCGATCTTCTTCATGTTGCCGGCGCTGTCGTCGGCGCTGGAGTAGTGGAAGCCGACGACGTCGACCGCGTCGCGCAGCGAGGCATCGGATGCCGAGGTCATGGCGTTGCCGAAGGACACCGGCGGGGTGCCGACGGTGTCGGCGGCGATCGTCTCGATCGCGTGCAGCATGTCCGCCTCCTCCGCGGAGGCGAAGCCGTTGTTCGGGTCGGCGGCGGCCCCTCCCTCGTAGCCCTTGGCGTCGGTGCGCACCCACGACGAGAAGTTCTTGTAGAGCGCGATGTTCGGGGCGCTGGTCTCGTTGGTGTCGGGGTTGATCGAGTCGACCACGACGCCGAGTTCGCGGTAAGCCGCGAGCACGGTGTTCTTGAACCAGATGTACTGGTCGGCATCCGTCGTCGCCCACGCCGGCCGGTTCCAGCGCAGCAGGCTGACATGGACGTCGCCGTGCGCGACGAGCTCCGCGTCGGCGGCGAGCTGGAACCCGGGCTCGCGGAGCACGTTCGGGTACTCGTCGCGGGTGCGCATGGTCGACGCGTTCGGCCCCGTCGACGTGTTGCGGTCGTTGCCCATCTCGATCTTGACGGTGTTCATGATGGGGTGGTCGCCCCCGAAGAGCGTCTCGATGAGCTCCCAGTACGCCTCGGGATGCTGCGCCTTGTAGTCCAGCAGCAGCGCGCTCGTCGAGTTCGCCGACAGCACGCCGAAGCCCTTGAACGTGAGGCCGTTGCGGTTCTGCGCGGCAGCCGCGACGCCAGCACCCGTGAGGTTCACGGTGACGGTGTCCGTCGGTGCGGCGGCGGCGGGTGCCGCTGCGACCACGGCCGTGCCGATCACCGCGGCCGAGGCGACCATGGCCATTCCTGCGCGCAAGCGACGGGTGAGGGCGCGGGCCCTCGAGGTCGGCTTCATTGCCTTCGACATCTGCACTACTCCGATCACAGGCGACGCGAGAGCACGGCTTCGTAACCCTCGAGCCAGATCCTGCCCCGCCGTCCGGTCCGGCGAAAGAGAAGCGAACAGAGTCGATCATGATTGAACGCAATCGAAACGAGATGTACTGTGGCGCACATCATGGAATCCGGTGAACCTCGGGCGTTCGGCCTCTCCCGTCGCGAGCACATCCTCGACGAGTTGCGCCGGGCCGGCTCTGTGCGCGTCGCGGAGCTCGCGACGCGGCTAGGCGTCTCCGAGCTCACCGTCCGGCGCGACATCGGGCAGCTCGCCGACCGGGGCCTGCTCACGCGCGTGCACGGAGGCGCGACGCTGCGCAGCCGTCTCGACCGGTCCGTCCCGACGTCGGCCGCGGGGTCGCCCGTCCGGTTCCGTGTCGGGATGATGGTGCCGTCGCTGAGCTATTACTGGCCGCACGTGATCATCGGCGCGCGCGCCGCAGCGACGCAGCTGGGTGTCCAGCTCGTGCTGCGCGGCGCGACGTACTCGGTCGATGACCAGCGGCGCCAGATCGCCTCCCTCGTCGACTCCGGGACGCTGCACGGTCTCATCGTCGCGCCGGAGACGCTCGGAGCGGACGGTCGCGCGCTCCTGCATTGGCTGGAGTCGCTGCCGATTCCGGTGGTGCTCGTGGAGCGGCGCGCACCATCGACGCTGGCCCTGACGAACCTGGAATGGGTGACGACCGATCACGTCTTCGGCGGCGCCCTCGCCGCCGACCATCTGGCGGCGCTCGGTCATCGGCGCGTCGGCATCCTGACCTCCGCCGGATCCCCCACGTCGTGGCAGCTGCGACGCGGCTGGGAGCGCGCCGTGGTCGACCTGGGTCTCGAGTGCCCCGTCGACGTCGACGCCACCCTCGACGCCCTCGACAGCACGTCCCGCGAGGCGGCGATCGCAGACATCCTCGACCGCTGCCGCGCGACGTCGACCACGGCGCTGCTCATCCACAACGATCCGCAGGCGCTCCTCCTGCAGCAGTACGCGCGCGACCACGGGTGGACGATCCCCGACGACCTCGCCATCGTCGCCTACGACGACGAGGTCGCCGAGAGCGCGGAGCCGCCGATCACCGCGCTGCGGCCGCCCAAGCAGCACATCGGGCGCCTTGCCGTCGAGGCCATGGTGGGCCGGCTCGAGGAGGGCCCGGAACGCCCCGTGCAGCGCGTCTACGTCCTGCCGGTTCTGGAGCCTCGCCAGTCGACGGCCGCGCCCCACTGAACCGCAGATCGCCCGTGCGCGGCGTTCGTCAGCGCAGCGCGCCCACGCTCGCGAGCGCCTGCCGCACGAGGGTCGACCGGCCGCCCTCCATCTCGGCGGCGAGCGAGTCGGAGGCCGCCTCCTCGGGCGTCATCCAGGTCACCTCGAGCGCATCCTGCCGCGGCTCGCATGTCCCCGTCACCGGCACGACGAACGCGAGCGACACGGCGTGCTGCCGGTCGTCGTGGAAGGCGCCGAGTCCCGGCATCGGGAAGTACTCGGCCACCGTGAACGGCACCGGCTGCGGCGGCAGCAGGGGGAAGGCCATGGGGCCGAGGTCGTTCTCGAGGTGGCGGAAGAGGGCGTCGCGCACGGTCTCGCCGTAGCGGATGCGCCCGGAGACGATGGACCGCGTGATCTCGCCTAGCGGCGTCGCCCGCAGCAGCACCCCGATCTGCGTCACCTGTCCCATGCCGTCGGTGCGCACGGGAACGGCCTCGACGTAAAGGATCGGCAGCCGACGGCGCGCCTCGGCGAGCTCGACGTCGGTGAGCCAGCCGGGATTGCCCGCGCTGGCGGGCGCGGGCGATCCGAACGAGCCGTCGCCCAGGGGATGCCCGGACAGACCCGCGGCGCCCATGCCGCTGAGCGGATCGCGAGGCGTTCCGTCGTCGTCGCGCTCGTTCGGGTCGGGGTCGGGGGTGCGCACGGCCATGCCTCATGTATACCCGCTTCTCTGCGGAGCGTGCCGGGCCGCTGGCAGGATGTCCTCATGTCCGACTTCCCGTCCGAGGCCTCGATCCCCGCGCTCGACGACACCGCTGTCCTGTGGTCGGCGCCGCCTTCCGAGCGAGCCGGTCGCCCCGTTCTCGTGCTGCTGCACGGCTACGGCGCGAACGAGCAGGACCTTTCCGGCCTGATGCCGCTGCTGCCCCCCGAGTTCGTGATGGCCTCCGTCCGCGCGCCCCTCGCCCCGCCGTTCCCGACGCCCGGCTGGTCGTGGTTTCCCATCGAGGGGGTGCACGCCCGCGACGCGACAGCCGCCACGGCAGCGGCCGAACGGTTCCTCGCCTGGCTCGACGAGGCGATGGATGCCTCGGCATCCGTCGGCCTCCTCGGCTTCTCTCAGGGCGCCGCGATCGCGTTGCAGGCACTGCGCCTGCGGCCCGACCGCTTCGCGTTCGTCGTGAACCTCGCGGGCTTCGTGGCCGACGGCGACCTGCCCACCGACGCAGCGCTCGCGGAGCTGCGGCCTCCCGTGTTCTGGGGCCGCGGCTCCCGCGACGAGGTCATCCCACCCGAGCGGGTGGCGTACACGATCGAATGGCTGCCGCGCTTCACCGAGCTCAGCGGACGGGTCTACCCGGAACTCACGCACAGCGTCTCCGACGAGGAGATCGACGATGTCCGCACGTTCCTGGGAAAGCAGCTCGCGGCCCTGGAGAGCTGACGCACCCTGTCGCTTTCCGGACCGGTCGGCTACAGTGGCCAGGTCCCCCGTCCCGAGTGTGAGGAAGACCGTTGAAGGGTTTCGACGCCGCGCTGTGATCTCGCGCTGAGCCGTCGACCCTTTTCGTCAGGGATTGGACCCGTAGGGTCCCGACGCGTCAGCGCACCCACTCCTGCGCAGGCCGTCGACCTTCCGCCCTCCCGTTCTCCTGCCGGTCCACCTGTGGCCGAGCACCACGGTGCGGCCGCTCAGCGCGGCATCCGCACGACCGGGATCGCGGTGTCCGCGGCATCAGCGTGCCCACGACACCGACATCCCGGAGGCCTCCATGCCTGCATCTCCCACCTCTCCCGCGGTCATCCTCGACCGCGTCACCTTCACCTGGCCCGACGGGACCACGCCGCTGGGCGACGTGTCCGGGGCGTTCGGGACGGGCCGCACGGGCCTCGTCGGACGCAACGGCTCGGGAAAGTCGACCCTGCTCTCGCTGATCGCCGGCGCGCTCATTCCGGCATCCGGCACCGTCGTCGCGACGGGCGGCGTCGACCTGCTGCCCCAGCGCCTCACGCTGGAGACGCACCGCCGAGTCGCCGACGTCCTCGGCGTCGGCGAGGCGCTCGACGCGGTGCGCGCCATCACGGCGGGCGACGTGAACTCGCATCACTTCGACGCCGTCGGCGACGACTGGGACGTCGAGGAGCGCGCGACGGCCGCGCTCGATGAGGCGGGGCTGCCGCCCGGCGCCCTCGAGCGGCGCGTGGGCGAACTCTCCGGCGGCGAGGCCGTGCTCGTGGCGCTGGTCGGCGTGCGGCTTCGCGCCCGGCCCATCGCGCTCCTCGACGAGCCGACGAACAACCTCGACCGCGACGCGCGCAGTCGCGTGTACGACCTCGTCCGGCACTGGCGGGGCGCCCTGATCGTCGTGAGCCACGACACGTCGCTGCTGGAGCTCATGGACGACACCGCCGAGCTGTACGGCGACAGCCTGTCGACGTTCGGCGGGCCGTACTCGCGATGGCGCGAGGCGCTGGATGCCGAGCAGGCGGCGGCGCGTCAGGCCGAGGGCGCTGCGCGCCAGGTCGTGCGGCGCGAGAAGCGCGACCGCATCCACCAGGAGCAGGTGCTGTCGGCGCGCGCAGCCATGGGGCGCAAGGCCCAGGTCGAGAAGCGTGTGCCCGGCATCGTGGCGCAGGCGCGGTGGCGCTCCGCACAAGAGTCAGCCGGGCGGCTGCGCATCGAGGCGGCGGGCAAGGAGGCCGGGGCGCGCAGCGCCCTCGACCTGGCCGAGCGGCGGGTCCGCGACGACGACACCGTGAAGATCGACCTTCCCGATCCCGGCGTCGGGTCCGGGCGCCGGCTGGTCACCTTCGGCGGCGGCGAGCGCTCGTGGGTGCTGCAGGGGCCCGAGCGGGTGGCGCTGATCGGCCCCAACGGCGCCGGGAAGACCACCCTGCTGCAGCAGCTGGTCGCCTCGGCCGTACCGTTCGCACGACCGATCGGCGAGGCGGACGACCCGACGCCTCGGAACATCCGGGGCGCCGGGGGAAACGGCGGATCACTCCTGCGGACGGTACACGCCGCCGCGCACACCGACCGCGTCGGATATCTGTCGCAGCGCGTCGACGGTCTGGACGACGCGGCGTCGCCGCTGGAGAATCTGCGCCGAGCGGCGCCCGGCGCGGGGGACGTGGAGCTGCGGAACCGGCTCGCCCGGTTCCTGCTGCGCGGCGACACCGCGCTGCGGCCGGTGGCGGCGCTCTCCGGCGGCGAGCGGTTCCGGCTGGCGCTCGCGTGCCTGCTCATGGCGGATCCGCCGCCCCACCTGCTCGTGCTCGACGAGCCGACCAACAATCTCGACATCGACACCGTCGATCAGCTCGTCGGCGCGCTCGCGTCGTATCGCGGCGGCGTTCTCGTCGTGAGCCACGACGATGCGTTCCTGCGGCGTCTCGACCCGAGCCTGGTGCTCGAACTCCGGGACGGAATGCTGGCGGCGGTCGAGCTGACGGAGGCGCCCACACCTCACACGTGAGAGCGGGCCGGGGCATCCACCGCCCGGATGTCCCCGGCTCGCGCGAAGATGGACTGATGGCCGATGTCCTCGAGCGGTTCGGTCCTGCGACCCAGGACTGGTTCCGTGGTGCGTTCGCACAGCCGACGTCGGCGCAGGCCGGCGCATGGGAGGCCATCTCGCACGGCAGGCACGCCCTCGTGGTCGCACCGACCGGATCGGGCAAGACCCTGTCGGCATTCCTCTGGGCGATCGACCGCGTCTTCCGCGAGAAGCCGATCGCGCCACCGCCGCAGCCCGAGGACGGTCGCCGCGCCAAGAAGAAGCCGAAGCCGGATGCCCCGGCCACCCGCATCCTCTACGTGTCACCGCTGAAGGCCCTCGGCGTCGACGTGGAGCGCAACCTCCGGTCGCCCCTCGTCGGCATCGGACAGTCCGCGCGGCGCCTGGGCGTCGCCGTCCCGGATGTGACGGTAGGCGTCCGGTCGGGTGACACACCCTCCGCAGACCGCCGCAAACTCGTCGCCGATCCCCCCGACATCCTGATCACCACCCCCGAGTCGCTGTACCTCATGCTCACCTCGCAGGCTTCCGAGACCCTGCGCGGCGTGAACACGGTGATCATCGATGAGGTGCACGCGGTCGCCGCCACCAAGCGGGGCGCCCACCTCGCCGTGAGCCTCGAGCGGCTCGACACCCTCCTCGAGTCGCCGGCGCAGCGCATCGGACTCTCCGCGACCGTCCGGCCCATCGACGAGGTGGCGCGATTCCTCGGCGGATCCGCTCCGGTCGAGGTCGTCGCGCCGCGCGCCACCAAGGCCTTCGACCTGAAGGTCGTCGTGCCCATGGACGACATGCTCAACCCTCCGCCTCCTCCCGGCTCCGCCGCAGAGAACGGGGAGGATGCCGCGGGCAATGCCTCGGGCGGCGAGGCAGGCGGCGACAGCGACTGGTTCTCGACGCCGCCGCAGCCGTCCGAGGTGACCGGGTCGGTGTGGCCGCACGTCGAGGAGGCGATCGTCGATCGCGTGCTCGCGCACCGGTCGACCATCGTGTTCTCGAATTCGCGGCGGCTCGCCGAACGACTGACCGGCCGCCTCAACGAGATCTATGCGGAGCGCCTCGGTCAGCAGACGCCGAGTACAGCCATCCCCGCGCAGATGATGGCGCAGGCGGGAATCTCCGCGGGCGCCGATCCGGTCCTCGCGAAGGCGCACCACGGGTCGGTGTCGAAGGAGCAGCGCGCGCAGGTCGAGGACGAGCTCAAGAGCGGTGTGCTGCGCTGCGTGGTGGCGACCAGCTCCCTCGAACTGGGCATCGACATGGGCGCGGTTGACCTCGTCATCCAGGTCGAGGCGCCGCCGTCCGCGGCATCCGGCCTCCAGCGCGTCGGACGCGCGGGGCACCAGGTCGGCGAGATCAGCCGCGCGGCCCTCTTCCCGAAGCACCGCGGCGACGTCCTGCACACGGCGGTCGTGACCGAGCGCATGCTGGCGGGCCAGATCGAGGCCATCGCGGTTCCGTCGAACCCGCTGGACATCCTCGCCCAGCAGACGATCGCGGCGTGCGCGACGGGGCCCCTCGACGTGGAGGCCTGGTTCGAGACGGTCAAGCGCTCCGCGCCGTTCCGGACCCTGCCGCGCTCGGCGTTCGAGGCGACGCTCGACCTGCTCGCGGGCAAGTACCCGTCGGACGAGTTCGCCGAGCTGCGCCCTCGTGTGGTGTGGGATCGCGATCACGGCACCGTGACGGGTCGCCCCGGCGCGCAGCGCATCGCCGTCACGAGCGGCGGCACGATCCCCGACCGCGGCCTGTTCGGCGTCTTCGTCGCCGGTGAGACCCGCAACGCACGCGTCGGCGAGCTCGACGAGGAGATGGTCTACGAATCGAGGGTGAACGACGTGTTCACACTCGGCACGACGTCGTGGCGCATCGTCGAGATCACGCACGACCGCGTCAACGTGCTGCCGGCGTTCGGGCAGCCGGGCAAGCTGCCGTTCTGGCACGGCGACGGCCTCGGTCGACCCGCCGAGCTCGGCGAGGCGCTCGGGAAGTTCTCGCGCGAGGTCGCCGCGGCGACGCCCGAGGTCGCGGTCGAGCGCCTCCGCGAATCAGGTCTCGACGACAACGCGATCGGCAACCTGCTCTCGTACCTGTCGGAGCAGAAGGACGCCACGGGGAGCCTCCCCACCGACAAGACTCTGACCGTCGAACGGTCACGCGATGAGGTCGGCGACTGGCGGATCATCCTGCATTCCCCTTACGGCATGCACGTGCACGGGCCTTGGGCCCTGGCGGTCAACGCCCGCATCCGTGAGCGCCTGGGCGTCGAGGGGTCCGCCGTGGCGAGCGACGACGGGATCATCGCGCGCGTGCCGGATGCCGAGAGCGAGCCGCCCGGCGCGGAGCTGTTCGTGTTCGAGCCCGACGAGCTCGAACAGATCGTCACCGACGAGGTCGGCGGCTCAGCCCTGTTCGCCTCGCGGTTCCGCGAATGCGCGGCACGCGCCCTCCTTCTCCCCCGCCTCAACCCGAACAAGCGGTCGCCGCTGTGGCAGCAGCGGCAGAAGTCGGCGCAGCTGCTCGAGGTGGCCAAGAAGCACCCGACGTTCCCGATCATCCTGGAGACGCTGCGCGAGGTCCTCCAGGACGTCTACGACCTGCCCGCTCTGCTGCGCATCACCCGCTCGATCGGCGACCGTCGCATCCGCCTCGTCGAGACGACGACCTCGCAGCCGTCGCCCTTCGCGCGGGACCTCCTCTTCGGCTACGTCGGCGCGTTCATGTATGAGGGCGACTCGCCGCTGGCCGAGCGGCGGGCTGCCGCGCTCTCGGTGGACCCGGCGCTGCTGAGTGAGCTCCTCGGCAAGGTCGAGATGCGCGAGCTCCTCGATCCCGACATCATCGCCCAGTTCGAAGCCGAGTCGCAGCGGCTCGCGGAGGACCGCCGCGTGCGCGGCGTCGAAGGCGTCGCCGACCTGCTGCGACTGCTCGGACCGCTCGGCGGAGACGAGGTCGCCGAGCGACTCGAGCCGGACGAGGCGGGCACGCCGGTCGCGACGCTCGCCACGGGCTTCCTCGACGAGCTGGTCACCGCGCGCCGCGCCATCGCGGTCACGATCGCGGGCGCCCCGCGCATCGCGCAGATCGAGGATGCCGGGCGCCTGCGTGACGCTCTGGGCGTGGCGCTGCCCGTCGGCATCCCGAACGCGTTCCTCGAACCGGTCGTCGATCCGCTCGCGGATCTCGTCGCGCGGCACGCTCGCACGCACGGGCCGTTCCGCACCTCCGACGTCGCCGCGCGGCTCGGCATCGGCGCCGCCGTGGCCCGGCAGACGCTGCAGCGTCTCGAGTCGCAGGGCCGCATCGCCAGCGGGTTCTTCCTCCCGTCCGCCCCCTCGCAGGGTGCCGGACCGACCGACGACCTCGAGTGGTGCGACGCCGAGGTCCTCCGCCGGCTGCGGCTGCGCTCCCTCGCCGCGATCCGCGGGACCGTCGAGCCGGTCTCGCCCGAGGCCTTCGCGCGCTTCCTGCCGACGTGGCAGCACCTGGAGCGCCCCCTCGAGGGCATCGACGGCGTGCTGGCCGTCGTCGAGCAGCTCGCGGGAGTCCCCCTTCCGGCGAGCGCGTGGGAGTCGCTCATCCTGCCCGCGCGCGTCACGGGCTACGCACCCGCCATGCTCGACGAGCTCACGGCGACCGGCGAGGTCGTCTGGTCGGGGCACGGGTCCCTCCCCGGCCGCGACGGGTGGATCGCCCTGCACCCCGCCGACGCGATCGCCCTGACCCTCACGCCGCCCGACGACCCCGAGGCGCCCAGCACCCTGGAGCAGCAGCTCATTGCGGCGATGTCGACCGGCGGCGCATTCTTCGCGGCTCAGCTGGCCGCGATGACCGGCGCCGAGAGCGAGCAGGCCACCATCGAGGCCCTCTGGAACCTGACCTGGACGGACCGCGTCACGAATGACACGTTCGCCCCGGTGCGGGCGCTCCTCGGTGGAGGTTCGCAGGCGCACCGCACGGCGCGACGGACTCCGCGCACGCGGATGTTCCGCGGCACTCCGCTCGCCGCCACGCGTGGCGCGGCATCCGCCGCTCCGCAGCGCCCGCCGCTGGTCGGCGGCCGCTGGTCGCTTCTTCCGGACCCGAGCGCCGACGACGCGCTGCGGGCGACAGCCGCGGCGAGCATGCTGCTCGAGCGGTACGGGGTCGTGACGCGCGGCAGCGTGCAATCCGAGGGGATGCCCGGTGGTTTCGCTCAGGCGTACCGGATTCTGGCAGGGTTCGAGGATGCCGGCCACACGCGCCGCGGGTACTTCATCGAGAAGCTCGGCGCCGCGCAGTTCGCGTCCTCCGCCACCGTCGATCGGCTCCGGTCGTTCGCGGCCGTCGCCGATCCGGCGCCGCTCCAGGCCCTCACCATGGCGGCCACAGACCCGGCCAACCCCTACGGGGCAGCGCTCGGCTGGCCGGCCCTCGACGGCGTCGCGCACCGCCCGGGCCGCAAGGCCGGCGGACTGGTGACGCTCGTCGACGGCGCACTCGTCCTGTACCTCGAGCGCGGCGGCCGCTCGGCCCTGGCCTTCAGCGAGGACGACGCAGTGCTCGCCTCGGCCGCGCGGAGCCTCGTCGAGACGGCGCGGGCGCGCCGACTCGACACCCTCACGGTCGAGCAGGTCTCCGGCGCCTTCGTTTACGGCACCCCCGTCGGGCGTGCCCTGCTGGCCGCGGGCTTCGTCGAGTCGAGCCGTGGCCTCACCCTCCGGCGGCAGCGTTGAGCGCGGGGCGCCGCGCGAGCCGACGCGCGTTGTCGCCTGGACGGCCCTGCTGCGACAACACGCGTCGGCTCGGCCGAACGGTAACGACGATGGCAGACGGTAGCGAGATGCCAGAGCGCAGCGACCATGCCGGAGGGTGACACCGTCTACCGCACCGCGCGGCGCCTGCACGAGGCGCTGGCGGGGCAGGAAGTGACGCGCTTCGACCTGCGCGTCCCGCGGTACGCCACGGCCGACCTCACGGGCGAGGTCGTGCACGAGGTCGTGCCTCGCGGCAAGCACCTGCTGATGCGCATCGGCGAGATGAGCCTCCACTCGCATCTCAAGATGGAGGGGCGTTGGCTCGTCTTCCGTCCGGGCGAGCGCTGGCGCTCGCCCGAGTACCAGGCGCGGGCCATCGTCGGGTCGGCGCGGGCGGTCGCCGTGGGCTTCGAGATCGCGATGGTCGACCTCGTCCCGACCGCCGAGGAGGATGAGCTCGTCGGGCACCTCGGACCCGACCTGCTGGGCCCGGACTGGGATGCCGCCGAGGCGGCGCGCCGCCTGGCATTGGACCCTCGGCCCGTTCACGTGGCGATCCTCGACCAGCGCAACCTCGCAGGGCTCGGCAACGAGTACGCGAACGAGCTGCTCTTCGTCCGCGGCATCCTCCCGACGCGGCCCGCCGGCGAGGTCGACATCGGCGGTCTCGTCGATACTGCCGCGCGGATGATCCGCGCGAACCGCGACCGCAGCGGACGCACTTTCACGGGAGACACCCGCCCCGGCCAGCAGGACTGGGTCTATCGGCGCGAGCGCAAGCCGTGCCGTCGGTGCGGCACGCTCATCCGCCGCACCGAGCTCGGGGCGAACGAGACGAGCGAGCGCATCGTGTTCTGGTGCCCCGCCTGTCAGAGCTGACCTGGCTCAGTGGCCGAGGTACCGACCTGGCCGGTGGTTGAGGGCGAGCACGAGATTCAGGAGCACAGCGCCGACGGCGCTCATCAGGACGTTCGGCCACGGGATGACCAGCAGGCCGCCCACGATGATCACGACGTCGAAGATCATCATCGTCCACCCCGCGCGGAAGCCCGTGCGGTCCTGGACCTCGAGGCCGATGATGTTGATGCCTCCGACGCTCGAGCGATGGCGGAAGAGGATCAGCACGCCGACACCGGCGAGCAGATTGCCCGTGAGGGTGCCGTACCACGGCTCGATCTGGGAGATCGGGAACAGCGCGTCGTGCACGACCGCCCACCCCGAGACGAGGGCGATCGACACGATCGTGCGGATGGTGAAGTCCCAGCCGCGGCGCCAGACCGCCAGCAGGGCGAACGGCACGTTGATCACCGCGAACAGCAGCCAGAACGGCCAGTTCGTCGCATAGCCGAGCAGCAGCGACAGCCCCGCCGTGCCGCCCGTGACGGCATGGGCGGCATGCAGCAGATGGAGCCCGAGGGATGCCAGGAACGTCCCCGTCAGGATGCCCAGGACGTCCTCGGCCACCGAGTGCGCGTGCGCCTTGCCGTCGAAGACGAGTGAGGGGCCGGTGGTCGGGTCCGGTTCTGCGGGAGAGGTCACAGCATCCATCTTCGCAACAGTTACGCAACCCCCTTCGCCGGAACCCATCCGAGGGAATGAATAGTTCCGAAGTGTTCCTAGGCTGTTTCCTG
>JGI20283J13201_100021_pt1 | contig 31163 bp, 20 predicted proteins | sample Plalitdecfosmids_FD_13201 | JGI IMG/M metagenome (IMG submission 13201)
CACCAGATCACGATCGGCATGCTGACCAGTTTCACCATGTACCTGGGCCAGCTGATCTGGCCGATGTTCGCGGCCGGCTGGGTGCTGTCGCTGATCGAACGCGGACGCGCCGCGCTGGCACGTTTGCAGCCGCTGCTCGACGTACCGCTCAGCATCGACGACCGCGGCACGCTGGCACACCTGGAACGCGGCGCGCTGGCGCTGCAGGACGTGAGCTTTACCTACTCCAGCCAGACCCGCCCCGCGCTGGAGCACGTGTCGCTGCGCCTGCAGCCGGGCCAGACCCTGGGCCTGGTTGGCCCGACCGGGGCCGGCAAGTCGACGCTGCTGCGCGTGCTGTTGCGCCAGGCGACGGCGCAGCAGGGCCGCGTGACCTGGGGCGGGCATGCGCTCGACGAATACACACTGGCCACCCTGCGCGCCGCGATCAGCTGGGTGCCGCAGGAATCCTTCCTGTTCTCGGCCACGATCGCCGAGAACATCGCCCTGGCGCGCCCGGGCGCGACGCGCGCGGAGGTCGAGCAGGCGGCGCGCATGGCCGACATCCACGACGACATTCTGCGCTTCCCGGCCGGCTATGACACCCCGGTCGGCGAAAAGGGCATCACGCTGTCGGGCGGCCAGCGCCAGCGCGTGGCGATCGCGCGCTCGCTGCTCGCACACAGCCACCTGCTGCTGCTCGACGATGCGCTGTCGGCGGTCGACACCGGCACCGAAACGCGCATCCTCGACCACCTCGACGCATTGCGCCGCACCCGCCCCGAGCTGTCGGCGATCATCGCCAGCCACCGCTTGTCGAGCGTGGTGAACGCCGACCTGATCGTCGTGCTGCGCGACGGCCGCGTCAGCGAAAGCGGCAGCCATGAACAACTGCTGGCGCTGGACGGCTGGTACGCCAGCCAGTGGCGCTATCAACAACTGGAGGCCAGCCTGGATGCCGTCTGATCCCAACATCAAGAGCGACCGCGCCCAGGTATCGCAGGCCGCCGGCCTGCTGCGCCGCGCCGCCCATCCCGACCGCATCCACCTGTACTGGGCGGTGCTGTGGCTGGTCCTCGCGGCCGGCCTGGAAGTGATCGGGCCGCTGCTGGGCAAGAAGCTGATCGACGAGCACTTGCTGCCGCACCGCCTCGATTGGCCGCGCATGGGCTGGCTGCTGGGCGGCGTGATCGTGTTCGGCTGGGCCGCGTCCTGGCTGCGCTTCTTGCAGCTGGTGCGCCTGTCCGGCCTGGCGATGCGCTCGGTGCAGCGCCTGCGCGAATGGGTCTACGGCCACGTGCTGCGCCTGCCCATGGCCTTCTTCGACCGTGCCATCACCGGCCAGCTGGTAAGCCGCGTCACCAACGACACCGAGGCGGTCAAGACCCTCTACATCCAGGTGCTGTTCGTGATCCTCGACAGCGGCATCGTGCTGGTCGGGACCTCGATCGCGATGGCCTGGCTCGACTGGCGCCTGATGCTGATCGTGCTGGGGCTAGTGCCGGCGGTGCTGGGCATCGTCTGGCTGTACCAGCGCCTGTCGGCGCCGGCCGTCACGCGCGCGCGCGCGCTGCGCAGCGACATTAACGCACAGATGGCCGAATCGATCGGCGGCATGAGCGTGCTGCAGGCGAACAATGCCCAGCAGCGCTTCGGCGCGCGCTTCGCGGCCACCAACCAGGCGCACTACACCGCGCGCGTGGCCGAGCTGCGCGCCAACGCCTTTCTGCTGCGCCCGGCGCTCGACTTTTTGAACGTGGTGCTGCTGGCGGTGGTGATCTTCAGCTTCGGCCAGCGCAGCATGAACGGGATCGAAGTCGGCGTGCTGTACGCCTTCATCAGCTACATCGCGCGCGTGGTCGAGCCGTTGATCCAGATTACGATGCAGTTCTCGGGCCTGCAGCAAGCGATCGTCGCGACCGCGCGCGTGGCGCACCTGCTCGACGAGGGCCAGGCGGCCGAGCATGGCAAGCAGGCAGCCGATGGCGCCGATGCCGCCACCACGCCCGATCCTGACGCACCCGCCGTGCGCGTGCGCGACCTGTCGTTCGCCTATGTACCCGGGCAGACCGTGCTGCACCACGTCTCGCTCGATATCCCGCAGGGCGCCTTCTTCGGCATCGTCGGCCATACCGGCAGCGGCAAGTCGACCCTGCTGTCGCTGCTGCTGCGCTACTACGGTTACGAACAGGGCAGCATCGAGCTGTTCGGCGAGCCGCTGGGCGCGATCGGCAACGAGCGTTTCAGGAGCGAAGTCGGCCTGGTGCCGCAAGACCCCTTCCTGCTGGCGGCGTCGGCGCGCGAAAACATCGACATGGGACGCGGCTTGACCATCGAGGCGATCGAAGCGGCCGCGCGCGCCGCGCACGCGCACGACTTCATCGCCGCGCTCGAACAGGGTTACGAGACACCGCTGGGCGAAGGCGGCTCGCGCCTGTCGTCCGGCCAGAAGCAGCTGATCGCGATCGCGCGCGCGCTGGCCGGCCGGCCGCGCATCCTGCTGCTGGACGAAGCCACCTCGCGCATCGACAGTGCGACCGAGCAGATCGTGCAGCAGGCGCTGGTCGACTTGCGCGGCAAGGTGACCATCGTCGCCATTGCACACCGCCTGTCGACGATCCGCGACGCCGACCGCATCGTGGTGCTGAACCACGGCCGCATCACCGAAGCCGGCAGCCACGACGAGCTGATGCACATCGAAGGCGGGCTGTACCAGCGCTTGTATTTGTTGCAGCAGATCGCGGTGTAAGCCGATCCGGTCAGCAAATGCCTCGGTTTGTACTCGTAAATACAGACAAGCTCTTTACAAGGATCAGACGCTGAGTTTAATGATTTGAAACTTTGTGTCTTTTCCGCATAAAAAGGCTAAAAACATACCTTTCTTACCAGCAACGGGCCTATAATGTTTCGTCATAGTCCCTCGTCTGGGACGGCGAACACCTCCCTGGGGACCTATGCTGGCAAGCCTGTTCCGCGCTTCGCAACACCGCCGCAGCCACGTGCTGCCGGCGGCGCTATGGCTCGCATTCGGCGCCGCCGCCGCCCAGGACTTGCCTTTGCACCAGCGCCTCGCCGATCTGCGCGAAATCGTCCGCGTCACGCCGCAGCGCGCCTTGCCGCAACTGGCCCAGCTGGAGGCCGAAGCGCAGCGCGGCAGCCCGGCCGACCTGGCCGATTTCCTGATCTTTTCCTGCGATGTCCAGCATCGACTGGGCAAGCACGCCGAAGCGATCGGCCTGTGCGACCAGGCGATCGCCATCGGCCGCCGCCAAGGCAATCCCGACCTGCTCGCCGATGCCCTGATGACCAAGGCTTACGCGCTGTTCAGCCTGAACGAAACCACGCAATCGCACCAGCTGACCTGGGAAGCCGAAAAGCTACTGGCCACCAGCAAGGATATCGGCCTGCGCGTGCGTGCCCAGCTATCGTCGGGCGAGTCGTATGCCGAGGACGGCAACTTTCCGCTCGCGCTGAACAAGATCCAGAGCGCGACCCTGCTGGCGCGCCAGAGCGGCGATCCGCTGCTGCTGGTGCTGGCGCTGCGCCCCTTGTCCAAGCTGTACGACCAGATGCATGAATACGCCAAGGGCTTCGAAGCGCTCGACGAGGCCATGCGCCTCGCCGAGGAGCTGCATTCCCCCGGACGGCTGGCCTTGCTCAAGGGCGCCGAATATGGGCTCGCCATCGATTCCGGCCAGCCGCAACGCGCGCTCGAGGCCGAATTGTCGGCACTGGCGCTGGAACGCAAGCTCGACGCCGGGCAAATGATCGGCAACTCGCTGGTCAACCTCTCCGACGTCTACATGAAGCTGGGCGACTACAAACATGCGTTGTCATATGCCCAGCAGGCGCTGGTGCAGGGCACTGCGCTCAACGACGAACACCTGGCCGGGGTGGCGCGCCTGAACATCGGCGAGATCGACCTGGCCATGGGCCGTCTGCCGGAAGGCAAAAAGAACATCGAAGCCGGCCTGGCCTGGTTCGAAAAGGCCGGCAAGAAGCCCGACCTGCAAGCCGTGCTGGTCGAGTATGGCGAAGCGCTCGAAAAAGCCGGCGACCTGCCCGGCGCGCTGGCCGCCTACCACCGCGAGCGCAAGCTGTCGAACGAGCTGTTCGAGATGCGCCGCCAGAAGGCGATGGTCGAGCTGCAGGAAAAATACGAAGCCGACAAGAAGCAACGCCAGATCGAGTCGCTGCGCCAGGAAAACCAGGTCAAGTCGACCGAAATCGACAACCGCCGCCTGCAGCAGCGCGTCTGGTGGCTGCTGGCCGTGGTGTTCGGCCTGGCCTCGGCCGTGGTCGGTCTCCTGTACCGCAAGGTCCGCCATGCCAACGCCCAGCTCGAGGAAAAGAACCAGGAACTCAAGCAGCAGAGCGCGCGCGACCCGCTGACGGCCCTCTACAACCGCCGCCACTTCCAGGAATTCATGCGCGGCCAGCAGGACGTCGAGCGGCCCGGCAAGCCCGCGCGCAGCGGCGACGACGAGATGGTCAGCGCGCTCTACCTGCTCGACGTCGACCACTTCAAGCACATCAACGATACCTACGGCCACGGCGCCGGCGACGCGGTGCTGCGCGAGATCGCCGCGGCCCTGCGCGACATCCTGCGCGAGACCGACATGATCGTGCGCTGGGGCGGCGAGGAATTCCTGGCCTTCCTGCCGTCGGTCCCGCGCGCCAGCCTGGACGAGGTGGCACGCCGCCTCCTGACCGGCATCCCGGCGCGCACCGTCGACTACCAGGGCACGACCCTGTCGGCCCAGGTCTCGATCGGCTTCGCGCCCTTCCCGCTCGCGCCCGGCGCCGAAGTGGTGTCGTGGGAGCGCGCGGTCAACATCGTCGACATGGCGCTGTACCTGGCCAAGGGCCATGGCCGCAACCGCGCCTACGGCGTGCGCGGCTTCGGCGGTGCCGACGGCGCCTCGGTGGAAGAGATCGAGCACGACATCGAAGCGGCCTGGCGCGCGGGACGGGTCGAGCTTTCGATCGTCATGGGCGCCCAGCCCGAGCTCCGCATGGTCTCTTAGGTGGGACCTCGATAAAGCTACTGCGCGTTGCCCTGCCGTGCTGCGATGCTCACCGTACTATTCGTATGGCTGCGCTTCTCGAACGGCAGGGCTGCCGCTCGCTACGCTTTCTCGAGGTCCTGATGCTTCACTGCGTGCGTTTGCTGCTTTCGCTTCTTTTGCTGCTATTCCCTATTTTGCGGATTCGCGCATCTTGGCGCCGGCTTCTTCGACCTTTTGGCCGACCTTGTCCTTGACCTGGTTCAGGTTGCTGCGTGCCTGCTCGACGGCGTCCGGCACGACGTCGCGTGCCTGGCGCGCCGCGGCGTCGGCCTTGCCGACTTCTTCCTGTACCTTGGCGCTGGCCTTGGCGCCGGCGTCGTCGAGCGCCTTGCCGGCCTGCTGGGCCGGGCCGATGCCGGCCTGGCCGGCGCTGGTGTTGTCCGACTGGCCGCAGCCGGCCAGGCTGGCCAGGGCGGCCAGCAGTACGCTGGCCGCCGCGATCCGATTCGTGTTCATCGCTGTCCTCCTTGCGTTGGCTGTCTTATCGCCGAATATACGCCTGAGCCGGAAAACGCTGCGGACGTTTCGTGCGCGCTGCCTGGGCCGCCATATTGCGTTGCGCGGCGTCCTCGAAAGGCGCGTCGGTGAGCGTCTGCAGGAAGGCCAGGATGGCGTCGATGTCCTGCTCGCTCAGCGCAGGCTGCATGCCCTGGCGGCGGTTCAGCGGCAGGGTCGCGACGTTGACGTTGGCGCGATGGGCCGGCGCCACGTCGTCGAACAGCCGGCCGCCGCCGTACCAGCGGCGCGGTTCGATCGTACGGGTGGCGTAGAACGCGATGGCGTCGCGCAGGTTTGAAAACACGCCATTGTGCATGTAGCGCTCGCGCGCCGCCACGTTGCGCAGGCTGGGCGTGCGGAAGTAGCCGCACCACTGCGCGCTGTCCGGCCAGGCCTTTGCCGCCGCCGTGGCGCACAAGCCCTCGTCGACGTGGCGCGGGTCGCGGTTGGCGGGGATGGCGGCGTTGCGCGGCGCGCCGATGGCGTCGTAGCCGAAGTCGGTGAACATCGAGCGCGCCGGATTGCGCGCGGTCTCGTTGAACTTGTGGCAGCTGGCGCAGTTGCCACGGTCCGGTTCCTTGAACAGCTTCAAGCCGCGCAGTTCCTGAGCAGACAGGCGCGCCTTGCCCTGCACCCAGGCGTCGTAGCGCGAGGAAAACGGCGCCATTTCGCGGCTCTGCAAGAAGGCTTCCATCGCGGCTCCGAGCGCGGCCATGGCGCCGGCGTTGGTCTGCAGCGCGCCGGCGCCGAACTCCTTGCGCAAGCCGTCGGCGTAGGGCGCGCTGCGCAGCTTGCGCGCGATGGCCTCGGCCGAGACATTGTGCATCTCGAGCGGATCGAGCAGCGGACGGCGTACCAGCTCGGCCACCGTGTCGGCGCGGCCGTCGGCGAACAGGCCACCGAACGGGATCGGCGCCGGGGCGTCGTCGTCCTGATAAAAAAACAGGCGCGGCACATAGGCCGCGTACAGCGCGGACGGCACGTTGCGCGTGCCGAAGCTGCCTGGCCGGCTGCCGAGCGCCACGCCGAGCGTGGAGCCGTGGTTGCCGGCGAAGCCCTGGCGTGGGTCGTGGCAGGCGGCGCAGCTGGTGCCGGCCGGCTCGGACAGGCGCGCGTCGTAAAACACCTGGCGGCCCAGCGCCGCGCGTGCCGGCGATGGCTGGAACGGCGAGGGCGTCTCCGGCATCGCGGCCAGCTGTGCGGTCGTGCCGATGGTGGCGGAATTGGCAGCAGTGGAGGCGCGGACCGCGGCAAGCATGCCGGTCGCCGGGTGCAGGTCGGCGGCCCGGGTAGCGCTGATGGCCAGGGCCAGGCCGGCCACGGCCGCCACGCGCGCCCACGTGCGCACGCGCCGCTCAGCCGGCCAGGAAGCCTGTCTTGTCACAGTTCAGGTGGTTGTTCGACAGCGCGCAGGTCGTCATCAGCTTGCCGGCCCGGGTAAAGGCCTTGTAGGTCCAGCTGGTGCCGCTGCGCTCCATCATCATGAAGCCGAAGCTGCTGCTGTGCGTGACGCGGTCGACCGTCACGCCCGGCGCCGGGGCTAGCCTGGCCGGGAACGGATCCGGCAGCGCGACATCGAGGTTGTCGCCGCCATTGCCGCTCACGAAAGTGGCCGGATGGTTCGAGCTGAAGTTCAGCGCCTGGAAATCGTGCACGTGACCGTGGATCGCGAGCGCCACGCCGGCCGGGTAGTAGGCGGTGGGGTTCAGTTGATTCATCACCGACAGCAGCGCCGCGTTGCCGCCCTGGGGCGCGGCGCCGGCCACCGGCGTGTAGCCGAGGACCGGGTGGTGATTGACGAACAGGCTGGTGGTCTTGGCTTTCGAGGCCAGCTTGGCCACGGCCTTGAACTCGTCCTGGTAGGCCAGGAACTGCGGATCGCCCGTCGGCAGCGCCGCCTTGCCGGCCTTGGCCGAGTCGAACACGATGACCTGGGTATCGCTGCCCAGCGGGACCGCATACGGCGCACTGTAGTTGGCGACGTTGTCGTTGGCCGGGTCGTCGCAGCTACGCTGGGCGCCGTAGGGCTGGGTGTCGAGGAAGCGGAACCAGCCCTGGCCGGCGCGCGCACATTCCTCGTGGTTGCCGCGCACGACGATCCACGGCGCGGCCGCCATCAGCGGCGCGGCCGGCTTGAACAGGTCGGCTTCCCAGGTATCCCAGCCATAGCCCCACGGCGTGCCCTGGCAGCCGGCGATGTCGGACGGACAGGCGTTTTCGCGATAGTGGTAGTCGCCGATATGCAGCACCAGGTCGGGCTGCATCTTGGCGGCAGTCGCGGCGATCTGCGCCAGCGGCCAGGCATCGCCGTCATTGCAGGACTGATAGGCATTGTCCGCCTTCTTCAGGCGGCAACCGGTGTCGGCCAGGATCAGGATGCGCTGCGGATCGGCCTTCGGCAGCGGCAGCGACCGACTGCCCACCATGACCTGCTTGGCGCCGGCCGGCAGCGTGGTTTCGCAAACGTTGACCGCAAACGCCGACGGCTTCGAATCGGCCGCGGCGCTGGCGGTCGTGCGCTGGGCCGTGGTGCCGGCGGCGGCACGCATGCTCATGCGCGTGGCGACGCCGTCGATGCCGATGGTCGGGCAGCTCGCATAAGTGGTGGCGACGCGCGCCACCGGCGCCCCGCTATCGCCCAGCACCACCCAGCGGTACTGCAGGTAGGCGTCCTTGCTCGCTTCATCGTCGCTGGGCGAACCGCAGCTGGCCAGCAGCGCCGCCAGCGGCACGGCAAGCAGCGGCAAGGCTAGCGTGGCGAACGGGCGCCTGTCGAATCCGGTCATGGCTTGCATCCTTCGTCTTGTCATCGAGACAAATACGATACGGTGTCAATATGACCGGGATATGACGAGGCTGGCGCTACCCTTCCGGCAGCGCCAGCGGATGGCTCGCGTCGTCGATGCGCGTGCGCAGCGCGCGGCTGCGTTCGTCGTCGCCCCAGCGCCGCGTGAAGGCTTGCAGGCGCGCGCGCGCGCGCTCCGGGTTCTGGTCGGACAGGGCCGCCTCGGCGCTGCTGCTGGCTTCCTGCCAGGCTTTTTCGCGCTGGCGCTTGCGCGTGCACGCCGCCGCGCCTTCGTTCAGCGCAGTCTGCAGGCGCTCCAACTGGGCATCGGTGGCGCGCGTCTGGCGCAGCGCGATCAGCTCGTTCTGGGCGTCGCGCGCCTTGCAATCCTGCGCCAGCGCGATCGCATGGCCGATACGCTGCTCGATCTTCCTGCCCGAGTTGGGCCGCGCCACCAGCCAGACGCCACACAGGATCAGCATGGCGAGCACCCACCAGCGCAGCTGGATCGGCGTGCGCTGCGGCGGAGCGGGACGCGGCGGGATCTGCGGGCGCGGTACGTTCTCGCCCGGCGGCGTGGCTGCGGTGCGTGCACCATGGCCAAACAGCGTGCCCAGGCCGGCGCCGCGTGCGTGCGCGTCCGCTTGCGTGTCCGCGCCTGCGCCTGCCTGCGCGTCCGTGCCGGCCTGCGCGCCCGTGCTCGCGCGAGGTGCGGGTCCGGCGGATGGTGCCTGGACCGGCGCCTCCGACCAGCTTTCACGCCCGGTGGCGGCACGCGTGCCGGCCGGTTCGGCCACATCCCGCGCCGCCGTCGTTGCAGCAGCCGCAGCCGCAGCCGCCGTTGCAGCAGCCGCAGCCGGTCCCGCATCGCGCGTCGGTGCCCGCCCCGTGGCCTGGGCCGTGCCGCACCAGGGGCAGAACTTCACCGGGCGCGGCATCAGGCGCGCGCAGGCCGGGTTGACGCAGCGGTAGATCGTATCCTCTTGCACGGTGTTCCCTTAGTCCGGATCCGGAATGGCGTCGCCGTCCGGATCGGGAATCGCGGCCTCGAAAGCGGCGGCGAACTCCGGCATCTCGCCGAGCGTCTTCCACTTGTCCTGGCGCGGATTCCAACCCATGTTCCAGATGCGCGTGGCAGCGTCGATCCCGCCGCCCATCAGCTGCTGCATCACCTCCTCGAGCGCGAACGGCCCGCGCTGGACACCGCCGACGAACAGCTTGTAGCGCACCGCGATCGGCGTGGCGCCGACCAGGAAGGTGGCCGGCCCGAGCGCCGCGACCGGCGTGCCGACCTCGCCCGATGCGGCGGCGGCGGCAATGCCCTGCAAGGGCGCGCCGTTGGCATGCGTGCGCCGTTCCAGCGCCGACGCCGCGCGCGCATCCGTGGCCAGGAAGTCGGCCCGGATCACGCGCTTGTCGAGCGGGCGCTCGACTTCCCATTGATAGGCGTCGCTCGCGGAATCGGGCACCGCTTCGCTCCAGGTGTCGAGCTGCGCCAGCGCCGCTTCGACCTGGGCCGGCGACAGCTGCGCATCGAGCGCGGTCGCGCGCCGCATCCACTGCTCGTACAGCCGGCGCGCGGTGATGTTGGGCAGAGACGGCGACGGCAGCTGGGCGCCGGTCTCGTCGACTTCCAGGCGCGGCTCGTACACCCGCAACTGGTAGTGGCGCATCAGCGCGGCCAGCAGCGCGAAGCGGTACGGGTCCATCGTTTTCAAGCGCTGCTGCACGGCGGCGATCACCTGCTCGCGGTAGTACGGCGGCAGGCCGTTCGAGCGGATCGCGTACTCGTTGCCGATCTGGAGCCACTCGCCCGAACCCGGCTCGACCTCGAACAGGTACTGCCCGCGCGGCTGGAAGGCCGCTTCGCGGTCGCCGGCGTCCTGCTTGCGGCGCACCACCCCGAGCGCGATCGCCGAGAGGAACCATTCGTAGTCGTCGGCCAGGCGATTCAGTTCGTCCATCGAGGGCGAGATCGGATGGCGAAAGCGCGTCGAATCGAAGTGCAGGTGGGTTGGGATCTTGGGGTTCTCGATCTGGTATGAAGCGCGCCAGGTCGGCAAGCCGCGCAGCACCGTCATCGGGTAGCCGGACAGCTCGATGTAGCACACCGCCCGGCCCGACACGCCTGTGTTGACGACGGCGACCGCATCGCCCTGGAAGTAGCCGGTCGGGACCGCGGCGCGGATCTCGGCCTCCAGCTTGCGCCAGGCGGCCGGGTCGCCCACGCCCACGAAGCACTTGAACTGGTCGGCGCTGGGCGTGAACTCGGCCGAGAAGCGCGCGTTAATCCAGGGCATACTGCTGCGGATCCATTCGCTGAACACGCGGTGGCGCTCCTGCGGCGACATCGCGTTCAGCCGGTCCAGCAAGGGGTCTTGCGCCGGCGCGCCGGGCGCCTGCGCATTGCTGCCCTGAGCGCTCGCGCTGGCCAATTGCAGCTGCGCGCGGCGGAACAGTTTCAGCAGCAGGTCGGCGCGCAGGCGCTCGTCGCCGAGCTGCGGGAACAAACGCGCCGAGCCGCCGAACTCCATCATCACCTCCTCGGCCCAGCCGCTGACGTCGCCGCTGAGCTTGGGCGGCTCGGGCAGCGTGTCGGCGCCGAGCTTGATCGTGGTCGCGTGCTCGTGGCGCGCGTCCGAGCGCAGCTGGCCGATGCGCTGGTCGGCGGCGGCCAGCATCGCCTGCACCGCGCGGCGCCCTTCCTGGAATTCGCCGGCGATGCCGCTCCACTGCGCCTGGCCGTGCTCGTCGACGCTGAGCGGATCGCCCAGCCAGCCGGACATCGACTGCATCACCTCGATCGACTGCCCCGCCGCCACCGCCAGCAGGTGAAAGCGCAGGAAGTCGGCGATGTCGCGTTTCAAGTGGTTCATGACCTCGCGCGCCTGCGCGTCCTTGCCGAACAGGCGGCCGGCGGCCTGCGACAGATGGTTCAGCGATTCCTCGACCTGGCGCGTGCGCAGCGCGTCGCGCACGTCGCGGTAACGCTTGCCGTTGCGCTGAGCGCTGGCGATGTCGCGCTGGGCCAGGCGCGCCTTGACCTGCTCCAGCAGCGACAGCACGAATTCGAGGCCGCCCTGCTTGCGGTCGTCGAGCAGCATGTACAGCCGGCCGCGCACGTTCAGACGCAGCTGGGCCGCCAATTCGCCGGTGTGGCGCTTGATGCGGTCCTCGCTGGTCTCGGCGGTGGCGCCGGCTTCGCGGATCGCATCGCGCTCGAGATTGGGGAGCAGCTCGACCACCTTCTCGCGCCACAACTTGAGGTCGTACGAGGCCATGATGCGGTCGATCTCGAGCTGCACCTTGCTCTCGACGCGTTCCAGCAGCGAGCGGCCGTCGCGGTCCATCAGCAAGGCGTCGGTGAGCGCATACTCGTTGAACGGCGTGACGTCGACCGTGCCCTTGCGGAAGTCAGGAAACTCGGCGAATGGGTGCTCGCCCATCGCCAACTGGTCGCGCATGAAGGCATCGCGTTCGGCATCGCCGGCGCGGCGTGCGGTATTGCCGACCCCGACGCCATCGCTGCCGGCGATGCCGAAAAAGGCCTTGACCATCAGAGCGGCCACTTCATAGGCGCGGATGTCGTCGCGCAGGCTTTGCTGGGTGTCGAGCACGGCCTGGCCGAAGGCCGAGTAGACCTTCGAATAAGACAGGCGCATGTCGCCAAAGCGTGACTCCGGCACGCGCGGGTTGTAGGGACCGAGCTTGTGCTGCTGCTGGTTGACCGCGACCGAGCGCTTGCGGTTGGCGAAATCGGCGGACGCGAAATCTTCGAACAGGGTATCGGCCACCATCTGGTAGACATCCTTGACGTCCATGGTCGCCTTGTTGGCCAGGTTGGCGGTGTCGACGAAATACACGTCGTCGAACGGCGCGCCGCGGCCGACCACGCTGTCCGGATCGGCCCAGCGGACTTGCGCGTTCATGTCGCGCATCGCGGTCTCGAGCTCCATCAGCGTGGCGTAGGCATTGGCTTCGGTGCGTTCCTTGTTGGCCTTGGCGAAACCGGTCGGCAGGAACATCACCAGGTCGACCTGGCTGGCCGAGACCTCTTGCTGGGCGATGGCCTTGGCAATCCACCCCAGGTCGATCGCGCTGCCGGCCCCGGTGCCGCCAGCGCAGGACGCGATCACGACGATGCGGAATTTGGACGTGTCGACCTGCAGGCCGAGGCGCTGGTAGTTTTCCTTGCGCTCGATGCCGGCGTTACTCCCCAAAAAGTTCAGCGCACCCTTGATGCGGCCGCGCAGCTTGGGGTATTTGTCGTACAGGTACAAACGCGCCAGCGCGCGGATCTGGCCCGCGCCTTTCGAGGGGTCGATGCCGAGCGAGCGCAGTTTTTTCGGCCGCAGCGGCATCCAGCTTTCGATCAGCGGGAAGCGCGCCAGGCTGTCGTCGGACTCGTGGTATTGGGGGAGATCGAGAGGCTCCACGAGCCTCTCTTCGTCGGACAGCTTGACCAGCTCGAACCAGGGATCGGTGCGCTGCGACTTGCCCTCGTCGATGATGGCGTGGCTGTCCAGGTCGAAGTGCAGGAAGCGCGCGACCGGAAAGTCGGCCAGCGATTCGACGCGGGTCGGGCTGTGGCGGTTCCACACCGCCGCCAGGATGCGCCGGCGGATGCGCATCATCACTTCCATGCCGGTGCCGCCGGCGCCGATGAACAGCGTCGGGCGCAGGTCGACCTTCTGCTCGGTGCGGCCGAGGGTGTCCTGGTTCAGGGTCGTGGGATCGGGAAAATCTGCCATGATTGTCTTTCGTTTTCAGGTTCTCGGTGTTTCAGCGGCGGCCGATGAAAAAAGCCGCGATCAGCGCGATCAGTCCGACCGCCAGCAGCGGCCCGGTGATCGCCAGCGTCAGGTAGCGCGCCGCGTTGACGATCGCCAGCACCACCGCGGCCGACACGAAGCCGAGGCCGACGAACATCAGCCAGCCCGCGCTGCCGGCCGACGAGGGCGCGACGCGCCGCACCACCAGGTGATGCACGTAGGCGTTACGCACGAAAAAATAGATGACCAGCAGGACCACGAAGATCGACCCGCCGATCGCCAGGTCGCGCGTCGAGGTGTCGCGCAATGGCGCGGCGCTGGTGTTGGTCATGCCGCCGGGCGCGATCTCGACCGGCTGGGTCGCGGTGTCGGGCGTGGTCTTGGGCAGGGCCGGATCGGGCGTGGTCTGCACCGCACCGGGCAGCTTGAAGCCGGGGTCGGTGGGCGTGGCCTGGTTCGGCGTGCTGGGCTGGGTTTGGGGGCTTGGCATCGTGTCCTCTTGGGTCTGTTATCGGCTATCGGCTATTGATTCAACGCCCCAGCCGCACCTGCGCACCTTCGCGCAGGTCGATCAGCTGGTGGCCGAACAGGGTTGTCTTGAGGCGGGCGACTTGCTGGCCCGCCTTGTCGTAGATCGGCTGGGTCGCGCCCGCGCGCGCGTGCACGCTGCGCGGCTCGTCCTCGACCGTGATCCAGGCCTGGCGCGGCCGTGCATAGGCCCAGGCCGCACCGAAGCCCGCCGCCAGCAGCGCGGCCAACGCGCCGATCAGCGCGACCAGCGGGCCGGCGCCGTAATGCACGCTGACCTCGAGCGGCAGTCTGGCGGTCGAGGCGCGGATTTCGCTCGGGGGCGTGAAGATGTCGGGCAGCGGGTCGCCCGGGAACAGCGCCGCCATGCGCTCGCGGAAGGATTGCGACAAGGCCAGGTGCTGGCCCTGCAGGTGCACCTCGATCCGCCCCGGCAGCACGTACGCCGAACCGGCCGACTTGAGCGCGGCCATCGACCATTTGCCCGGCAGCTGGGCGACCGGCAGCGGCATGCTGGACGCCAGCGGCGCGGCGCGGCCGGGGGCCAGCTGGCGCACCGCGGTGCCCTGCAGCGCGATCGGGCGTGTCTCGCCGGCCAGCGTCGAGCTGGCGCTGAGCGTGGCATCCGTGATCGTGTACGGGTAGATCGTGTTCTCGAGATTCCAGCGAATGGTGGCGCTGGGCGCGCGCGCATCGGGCGCCACGTCGGCATGCAGCAGGCCGCTGCGGTCCATCGAAAACTCGACGCCGGGCGCGTTCTCGACGCGGCGCGGCACCAGGCGCACGGTGTCGCGGTCGAGCGGCTTCAGACGCGCCGGCGGCTCGGTGATCACGCGTTGTACGCGCCCGCTCGCAATCAAGCCGTCGAGCGCGCGCGCGCCCTCGCGCCCGACCGCGAAGGCATACACCATCAGGCCGTTGGCGCGGTAATGCTCGCCCGCCACCGGCAGGCGCAGCGGAAAGGCCAGTGCTTCCTCGATCGCCGCGCCGTGGTGGATCAGCTCGTAAAACTCGCGGTTGCGCGCGGCCGTGGCCTGGTCGTTGTTCGGGCTGTTGCGGTTGTTGGTGACCAGCCAGACGATGCCGGGTTTACCCTGCAGGACGCCGCCCACGGCCGCGTTGACGGCTTCGCCGAGGTCGGTGTCGGCCAGCGCAGTGCCATTCGGCTTGCGCGCGGTGTCGAGCCCGGCCAGCGCCTTTTGCACGTGGCCGCGCACGCTGGCGGCGTCGACCTGCTCGGACAGCAAGCCGTGCGGCGACGGCGCGCCGGGCAGCGACTGGTTGAACGAGGCCAGCACCAACGCGTCGCCGGCCTGGGCCACGTTCGCCACCAGTTCGGTCACCAGCGGCTTCAGGGCGGACTTCGGGTCGGTATAAAACGGTTCCATCCAGCCCGAGTTCTGCACCAGCACGACTTGCGGGATGGCGAACGCCGGCGCGGCGCAGGCAGACAGCGCGCACAGGGACAGCACCCGCAACGGGATACGGAGCATGGCGCGCTTCACGTCAGCGCTTCCAGGTCCCAGCCGCGGATCCGGTTCCAGTCGGGGTGGTGCAGCCACAGGCGGTTGGCGTACACGAAGGGCACGCACTCGAGCGGCCGCGCCAGGCGCGCGATGTCGTCGAGGATCACGTTGCGCCGGCCGATCCACTCCACCGTGGTGCGGACGATCACGCGGCTGGCCAGCGCCTCCTCGGCGCGGCCGGTGTACTTGTGGAAGCGCAGCACCAGCCCGCTCGGCTGGCTGCGATTGTTGTTGAAGCTGCGCAGCAGCGGTAGCACCAGCGCATCGTCTTCCTGCTGGTCTTCGACGTGTTCGCCCGACCAGGGCTCGTCGACCACCGGGTGGCCGCGTCGGAACAGCAGGTTGGCGAACCCCAGGCGGGCGCCGTCGATGCGTTCGCGCTGCGGATTGTCGACGCCCAGTTCGAGGAAGGCGTAGGACTGGCCGTCATGTCCGATCAGCCACATGCGGCCATCACGGCTCAGGGTCGGACCGCCAAAATCAAGGCGCGGCAGCCAGGTGTCGGGCCAGGGCAGCCAGCGCGGCGCCTCGCCCGGGCGCCACAGCAGCTGGCCGGCGTCGTGCAGCCAGTGCAGGCGGCCGTCGTAGCCAATCGGGCGGCTCCAGCCGGACTGCGGCAGCGCGCCGCAATCGTCTTCGCGCGCCAGCGTCAGGTCGGGCAACAGCGTGCACAGCTTGACTTGGCCAGCCTCGCCGCGCACCAGGCAGGCGACATGGCGGCGCATGCTGCCGGGCGCGGCAACCATGCTGCCGGCGAGTATGGTCTCGGTGCGCCAGGTTTCCGACACCGGATTGATCCACAGCCGGCACAGGCCGCGCGCCGTCGGCAGCAAGGCGACTTCACCGCGGCGCGGCTCGAGCTCCGGCAGCCAGCCGTAATCGGAGATGTTGAAGCTGAGGTCGGCCGCGCCCTCTTCCGGCACCAGCACCTGCCACGATCCAGCCAGCGGGTCCCAGTACTGCAGCGCGCCGCGCCCCGGCGCCAGGGCCAGCAGGCGCTGCTCGGGAAAGCCGTAGCTGGCGGCGGCGAACACGCAGTGGGCATTCGGCGGGGTCGGCATCGAGGTGTCGGGGCGGCCGATCTCGGGCGCGGCCGCACGCTCCTCGAGGCTGTCGCCGAGCGCCAGCGACGTGACCGGCAAGCCGTGCGGCACATGGCGCGGCAAAGCCTGGTCGGCAAATGGCCCCCACCAGTCGGGCAGGCGTTCGCGCCGGCCGGCCAGGCGTTCGAGCGGACTTCCGCATTCGGGACAGAACGCAAAACCTTCGGGATAGATGGGCGCGTGCTCACAGGCCGTGGGCAGCGAGGCGCCGAGCAGGTGCGCGACGTCGGCCAGGCGCGCGCGTTGCTGCGTGCCCCAGTCGATGCGGCCCAGGCCTTCGGTCACGGCCAGGCTGAATTGCCCGGTGTTTTGTCCGCCGCCCTTGCCCAGCTCGTCCTGCGCGCCCTGCGCGTCTTCCAGCCAGACGCTGGCTGGCGTTTCCCATCGGTATGCCATCTCGCTCCGGTGTCGTAATGTTAAGCTTCTGGAAGCATAACGCTACGGTCCCGTCCACGGCGCGCCGTTCACGAAAGGACTGCGCGGCAATCCTTTGCGCATCAAATAACAGGCTGTTCCGCGGAACTTTTGAAGACGTCATTTCCCACAAGTCCCACGGCGCGGATCTTCCAGGCGCCGTCTTCCAGCACCATGCTCAACGCCAGCACGCGCATGGTGCGTTCCTCCTGGCCCAGCGTGACCTGGACCTCGGCCGTGTCGCCGTGCTGGCGCACCAGCCTGGCCTGGACGCCGTGCAGCCAGGCCGGGCGATAGCTGGCAGACTGGATGAAATAGTCGCTCTCGGGCGGACGACCGCTTTTCATGCGCTCGATCAGCCTGGCCGCCAGCGGCCTGGACACGTAACGTGTGAAGGTGCCGTAGCGGTCGCTGAGCGGATCCTGGTCGGCGCTGAGCGCGTCGAGGTACCAGCCGTAGAACTCGGCGGCCACCGTATCCGGCCCGCGCGTTGCCGGCGCCGCCTGGGCCGGGCCAGCCAGTATGCATGCCAGCAGCAGGCTCAGCCAACCCACCCATAACTTGATTTTTGGAAAATTTCCCTTACGAATCAACATGATAAGCTCCTGACAACGCAACTGTGCAGCAAAGCCCGTCCGCCGTCGCTGAGCTGCCGCAAGGGGCGGCAGGCCGCCTGAAGCGACGTATAATGCCGGGCTGTCCCCTCTCTTTTGCCGCCATGACCACCGCCGACCTGCCCGCCTCCGCCATCGACGTCGCAACCACGCATCTGCGCGACGTGCTTGCGATCGCGCTCGAACACGGTCCCGGCCGGCGCGCGCTGGTCGTGTACGACAGCCGCACCGGCCTGGCGCGCGCGCTGCTTGAAGCCTACCGCCGCAACCTGGCGCAGGACAGCGAGTTCGTCGACTTCGACGCCGTCGCGCCGGATGACGTACTGGCCCGCTTCAAGACCCTGGCGCCGCATGACCTGGTGGTGCTGGTCCAGTCGAGCAACTTCCGCCTCGACGGCTTCCGCCTGCGCGTCGAGCTGTTCAAGCTGGAACTGAAGGTGATCGAGCACGTGCACCTGTCGCGCATGCCGGGCGTGCAGGGCGAGCACTACATCGAAGCGCTGGCCTACGATCCGGCCTACTTTCGCGGCGTCGGCCATGCGCTGAAACGCCGCATCGACCGCGCCCAACGGGCCGAAGTGCGCGGCAGCGCGCATGGCGTCGAAACCGTGCTGCGCTTCGACTCGCCGCTGGAAACGGCCAAGCTGAACATCGGCGACTACGGCGCGATGAACAACGTCGGCGGCCAGTTCCCGATCGGCGAAGTGTTCACCGAAGCGACCGACCTGGAAGCGGTCAGCGGACGCGCGCTGATCCACGTGTTCGGCGACACGTCCTACCTGGTCAACCGTCCCGAGCGGCCGATCACGATCGTCATCGAACGCGGACGCGTGGTCGAGGCGCTCGATTCGACGCCCGAATTCGACGAGGTGCTGGCCATCATCCGGCGCGACGAGGGCGAGGTCTGGGTGCGCGAACTGGGCTTCGGCATGAACCGTGCCTTTTCGCGCGAACGCCGCGTCGACGACATCGGCACCTACGAGCGCATGTGCGGCATCCACTTGTCGCTGGGCGCCAAGCACGGCGTGTACGCCAAGCCCGGCTTCAAGCGCAAGGACGCGCGCTATCACATCGACGTGTTCGCGGTGACCGATGCGGTATTTCTCGACGACGAGCGCGTGTACGCGGACGGGGCCTGGACGCTGACTGGCTGACGGCCGGAGGGCAAGCGCATACAATGGCCGGGTCATCATTTTCGGACCCTGTCCATGCTCACCCAGGAACAACGTGACCGCTACCAGCGCGACGGCTACCTCGTCATCCCCGACTTCAAATCGTTGGAAGCCATCGCGCGCCTGCGCACGCGCGCGGGCGAGATCGTCGACGCCTTCGATCCGAACGAATCACGCGCCATCTTCACCACGCGCGACCAGGCCCGCGCCAGCGATGCCTGGTTCCTTGGGTCCGACAACACGGTGCGCTGCTTTTTCGAGGAAGAAGCCTTCGACGAACACGGCCAACTCAGGCAGGCCAAGGCCCTGTCGATCAACAAGATCGGCCACGCGATGCACGACCTCGACCCGGTCTTCGACGCCTTTACGCGCGACGCGAAACTGGCGGCGGTGGCGCGCGACCTGGGGCTCGAACAGCCGCAAGTCTGGCAGTCGATGTACATTTTCAAGCAGCCCGGCATCGGCGGCGAAGTGCGCTGGCACCAGGACGCCACCTTCTTCGATTCCACCCCGATCAGTGTGACCACCTTCTGGTTCGCGCTGGAAGACGCCACCGTCGACAACGGCTGCCTGTGGGTCGAACCGGGCGGCCATCGCGGCCCGCTGCGCGAACGCTTCCTGCGCGAGGGCGACGCCATCACGATGGAAAAGCTGGATGCGACGCCGTGGCCGGACGATTCGGTGGCGGTGCCGCTCGAAGCCAAGGCCGGCAGCCTGGTGTGCTTCCACGGCCTGCTGCCGCACTACAGCGCGCCGAACCGCTCGGCCGTTTCGCGCCACGCGTTCACGCTGCATGCGACCGATGGGCGCACCGCCTACTCGTCGCACAACTGGATCCAGCGCGATGCGAATCTGCCGGTGCGCGGCTTCGAGTGAACGCACGCGCGTAACGACAGCTTTTTATTGCAAGCAAAATCGCCCCCATCCATAATGCTTGACTGATCAGCAACCATTTTGAGGGCATCCATGCATTCAGCATTTCCGTTTCGTCGAACCGGCCTGGCGCTGCTGCTGGCCGCCCTCCTGCCGGCTGCCCCCTCGTTCGCGCAAGACAGCGCCGACGTCCGCCGCATCGAGGCAGGCTTGCGACCCGCGGTCGCCATCGAAGGCCATCCGGTGCCCATGCATACGCTGGCAGCCGAAATGCAGCGCCTGCACGTGCCCGGCGTCAGCATCGCCCTGATCCGCGACGGCAAGATCGCCTGGGCCAAGGGCTATGGCGTCGCCTACGAAAATGGTCCGGCCATCACGCCGGCGACGCTGTTCCAGGCTGCCTCGATCAGCAAACCGGTCAGCGCCCTGGCCGCGCTGCGCATGGTCGACGCCAAGCAGCTCGACCTGGACGCCGACATCGACACCGAACTCACGAGCTGGAAGCTGCCGCCGGGTCCGGACAACAGCCATGCGACGCTGCGCCAGCTGCTGTCGCATACGGCCGGCACCACCGTCTCCGGCTTCCCGGGCTATGCCGCCGATTTGCCGCTGCCGACGCTGGTGCAGGTGCTGGACGGCACGGCACCGGCCAACACCAAGCCGGTACGCATCGACACGGCGCCGGGCAGCGTCTGGCGCTATTCGGGCGGCGGCTACGCGGTGGTCCAGCAGGCGATGATCGACCGCAGCGGCAAGCCCTTCGCCGCGCTGATGCTGGGCAGCGTGCTGGAGCCGCTCGGCATGCGCGACAGCAGCTTCACCCAGCCGCTGCCGGCGGCGCTGGCCGCGCGCGCCGCCCTGCCCCACGACGAGGACGGCAAGCCGTACAAGGGCGGCCCTTACACCTACCCCGAGCTGGCCGCGGCCGGCCTGTGGACCACGCCGAGCGACCTGGCGCGCTTCGCGATCGGGGTGCAGGCGCTGGCGGCGGGACGCAGCAAGCTGCTCTCCCCTGGGCTTGCCAAGACCATGCTGCAGCCGGTGAAGAACGGCTACGCGCTCGGCTTCGAGGTCGAAGGAGAGAACAAAGCGCTGTCCTTCGCCCATGGCGGCAGCAATGCCGGCTATCAGAATTCGCTGTATGCCTTCACCCGCCATGGCGACGGTGCGGTCGTGATGACCAACGGCGACCAGGGCGGCGAGCTGACCCACGCGATCATGCGCGCCATCGCCGCGGAATATCGCTGGCCCGGCCACCAGACCGTGCTGCGCAAGGCGGTGGCGCTGGCGCCGGCCAAACGCGATGCGCTGGCCGGCCGCTACGCGATCGAAGGCCTGGGCGACTTCGAGATCGCCGTACGCGAAGGCCAGCTGATGTTCTCGGCGCGCGGCAGTGCCTTCGAGCCCTTGTATGCGGCCTCGCCGAGCGTGTTCTTCGTGACCTCGCGCGAACTCGAACTGCGCATGGACCAGGGCGGCGACAGCGGCCGCCTGCTGTCCGGCCCGTACGACGTACAGTTCAAGCGCGCGGGCGCCGCCCATCCCTAAGCTTGTCCTCCGGCGTCTCTAGTATTAAAACTACACATTCAATGCGAATTCTATTGACACAAAAATACGCACGTTCAACAATCCCCCCGTCGAGCGCGAGGAGACACTCATAATGAACGCTCGACACGTAGTAAAAGTACCTGGCTGAGCAGTCGGTAATTTTGCACGACTCCGCTGCTGGCCCGGGACCTTACCCGTACAACATCGGAGACAAAATGAAGAAGATCGTATTGGCCGCGCTGTTCGCGGCAGGCATGATGACGTCCGCGGCGCAAGCCGCCACGCCCACCCAGCAAAACGGCGGCAGTTCCGCCATCATGCTGCAGGGTTTCCACTGGAATTCGTCCAGCTACAGCGGCCCGGACTGGTACAACACGCTGATGGCGAACGTCGGTGACCTGGCCGGCATGGGCTTCACCCACGTCTGGTTCCCGCCGCCGTCCGATTCTGGCGCGTCGCAAGGCTACCTGCCGCGCCAGCTGAACGTGCTCAATTCCAGCTACGGCAGCTCGGCCGAACTGACCAACGTGGTCAGCGCCTTCAAGAGCAAGGGTATCCAGTCGATCGCCGACATCGTCGTCAACCACCGCGTCGGCACCACCGGCTGGTCCGACTTCACCAACCCGAACTGGACCACCTACACCATCGCCAAGGGCGACGAGTGCAATTGCGGCCTGGGCAACGCCGATACCGGTGACGGCTTCTCGGGCGGGCGCGACCTCGACCACACCAACGTCGGCGAAGTCCAGAACGGCATCAAGACCTGGCTCAATTCGACCATCAAGCAGGTCGGCTTCACCGGCCTGCGCTTCGACTACGTGAAAGGCTTCAATCCGAGCTACGTCGGCCAGTACGCCAACGCCTTCGCGCCCGACTTCTGCGTCGGCGAGCTGTGGGACGGTCTCGACCTGAACAACATCGACGCTCACCGCCAGGGCCTCATGAACTGGATCAACGCCAACGGCAGCAGCTGCGGCGCCTTCGACTTCACCACCAAGGGCCTGCTCAACGACGCCCTCGCCAACGGCAACTACTGGCGCCTGAAAGCGACCGATAACAAGCCGCAGGGCGGCATCGGCTGGTGGCCGGCGATGATGGTGACCTTCGTCGACAACCACGACACCGGCCCGGCCGAAAGCTGCGGCAGCGGCCAGAACCTGTGGCCTGTACCGTGCGGCTCGGTGATGGAGGGTTACGCCTACATCCTGAGCCACCCGGGCATCCCGACCGTATTCTACCCGCACATCTACAACTGGAACCTCAAGACCCAGATCGCGGCGCTGATCAAGGCGCGCAAAGCGGCCGGCGTGACCTCGACCTCGGCGGTCGCGATCCAGTCCGCCCAGCAAGGCTTGTACGCGGCCATCGTCACCGGCGGTGCACACCAGCTGGCGATGAAGATCGGCCCGAACAGCTGGAGCCCGGGCAGCGGCTGGACCCTGCAGACCTCGGGCAACAACTACGCGGTGTGGATGAAGTAAGCAAGGAAGTCGTTGCGTGATGCACCGATACCTCATCCTCATGCGATGACGGCACCGTAGACCACGAACCAGGGGGCGCCGCCAAGCGGAACAGGCGCCCCCGGCGGCTATGATATAAGGTCACTCCTACAAGACAACCGAGCCTTCATGAATTCCCGCTTCTTCGCGATCGTCGGTGCGCAATTCTTTTCCTCGCTGGCCGACAGCGCGCTGTTCATCCTGTGCGTCTCCCTGATCACCACACTGGCCTTCCCGGCCTGGATGACGCCGCTGCTGAAGATGGGTTTCGTGCTGTCGTACATCCTGCTGGCGCCCTTCGCCGGCGCGTTTGCCGACCGTTTTCCCAAGGGCCGCGTGATGCTGGTCACGAACACGGTCAAGATGTTCGGCTGCTCGCTGATCCTGGCCAAGGCCAATCCGCTGCTGGCCTACGGCATCGTCGGCTTTGGCGCCTCGGCCTATTCGCCGGCCAAGTACGGCATCCTGGCCGAGGTGCTGCCGGCCAAGCGCCTGGTCGCGGCCAACGGCTGGATCGAGGGCACCACCGTGCTGTCGATGATCCTCGGCACCGTGCTGGGCGGCCTGATCTCGGCCAACGAGCACGCCATCGCCTGGCTGCAGGCCAGCCTGCCGTTCGGGCGCCTGATCGACACGCCGGTCGGCGCGGCGGTTGCGGTCATCGTCATGACCTATTTGCTGGCCACGCTGCTCAACCTGGCCGTGGTCGACGCGGGTGCGCGTCACGCGCGCGCGGGCCGCACGGATGACCCGCGCCGCGGGCTGCTGCGCGACTTCTTTCATTGTAATTCGCGGCTGTGGCGCGACCGCGAGGGCCGCGTCTCGCTCGGCGTGACTTCGCTGTTCTGGGGCGCCGGCATGGTGCTGCAGCTCCTGCTGCTGGCCTGGGCGCAGACCGTGCTCGGCCTCGGCCTGGACCAGGCGGCCATGCTGCAGGGCGTGTTCGCGCTCGGCGTCGCGGTCGGCGCCGCGCTGGCCGGCAAGTCCGTGCCGCTGGTGCGTTCGTTGTCCGTGATGCCGCTCGGGATCGTGATGGGCCTGGGCCTGTGCGGCATGGTGTTCGTGCATTCGGTGATGATGGCCGCGCCGATGTTGCTGGTGATCGGCGTACTGGCCGGCTTTTTCGTGGTGCCGATGAACGCCATCCTGCAGCACCGCGGTCATCACCTGATGAGCGCCGGCCAGTCGATCGCGGTGCAGAACTTCAACGAAAACCTCGCCATCCTGGCAATGTCGGCCAGCTACGCGCTGGCGCTGCAGGTGCGCCTGCAGCTCGACACCGTGCTGGTTGCGCTGGGCTTGCTGATCGTCGTGGTCACGCTCGGCCTGCGCGCGATCTCGACGGCGCCGGCCCAGGCTTGAACCCTTCCGCCGGCGCACCCGCGCCGTGCATCCACGCCTCGCGATCGCTCATCCGTATTGGCCCGGCGCACCGTGTTCGCGCATTGAATCCGACCAAAGTCGCTAAAACGCCACAGTCCCCGGATCTTTGCACATGTAACAAGCTTGTTACAAATCAAAGAAGCGCTGTCCGTACGCGAAGCACTAGAATATTTTCTTCTTATCAACCAAAAACGCAGGGTAAATATGATACGTTTGCCGATCGGGCTGGCCGCGCTATGCCTCAGCCTGTCCGCCATCGCGGCTGACCAATTCGACGACAAGTTCCGCCAGCTCGACGAATTGCTGCCCACCCCGACCTCGATCCGCACCGCGTCCGGCGCCCCCGGCCACGCTTACTGGCAGCAGCGCGCCGACTACACGATCCGCGCCTCGCTGGACGAAGCCAAGCGTGCGATCACCGGCACCGAGACGATCACGTATCACAACAATTCCCCGGACAGCCTGGACTACCTGTGGGTCCAGCTCGACCAGAACATCTACAAGCCGAACTCGGACGCGCGCACCACCGCCACCCTGCCTTCGCGCGAAGCCTGGTCGAAGGCCACGCCAGAATCCGGCGTCAAGTTCGACACCGTGCGCACGATGCTGGAAGCACGTACTTTTGATGGCGGCTACAACATCAAGAGCGTCAAGGACAGCAGCGGCCGTCCGCTGCATTACGTCATCAACCGCACGATGATGCGCATCGACCTGCCGCAGTCGATGAAGCCGGGCGCCAAGCTGGCCTTCTCGATCGAGTGGAGCTACAACATCAACGAGTCGAAGATCCTCGGCGGCCGCGCCGGCTTCGAGCACTTCGACGAAGACAAGAACGACCTGTTCGAAGTCGCCCAGTGGTATCCGCGCATGGCGGCCTATTACGACGTGATGGGCTGGCAGCACAAGCAGTTCCTGGGCACCGGCGAATTCACGCTGGAGTTTGGCGACTACGACGTCGACCTGACCGTCCCGGCCGACCACATCGTGGCCGGCACCGGCGAGCTGCAGAACCCGGGCGACGTGCTCAGCGCGGCCCAGCGCCAGCGCCTGGAGCAGGCGCGCACCGCCAAGCAGCCGGTCGTGATCGCGACCCAGGCCGAGGCGGAAGCGCGCGAAAAGCAGCACGCGAGCGGCACCAAGACCTGGCACTTCCGTGCGAAAAACGTGCGCGACTTCGCCTGGGCCTCGAGCCGCAAGTTCATCTGGGATGCACAGGGTTACAAGAAGGACGCGACCAACGTGCTGGCCCAGTCCTTCTACCCGAAGGAAGGCAATCCGCTGTGGGAAAAGTATTCGACCGCGGCGGTGATCCACACCATCGCCGAGTACAACAAATACTCCTTCGACTATCCGTATCCGGTCGCGATTTCCGTGAACGGTCCGGTCGGCGGCATGGAATACCCGATGATCTGCTTTAACGGCCCGCGTCCGACCAAGGACAAGAAGACCGGCGAGATCACCTACTCGAAGCGCGCCAAGTACGGCCTGATCAGCGTGGTGATCCACGAGGTCGGCCACAACTACTTCCCGATGATCGTCAACTCGGACGAGCGCCAGTGGACCTGGATGGACGAGGGCATCAACAGCTTCCTGCAGTACCTGGCCGAGCAGGCCTGGGAAGAGCACTACCCGGCGTCGCGCGGCGAACCGCGCACCATCACCGACTACATGAAGAGCACCAACCAGGTGCCGATCATGACCAACTCGGAATCGATCGCGGCGCTGGGCAACAACTCGTACGCCAAGCCGACCGCGGCGTTGATCGTGCTGCGCGAGACCATCCTCGGGCGCGAGCTGTTCGACTTCTCGTTCCGCGAATACGCCAACCGCTGGAAGTTCAAGCGTCCGACCCCGGCCGACTTCTTCCGCACCATGGAAGACGCCTCCGGCACCGACCTCGACTGGTTCTGGCGCGGCTGGTTCTACACCACCGACCACGTCGACGTGAGCGTGGACGGCATCACCGAGTACACCATCGGCAGCAAGAACCCGGAGACGGAAAAGGCCTGGAAAAAGGCGCTGCACGACCAGGAGCCGATCTCGATCACCGACCAGCGCAACCAGGGCACGCTGCCGCGCCGCGTCGACGCGCATCCGGAGCTGAAGGACTTCTACAACGAGCACGACGACTTCACCGTCACCAACCGCGACCGCAACAAGTACAACGAGACCGTCGAAGGCCTCGAAGACTGGGAAAAGGCGCTGCTCAAGGAGAACAAGCACCTGTATCTGGTCGACTTCAGCAACCTGGGCGGCCTGGTGACCCCGCTGGTGCTCGAGATCCAGCTCGCCAGCGGCAAGAAGTATGTCGAGCGCGTGCCGGCCGAAGTGTGGCGCTACAACGGCAAGAAGATCACCAAGCTGATCATCACCGATGAGCCGATGGTCAGCCTGACCCAGGATCCGAACTGGGAAACCGCGGACACCGACACCAGCAACAACGCCTGGCCGCGCAAGCTCACGCCGTCGCGCCTGGAGCTGTTCAAGACCCAGCGCCCGCAGGAAGACATGATGAAGGACTTCAATGAAAAGCTGAAGGTCGGCAAAGGCAAGGACGCGGCAGCGACCGATGCCCAGAAAGCCGAGTAATCGCATGAATGTCGTTCCGTCCCCCGGACGGAACGCCCCCCGGCGCAGGCCGGGGCGACGTATCATATCCACCATCATGAAATTCCCCCGACTCTTCTTCGCCGCCGCCCTCGCCTACGCATGCGCATGCGCGCCCGCGAGCGCGCACAGCTTCCACGCCGGCCTCACCGACATCAGCTTCAACGCCCACACCGGCAGCACCGAGGTCGTGCACACGCTGATGGCGCACGACGTCGAGGCGCTGCTGACCAACCTGTACGGTCAATCCGTCGACCTGACCGACCCGCAGGCCCAGGCCGTGCTTCGCAAATACCTCGAGAAGCAGTTCTGGCTCACCGGCGCGGACGGCAAGCGCCTGCCCCTGCACTGGGTCGGGATCCAGGTCGACACCGACAGCGTGGTCGTGTTCCAGGAAGCCGCGCAGACGGCCTCCAGCAAGGTCGCGGCGATCCACGACGCCGTGCTGGCCGACTTCCTGTCCGACCAGGTCAACACCGTCAACCTGACCGTCGACGGCAACTTGCGCACCTTCGGCTTCAATGCCGGCCGCCCTGAACAATCGGTACACTGATCGAATGATGGTTCGTCCGACCGCGCTGGCATTCGCGCTTGCCGCCCTGTTCATGCATACCCAGGCGCGCGCCGACGATCCGCTGATCCAGCGCGTGCTGGTCGAAGGCTCGCGCATGAGCCAGCTCGGCATCGCCGACTCGGCCAGCGCCGGCAGCATCGGCCAGAAGGAACTGGAGATGCGCACCGTCTACCGCCCCGGCGAGCTGCTCGAGGCCGCGCCCGGCCTGATCGTCAGCCAGCACAGCGGCGAAGGCAAGGCCAACCAGTTTTATCTGCGCGGCTTCAACCTGGATCACGGCACCGACCTCGCCACCTGGCTCGACGACATGCCGGTCAACCAGCGCTCGCACGCGCACGGCCAGGGCTGGACCGACCTGAACTTCCTGATCCCGGAACTGACCTCGCGCCTGGACTACCGCAAGGGCCCGTATTCGGCGCGCGATGGCGATTTCGCCTCGGCCGGCAGCGCCTCGATCAGCTACGCCAACCGCCTGCTGCGCGACGTCGCCACCGTCAGCGTCGGCCAGAACGGCTACCTGCGCACCGCGCTGGCGGCCTCGAAAGACCTCGGCAAGGACGGCAGCGAGGGCACGCTGCTGTACGCGATCGAGGCGCTGCACAACGACGGCCCCTTCACCCACGGCGACGACTACCAGAAGCTGAACGGCGTGCTGCGCTACAGCCGCGGCTACGCCAACAACGGCTGGAGCGTCACCGCGATGGCCTACCACGGGCGCTGGAATTCGACCGACCAGGTGCCGCAGCGGGCGGTCGAGGATGGCCGGATCGGACGCTTCGATGCGGTCGACCCGAGCGACGGCGGCGAGGCGCGCCGCGTCAGCCTCTCGGGCGTGTGGCGCCAGACCTCGGCCTATGCGGCCACCAAGGTCAGCGCCTACCTGATCCGCAACCAGCTCGACCTGTGGTCCGACTTCACCTACTTCATGGATGACCCGGTCAACGGCGACCAGTTCGCCCAGCCGGACCGGCGCGTGACCGGCGGCATCAACGCCATCCACACCTTCACCGCGTATCACGGTAAGGGCGACGGCGCAGGTGACCGCAACGGCGACGGCGGTATCATCTCGGACATCAGCGTCGGCCTGCAGGCCCAGAACGACAACATCTTCAACGGCCTGCTCAAGACGCGCGAGCGCGCGACGCTGGCCAGCACGCGCCTGGACCACATCGTCGAGACCAGCGGCGCGCTGTTCATCGAAAACCAGACGCGCTGGAACGAGGCGCTGCGCACCACGGTCGGCCTGCGGGCCAACGACTACCGCTTTCGCGTGCAGAGCAGCCTGGCGCAAAATGCCGGCGCTACCTCCGACACCCTGCTCAGCCCCTCGCTGAACGTCGCCTGGGCGCCGTTCAAGCGCGCCGAGTTTTACTTCAACTACGGCCAGGGCTTCCACAGCAACGACGCGCGCGGCACGGTCTCGAACGTCGATCCTAAAACCCTGGAAGCGGCCGGCCAGACGCCCGGCCTGGTGCGTTCGCATGGCATGGAAGTCGGGCTGCGCCTCGAAGCGATACCGAAGATGCAGAGCGCGCTCTCGCTGTACCGCCTCGACTTCGATTCCGAGCTGACCTATGTCGGCGATGAAGGCACGACCGAGGCCGGCCCGCCCAGCCGGCGCATCGGCATCGAGTTCTCGAATTATTGGAAGCCCCTGAAATGGCTGGCGGTCGACTTCGACGCGGCCTACGCGCACGCGCGCTCGCGTGGGCTGCCATCCGGCCAGGACCGCATCCCGGAAGCGATCGAAGGCGTGAGCCAGCTGGCGCTGACGGTCAGCCCGGTCGGCGCCTGGGAAGGCGCGCTGCGGCTGCGCTGGTTCGGCCCGCGTCCGCTGGTCGAGGACGACAGCGTACGCTCGCATGCCAGCACCACGCTCAACGGCCGCATCGGCTACCGTATCGGGCGCGACCTGCGCCTGGAATTCGAAGGCTTCAATCTCACCAACCGGCAAGTGTCGGCGATCGATTATTACTATGCCTCGCAACTGCGCGGCGAGGCGGCGCCGCAGAACGACATCCACTTTCACCCGATCGAGTCGCGCTCGTTCAGGGTGACGCTGGTGAAGAACTTCTAGTTCGCAAAAAATGCTACGCTAGCGCGATGACTTCATCGACCACACCCACGCAACCCCAACCGCCCTACACCGATCCGGCGCACGTCGCCGATGCGCTGCGCAGCGAAGGCTATGCCCTGTTGCGCCCGGCCGACGTGGCTGCCTTGGCCGGCTGTTCGCTCGACGACCTGGCCGCGCTGGCGCCGAGCTGGGACCGGCTGGAACTCGACAACTATCTGAAAGACGGCGGCCGCTACCGCCGTCGGCGCCACTCCTGCTTCATCGACCGCGGCGACGCGCTCGAGCAAAGTCCGCACCGCGCGCACTGGCAGCCGGTCGAATACAACGCCCTGCACGGCGGCATGCACCGCCTGTTCGTGCCGATCGAAGCGGGCACGATCGAGCAGCCGGGCTGGCGCAAGCTGCTGCATGCTCTCGGCGCAGTCTGTTCACAGGTCAAGCCGGTGCAGCCGTGGTACGTTGAAGCACACCAGTTCCGCATCGATACGATGGACGGCATCGGCCGCCCGACGCCGGAAGGGGCGCACCGCGACGGCGTCGACTTCGTCGCCGTGCTCCTGGTCGGCCGCGAGAACATCAAGGGCGGCGAGACGCGCGTGTTCGAGGCCGACGGCCCCAGAGGCCAGCGCTTCACGATGCTTGAGCCGTGGACCCTGCTGCTGCTGGACGACGCCGCCGTGATCCACGAATCGACGCCGATCCAGCCGCGGACCCCGGGCGCCGGCGGCCACCGCGACACGCTGGTGCTGACCTGGCGCGCCGGCGCCTTCCAGGGCGGCGACGCGGAGATCGCAGGCAGCTGAGCACCGCCGCCCGAGCACACTCCGGCCGCACAGCGGCAAAAAAAAAGCCCGCATCGGGTGCGGGCTGAATCCAGGTTTTCGGAGAAAAACTGGAGGAGACAGGTTCACTATAGCGCCAGTTTTTGTGCACCGCAATACGGTAAAACTACGGTATCGCACCGAGCTCTTCCAGGGTATCGATGCCGCCGACAAGCAAGGAACAAGACATTCTTTGCGGCACTGCGACAAAGCCGGTTCATTCAAGCGCTCATCAGCTGGAACCCGGTCCCTGCCTGGGGCAGCGCCGGGAACACACGCACCAGGCGCTTGTCGTCCAGGCGCAGATGGCGCTCGGCGATTTGCGCCAGCACCGCGCGGAAGTCGGTCGTGACCGGCAAGTCGCGGCCTTCGTTCAGGGCGGCGTCGCCGACGCCTTCCCACTCGCCCACCACCTTGCCGCCGTTGACCTTGCCACCCATTACCCACATCACGTTGCCATGGCCATGGTCGGTGCCGCCATTGCCGTTTTCACGGGCGGTACGGCCGAACTCGGACATGACCACCACCACGGTATCGTCGAACAGCGGCCCCAGACGCTCGGCCAGCACCGCCAGGCCCTGTCCCAGGGGCGCCAGCCGGTTGGCCAGCTGGCCGGTGGCGGCGCCCTGCGAGGCATGCGTGTCCCAGCCGCCCAGCGCGACGAAGGCCATCTGGATCCTGGCGTCGTTACGCATCAGCGTGGCCAGGCGCGCGGCATCGTCGGGGAAGCCGTTCGGCAGCGGCGCGCCGCGGTCCGCCGCCAGCATGTGCGGCGTTTCGGCCGCCGCCTCCAGCACTTCCTTGTGCGCGCTGCGCCCGTCCGCATACGCGCGCCCGAAGCGCGGGTGGTTCGCGTACAGCGCATCGAAGGCGGCGCCGATCGCCGGGCGGTCGAGGATGTCGGCTTTGGTGCCGCCGGCGCCGTTGGGCAGGTTGATCGCCGCCGCCTGGCCGGACAGGATGCGCGGCATGACCGGGCCGATGCCGAGCAGTCGGCTCGGGGTCGAAGCGCCCGGCAGCGCGCCCACCAGCCGGTTCATCCAGCCGTCCGGGGTCGCCTTCAGGCCGGGCGTCGCCGATTCCATGTAGTCCTGGGCGTCGAAGTGCGAACGGGTGGCGTCGGGCGAACCGCTGGCGTGCACGAAGGCCAGCTTCTTTTCGCGCCACAGCGGCTGCAGGCTGGCCAGCGCCGGATGCAGGCCGAAGTAGCCGTCCAGGTCGAGCGCACCGCCGTCCATGCCGGGCGCCCCCAGGCCGATGGTCGGGCGCAGGCGCAGGTAGTTTTCGTCGCCGACCGGGGCGACCACGTTCAGCCCGTCGA
>JGI20283J13201_100131_pt1 | contig 31031 bp, 26 predicted proteins | sample Plalitdecfosmids_FD_13201 | JGI IMG/M metagenome (IMG submission 13201)
CGAGCTGGTCAAGGACGCCACGCTGAAGGTCTACCCGGGTGCTCCGCACGGCATCGCCGGCCCGTACCAGGTGCAGCTGGACCAGGACCTGCTGGCGTTCTGGACGAGCTGACCGGTGCGTCGCCACCGCCGCGGCCGGTAGTCTTCGCCGCAGGGCGACGACGGGCGGGCGGCGGTGGTGGCGACGGATCGGGGCTCGCTCAGGTTCACCGTGCTCGGACCGGTCCGCGTCTGGCGCGACGACCGCGAGGTGCAGCTCGGCCCGCCGCAGCAACGGGCGGTGCTGGCCCTGCTGCTGGCCCACGCCGGCCGGCCGGTCACCCTGGACGCCCTGGTCGACGCCCTGTGGCCGGTGGACCCGCCGGTGAGCGCCGTCAACGTCGTGCACCGGTACGTCGGCACGCTGCGGCGGCTGTTCGAGCCCGCTCTGCCGGTCCGGGCGGCCGGGAGCTGGCTGATCCGCAGCGCCGGCGGCTACCGGCTGGACGTCGACGCCGACTGCCTCGACCTGCTCCGGTTCCGTGACCTGGTCACCCGCGGCGGCCGGGCCGGCACCGACGAGGCCCTGGACCTGTTCGCCCGCGCGCTGGACCTGAGCGACGGCCCGGCCGGTGCCGGCATCGAGGGCGACGTCCGCGCCCTGGCCGTCTTCGCCGCGCTCGACCAGGAACACCTGGAAGCCGTCCGGGCCGCCGCCGACGTGGCGCTGCGCGCCGGGGCACCGCACCGCGTCCTGGCCCCCGTCCGGCGGGCCGCCCTCGACCACCCGCTGGACGAGCCGCTGCACGCCCGGCTGATGCTGCTGCTGGACGCGGGCGGGCGGCGGGCCGAGGCGCTGCGGACGTTCGCCACCCTGCGGGCCCGGCTCGACGAGGACCTGGGTGTCGGCCCGAGCGCCGAGGTGCTCGCCGCCCACGACCGGATTCTGCGGGGCGCGCCCGGCCCGGTCCAGCCCCGCGCCGCCCGTCCCCCCGCGCAACTGCCCGCCGACGTGGCCTCGTTCACCGGCCGGCTGGCCGAGCTGTCCGAGGTGCTGGGCCTGCTGGACGAGGAGTCGGCGCCGGCGTCCGTGGTGATCAGCGCCCTGGGCGGGATGGCCGGCATCGGCAAGACCACCCTGGCCGTGCACTGGGCGCACCAGGTCGCCGGCCGGTTCCCCGACGGCCAGCTCTTCCTCAACCTGCGCGGCTTCGGTCCGGCCGAGTCGGTGCTGACCCACGCCCAGGCGCTGCGGTACCTGCTCGACGCCTTCGCCGTGCCCCAGCAGGAGATCCCGGCCGAGCTGGACGCCCAGGCGGCGTTGTACCGCAGCCTGGTGGCGGGCCGGCGGATGCTGATCGTGCTCGACAACGCCCGCGACGCCGAGCAGGTCCGCCCGCTGCTGCCCGGCTCGTCCACCTGCTTCACCATCGTGACCAGCCGGGACACCCTGGCCGAGCTGATCGCCGTGGAGGGTGCGCACTTCCTGACCCTGGGGCCGCTGCCCGAGCCGATCGCCCGGGAGTTCCTCGGCCGCCGGCTCGGCGCCGCCCGGGTCGCCGCGGAACCCGCCGCGGTCACCGCCATCGTCGCCGCCTGCGCCGGCCTGCCGCTGGGCCTGGCCATCGTCGCGGCCCGCGCGGCGGTGCACCCGCACTTCGCGCTGGCCTCGATCGCCGACGAGCTGCGTACCGCGCACGGCACCCTGCAGGCGTTCAGCGGACTGGACCGCACTGCCGACCCGACGGTGCTGTTCAGCTGGTCGTACCAGGCGCTGAGCCCGGACGCCGCCCGGCTCCTCCGGTATCTCGGGCTGCACCCCGGGCCGCACATCGAGAAGGTGGCGGCCGCCCGGCTGGCCGGCCTGGACGTCGGCCGGACCGCCGCGCTGCTGGTCGAGCTGGCCCGGGCCCACCTGCTCACCGAGATCCGGCCGGGGCGGTTCGCGTTCCACGACCTGCTGCGGGCGTACGCGGCCCAGCTCGTCACCACCACCGACCCCGCACCCGACCGCCGCGCCGCCCACCACCGGCTGCTGCGGCACTTCCTCGGCACGGCCGCCGAGGCGATGCGCCTGTTCCTGCCCAGCGGCTGGTCGTCCCGGCTGTCGGAGAAGTGGCGGTCCGGTGCGCCGTTCGCCGACCGGGACGCGGCGCTGGCCTGGCTCGGCGCCGAACGCCCGGTGCTGCTCGCGGCGCAGAAGCTCGCCGTCGCCGAGCACTTCGACGAGTTCGTCTGCCACCTGCCGCACACCCTCGGCGACTACCTGGAGATGTCCGGGCGCTGGGGTGACTGGGCCGACAGCCTGCTGATCGCGCTGGCCGCGGCGCAGCGCGCCGGTGACCGGGCCTCCGAGGCGGAGAGCTTCCGCTCACTGGGGGTGGCCCAGGCGAACCTGGGGGACTTCGACCGGGCGGCGGCGTTGCTCGACCGGGCGCTGGTGATCTCCGACGAGCTCGGCGACCGGACCGGGTCGGCCCGCGCCCACCGCGCCCTGGGCTACACCCGGAGCCAGCAGCACCGGTTGCCGGAGGCGCTGCGCCATGCGGAGGCCGCGCTGGCCCTGCAACGCGAGGTGGGCGGCAGCGGGCTGGGCAACGCCTTCAACTCGGTCGGCTGGTACCACGGGCTGCTGGGCCACTACGACGAGGCGTACGCGTACTGCCTGCGGGCCCTGGAGGTGTTCCGCGCCGACGGGACGGACACCCGCAGCACCGCGTCGGTGCTGGACAGCCTGGGCTACATCGCCCGGCACCTGGGCGAGCACGAGCAGGCCGTGGCCTACTACCGGCAGGCGGTCGCGCTGCGCCGGGCCAACCAGGACCGCTTCCCCCAGGCGAGCTCGTTGCTGGGCCTGGCATCGGTGCACGACGACGCCGGTGACCCGGCCGCGGCCGCCGTGGCCCGCCGGGAGGCGCTGGGCATCCTGGACGACCTCGGCCACCCGCAGGCGGCCGAGGTCCGGGCCCAGGTCGACGAGGTCACCACCGGTCCGTGAGCCGTTCACTGTTCACGCACTACGCCCTGCTTGGCTGAGGGCCATGACGGTCACGGCAGTACGCCCGGCGGCGCCGGAACGCCCGGCCGGACGGCAGGTCACGTGCGACCTCATCGACCGGGTCCTCGACACCCCGGGGCCACCGCTGCTGATCGGCGGGCCGCCCGGCAGCGGCCGGAGCACGATCCTCCGGTACGCCCGCCGCCTGGCCGCCGCCCGCGGTCTCCGGGTGCACCGCGACACCCCGGACGGCGGGTCCGGGGCGGTCGCGGTGGTGCGCGACGACGTACCCGCGACGCCCGGACCGTGGCTGGACCGGCTCACTGCCGTGACCCCGCCCGGCTCGGTCATCGTGCTGGCCTGCTCCGGCGAGCCCGACCCGGCCGCCTGGACGGGCCGGGCCGAGGTCCATCTCCTGCCGCCGCTGGACATCCGGGGCGCCCTGGCCGTGCTGGACGGCTGCCCGGGCCGGCTGAACGGGCGGGAACGACGCGAGATCACCGAGCTGGCCGAGGGCAGTCCCCGGGCCCTGGTCGCGCTGCACGCCGCCGTCCTGGAGGGCGCCGGCCGCGCGGACGGTTCGCGCATCCCGGACGGCAGCCGGATCCACGCCGGGCTGGCCGACCGTCTCCGCCCGCTCGGGCCGGCCGCGCGGCGGTTGCTGGCGATCGCCGCCCTCGCGTTGCCGGACGAGTCGGCCGCGGTGGTCCGTACGGCGGCCGGCCCCGACGCCCGGGGCTGGCCACAGCTGGTCCACGCCGGCCTGGTCGCCGCCCGGGACAGCCGGATCGTTCCCGACCCGCTGGTCCGGGTGGCGGCCCGGCACCCGGTCCCGCTGGCCGCCCGCCACGACGCCGCGGCCCGGCTGGCGCTCGCCTCCACCGACCCGGTCCGCGCCGCCTGGTACCGCAGCGTCGCCGAGCTCGGCGACCTCCCGTCCCGGATCAGCGACCTGGAACGGGCGGCCGGGGCGGCCGGCCCGCGCCTGCCGGTGGACCCGGTCCGCTGCTGGGAGTCCGCCGCCCGGCTGGCCCCGGACCCGTCCGCGGCACTGCTCGCCGCGGCGGTCGCCGCCCTGGGCGCCGCCGATCCCGCCCGGGTGGCCAAGCTGTGCCGCCGGCTGGCCCGCGGCACCGACGATCCGGGCCGGCTGGCCGCGGGGGCCGCGGTGACCGCCGTCGCGCTGTCCCGGTGCGGGGCCACCGACGCAGCCCGGACCGTGCTCGCCGACGCCGAGCAGTATCGACCGCACCTGTCCGCCGGGGTCAGCGGCCTGCTGGACGCGGTGGCCGGCCGGATCACCGGTACGCCCACCGCCCTCGCCCGCCCGGGCGACCCGGCCGACCCGGTAGCCGTCCTGACCGGGGCGCTCACCGGCGAGCCGGAGCACGACGACGACCTGCCCCGCCCGGTGTCACCGCTGGTGCAGCAGGCCCGGGCCCACGGCACCCTCGGCCTGTACGCCGAAGCAACGACCGACCACATCGACCACCTCGTCGACGCGGCCCGCTGGGACGAGGCACTGGACCTGATCGACGCCCTCGACGCCCACGCCCTCCGGGGCCGGTGGACCGCGGTCGAGGTGGACATGGCCGCGCTGCGGGCGACCGTACGCGCCCTGCGCGGCGAGCCGGGCCCGTCGTCGCTCGGACGGATCTGGCAGGCGGTCGACCTGACCGAGAACCCGGCCGCCCAGGTACGCCTGGACCGGGCCGCCGGCCTGACCGCGATGGTCGCCGGTGACTGGGCGGGGGCGTACCGGCATCTCCGGGCCCTGTTCACGGCGACCGGCGAGCCGGTGCACGGTGAGCTGTCGGTCCGCGCGCTCGCCGACCTGGCCACCGCGGCGGTCCGGTGCGGGCGGCGGGACGAGGCCGCGGTCGTGGTCGACGCCGTCCGGGCCGGCGCGGGCCCGTCCACCCGGGTGCGGCTGCTGCTGCACCGCGCGGTGGCCGTGACCGGCGACACGGACACCGAGCAGCACCACCGGCTCGCCGTGGTCGACCCGGCGGGGGAGCAGTGGCCGCTGGACCGGGCCCTGGGCCGGTTGCACTACGGCCAGTGGCTGCGGCGGCACCGCCGGCCCTCGGACGCCCGGGTCGTGGTCGAGGCCGCGCTGGCCACGTTCGAGCGGCTGGGGGCGGCGGCGTACGCCGAGACGGCCCGTACCGAACTGCGCGCCGCCGGGCGGGTGCCCGCCGCCGAGCGCCGGACCGGGCCCGACCCGCTGGCCCGGCTCACCCCACAGGAGCGCCAGGTGGTCGTGCTGGCCGCCGCGGGACTGCCGAACCGGGCCATCGCCGAGCAGCTGCTGATCTCGGCGCGCACGGTGGGCTGCCACCTGTACAAGGCGTACCCGAAGCTCGGCGTGACCGGCCGGCACCAGCTGGCGGCGCTGGTGCCGTCGAGCTGACCCCGGCCGGCAGATCATGAAGTGTCAGGATGGTGGGCGTACCACCGTCGAGCGGCGAGGAGCGCGTGTGGCCGGCGAATCCGGGGGACGACCCGAGGTCGTGCTGGACCCGGCTGTCCAGCGGCTGATCGAGGCCTCGGCCGCGCCGCCGTTCCTGGACCGGATCGGACCGCTCGACGGCCGCCGGGCCCTGGAGGAGTCGCAGGGCGCCGCGGCCGCCGACCCTTCGATCAGCGCCGAGTTCCAGGTCGCCCCGGTCGGCCCGTCCGGCCTGGTGGGCTTCTGGATCTTCCGGCCGGCCCGGCGGGTCCGGCCGGCCCGCATGGTCGTCTTCGTGCACGGCGGCCGCTGGATGCTCGGCGACGCCCGCACCCACTCCCGCCTGATCCACCGCCTGGTCGCGCTGACCGGCGAGGCGCTGGTCGTCCCCGAGTTCACCCGGACCCCCGAGGCGCGGTACCCGGTGGCCGTGGAGGAGATCTACGCCCTGCTCGGCTGGCTCACCGGCAACGCCGCCGGGCTCGGCCTCGACCCGGCCCGGCCCGCGATCGCCGGGGACTGCGCGGGGGCCACGATGGCCACCGCCGTCACCATGATGGCCAAGGACCGCAGCGGGCCCCGGATCAGCGGCCAGCTGCTCTACTACCCGATGCTCGACGCCCGCTGCGACAGCCCGTCGCAGTCCCGGTACGGCACCGGCTTCCTGCTCACCCGCGACGCGGTCCGGTGGTACTGGGACCAGTACTGCGACGACCCGCGCGAGCTGACCGAACCCACCGCCTCCCCGTCCCGGGCGTCGCAGGCGCAGCTGGCCGGTCTGCCGCCGGCCATGGTGGTCACCGCGGAGGCGGACCCCACCCGGGACGAGGCCGAGGCGTACGCCGACCGGCTGCGCACCGCCGGCGTCGAGGTCACCGCGGTCCGCTACCTGGGCACCGTCCACGACTTCGTCTCGCTGGCCCCGTTGCGGCGGATGCCGTCGGCGCTGGCCGCGATCCGGCAGGGGGCCGGTTTCCTGCGCGAGGCGCTGCGCCCGGACGAGTGACCCGCGGCACGCACTGATTGCGCACTCCGGCCTGGTCGGATGACTCCGGGCCCGGCAGCGGGCCGCGGGACGTCGATCAGGGGGCGGATACCAGTGCCTGACCCGTACGCGATCCAGACCGCGGACCTCGACCGGCTGCCGCCCGGCACCCGCCGGATCCTGCTGCACGCCGCGCTGTGGCCCACCGACGACCGCCCCGCGGCCCTGCTCGCCGCCACCGCGGGCGGCACCGTCGCCGACTGCGCGCCCGCGGAGACGGCCGGCCTGATCACGATCGACGACGGCACGGTCGTCTTCACCGGTACGGCCGACGCCGCCGTCCGGGCCACGGCGGACGTACCGCAGCACCGCGCCGCCCACCGGGCCCTGGCCGCGGCCCTGACCACCGACCCGGGTCGCCGGGCCTGGCACCTGGCCGCCGCGGCCGACGGCCCTCGCACGACCGTCGCCGACCGGTACGAGCAGGCCGCGGCCGGTTTCCTGCACGCCGACCGCCCGCGCGAAGCCGCCCGCGCCCTGCACCTGGCCGCCGAAGCCGCCCCCGGCGACCCGCGCCGGGCCGAGCGCCTGGTCCGCGCCCTGGAACTCGCCGCCGACGGCCCCCGGGCGCAGCGCCGGTACGCCCGGATCATCCGGGCCACCACCGACCCGGTGCTGATCGGTCGCGCCGCCGTCGCCGCGGCCACGGCCCTGGTGCTCACCGGCGAGCCCGACACGGCGCTGGCCACCGTCGAGTCCGCTGTGGACGGTCTACGGGACGGGCCGGCGGACCGCCCGCTGATCGGCGAGCTGATCTCGGTGGCCGCCTCGGCCGTCCTCGCCTCCGGTACGCCCGACGGCCCCACCCGGCTCGCCGCCCTGACCGCAGCCGCCCCGACCGCGCCGACGAGCTGGTCACATCTGCTGGCCGGCCCGGCTCCCGACGCTGGTGCGGCGACGGCCACCGAGCGGGCGCCGGACGGTTCCCCGGCGTGGGTGCGCCGGGACGCGGGTCTCGCCGCGTGGTGGCACGACGACCCGCACACCGCCGTCCGCCGGTTGCGTGACCCGCTGGACCGCCTGCATCCGGCCGGCGATCCGGCCCGGGACCTGCTCCGTGAGCCGGGCCTGGTGTTCGCCCTGATCGACAACGGCCGCTGGGACGAGGCCGACGGGCTCGCCGAGGACCTCGCCGGCCGGGCCGCCGCCGGTGGGTTCGGCGCACCGGCCGCCGGTGCGGCCATCGCGCGGGCGACGATCGAGGCGCTGCGCGGAAACGGCCCGGCCGCCCGGCGCCACCTGACCGCCGCCGACCCGGTCGACCTGGACCGCAACCGCCTGCTGCGGATGCTGGCCGTCCGGGCCCGGGCGGTCACCGCGATCGCCGACCGGGACTTCCCGGCCGCGTTCGCCCACTACCGGTCGTTGTTCCACGCCGACGGGCGTCCGGCGGTGCACTGGGCCGCCACCCGTCTCGTCGCCGAACTCGCGCTGGCGTCACGCCGGGTGGGTGACACCACGCCGGCCCACCGGGTGGTCGCCCGGATCCGGGGCGGGCCGGAGGCCGAGCGCCCACGGCTGCGGTTCGCCCTGACGCTGGCCGAGGGCCTGCTGGTGGCCGACAGCCAGGAGGCCCGGCGGCAGCTGCGGGCCGTGGCGCTGGGCCCGGCCGCCCGGGCCTGGCCCGGCGACCGTGCGGTGGCCCTGCTGCTCTACGGCCTCCAGCTGCGGCGGGAACGCCGCTTCACCGACGCCGAGCCATTGCTGCACCAGGCTCTGGACCACGCGCACCGGCTGGGCGCGCAGGCCCTGATCGCGGTCGTGCTGGGCGCGCTGCGGGCCAACGGCACCACCGGCGAAGAACCGGTCAGCGCGGCGTTCAGCCAGCTCACCGCCCAGCAGCAGGACATCGTCCGGCTGGCGGCCGAGGGGCTGCGCAACCGCGAGATCGCCGCGCGGCTGCACCTGTCGGAACGCACGATCGGCTCGCACCTCTACCACATCTTCCCCAAGCTGGGGGTGGCCGGACGCCGTCAGCTCCGCAAGGTGGTCGAGGACGTCTCCTGACCGCTGTCGAGGTGCTCGGCGGCTGCGGCTGACCAGGCCGCCCTTCTCGAGCCGGGCGACGGTCCGGCACAGCGCTGTCCGCCGGTCACCGCGGGGCCGGATGCGTCAGGGCCCGGGCCCCGGGGCCGGTGAGCTCGTCCGGACCCACCGGCCGCCCGGACACGGCGAGCAGCAGGGCGAGAGCGGAGCCGCGCACCTCCGGCCCGGACCCGGCGTCCACGGGCGCGTCCGAGGCGACGAGCCGCAGCCCCCCGGCCCGCTCGCGGCCGCCGCCCATCTTCACGGAGGTCCGCAGCTGCAACGCCAGCGCCTGCGCGACCAGCGCGGCCGGGTACGCACCGGTGAGCCCGACCGCACGCCGTACGTCCTCCCCGTGGACGAAGGCCTCGACGAGCCGGGTGGCGATCGGCGCCGGCGGCGTCCTGGTGCTGTCCACGACGGCTCGCAGCGCGGCGACGGTCCCGGCGGGATCGGCGCGCCGTTCGCGGGTGACGCCGACGGCGTTCTGGCGGTCGAAGTCGAACCGGGCCGCGACCATCGCGCGGACGAAGCCGGTCCGGGTCGTCCGGGCCGAGTCGACCAGGTGCGCGACGACATCGTGGACGTCCCAGCCGGCGCACGCGGTCGGTGCGTCCCACTGGGCGGGTGTCAGTGTTTCCAGGTCGCGGATCAGGGCGGCGCGTTCGTGATGGACCGCGGTCCAGACGGCGGCGTTCTCGGGTTTCATCGGGCCATTGAACCCCTGGGCCGGCGAAGTTTCCCGGAACGACATCAGGCGCTGGCATAATGGCAGGCTGGTGGCGCCATGACGAAAGGCACAGATCAGCCGCGCATGCCCGGGACCGGTCGGGGCAAGCCCCGTCGTCCCGTACCGGCACGATCTGCAGAAGGACCAGCGATGCCCCGCGTGACGGGCCCGGCTCCGGGCCCCGCCCTGACCGACGCCCAGCAGTTCTGGCAGCTGCCCGACCCGTCGCTGCACCGGCTGCTGGCCCTGACCCGTCAGGTCGACACCGTCGAACTCAAGCTGGTGGTCCCGGTGGAGGACCAGCCGGCGGTCATCACCTCGCTCGGCGTGGACCTCGAGCGTGCCTCGGCCCGCCGGGTCTGGTTCCTCGACACCCCGGACCGCCGGCTGGAGCGCGACGGCGTCGTGGCCCGCATCCGCAGTGTCAGCGACCGGGCCGACGACTCGGTGATCAAGCTGCGGCCGGTGGCGCCGGGGGATCTGCCCGCCCGGCTGCGCCGGTCGAAGAACTTCGTGGTCGAGGTCGACGCGATGCCCGGCCGGTACGTCTGCAGCGGCGCGCTCGCCCGCCGCGGCGGCCTGAACGTGGAACGCACCCTGACCAAGGGCCGCCCCCTGCGCGAGCTGTTCACCGGCGAGCAACTGAAGCTGCTGCCGTCCGGGGTGCGCATCGACGACCTCACGGTCTTCGGGCCGGTCGAGGTCCGCCGGTGCAAGATCGCCGCCGGGCGCCCGGGCCTCCGGCTGACCGTCGAGCGGTGGACCTACCCGGACGGCTCCCGCATCCTCGAACTCTCCACCCGCTGCCCGGCCGCCGCGGCGGTGCCGGCGGCCGCCCGCCTCGCCGCGGTGCTGCGCGCGCACCGGGTGGACGTCACCGGCCACCAGCAGACCAAGACACAGTCGACCCTGGAGTACTTCGGCGCGGCGAGCTGACCGTTCAGTCGGTCCCCACCGTCCTCCGCGTTTGCCGTCGTACCGGTGGATAACGCCGACCGATAGATCGATTCATTGGACGCTGCGTGAATTGACGGTCACCAGCACTCGCGCCGTACGAAACATTCTGGCAATGTCGGGGTCAGGGCTGTGAGCTGGGCCACACACGCCAGCGGTATGCCCGGACGGAGGATCGATGAAGATTCCACGACCGACGGCGCTGCGGCGGCCGTCCCGATGGGCCTCGCTGATCGGTGTCGCGGCCCTCCTCGCCGCGGTGGGCGCCTGTTCCAGCGGCCCCGAGGGCACAGTGATCAACCTCTACGGCGGCGCGAGCGGCACCGGCTTCGACAAGATCATCGCTGACTGCAACCAGCAGGCGGCCGGCCGGTACACCATCGTCGGCAACCTGCTGCCCAGCGACGCCGACGGCCAGCGCGACCAGTTCGTGCGACGGCTCGCCGCCAAGGACTCCGGCATGGACCTGCTCGGCATGGACGTCACCTGGACCGCGGAATTCGCCGAGGCCAGGTGGATCCGCGAGCTGACCGGCGAGCAGAAGACCCAGGCCACCAAGGACACCCTGCAGCCGCCGATCGACACGGCGACCTGGAAGGACAAGCTGTACGGCATCCCGCGCACCACCAACGTGCAGCTGCTCTGGTACCGCAAGTCGCTGGTGCCGACCCCGCCCAGGACGTTCGACGAGATGATCTCGATGGCCCAGCAGCTCAAGGCCCAGGGCCGGCCGTACGAGATCGGCCTGACCGCGGCCCAGTACGAGGGCTACGTGGTCAACGTCAACAACCTGATCACCGCGTACGGCGGCACGCTGGTCAACGAGGACAGCTCGAAGCCCACCATCGACGACAAGACGGTGCAGGCCCTGACGCTGCTGAAGAAGCTGGCCACCTCGGGGGTGACCAGCGCGTCGCTGTCCAACGCCCAGGAGCCCGAGGTCTTCGCCGACCTGCAGGCCGGGCGGTCGGCGTTCTCGCTCAACTGGCCGTACGTGCTCAGCGCCATGCGCGAGGCGAAGCCGGCGCTGGTCGACGACCTCGGCTTCGCGCCGTACCCGTCGGTGGACGGCGGGCCGCCGAAGGTGACCCTCGGCGGGATGAACTACGCCATCAGCACGTTCAGCAAGCACCCGGACGAGGCGTTCGAGGCGGGGATGTGCCTGCGCAACTCCAAGAACGCGCTGAGCGCCGCCCTCGACGCCGGTGACGTGCCCGCGCTCGCCACCGTCTTCGAGCTGCCGCAGTTCAAGGAGGCGTACCCGATGGCCGAGGTCATGCGCACCGAGCTGGAAGCCGCGAAGCCGCGGCCGGTGTCGCCGGTCTACCAGAACATCTCGACGCTGGTCTCCACCTCGTTGTCGCCTCCCGGCAGCATCGACCCGCAGGCCGCGGCGGACAAGCTGCGCGACTCCATCCAGGACGCCATCGACGGCAAGGGGATCGTGCCGTGACCGCCACCCCGACCGCGGCGGCCGCGCAGGCGGCCGAGGACGTCATGGACGACGGCACCACCGAGATCGCCCGGCAGCGGCACAGCGACGCGCAGAAGGCCGAACGCAAACTCGGCCTGATGCTCGTGGCGCCGGCCGTGGTGATCATGCTGGCCGTCGCCGCCTATCCCATCCTGTACGCGTTCTGGCTGTCGCTGAACAAAGCCGACCTGCGCCAGCCCGACGCCAACCAGTTCATCTGGTTCGACAACTACGTCACCGTGCTGTCCAGCCCGATCTGGTGGACCGCGTTCGGCGTCACCATGCTGATCACGGTGGTCGGCGCGACCCTGGAACTCGTCCTCGGGATGCTGCTGGCGATCGTCATGCACCGCACGATCGTCGGGCGCGGGCTGGTCCGGACCTCGGCGCTGGTGCCGTACGCGATCGTCACCGTGGTCGCCGCCTTCTCCTGGCGGTTCGCCTGGACCCAGGGCCTGGGCTGGCTGGCCACCGGCGACTCGGCGCCCCTGACGGAGTTCTGGCCGTCGCTGGGCATCATCATCCTGGCCGAGGTGTGGAAGACGGTGCCGTTCATGGCGCTGCTGCTGATGGCCGGGCTGGCGCTGGTGCCCGAGGACCTGCTGAAGGCCGCCTCGATGGACGGGGCCAGCGCGTGGAAGCGGTTCTGGCTGGTGACCGTACCGCTGATCAAGCCGGCCATCCTGGTCGCGCTGCTGTTCCGCACGCTGGACGCGTTCCGGGTGTTCGACAACATCTTCATCCTCACCAGCGGGAGCAACCAGACCAGCTCGGTGTCGATGGTCGCCTACAGCAACCTGATCCGGGGCCTGAACCTCGGCATCGGCTCGGCGATGTCGGTCCTGATCTTCATCACCACGGGGCTCATCGCGTTCCTGTTCATCAAGCTCTTCGGCGCGGCCGCGCCCGGGTCCGACGCTGACGGGAGGCGGTAGACATGCAACCGGAGACCACGAACCGCAAGCTGACCTGGTGGGGCGTGAACGCGATCGTCCTGCTGTACGCGTTCGTCCCGGTGGTCTGGATCGTGTCGTTGTCGCTGAAGGACGACGCGACGCTGAACGACGGCAACTACTTCCCGACCTCGCCGAGCGGGGACAGCTACTCGGCCATCTTCTCCAACCCGGACTTCCTGCGGGCGCTGGTCAACTCGATCGGCATCTGCGTCATCGCGACGTTCATCGCCATCGCCTTCGGCACCATGGCCGCGTACGCCATCGCCCGGCTGCGCTTCCCGGGCAAGCGGCTGATCGTGGCCACGGCCCTGCTGGTCTCGATGTTCCCGCAGATCGCACTGGTCACGCCGCTGTTCAAGATCGAGACGGCGGTCGGGCTGTTCGACACCTGGCCCGGCCTGATCATCCCGTACATCGCCTTCGCCCTGCCGCTGGCGATCTACACCCTGTCGGCGTTCTTCCGCGAGATCCCGTGGGACCTGGAGAAGGCGGCGAAGATGGACGGCGCCACGCCGTACCAGGCCTTCCGCCGGGTGATCACCCCGCTGGCCATGCCCGGGATCTTCACCACCGCGATCCTGGTCTTCATCTCCTGCTGGAACGACTTCCTGTTCGCCCTGTCGCTGACCTCGACCTCGCAGGCCCGCACCGTCCCGGCGGCGATGAGCTACTTCACCGGGGCCACCACCTTCGAGAAGCCCACCGGGCCGATCGCGGCCGCCGCGGTGGTCATCACCATCCCCATCGTGATCTTCGTGCTCGTCTTCCAGCGGCGCATCGTCGCCGGCCTGACCTCGGGCGCCGTCAAGGGCTGACCCGCCACCCACCCACCACCCCGAGGAGCTGACGTGGCCGAGATCGTTCTGGACCATGTGGTCAAGCGTTACCCCGACGGCGCCCTGGCCGTGGACGACTTCAACCTGGAGATCGCCGACGGCGAGTTCATCATCCTGGTCGGCCCCTCCGGCTGCGGGAAGTCGACCACGCTCAACATGGTGGCCGGCCTGGAGGACATCACCGCCGGAAAGCTGATCATCGACGGTCAGGTGGTCAACGACAAGGCTCCCAAGGACCGCGACATCGCCATGGTGTTCCAGTCCTACGCCCTGTACCCCCACATGACCGTCGGCGACAACATGGGCTTCCCGCTCCGGCTGGCCGGCATGGACAAGGACGCCATCCGCCAGAAGGTCGCCCAGGCCGCCGAGATGCTCGAGCTCACCCAGCACCTGGACCGCAAACCGGCCAACCTGTCCGGCGGCCAGCGCCAGCGGGTGGCGATGGGCCGGGCCATCGTCCGGTCGCCCAAGGCGTTCCTCATGGACGAGCCGCTGTCCAACCTGGACGCCAAACTGCGGGTCCAGATGCGTACCCAGATCTCCCGCATCCAGAAGAACCTGGGCACCACCACCCTCTACGTCACCCACGACCAGACCGAGGCGATGACCCTCGGCGACCGCGTCGTGGTCATGCGCAGCGGCGTGGTCCAGCAGGTCGGCTCACCCGCCCACCTGTACGCCCACCCGGCGAACCTCTTCGTCGCCGGCTTCATCGGCAGCCCGTCGATGAACTTCTTCCCCGGCCGCCTCACCGGCGAAGGTGTGGTCACCGCCCTGGGCGAGGCCCGCCTGCCCGACCGCGTCCGCACCTCGCTGAACGGCTCCGCCGCCGACCGCGACGTCATCATCGGCATCCGCCCCGAGCACTTCGAGGACGCCGCCCTGGTCGGCGACAAGCCGGGCGCCACCTTCGACGCCCCGATCGACATCGTCGAGGCGATGGGCTCCGACGTCTACGCCTACTTCACCATGCAGGGCGAGGGTGCCCGCTCCGCCGACCTCGACGACCTGGCCAAGGACACCGGCAACGACCTGAGCAGCGGCGGCGTCGACGTGACGGCCCGCCTCGACGCGGCCGCGGACGTCCAGCGGGGCCGGACGGCCAAGCTCTGGTACGACACCTCGAAGATCCAGGTCTTCGACACGAGCACGGGCAGGAACCTCAGCACCGACTGACCGGGTACCGGCCCCGGGCACCCTCGGGGCCGGACCCTTCCGTACCGCTCGGCGCACGACCGGGACACCGGCCCGGCGCCGCGTAGTCTGAGGCCGTGGACGTGCCGGAACCGATCGGGCCCTTCGGGGAGATGCTGTTGCCGGGCGAACGCGACCAGTTCGTGGCCCTGGCCCGCCGCACCCGGTACGACCGTGGCGACGTGCTCTTCCGGGAACGGGACGTGACCCGGCACGCGGCGCTGATCGAGTCGGGATCGGTGAAGATCGTCCGGCGGCGTCCCGACGGGGCGGACCTCATCCTCGCCGTCCGCGGCGACAACGACCTCATCGGCGAGATGGCGGCCATCGACGGCACGGCCCGCTCCGCGAGCGCGGTGGCGATGAGCCCGGTGGACGTGCACATCATCGAGGCGGCGGCGTTCGAGACCTTCGTCCGGACCCACAGCAATGTGGCCTGGATGCTGATCCGGTCGATGGCCGAACGACAGCGTGACGCCGACCAGCGACGCCTGGTGCAGGTGAGCGAGTCCGTCGCGCACCGGGTCGCCGCCGAGCTGCTCGACCTGGCCGGGCGCGCGGTCGCCTCGGGCGGTGAGCCGGGTGATCTGGTCGTCTCCCAGGCCGAGCTGGCGGAGGTCGTGGGCGCGACCCGCGAGGCGGTGGCCAAGGCGCTGGCCGACCTGCGCAAGCGCGGCGCACTGGAGACCGGACGGCGCCGGATGCGCATCCTCGACCGGGCCAAGGTCGTTGAAACAATGGGAATCTGACTCATTCATTCTGGTACTTATTCACACTGAAGCCGTTTTCGACTACTCTGGGTTCATCACCACAGCGGACGAAAGGGGGTGTTTGCCACGGGTCTCCCCGCTCTCGGTATCGCGAGGACGCAGGTGGCCACCATGGTCACCCGCCTGGGCCGGCGGCTCGTGCGGGCCGCCTTCCTGACCGAGACCCCGCGCGAGGTCACCCTGGTCGCTCTGGACATCGTGGGGTTCGGCCGGCGTAGCTCCGGCGAGCAGGAGCGCCTACGGCGGCGGCTGTTCTCGGCGGTCCGGGTGGTCCGGCACGGACTCATTGCGTACGACGTCCTGGACCGTGGCGACGGTGCGCTCGTGCTGCTGCCCGGCGCGGTCGACACGCTGCGGATCCTGAGTGAGGCCGTGCCCAGCCTGGCGGCCCGGATCGCCGCCGACAACCGGGCGAGCGGCGGGGACCGGATGATCCTGCGGTGTGTGATCCACAAAGGCCGGGCCCGGCGGGACCGCTGGGGATGGGTCGGCGACGACGTCAACCTCGTCTTCCGGCTCCTCGATTCCCGGACCCTGAAGTTACGACTGCTGCACGGGGACCACCGCTCGCCGTTGACGGTGGCTCTCTCGGAGGCGCTCTACCGCGACGCCTGTGCCGGCCTGGAGGACGAGCAACGCCTCCAGAACTGGATCAAGTCCTACTGGCACCAGGCGCTCATGATGCACACCATCCGGGCCAAGGAGATCCAGCAGCAAGCATGGGTCGCCTCGGTCGCGGTGGAGGGAAGCAGCACCTCGACCGCACCCTGAAGGCCCGCGCCAGCGCCGGCGCGGACCGCACGTCACACGACGGCTCCAGCCGAGGAGCACACCATGGCCAAGGGAACTCTGTCGCGCAAGAACGGCCAGCACACCCCTCCGCCCCTCTTCGACCTGCGGTTCCTCGTCCTCGCCGGTGCGGCGGGCCTGATCGTGTGGTTGGCGATCATCCGTCCCCCGGTCGCTGCGGCGATCGCTCTCGGACTGTCGGTCCTCTACCTGCTGCAGCGCCTCGTCGGGCGCTGACCGGCAACGGCGGCCCGCACGTCCGGTGCGGGCCGGTCGTCCGCACGGGACCCACCGCGTTCCCGCCGGGCCGCCGCATTGGGTACGGTCCGGCGTGCTCTCCTCCCTCAGACGTGGCCCGGTCGCCGTGGCGCTGGCCGTGCTGGTGCTCGCCGGCGCCGGCTTGTTCCTCGTGCTCGGCGCCGACGGTGACGCGCCGCGCCGGCATCTGGTCGTCCAGGGCGTACCGCTGGATGAAGTGCACCCGCCGCGGATCGCGCCCGGTTCGCGGCATCCCGGGGTGGTCGTCGCCCACGGGTTCGCCGGGTCGGCCACGCTCATGGCCCAGTTCGGCGACACGCTGGCCGCCCGGGGCTACGTCGTGGTGCTGCTGGACTTCGCCGGGCACGGCGCGTCCACCGATCCGCTGCCGGACGGCTCGGCCGCCACCGACGACTCGACCGCCACGTTGCAGCGCGGCCTCGACGTCGCCGCCGACCACCTGCGCAGCCTGCCCGACGTCGACCCGCAGCGGATCGCGCTGGTGGGGCACTCGATGGGCGCCACGGCCGTCACCCGGTACGCGGTCGCCCACCCCGAGATCACCGCCACGGTCGCCATCTCGCTGCCGGAGGCGTCGATGGTGCGGCCGGACCGCCCCGCACACCTGCTGCTGATGGTCGGCGCCCTGGAGTTCCCCGGCTTCCACAGTGAGGCGAAGCGCGCCGCCGACGCCGGTGGTCCGGACCGGTCCCTGGTCACGGTGCCGGGGGTCGAGCACATCTCCATCCTGTACGCGCCGCGTACCCACCGGGAGACCGCCGACTGGCTGGACGCGAGCTTCGGCCGGACGCCGGACACGACCGCCCTGCCATCACCGGTACGCCGGGTCGGCGGGGCCACCCTGCTGCTCCTGGCCCTGCTGGCCGGCCTGTACCCCCTCGCCCGCCTGCTCTTCGGACCGGCCCGCAGATCATGGCCGCGCTTCCGGGGCCCGCTCACCGGGTACGCCGTCGTGGTCGCCGCCGTGGCCACCGGGATCGGCGCGCTGATCGCCGTGGTGCTGCCGACCAACCGGCTGCCGCTCGCGGTGGGCAGCTACGTCATCGGCCTGACCAGCGTCGCCGGTCTCCTGATCCTGGTCTGGCAGCGCTGGCGCCGGCCACCGGCGGACGACACACCTGCTCCGGACCGGTTGCGGCTGGCTCTCGCCACCCCGGTCCTGGTGGCCTACGCGGCCGTCGCCATCGCCGTACCGTTGCAGCTCGGTCTGACCCATGCGCTCCCGTCCGGTGACCGGTGGTGGTTGCTCGCCCTGGTCTGGGCCGGCTTCGCCGTCCTGGCCTACGCCGCCGAGCGGCTCACCGCCGGCAACAGCTACGCGGTCCTGGCCGTCTCCGCGGTCGCGATGGTCGCGCTGACCGGGGCCGCGGTGGCCGGCCTGACCAACGGCTTCGTGCTGCTGGTGGTCCCGCTGCTCGGCGTGCTGCTGCTGTGGTCGGCGCTCTGGAGTGCCGTGCTGCACCGGTACGCCGCCCCGTCGTGGCTGATCGCGCTCGTCGGGTCACTGGTCGTGGCCTGGCCGATCGCCACCGCCCTGCCGGTGACCGGCTAGATCCACGTTTCGTGCCACTGTCCGTCGTCCGGGTCCGGGAGCACCCGTCGACCGACCAGCATGGGCCGGGTCGAACCCGTCGATCTGGAGGATTCCTGTGCAGACCCGCCGTACCACCGTCCTCGCCGGCATCGTCGCTGCCGGTCTGGTGCTCACGCAGCAGGCCTGCACCCCCGGCGAGCAGTCCGAAGCTCCGGTGGCCTTCACCGCGCCGACCCCGGCCGCGAGCGCCACCCAGGCCACCGGCGGCAAGAAGACCACCGCGGCCGCCCCGGCGAAGAAGAAGACCTCGACCGCCACGCCCGCCGGCCCGAAGACCGGTGGTGACGCCATCCTCGCGGGCAAGCGGCGGGTCGTCATCAAGCCGGTGCCCAGCTACGAGTCGATCGTCGTGGTCGATGCCAAGGGCAAGTTGAGCCTCAGCGACATCGACACCGACAACACGCTGTTCGTGCTCAGCCCGGTCGGCGGGAAATACCAGATCAAGGCGGCCGACGGCTCCTGCATGGGCGTGAAGTCCGGCGGCTCCGCATCGCTGACCGTCGTGGCGGCGGCCTGCGACACCGGCCGGGCCGGGCAGCTGTTCACCATCGACCGGCAGAAGAAGAAGGACAACGGGCTGCCCACGTACGCGATCAGCAACAGCAGCGCCTTCCTGCAGGAGTCCCGCGACGGCTTGATCCTCCAGGAACTGGGTGACGCCCCGCTGCCGACGACGTTCTCCTTCGTCGACAACGGCACGGCCAAATAAATAGCTCGCACCATCGCGCCGCCTCGCGTTGACTGTGTTCACCACCGACCGCCGAAAGGAGTTGACCGTCATGTCGCAGCGTCACGCAGCCTCCCGGTATCTCAACTCCCTCAATGCCCTGGGCAACGGCCTGGGCCGGTGGAGCGGTTAGCGCACGCAAGTCTGCGTCTGAGCCGCCCACCTCCTCCCCGAGGCCCGGGCGGCTTTTTCGCATTCCAGCAGGTGCAGATCCACGTGGTTGTAGCACAACGGCAGTGCGCCGCCTCGCCATGGCGGAGACCGGGGTCCGACTCCCCGCAGCCGCTTCGCCCGGGTGGCCCAACGGCAGAGGCGTCCGATTCAGGGTCGGAAGGATGGGGGTTCGAATCCCTCCCCGGGTACGCAAGCAGCAATTCCCCGCACGATCCGGCGTCGCCCAACGGCAGGGCAGCGGACTGTTAATCCGTACGGTGGTGGTTCGAATCCACCCGCCGGAGCACGGGCACCTCGACGGTGCCACACGCGGTAGCGCCGACGCTGGAGAGTCGGACCTGGCTGTAAACCAGGTGCCTCGCTGAGGGGGTTCGAATCCCTCCTACCGCACCACAGTGGAGCGTCACGGCGACGGGACACTGTACGTCGATCCGGTGCCGTATGCTCCCCCTTCCTGTGAATCATCGGCTCGGGGGCCAACGGTGCGCGTCTTCTCCTCCTGTCTTCTCGCCACGCTGGTCGTGGGCCTCGTCGCCGCTCCGGCCGCGGCGGCCGACACTGCCGTGGTACGCATCAACGTCGGTTTGGCGGGCAGCGGCCTGCCGGCTGGCGACTTCCTCAGCAGCGAGCCGGTCCCGGGCCTGTCCGCAGTCACCGTCGAGGTGCCGGCGGACGCGGCGACCGCGACCCTGACCGCCCTGCGCGCCGATGCGGCCCGCGTCCGGTACGCCGAGCTCGACGGCGTCGTCCACGCCGACAGCGAGAACGGCAACCTCCGGCCGTACGCCTACGACCGCATCCCGGGCGCGCAGACCTGGGGCCGGGGGAGCCCGGAGGTCACCGTGGCGGTGGTCGACACCGGCGTGACCGCGACGCCGGACCTGCCCGCCGCCCGGCTGACCGCGGGCCGTGACCTGGTCGACCGGGACGACGACCCGGCGGACGACGACGACCACGGCACCATGGTCGCGACGCTGATCGCCGCCGAGGCCGGCAACGACGTCGGGGTGGCCGGCATCTGCTCCGTGTGCGCGATCATGCCGGTCCGCGTGCTGAGCCACCGCGACACCGGCCCGGCCGAGGGCAGCACCGCCGACGTCGCCGCCGGCATCGTCTGGGCCGCCGACCACGGGGCCCAGGTGATCAACCTGTCGCTGAGCACCGCCACCCCCAGTCGCCTGCTGGACGAAGCCGTGCAGCACGCGGCGGGTCAGGGATCGCTGGTCGTGGCCGCCGCGGGCAACGCCGGCGGTACCGCGCGCGAGTATCCCGCCGCGATCGAACCCGCCCTCGCCGTCGGCGCCGTCCGGATGGGCGACACGAACCCGTGCGCCAACCGCAACACCCGCACCGACCGGTGGATCGACGTGGCGGCCGACGACACCCTGGCCACGATGGACCGCCAGGGCCGCAACCGCTTCCTGTACGACACCTCAGCCGCCACCGCCGTCGTCAGCGGCGTCGCCGCCCTGGGCTTCTCGATCCAGCCGGGCGCCACACCCACCGCGGTCCGCACCGCCATCCTCCAGGGCGCCGTCCGCCCGCGGACCCCGGTCACCTACGACGACCCGCCGATCATCGACGCCACCGCCACCGTCCACGCCCTCGGCGGCACCGACACCGCACCCCCGGTCGTCACCAGCACCGGCCTCACCCCCGGCCAGGTGCTGAGCTGGCGGGCCACGGTGATCAAGCCGCAGGTCAGTGACGAGCACGCCATCCAGCGCATCGAGGAGATCGTCGACGGCCGGGTCCTCGCGACCGCCACCCAGCCCTGGGAATCGCTGTACGCGGTCGCCCCGCACGGCAGCCGCGGCGCCATCGAGGTCACCATCCGCGCCTGGGACTACGCCGGCCACCACACCGACGCCACCACGACGGTCACCGCCGACGCCGCCGCCCCGGTCGCGTCCATCGCCTCCCCGGCCGACGGCACCCACGTCCGCAGCGGCCCGGTCCCGGTCGTCGTGCGGATCGCCGACACCAGCAGCCCGGTCAGCTCCGTCACCGGCCCCACCGGCGCCTTCACCCCGGTCCCCGGCACCACCGACTGGACGGGCACGGTCACCCCGTCGGCCTCCGGCTTCTTCCAGGTCACCATCCGCGGCACCAACGGCATCACCACCAGCCGCACCGGCCAACTCACGATCGACGACGAAGGCCCGACCGCGAAAACCATCACCCCGGCCAACCAGACCCGGGTACGCGGCACGTTCACCACCGCCCTGTCCGGAGCGACCGACGTTTCCTCGGCGGCCCTGTCCGTCAACGGCAAACTCGTGGGCGTCGACCGGGCTGCGCCGTACTCGATGGCGGTCAGGACCGGGACGCTGAACGGCCCGGTCAAGCTGGAGTGGAAACTGACCGACGCGGTCGGCAACACCAGCACCTACGTGCGCCAGGTGACCGCCGACAACAAGGCGCCGACGCTGGCCATCACCAAGGCCCCGAAGAACAAGGCCAAGGTGTCGGGCACGGTGAAGGTGTCGGCCAAGGCCGCCGACACGAGCGGGATCGCGCGCGTCGAGCTGCTGGTCAACGGCAAGGTGGTCGCCAAGGACACCGCATCCGGGTACGTCGTGAGCGTGAACGTCGCCCAGCAGGCCAAGACGATGAAGGTGGCGGTCCGCGCGTACGACAAGGCCGGCAACGCGACCACCACGACGACCCGCACCTGGTACCGCAAGTAACCGTCACCGCCCCTCAGTACGGTGTGATGGTGCAGCCCCGTTCCGTGATCGGACCCCCGACGCCCGACCAGTCCGGGCCCAGGTGGCCGCTGGTCGACGCCGCGGCCGGCCTGGTCGTGGTCATGGTGTTCTGGCTGCCGCCGCTGTTCGCCGCCGACGGCCCGCGCGTGGTCATCGGCGGCATCCTCGCTCTGGTCACCGTCGCGGCGATGGTGCTGCGGCGCCGATTCGCCGCGGCCGCCACCGTGACCGCCGCGGTCGCCACCGTCGCGGCCACCGTGCTGGGCGTCTGTCAGGACCCGATGCTGGCCACGGCCTGGTGCCTGTACCCGTGGGCGATCAAGCGGGCCGGGCGCACCCCGAACGTCGTGGTGATCCTCGCCTGCATCGTCGCGGTGCTGGTCGCGGTGACCAGCGTGGACAAGACGGGCAGCCGCGTGGTCCTCGCGCTCGCCGCGCTGACCGCGGCCTGGTTGCTCGGCACGGCGGTCGGCCGGCAGCTGGACTCCGTACGGGAAGCCGAACGGGCCCGGGTGCAGCTGGACGTGGCCCGTGACGTCCACGATGTCGTCGGTCATGCCCTCGGGGTGATCTCCGCGCAGGCGAGCGTGACGCGGAGCCTGCCCGACGCCGACGAACAGGAGCTGCGGGGCACGCTCGGCGACATCGAGACACACGCCCGGCAAGCTCTGCAGGAAATGCAGACCCTGGTACGGGGACTGCGCGACAGCGGCTCCCCGTCGGAGGCGTCCGGTGCGGCGAGCCGTGTCCCGGGCGAGGCGGACTTGTCCTCCCTGATCGACAACGCTCGCACGGCGGGGCTCAGCATCGACGCCGACCTCGACATCGCCCCGGACGTCGGTGACGGCACCCGGCTGGTGGCGTTCCGCATCGTCCAGGAGGCGCTGAACAACGTGATCCGTCACGCACCCGGCGCCCGATGCTCGGTCCGCGTCAGCCGGGCCGCACAGGAGATGGTGGTCCAGGTCCGCGACCACGGCTCGGCCGTCCCGGGTACGGGAACCGGGTCAGGCCTGGGCCTGCCGGGCCTGCGGGAGCGCGCGGTGCTGGCCGGCGGAACCGCCTCGTGGCGCCGGCCGGCGGGCGGCGGGTTCGAGGTCACCGCACGCCTGCCGGTCCGGGGCGAGTGCTGATGGCTGAGGTTTCCGTCTTCCTCGCCGACGACGACGCGGGCTTCCGCGGCGCATACCGCAAACTCTTCGACCGCACCGACGGGTTCCGGGTCGCCGGGGAGGCCGCCGACGGCACCGAGGCGGCTCGGCTGATCGCCCTCCGGCCGCCGGACGTGGCGTTGCTCGACGTGCAGATGCCGGGCCTGAGCGGCCTCGAGGTGGCCCGCTCCGTCCTGGCCACCACCGCGACCCGGGTCATCATGCTGACCACGTTCGACCTCGACGAGTACGTGCACACCGCGCTGACGCTGGGCGCCTCCGGCTTCCTGCTGAAGAACGCGGCGCCGCAGGAGGTGCTGCAGGCGGTCCGTACGGTGCACGCCGGGCACGCCATGCTGGCTCCCGAGGTCACCGCCCGCCTGCTCGAACGGATGGTGCCGCCACCGCCCGACCGTCCCCACGCCTTCGCCGGTCACGTGCTGTCGGAGCGGGAACTGCAGGTCGTCCGGCTCGTCGCGCGTGGCTGCTCCAACCAGCAGATCGCCGACGAGCTGTTCCTGAGCCTGGAGACGGTACGCACCTATCTGCGCCGCATGTTCGCCAAGCTCGGCGTCAACGACCGGACCCACCTGGCCGTGCTCGCGTACGAGGCGGGCCTGCTCCGGGACCCCCGGTAGGTGTCTACTTCCGGGTGACGCGGGTCTTCCCGGCCACACCCCATGCTGACGGCGTCCGGTCGGCAGAAACGGTGAGGTTCATGATCGAATTCAAGGGCGTGACCAAGCGGTACGGCAAGAAGCTCGCCGCCGATGCGGTCACCTTCTCCGCCCGGCCCGGCCGGGTCACCGGCCTGCTCGGCCCGAACGGCGCCGGTAAGTCCACGTCCCTGCGGGTGCTGCTCGGCCTGGACCACGCCACCGCCGGCACCGCGCTGATCGACGGCAAGCGGTACCGCGATCTGGCGTACCCGCTGCGGACGGTCGGGGCGTTGCTCGACGGTGCCGGGCCCGTACCCGATCGCCGTGGTGTCGATCATTTGACCTGGATCGCCCAGTCCAACCGGATCCCGCGCCGGCGGATCGGGGAGGTGCTGGAGATGGTGGGCCTCACCGACGCCGCCAAGCAGCGGGTGGGCAAGTACTCGCTCGGCATGCGCCAGCGGTTGGGCATCGCCGCCGCCCTGCTCGGTGATCCCGCCGTCCTGGTCCTCGACGAGCCGGTGAACGGGCTCGACCCGGACGGCATCCGCTGGGTCCGCACCTTCCTGCGCGACTGCGCCACTCAGGGCCGTACCGTGCTGCTCTCCAGCCATCTGATGACCGAGACGGCCGACACCGCCGACGATGTGGTGATCATCGCGCACGGCCGCGTCGTCGCGGACGGCCCGCTACCGGAGATCACCGGTGGGCACCCGTCGCTGGAAGCGGCGTTCTTCGCGCTCACCGGCGAGCAGAAGCAGGCCTGGGCATGAGCGCCCTGCCGGCCGCCGTCCGGGCAGAGTTCTCCAAGATCCGGTCGTCCCGGATCATCCGTCTCGTGACCGGGTTCGTCATCGCGCTGCACCTGTTGATCTCGCTGGCGAACCTGCGCACCACCACGGCGGCCGTCGACGGCATCACCCCGGACGGCATGATCGAGATCTTCATCGGAGAGCGCCGCCCGGCCGGCCCGGCCCTCATCGAACTGCTCGCCGCGTCATCGCTCGAGATCGTGGTGATGTTCCTGCCGGTCATCGCCGCAGTGACCGCCGGCCAGGAGTTCCGTGGCACCCAGCTGGGCATGTCGCTCCTCGCCGTACCCCGCCGCAACGTTCTGACGGCCGCCCGGACCATTGCTGCGGTCGGCTTCATGGGCCTGGTCGCGCTGCTCGTCGAGGCGACCAACAACGTCTTCATGTACCTCGCCGTCAAGGACTGGAATCCCGGGCTGCTGCTCAGCCGGGCATCGTTGATCAACCACGGCGAGCTGCTCGCCCTCGCGGTCCTGCTGTCCCTGATCAGCTACGCGATCACTACCATCGCCCGCAGTACGCTGATCGGCATCGTGACCTGCGTGGTCATGCTGGCCGTGACGATGACCCAGGTGCTGGCCCGCACGATCCCGGCCGCCGACGCGCTGCTACCGGTCAGCGCCGGCCGCAACCTGCTCCTGGACCCGGCGGTCACTGACCTGTCCTCCGGTGCGACCTCGGCCGCGATCGTCCTGGTGGCCTGGGCCCTGCTGACCACCCTCGCCGCCGGGTACGCCCTCAGCAAGCGAGACGCTCGATGACGGCCGCACTCCCACCGCCGTCACCGATCCGCCTCAAGGATCTCGTGACGGCCGAACTCACCAAGATCCGTACCCTCCCGCCCACCTGGATCGCCCTGGCGATCGCCCTGATCGCCAACACCGCGCTCGGTTTCGTGGCCGCCACGGACGCGATCCGCATCGCCGGCACCGACGGCCAGACCCCGATCGCCCAGCTGGGCACCCTCATGCTGGCGCCGGTCTACGCCCTGCTCGCCATCGCCGTCTTCGCCGCGGGCACCGAACACCGCGGGGAACAGCTGCGGGTCAGCCTCGTGGTCACCCCGCACCGGAACCGCTTCTACGCGGCCAAGCTGCTGGCGACGGTGGCCGCGACGGTGCCGGCAGCCCTGGTGGTCCTGGTGCCGTCGCTCGCGGTGCAGCACGCGCTGACCGACCTCGGGCGGTACCTGCTGGCGTACCTGCTGCTGGCCTTGACCGGCTACGGCTTCGCGGCCGCGGCGAAGTCCGTGATCACCCCGATCGTCGTGCTCGCCGCCCTGCCGATCCTGATCTCGACCACCCTGGGCGGCCTGCTGCCCAAGGTCGTCCGCCTGTTCCCGCACGAGTCGGCGCTGAGCTTCCTGCACACGCCCGCGGACCCCGCTACGGCGCTGAGCCCGGGCACCGGCCTGCTCGTCCTGACCGCCTGGGCGTCAGTCTCGGTGACCATCGCCTGGCTGCTGGTCACCCGACGCGACGCCTGAAGCGACTCCTGCAGCTACCGGACTTTCGCGGAGACCGGGTCGAGGGCGAACAGGCACTGGTCCGGATTGAACGCACCCACCGTGGCGACGAAACGAAACCTGTCGCCTTCGCTCACGGTTTTGTCCCCGGCCAGTCCCAGTTGAGCGACGTTGACATCCTCGAACGTGAAGGCCGGCCCGACCGTGGTCTTCGGTCCCTCATCGCCCGGGGCCAGCAGGAAGTCGTAGCGAGTGTCGTCGTCACCGTCGGGTGCCATGTTCACGATCGAGCCGTCGAACGCGACGGTCTCGCCGGCGTGCCTGGTGGCGAAGTCCCGATTCGCATCGTCACAGCTGTCCGCCTTGAGCAGCGCCGCGAACTCCGGATCGTTCTGACGGGTGATCACCTCCGGGGCCACCGAGCCGGCCTCAGTCGGTGTCGGCGTCGGCGGCTTGGCACTGGCGGCGACTGCCGGCACCGCGACCTTCTTCTCGCCGCCGGATTCGAGTACCGCGCCAACACTGATGCCGACGGCCACGATCAGGACGACAGCGGCCGCTGCGCCGATCAGCGGCCAGGGCAGCGGCTTCTTCGGCCGCCGGAAGGTAAGTGTGGAGCGCAGCGTTCCTGGCGCCTGATCCGTAAGTTCCCAGCCCTCTCGTTGCATCTTGGACATCACCATGCCGTCGGTGCCGCGTACCGCCCGCACGGTCTTGAACTCGTACTTGATGTCGCCAGCCATGCTTCCTGCGCTTCCTGGATGAAACTGCCACTCTCCGCTGCGTAGCGAGCATAGGCGGTTAGGACTGCTGCAGTTCGGCCCCTTGACGAGAACGCTGAACCGAAACTTCCGGTGACTGACCGAGTGACGGCGATGCTGTCTGACTAGTCGGATCCGCACGGTGATGCCCTGGTTGAGGCCCAGAAAAGTCACGCGTTCACCGGTCGGAAACATTGACGACTGCCGTTGGCTGCGCTTAGCGTACAGAGGACTTCCGGCACGTTGCGACCGAAACTTTCAGGATCGTCCTGACGTGTCCGACGCTTTCAAAGGAGTGATCTTGAGAAAGGCATACCGTGTCGCCGTGGCCGTCCTCGCCACCTCGGCACTGCTCGGCCCCGGCATGCAACCGGCCCAGGCCGCCCCGCAGGCCGCCGGTGGCTCGTCCGCTGTGGACCGCCAAACCGCCAAGTGGAACCTGCCGCTGCGCTGGGCGGCGCCCCGCGACCTGCGCATCGGCACCGCGGTGGCCGGCGGCGGTCACCACCTGGAGCAGGACTACCCGGACCCGTTCACGTTCGACAAGCCGTACCGGAAGGTCCTGGCCCGGGAATTCAATTCGGTCTCCCCGGAGAACCAGATGAAGTGGGAGTTCATCCACCCCGAACGCCGCAAGTACAACTTCGGCCCGGCCGACGCGATCGTGAAGTTCGCCCGCCAGCACGGCCAGGTCGTCCGCGGCCACACGCTGCTCTGGCACAGCCAGAACCCGGCGTGGCTGGAGGAGGGCACTTTCACCAAGGCCGAACTGCGCGCCATTCTCAAGGACCACATCACCACGGTGGTCGGACGTTACCGCGGCAAGATCCAGCAGTGGGACGTGGCGAACGAGATCTTCAACGAGAACGGCGAGTACCGCCAGGAGAACATCTTCATCCGCGAACTCGGCCCGGGCATCGTCGCCGACGCCTTCCGCTGGGCCCACCGCGCGGACCCCAAGGCCCAGCTCTTCCTGAACGACTACGGCGTGGACTGGCCCGGCGTGAAGGTCGACGCCTACGAGGCGCTGGCCAAGCAACTGCTGGCCGACCGGGTGCCGCTGCAGGGCTTCGCGTCCCAAGCCCACCTGAGCACCCGGTACGGTGCCCCGGACCAACTCCAGGCCGTCCTGCAGCGCTTCGACAACCTCGGTCTGAAGACGGCTATCACCGAGCTGGATGTACGGATGGACCTGCCGGAGGGCGGGGTGCCGACCGCTGAGCAACTGCAGACGCAGGCGGCGTACTACAAGACGGTGCTGGACGCTTGTCTCGCTGTCGAGGACTGCAACTCGTTCACGATCTGGGGCTTCACCGACAAGTACTCGTGGGTCCCGGTGTTCTTCCCCTCCGAAGGAGCGGCGACGGTGATGGGGGACAACTTCGAGAAGAAGCCCGCCTACTACACGCTGCGGAACACGCTGGCTGCGGCTCGCTGGAACCGCTGAGACATCGCCACGAGAAGGCGGCGGCACTTCGGTGCCGCCGCCTTTAATTCACTGGCCCTTCCCGCCGATCCCGCGTTAACTGTCGTGAACGCCGGTGGGGCCACTCACCAAGGCGTTGACGGGAACCACCGCAGTCGGCATCCTTGATACCGGCCCACCGCACCGAAATTCTGGAAGGGAGTCGACCGTCATGTCGCAGCCGATCGCAGCCATTTCGCCCCGCAACCCCCGCCTGAATCTGAACGCCCTCCGGCGCCTCGCCGACCTGCGACTTCGAGGTCTGGCGGGTCGTCGTAACCGGGAGCGGTGGAGCGGTTAGCGCAGTCTGATCTGCGTCCGAGCCGCCCCCTCCACCGAGGACCGGGCGGCTCTTTCATTGCCGCACCCGCGTTCTTTCAGCATGCCCTGAATGACAACTCAACAGTGAATGGCCACATATTCCGTCGCCCAGCGACGACGCGGCTGTAGCACAACGGCAGTGCGCCGCCTTGCCATGGCGGATACCGGGGTTCGACTCCCCGCAGCCGCTCGGAATCACCAAGCCTTCGTAGCCCAACTGGCAGAGGCACGACGTCGAGGGCGTCGGTGGTGCGGGTTCGAATCCCGCCGAAGGCACGCAACACCAGCAAGCCCGGGTAGCCCAACTGGCAGAGGCGTCCGATTCAGGGTCGGAAGGTTGAGGGTTCGAATCCCCCTCCGGGTACGCGAGAACAGCAAGTCCCGTTCCCATGGCGCAGTTGGACAGCGCGCGACGCTACGAACGTCGAGGCCGCAGGTTCGAATCCTGCTGGGAACACGCAACACCGATCCGGCGTCGCCCAACGGCAGGGCAGCGGACTGTTAATCCGTACGGTGGTGGTTCGAATCCACCCGCCGGAGCAAGTCGACCACCAAGCCCTCGTAGCTCAGCGGAGAGAGCGCCAGATTCCGAATCTGGAGGCCGCCGGTTCAACCCCGGCCGAGGGCTCAACCGTGCCATCCGCTGTCGATACCACTCACCATCCTGTACGCGCTCGAACCCATCAGCGGCGAACCGGACCTGGCAGTCGTGCCCCACCCCGACTGGGCGCAGACTTGGTGAAGCCGGCGTCGGTCGCTGCTGAGTCACCACGGGTTGTCGACGGGCAGGCCGGCCAAAATGCTCCGCAGTCCTGTCTCTGCGACGTCTCCCGCTTCCGGGTCCAGCGGAATCTCGTGGGTGACCCGCTCGGCTGAGTTCTCGCTCACCCAGACCTTCTGCTCGCCGGCGAGCCCGTCTCCGTTCTTGCGTCCAACCGCCAGGATCTCCCCGATCCCGTCACCGGCCAAGCGCACGCATTCTCGAATGACCTCGTCGTCGACGTCCACGCCAGTCTTGGCGCGGAAGTCGAGGGTCAGCTGTTCTGCACGCGGACGCAGCAGTCTCCCGAGTACCGGTGATTCGCCGTTCATCGGCAGCTTCGGGCCTTCAGCGCGGAACCGGAACCGATCGACGAGGTCCAAGCCACGTGCCCAGTCGTCGAAGTCGGTTGAGCCGCCCATCGGTTCCACCGCCCACTTCCGGTTGCTGTCGCTGGCCCGCAACATGTGTCGGAGACCGCCGATGAACTCCTGCTCGGGTATGCAGGGGCGACGCCTCGCGTAGACGACAACGAGGTCAGTGAGGCGGATGATGAGCTTGACTGTCCGGCCCCGGACGATGGCGCTCTGCTTGAAGTCCTTCGACCGCTCGTCGTAGAGGTCGGTCTCCTCCTCGGTTTCGTAACCCAGGCGAGCCACAACATGATCAGGCTTCTGGTTCACGCCGCCGAAGTACCAGGTCCGACTCTGGGCAAGATGGCGAGCACCGGCGACGAGGATGTCACGCACGGCCTCCGAGGGGCTGGGAAAGAGTGCGGCCTCCACTGGTGGAATGATTCGGGCCTGCGCCACCTTGGCCGTCGCGGCATCGGTCATCCATCGAAGCTAATCGAAGAGTAGTTGCAGAGTTACTCTTCGCAGTGACAGATCGAGGACATCAAGTCGAGCGCAGCAACACCTCAGGGAAGGCCGAACCGGGGTGCCCTACGGTGGCCTTGTGAACGACATCGATGCCGCCGAGGAGTGGCTGGATTCATGGACCGCCCAGGTGGACGCGCAGGCGAAGCGCAGCGTGGAGCTGTCCCGCCGGGTAGCAGCGCTCGACGCCTCCGCCGAGGGCCGCGACGGGTCGATCCGCGTACGGGTGGGATCGAGCGGTCAGGTGGAGCAACTCGACCTCGACGACCGCGTCCATGAACTGTCCGGGCCGCGACTCGCAGCGGAAATCATGTCGGTGATGCGGCGCGCCCAGGCCGCCCTGTCGAGCCGGGTGGCCGACGAGGTGCGTGCGACGGTCGGTGCGGACACCGAAACCGGGCGGGCGGTCATCCAGTCGTTCGACTCCCGGTTTCCGACGCTGCCGACCGAGGAGAATCGGTGAGCGCGGGGGTCGAGTTCCCCGCTCCGGAAGTGCTCCGGCACGCCGCCGCGGTGGACGATGCCGCCGACGGGATGACGCAGGCCCGGTCCGCGGTGGATGAGGTGGCTATGGACAGTCAGGCCTATGGGCAGCTCTGCCAGTTCCTGCCCGCGCTGCTGACCCCGCTGTTCGACACTGCCGCCGGGGCGATGAACGATGCGGTGGACGCGCTGGGGGAGACGGCACTCAAGCTGCGGGCAACAGCCACGGCCATGGAAGGTACGGATGCCAGCAGCGCCGAACTGCTGAACGGGGCCGGCGGTCCAGGGTTGGCGTTGCCGCTGTGACCGACAACCCGTTGGTGGCCGACGTACACAGTTCCACCACCTGGTACACCGGACTCGGCCTGGTCGAGGACGCCGCGCAGATCAGCAGCGGCATCCACGACAACAGTTGGGTCGACGGCACCCTGGGTGGGGTCGGCGCCGGCCTCGACATGCTGGGCATGGTGATCGACCCGCTCGGTTCGCTGGTGGCCTGGGGTGTGAGTTGGCTGATGGAGCACGTCAGGCCGCTGAAGGAGGCACTGGACTGGCTCGCCGGTAACCCCGACGAGATCGCCTCCCA
>JGI20283J13201_100182_pt1 | contig 30434 bp, 42 predicted proteins | sample Plalitdecfosmids_FD_13201 | JGI IMG/M metagenome (IMG submission 13201)
GTACAACGACACCTAGACCACCCACAGCGCGGAGACGGCGAAACTTGCTACTTCCAGCGGCGCTAGCCCCGGGGGCGCTTTCCATGAACGCGTGCCATCGCGGTCTTGCAACATCACCTTTCGACTGCTCCTGGCGGCCTGATAGTATAAGATGAAGTGGCTCGCTATGAAGACCATGCTGTGTCTTCCACATGTTCCCCAACATAGCCGACATCCTCGACTCCGCACCCATTACACCCTGCACCTCCGCACCAGGTACCCCTGCATCGGAAACAATGGCTAGCGACACGATCACACACATCGTGCTCTTCAGATACCGCCAAGATATATCATGGACGGACCTAGAGAGCCACTTCAAGTCCTTCATGGCCCTACAACACAAGTCGCTCAATCCTAACACCGGCAAGCCGCTCATACAATCGCTGAAAGCCGGCAAAAACAGATCGTGGGAACCTTTTTCCAAAGGCATGACACATGGTTTCGTGCTCGAGTTTGCGAACCAGGCAGATTTGGACTACTATCTCACCACCGAGCCGGTTCATAAGGCCTTCTCCAAAGCCGCAAAGCCGCTGATCGAGGATAGCTTAGTCGTCGATATCAAAGACGGGGTGCTGTTCGGTTCTGCGGCTGAACATCCATCTGCGAAAGGAGATGGGGCCAGGAAGGGTACATGTCATTGCGAGAGTGTAAAATGGACCGCGAAGCTCGAAAATGCCGAGCACGTGCTTTGTCATTGCTCAACATGCCAGAAGCTTGGTGGTGGACCGTACTCGTGCAATCAGATCATACCGAGAGAAGGACTGCAGATCGTCTCCGGCGAGGAAAACATCAGGCAGTATCGGTACAAAGGTGCTAGTGGTATGTTCACTTTATGTTGCTGAAGGAGGAAAGGCTGACTGGGTGCAGGCAAGTTCGTGCGATGCTACTTCTGCAAGGTTTGCACGAGCCATATTTATCACCATCAAGATGTTATGCCGGACAAGATCATCGTGCGCACTTTGTTACTGGAAGGCGGTGAGGACATGCCAGCCACAGCCGAGATCTTTGGCGAGGGAAGGTTAGCCTGGGTGCAAGAGCTTTCGAAGCAGCTATGAGCGCTGGTGTTACGAGCGTGTTCTGTAAGTACGGGATAGATCATGGCGATAACGACAATACGCCAGTATCACAGAAATTGAGTTCTAGCTTGTTGATGTCTTTGACAAGCTGGGTGGGGCAGGACAAAAAGGGTTGCAAGCGTCGTAGGGATCGAGAGTGCTGCCTAATGTGGCACAGCTACTTCGTCATACACCACGAACAACTTCCTACTCCACGATATCTTCTCGAAAATCTCAACGGTGCGAAACCCATCTTTACAGTGTCGCCACAAGAGGGAGCCAAAGCGACATGTCCTCACTACTGGAACTACCTGCGGAGCTTCTTCTCGAGATACTATCTTTGTGCTCTTCCATCGACATGAAGAGGGTATGCGAGACATGCCATCAACTATATGACGTCGGCGTATGTAAAATGTTCTCATATCCTTCGCTGTGGCTGAATAGCATAGATGCCGGAGTTATATCGCGTCATTGATCTGAGTTCGCATGCCGCCTCCATTGACTGCGAACCTGTCGTGTTCGGGCCTCACCGAGTACCACCCGATTTCATTTACAGGCGCTGGAACCAAGTCGACCTTCACGCATTCGAAAGGCAATTAGAGTTCGCAAGAACAATTAAACATAACCCCGGGCTCGCTGGATATGCACGCGAGCTGCGGTGGACCGTCATGAGTCTACGGGACGGAGCCTGGGATGAAGATGTCGTGGAAGACGAAGTTGAGCGTGTTCGAGCTGAGCACCATGACTCGAGTATGAACACAGATGACGCTGGACATTATGGTATGTCTTCTGCCTGCATTTGGTGCGCGATGCGTTCTCATCATGGCAGAATTGCTTTGGCGCGTATTTTCCAGTCTTTTCGACGTTTTAAAAGTAGATATATGGATTGAGTAAGTTTCTCATCATCTATCGATTTCACCATATTAAAGAGAATAGATACGGTGATCACCTGCTACTACCACCGCCATGTTTCCCAAAGGCGACCTCGATACGACTGAGTGGTTGCATGACACGAGATCTCGTTGAGCGCTTCATGCAGAGCTCTACTGGAATACTTGAGCGATTGGAGCTGCACAACCTATTGCAATGCGAGGAGCATGAGCCTCCGTTTCCGAAGTTCAACGACGCTCAAACTCTGAAGACATACCTTGAAAATCATGGACCGGACCACCGCACCATCGCGGAAACGCAACGTATGGTAGGCGCACTTGAACCTTTCATCGGAAGATTTGCTGTCCTTACAACTTTGTGCATCGCCACATTCGGTGAAACTCACCTAGATTGTCTACCTAACGAGCGAGACGATCGACGGTTCACAGAATGGGCGAGAATGATTAGCTCGGTATGCCAAACCCTACGCTTTTTATCATTCAAACAGGGACGCGATCGAAATTTCGATGAGTGCCCCAGGGGCTCTCGTCCGGGGAGAACATATGGAGAGTATCGACCAATGGACCAGCTGTTTCGCCAATGGATCATGCCTGTTCTCCTGGCGGGTCCCTGGCCACGTATAAAGCGGATGGAGATCCGTGGTGTTGGGCGGACTGTGGAGAGCTGGTGCTCAAGTATCATGCCGGAACAGACTGATCTGGCTGTACCAGGTGTGTACCTTGATGTGAAGCAATCTCTATCGGGCCGTGGTGATGTGAAGTATGAATGTGAGGAAATTAGGATTGCGTTTCCGTACGAGAAGAGAGAGGAGCTGTCCAAGTTACTGCCGGACGGAGCGGATTTGATTGTGGAGGAAGAGCAAGAGAGAGACTATGAATTTGTTTACTAGCGTTGTGCTGAGGTTGCTAGAATTGTGTGGGGCTCAATATGGTCATAACTCTGAACATCGTTTTCTTTACTTCACTTACTCATCAGTAAAACCACTCAATGATGTTTACGGAAAGTAATTTGTTGATGTTTAAGCCAATGGCATATGTACAAAATCTTCAGTGTCCAGCCGAATACCGGTTGTCCTTCGCATGTAGTGACTGCAAGCGCAATCAATGCCCTGGTGTTAGGCCTTTGGCCAACTACAACTTTTCATAGCATACCGCGTGGCATCTGTTCGCCGTTGGTGCTATTCGAGTCTTTATCCTGGCCATTGTCCACTGTCCATGCGACCGTCTTCGTTATCATCATCGCATCTCCACGTTGTGTACCCTTTGTCGACGCTCTTTTGTCTTCGCCAGACATACTGGTCAATTCCATCTCGTCCAGTTCTTTGACCGTGTTGTGGGTATTCGTGTTTCTCGTGAAACGTTTCGAACGAGCGTCTCCTTGAGAGCCGACGGTAGGGTAGATGTATTGACGATTGCTTGATTCGTCTGCGTTCTTGAGCGAAGGGATGCAGCAACTGAGAAGGTATTTGATCGTTGGGCCGCAAGTTCCGATGATCGCAAGACCAGACTCGATGTTCGAGAGGGTGTAGCCAACTTCGTATGTCGGATCGGCCTTGAATTGTTCCAGGACAAAGACCTTGACGAGAACACTTGTGCGCACCGCACCAACCACTGTGACGAGAACGCCAAACGACAAGAAAGCAATGACCATAAGCTTACGACCAAGTGGCATCTTCAGGTCGTGCAGAATCCATGAAGGCATAAGCAAGACCAGAACATCGGTCGTGAGCACAATCGACGACGTGCTGACCGTGTAGGCGCCAGCGTCAACGCATCGCCCTTGTATACTAGCATCCCAGTATTTGGATATTGGGTTGCATTGGAAGATACAAGCGAGAGGTGCAGCAATAGCGAAGCAACCATTGATGACGAGTGTTCCCCATAGACAACGATTTATCCACTTGTTTTGCGATCGGAGTTTGATGAGCGTCATCAGGAACGAGACTTTGACCAACGCAAGAATGGGATTATAGATGACCGAGTTTGCGTAGTTCCACTGCAAAGTAGTCAGACTCATGCACTCCATAGCGATTGTATGTTTGATTGAGCGTACCTTCATCATCAGAACTGGATCAACTGCACCATCTGGTATGTCGCGGGTGTGATAGCCGTAATAGCTAGTGAGTATATCTGTGACGCTATGTCAGCTGTATGTACAAGCATGGCTTTCATCCGTTGCGAAGTATAGGTATACACACAGCCGCATGTCGTGAAAGAGAGAACGAGGTTCAGAAGCTACATCGCAGTACGTCAGTCATCTGGAGGTACTATCATGCCGTAAAGTGAGGCACTGTCTTACAGTTGCGACGACTAAGAGTGTGTCTTCTGAAAGGATGTGTGAGTGACAGCGTTTTCTCTTCCATCAGTCAAACCCACCGATACCCAACTTCCCTCCCTTAAGCCTCAATATGACGCGAACGGACACGATAAAAACGCAACAAACGCTTGGAAAGATCGCCAAGAACAAATTAACTGGTTGCAAGCCTGTGTTCGCCATGATGAACTTGTGTAAACACAAACATCATGCCTAAGGAAGGGCTCAAGCATGTATAACACTGGCATCGGTTAAGACGATTACTCTCACAATGAGGATTCGGATTCCCCATTTCCTGCATGTGTCTCATCACTGCAATCCTGCTTCGAGAGACAGCAAATGAGCCTCGACTGTAGCTGGTCTTCGGGGAGCCATCCGAGAGGAGGCTCGGTAAAGTCCCTTGTGAACTCGTTGCAGCACCCAATGACGTTTTAGACCGGGCTCGGTGGCGTTCGTTGGATGTTCTGTCCCGTGTGCTTTGCCCCGCGGTAGAAATTGTGGGAAGGTGCGGTGAACAGAATGGAATCTTTCGTTCTAGCCAGTCCAGGATTATGGACAAATGGGAAGCGGCAGGGAAAGCTTCATTTTGTTCTCGGGGGTTGTACCCTCCTTCCAGTATCGATACCAATTCACATACCACCAGTGCCTCGCCACAAGTTTGTCGAAGATCCACGTGGCTAGCCAACAACCCATCTTATGGCTGATCTCTACTTCCAACATTTTATATTGTCCCGAAGCTCGCGTAGTCACGAAGCCGCTGTGGCCCAGTCGTGTGGGGCCAGACGCGGCTGAGCACCCTTACCGCAGCCCTCTTCGCTTAGAGATGGCCAGTCCGTGAACCGCAAAGATGTGCAGATGCCGAGAACCCGAAGGTACCTTCCATGTTGAGTTCGTGGTTAAATGCAGACCCTGAGCAGCTTGGAAGCGATCCCATTCGCGGAGTAAACGGCACCGACCGGGCGGGCCGTAGGGGAAGGGGGAAATTGTGCGAAAGACGGCAACTACACTCGGACGTTAACTACGAGTAATGTAGATACAACAACGTGCAGGCTGCAAGGACCGCAACAATCCTTCCGATATTTGCCTCTCATGCATCTGCCATGTGGTTTGACGCTTGGTTCTCGAACGAATCGTCTGGCCTAGCGCCCCGTAGGAGTTCATTCATTTATTAGAGACACTTCGTGTGTAGACGAGATGCAGTTTTCATCACCATCGCTTTTGCTTTTGTTGGGTTGCAGTTCTTTCGCTATGTCTGCACGTGGCTCTTTGTTCTTCCTTGCTGCGAACGCCATCGGCGCTCTTGGTAGCCCTGTCGCCGTACGCGATGTCGCACCTGCTGCCGCTACCGTCTCCACGGATTCGTCCGCTGGAGTCCCGCTGTTCCCAAAGGAGGCAGTGCAATTGACTGACGCGGCATTGAAGACGGCTGACAGCCAGACCACTGAGGTCGACGTTGCTGCTGTCTTTGGCTTCGACAGTGATGAGGACACCACGGCCGTAGCAAGGCGTGCGATCAAAAGCGGTCAATGCAAAGCTTTTCTAGGGGACTCGAATTACCCCAGGGAGTGGATGTGGTCCATCTTCGACATGTTACTTGGAGGAGCACTCATCAAGACGATACCCATCGCTGCGCCATGCTATGCGAATTCGGCCTGGAGTGACTATGATGAGGCGAAGTGCGCAGACATCTCAGCCAGATTCACCACATCCGATCTTCAGTAAGTGAAGTTGCCATACATCGCAGGGTACCGTTCACTGACCGTCATGATAAGTACGAGTGACCCAACTTCGATGATGTGGCCGCTCTTCCAGGGCCGTACATGCATGCCTACCGACGATCCTAGCGGCACCTGTACGCTAGGCGGCTACGCATCCTACTCAATCGACGTCAAGAATGTTGCCCAGGTGCAGCTTGGTGTCAACTTTGCTCGCAACATGAACCTCAGGCTGACCGTCAAGAACACTGGCCACGATTATATCGGGAAATCTTCTGGGGCAGGTGCCCTCAACCTATGGACGCACAATCTCAAGGACATCCAGTTCATCAAGCAGTACAAGTCGGCTGGATACACTGGCCCAGCTTTCAAAGCTGGTGCTGGTGTCCAAGGGTTCGAGATTCTGGAAGCTGCTCGCGAACACGATGTGACCGTCATGACCGGGATCTGTGAAGTAAGTCGCCATAATATGCATCGTTTTGCAGTCGCAGCCACTAATCTTGAACGTAGACTGTTGGATGGAGTGGTGGCTATATCACCGGAGGTGGTCACTCACCTCTCGCATCCATCTACGGCATGGCCGCTGACCAAGTTCTCGCCTTTGAGGTCGTCACCGCCGACGGGCGTTTCGTTACTGCCTCTGACTCTAAGAACTCCGATCTCTTCTGGGCCCTTCGCGGAGGAGGCGGTGGAACTTTTGGTGTTGTGACTTCAGTTATCGCCAAAGCCCATCCGAGAATACACGTTACCAAGTCTGTCTTCTCCTTCCAGGCCCCAGTCAACGACTCTGCCAATTTCTGGAAGGGCATCAACGCTTACATGAAGCGATTCCCTGAATTCACCAACGCTGGCACTTATTCTTACTTCTGGATCTGGAACTACGGTACGACACTCGACTTCCAGATGACTCCCTTCTTTGCGCCCAACCACACCATTGAGTCCTTCAACGCGCTTACGAAGGACTTCTTTGCCGACCTCAAGTCTTTCAACATCTCAGTAACTCCCAACACGACCTACCACGACGACTTTTACTCTGCCAACAAAGGCTCATGGGGCGCGGATACGCTCGGTGTGACCACCATTCGTCAGGCTACCCGTCTCTTCCCCAAGAGCCTTTGGGCAACCGAAGAGAAGTTCAACTCTTTTTACACCACTATCAAGGACACAGTGATGAACGGCCACACGGTCGGTGGTTACCACATGGCTCCAGGTAACCCTTTCAAGGTTGACAATGCTGTTAATGAGGCATGGCGCAACACTCAGTCTTTCTTGATCACCGCGAACATGGTCCCCGAGAACGCGACGCCGGCTCAATTGAAGGAAGCATCCGACTACCTTACGTACGACATCATGGACTCGTGGCGTGCAGTGGCTCCGGCGTCTGAGGGTGGCGGTGTCTATCTCAACGAGGCGGATATCCAAGAGCCAAACTGGCAAACCGACTTCTACGGCGCGAAGCACTACCCTAAGCTTCTCGCGATCAAAAAGAGGTGGGACCCCAAGGGCGTCTTCTACGCGACGACAGCTGTTGGCAGTGAAGACTGGGAAATCAGGGATGGCGAGCAGGGTACTCAAACCCAAAACGGTCGCTTGTGCCGTGTATAAGGCCGCAGCGTTTCATGTTTCGCCAACAAGTCTTGTAAACAATGGCTCTTGAATAGCAATATATCTTGGTACCAAGAATTGTCGAATGCGCGCTCTCGTTCTTTGTCTGGTTCCTTGTCGCCTCTCCAGTAGTCCACGTGTGATCGCTAACATTAGCTGTCAGCCACACCTCACACAAGGGAAAAACTGAACACTGCAGAGCCGACGTTGACGTTGGGCCACCTACTTTACATGTTTTCATCTTAATGCAGGCTCTAGGGTGTTCAGCTTTTCCCTTGTATGAGGTGGCCCGTCCAAGGATGCTCATGACACATGGGCCTGCTGTGCCAAAACTCGTCACGACGACGATGTTCTCTCTCCAGTCGCACAATGAATCTTTCGAGCACGCATCGGAGTGGACGAGGTGAGGCTCTCGAATTTTTCGCGTGCCAGCGCGCAGCAGCCTGGTGAACGCATTGACGCCGTGTACTGCCATCAGAGTTGACGAGGTCTCGAATGCTCCTGATTTTCGAAGAGACGTGTTTGAATAGCCCTGATGTTGCTCGACGCCCTGGGTTGAGGCCCGGTTCTATGATCTGTCCAAGTGTATCGTGTGATGCTAAACTCTGAAGTTGCCTAAGGCTTTCGCATTGCCGTCCGCGCAGGCGACTTTCTCAGGAACAAGTTTCCTTGAACCGCGCATTACACGCCTCCATCCCATGGTACACTTGATGACTCATCGCAGCGAGCGACTCACAACTTCCGAAATCCATATGCACCCATACAATCAGGTCCTCTCGAAAAGAGAAGTATCGTCAACACAAGAGCTTGCGCATTACACGCGTTGGAAAGGCACAACACAGGGTGTGAACTGACCTACTGTTAGGACTGCGAGATAGCATGGTCGACTATGAGTCTGTGCCGTGTCTAATTTCGCGGCTTGTCGTGTTTCGGCGTGATTATGGATAGTGCTGCGCTTTCATGTTGTATACACATATACCCCCCGGTTCAAGTGCCTAGCGTCCGTTTCAGTCAGCGAATGAGCAGCCCTGGAGAGTTAAAAAAACTTATTGAAAAACAATGGCCAGCGAAGATTCTGGAGTCATCATGCGCTGTGACCGAAATGCGCTGCTTTCTTTTGGGGTTGTGCTTACTATCCAACGAGTCACGACCGATTTACTCGTGGTGGTCTGTCTTGATGGCAGATGCTCGGCCGTTGTGAAAGACGTTCTCTGTGTTCCACGCCGTCAAGTCGCAACAGTGAAATCACTTGAATAAAATCATGCTGCGCTTTCAAAGAAGTGAGCGAGTCGTCGACTTGGACAGCATCTTGCAGGTCCGATCACGATGTTGATACTCGCCCCCCTGAGAACGCGTTCGTGCTTTCCCCGCCCACTAGCGCAAAACGTAGACGCGTCGCAACAGACGTCATAAGGATGGGGTGGGTGATCGCAATGCCGCCCTTTCTCATTTATCTCTATTATTACCCTCTGAATCTGCGTTTTTGCCACCCTATTGCGTTCTGACATTTGCCGCTGTATATCGTTGTTCCAACATGGCGTACATGAACCCATACCCGATGCCGACTTTGGAGAACCCAACTCCGTCCTACCCGCCTATGTCGAATCCGCCTATGTCGAATCCGCCTATGTCGAACCAACCTATGTCGCACCACCCTCCTTTGCCGCACACAATCATTTCGAATGCGCCCATGCCAAACCCAACTGTGTTGAACCCGACTACGTCGAACCCAACTATGCCTAACCCGAGCATGCAAATCATCGATGATGACGACATAAGTTTTGAGCTTGAGAACAGGCCTGTGACGTAGAGCTGCGATGTCTTACGGTATGCAATTTTTCTCTTTGTAAGAATGTGCGCGTTGCGTGTTTCTACGCCGCCATGAACATCTCCGATTCTCAATGATCTGCGTATAGTATCTGATTCGTATGCAGGCGTAAGATACGCACCTTGATTGACAATGGCGAAATGAAAGTGGGCGAGTTTCAAAAGGCCGTTGGCATCACTCCTAATGCGTACTCGCGATTTATGGGCCAGCATGGGAAGGAGAAGGGAATTGAGTCTTCTGTATATCTGGCAGCGTACGCATTCTTCCAGCAGCGCGAGATGGCAGGCATCAAGACGACCGCGAATAAGAAGGCGAAGAAGAATGAAGGAGACGCGGCGAAGGATAGTGTGCCTAGTGTCGATGATGTTGAGCTGGATTTCGAGAAAGAAGATAAAGTACCAGTATACGGTAAGCTTTTGCACCACCATGACGGAAGAGGTGTGAGGACTGACACGCTGATAGATACATGCGACGACGTCCGCAAGAAGATCAACGTACACCTCAAGAAACCCGGTGTAACCCAAGCTGCGTTTCTTCGCGCAGCCTCAGCGTCCTTCCACAATCCACCCAAGACGCTCAACGCGCGCCAACTCTCTGCTTTTCGCAGCAAGAAAGGTGCTTTGAACGGCAACACATCCGGCATCTACTATGGTTCGTACGTCTACTTTGAGAAGCTACGCATCAAAGAGGGAAAGCCCAAGAGCAAGAAGAGGCAGGAGATGGAGGAGATACATGCCAAGGATGGCGGAATAGACACAAAGCATATGCAGGACCGACTTACTACCCGGGAGGGTGACCATTGGCACCATGATGCTTATGGGAGGACGATTCTCAACGGAGAGATTCTCGAGTAGAGGTTGGGCGAGAGCCATTTGCCTTGCAATATATGTGTTCGATATGTCGTGGTAATAGAGTGGTATGTACAAGTGACGTCCAATGTGTGTGGATATCTGATGGACCCAACGCCATAAACGCCGATGCTTGATTGTGTGAAGCCGCCGAAGTAGTGTAAAGCGCTCATAGTGTGGCTGCTGCCTCAACAGCTCCAGCCAGCTTGAACGTCTTCGGACTCGAGAAAACGATCTCGACGGGGTATTTCCATTCCATGAACTTGGCCCATCCTGCAAAGATGTTAGCTACCTGTCATCCATCCGGCCATCTAACCTTGAAGATGACGTACCCCAGTATGCGGCCTTCCTGCCAAAGTATTTCCCCAGGTATGGCACCATGACCATTGTCAACAGCAGCTCCAATTGTTGCAGCGACTCTTTCCACTCCCGGTCCGCATCTGACATATATTCTTCCTCATCGGCTGAGGAGCTCGTTGCCGAGGATGGTAACGAATCGATCTCGTCGTTGGAGGATGGCTCGATGAAGCTCTCGCTATTGCTCAGGGACATGGCGGCGGTGATGTTGGATCGTTGACAGGGGAGGGTGGTGGATGTATGACTGGGTCGGCGGACTACCGTAGCAGCATTGGCGATAGTGACTGGATCGCGACGCTTATGGTAGAGGCGCGTTCGGTGAATGGTGTCGGAGCGCTCCCGCCAATGAGCGGAGGTGGGGCTTAGCGGCGGTCGGCACGTGACGCAAATCTTGGCACTCAGCGTTCGACTCACACATGTGTTGCGGCGAACTTTGGGGTGACCGCCTGTCCAACTCTTCGACTCACCACGCCTACATATTACTACACACTCCGAATCGATACCAGATCATCCCCAGAACTCCCTGAAGATCGAAAACGCGAGTGCAACCGCAATCATGGCTGATACTGTACGTCACAGCCCCACGTTCGCTTTCGAAATATCTTGTGCCTTGAAAGTGGGCTTGCTGCATGCCAGCTTCCTAGCTGGGACTTATTTCTACTTCCCTACAAAGAGCGACATACTAACGGACACCTACACAGGCCGATCTCCCTGACCGCAAACCCCGCAAGTCGGTCCAATTTTCCGAAGGTGCTACGATTGTCGACAGCAACGGCGACGTTACCGAATCACTAGAGATGAACGGCGACAAGGACTCCGCTGAGGGCCACGCCGCGAGTGCTGGTAAGATGGACCACACACTGGAAATACATCAGTCGCTGACAAGCGGGGCTACAGGCGACGACAAAGAGGTCGAGGAGGTCACCGACATGTTCGCTGATCTCGCAAAGAAGGTGAGGCGCAAAGGCCTGTGCGACCATCGACATCTTTCTGACAAATGCAACAGAAGAAGAAGAAGTCCTCCAAGAAGAAGGAAGGCGAGGAAGAGGACGGCGCAGAGGGCGACTTCGCCGCGCTGAAGAAGAAGAAGAAGTCCAGCAAGAAGAAGGTCGAGGACGACTTCGAGGCCAAGCTCGCTGCTGCCGGCGGCGACAAGCCCGAAGGCGAGGAGGAGGTCGCTGCTCCCGAGCCCGAAGTACAAGAAGGCGACATGATGAAGGGCACCGGCATCTGGGAACACAACTCGACGACCCCCATCTCGTACAACCTCCTCCTGAACCGCTTCTTCACGCTCCTCCACGCACAACATCCCGACCTCGCCAGCTCGGGCACAAAGAGCTACAAGATCCCGCCCCCACAGTGCATGCGCGAAGGAAACAAGAAGACCGTCTTTGCCAACCTTGCCGAGATCTGCAAGCGTATGAAGCGTTCCGACGAGCACGTTGCTCAATTCCTGTTCGCTGAATTGGGTACGAGCGGTTCATTCGCCGACCAGAAGCGCCTGGTCATCAAGGGTCGTTTCCAGCAGAAGCAACTCGAGAACGTCCTCCGACGATACATTGTCGAATACGTTACCTGCAAGACCTGCCGTTCGCCCGACACCGACCTCTCCAAGGGTGAGAACCGTCTCAACTTCGTCACCTGCAACAGCTGCGGATCGAGACGTTCGGTACAGGCCATCAAGACTGGTTTCTCGGCCCAGATCGGAAAGAGGCGGAGAATGGTGGGTTAGAGGAATTGATGTTATGCGCTTTACGATGTTCAATGTTATGCATGGCTTGGGCTGGGGCTTCTCGATCAGCGGGCGCTACGGCTGTTGCTGTTATGACGCTTTTCGGCGGTATGAACGGTCATGATGATTCAAGCAATGTCCGTGGGATGGTTCATGTACATTGAGACGAGTCAAAAGAGATAGTCTAATAGACGTTGAAGACGAATATGCTCAGTACATGCGTGATATGTGATAGCTAATATACGCGCTGGGAAATAAGATGCAGACTAGCATGTGAGATATCGTGGGCGCTTAGGTCGGTCGCAAGTGGACCCTGATAGCTACGGTGCCTCCCGGAGCTCCCCTGCATCATGAGGACATGCGAACATGTTTGTTTCTGGCCAACTCGAATCTCTTGATCCAAAATAGCTGCACACGCATGAACGACTTTATGCTATTCTCTTACTCACCCGTGGCACAGGCTTGGCGCGTAGGCCAGAGCGAGGGAAGCGGGGCGCTGATTCGGCGGCTCGAGAGACCCCGCTAGCCAGCAGCTGCGCGCTGGAGGCTGAGCAGCTTGACCAAGGAGACACCAACGGGGCGCGCGGTTAAAACGTTTATACTGCTTATGGTGCTGATGCTTCCGTAGACTAATCTAATTCCTTCTCCGCTCCTCTCCTCTCTCCTACATTGCGCGTGGTTGCTGCTAACATCCCCTTACCTTGTTCTCTGAGACCCAACTGCAGTCGCGTCAACTCGTCGCCTTAGGATCGCAAGCTTGAATATGTCGGGTTATCAGGGAACTCCACCACCGGGCGGGAACTACTACCCTCGTGAGTCGCGTGTCGCAAAGTGTGTGAAATTAAACTGACGAGAAGTAGCACCGCCAGGTACATCTACACCATCTGCATTCATCCCATCATACACCGAACGCTCTTTCTCCAGCCTTCCAACACTACGATATCCCTCCTCCTAAACATCCCTCTGACATATACCAGACCAACAGGGCCAGCAGCAGTACTATGCGCCTCCGCCAGGCGGCCAGTCCTACCCTCCACCACCTACATCCCCTCCCGCACACCAACAGCAGCAACAACACTACCCACCTCCGCCAGGTGGAAATGCCGCTCCACAACAACACTATGCGCCGCCTCCTGAGCAACAGCAATATGCGCCGCCACCCGAGCAACAGCACTTCCCGCCCCCAGGCCAAGCGCAATCGCCGCCCCCGCCTTTCCAGCAGCAGCAGCCCCAACAACAGCCACAGCAACCGATGAGCCCTGGCTTTGGTGGATTCCCCGGTGGAAGCCCGAGTGCGACTCCGTCAGGATACCCTGCTGAGAAGACTGGTCATCCGGGCATGGGCCATCAGTCGCAGATGAGCCAGCAGAGCATACCCCAACAACCGCAGTACGTAGGCGCGGGAGCACACACGGCGCCCGCAAGTGCTTCAGCAGACGACGTGGGAACTTTCAATGGAGGAAGCTACCGCGTGAGCCACAGGGACACGAACTCCATTCTCACAGTGCAATTAGCCATTGGGTGTCCTTTTACTGCTAAACCAGGTGAGTCTTCCAATACAAGATCCATACTTCGCTACTATAGGGAGTGAAAGATGCAAAGAACGAATGACTAACACAACCCCAGGCGCAATGATAGCAATGTCCCACACCATGACGCTAAAAGGCAATCTGAAATTCTCCCTCAAGAAAGCCCTCATGGGCGGCGACATGTCCAAATCCACATACACGGGTCCCGGTGAACTTCTTCTCGCCCCTCCTTCCATCGGCGACATCACAATCATCAAGCTCGGTGGAAAAGAGACATGGTCGGTGGGCCGCGACGCCTTCCTGGCTTGCACACAGGGTATCGTGACAGAGTATAAGAGTCAAGGAATCGGCAAGGCCATGTTCAGTGGTGAGGGACTGTTTGTGTACAAGATTAGTGGGACGGGTGTGCTTTGGGTGACGAGTTTTGGCGCGATTATCAGGAAGGATGTAAGTTTCCATTCGTCCATCTCCATGCCAGGTTGACGGAGTGCTAACGCGACCGACTTTTCTAGCTCGCTGCCAACGAAAAATACATCATCGACAACGGTCACCTCGTTGCATGGAACTGTAAATACGTCCTCGAGCGTGTTGCTAGTGGTGGTATCATCAGTAACATGACGGCGGGCGAGGGCCTTGTTTGCAAATTCACAGGACCGGGCACTGTGTTCATGCAGACAAGGAATGCCGCGGCGTTTGGGCAGTGGTTGGCCGCGAATGCTGCTGCGCCGTAAGGCGCATGTCAAACACGCCGTATGATGACATGGGATAGTCGAGTTGAATCATGAATCAGAACAATTGATACCACCTACCATCTACCACACTCTACAGCCACAGGACTAAACAACTCCCCCTAACCCACCCCTTACTTCGGCGCCTCCAGATTCTGCACCCCCTCCACCCTCTGCACAACCCCAAACCTCTTCCTCCCCTGATCAAAAACCGCATAAACCCCCTTCAACCACGTATCGCCCAGAATATCGAACTCGCTCTTCCCCCTCGACTGAATCCCTCCATACTGCATCCCACCCCCACATTTCGCGAACCCGAAATCTTCCTTTTGGACTTCAAACACTTTATCGCCGACCGCTAGTGCTAAGGTAGGTAAATCCGTGACTTTAGTCCCTAAGGGGAAAACCCACCCTTGGTGCGCTTTATCGAACACCGCACCAGGAATGGTACTGTATATCTTCTCGCAGAGCGCATCATCCAGCAGCGCCAGTGTAGTTCCTGTGTCTGCAATCGCCGTGTTTCCAGGTGGACGTTGGATCGTTTCGCCGTTTAGCACGGCGGTGGGCGAGGGGAACTGCTAGAACCCGCGTGAAGAGTCGATGGGGACGTAGTGGGGTTCTGAGACGCCGCAGCGGCGGAGGACGGTTTCGTCGATGTAGCCGAATGTGTAGAAGGATTCTCCGGCGTCGAGGTCCGAGGTGTCGCGCCAGGAGCCGAGGTAGCAGATGAAGAGTTCGCTGGAGGAGGGGATGTCGGATTGGGAGATCATCTGGGTTGGGGGTTTTAGCGGTGCGTGGGTTTAGAATTCAAGTAATGATGGAAAGGCTGAAAAAGGAGAGTTGGTGAAAATAGGGAAGAGAACTGACCGATTCAACAGGCGTAGCCACTTTCTTCGGCTTGACGGTATTGATATGTCCGAATCCTAGACCTAATAGTCCATCTCCGGCGCCGGAAGTAAACTGCGGACTGAGTTTGTTGGCGAGTTCAATCGCTTGGTTCTCGATGCATAGGCCGCCGAGGGTCACGTTGTCTGTGCCGACAATGCCGGATGCTGTTGAGCCTGTATATCAAAGTCAGATAAGAGGCCTAGAAGACCTGTCCATCATGCGTGCGAAGCTGGATGAATGGGCAGAGGCAAGAAAAGGAAGGGAAGAAACTCACTATCCCCATACCTGATCCTCCAACTCGAGCCCTCAACCTTCTTGAACGTCTCACTAGCCTTTGCATCAAAGACGTTGTGTTTCGTCTTTCCATTCACTGCCGCCTTCTTCGTCGCAGGATCCAGCAGGGTAGACTATACCTACAATCGCAATAACCTATCGTATCAGTCACAGACACCTAAATTGTATCCCAGACCTAACCCGAGACAGCAAGCAAAAGACGTACCCAAAGATCACTGCTCCCAGTATCAAAATGCAAATTCATCACCTGCGGCGGCGTTCCAATCTCCACCGGACAAATATACAACGCATCATTCTGCTGGTCTTCCGCTTTGACCTCGCCCGGTTTGCCCTCCTCTTCAATCTTGCGCAGAACCGGTTTCGTTTCTTTTTTAGCCGCGGGTTTGAACAGGTTCTTTACGGATTTCGTGGCGACGTCGAGGACTTGGAAGGGCCCTTCGGTGGTGGGCGCGAAGTCGTATTTGCGGAGGAGGGAGGCGTAGGATTTTAGGCCGGCGCGTTCGCAGGTGGGATTGGGGAGGATGGATATGCGTTTTAGGTTTGACATTTTTGGAGGTGGAGGTGGGTGGGCGGAAGGTTAGGTTTCTGGAATGTGGTGAGGGGCGAGGAGTATTTAACAAGAAGTGAGTATATAGGTTGGTCAAGATGAGTCGCTTTTAGGGTGTAGCAATAGTATTAGAGTTGTTTTGAGGAACGAGGAGAGGATAGAGAGGTGGGTGATGACAGTTGTAGCCATGCGCCAACCACCTGCCGGTCTCACAATGCGCAGCAGGAACGTGCGGTGGACCACGACTGGCTCTTGCTCAAAGTGTGCCCTGAACATTTCTTTCCAACTACAGCGTCTATGCTTAATCAAAAGTAGTCTTCTTACCCTGCGACTCAACAATAGCTTGACTAGCCCTTTGAGTACTCATATGCGCAGCTCCGCTCTTGATATTCCTCGGGTCGACCTTTCGCTTGCCACCTCGTCCGCCATTGCTCTCTCCAAAGTCTTGCCTGCCTCCTCTTTGGCCTCCTTCTCCCCTGCCAAAGCCCCTCTCGCGACCTGCATTCTCTCCATCCGCACCCTCCTTCTCATGGCCAAACCGCTTGTGGTACCTCGTATGGTTGTCTTCGGCGAACTCGCGACGCAATTCTCTGCCCATGAGCTTGTTGACTAGCCATTTCCTTTGCTTGACGGGTTTGCTGGTGTCGACCTCGGAATCGCTCTCGTCCTTGTCCTTCTTATTCTTGAAGGCAGATGGATCTTTGAAGACAAAGCCCTTGACCGCTGCTGCCGCAGCTTCCACGTCCCTGAATGTGACCCAGGCAAAGCCCTTGCATTTGCCAGAATCTTCAAATGTTGCCATGTGTATATTATCGATCCTCCCGCATGGTGCGTAGTGGTTCTTAAGATCTTCCTGTGTGACGTCGAAGGAGAGGTTTCCGACGAACACGCGCTTGTTGGGAGGGTTCTTCGGTTTCGCATCCTTGGCTCCACGTCCGTTATCCTGAGTCTCTTCCGTCTTGGGCTTGTCTGGCCGCCCGTCGAAGCTCTTCGCGTTCTTAATCAGCAGCGCGCGGTTGTCCATCTTCATCTCCGTCAGGGCAATCGCCGAGTACATTGACAACTCAGTAGAGAAGTCGACGTATGCGAAACCCTTGTTCATGGGCTTTGTAGTCCAACTCGGGGGCGGCGGCCTCGTGGGAGGGGGCATGTGGATGCGTGTGATTTGGTCGTCAGGGATCTCGGTGTTGTCGGTCAAGAACTTTCGTAGCGACTCCTTCGTGGCAGACCATGGCAAGTTGCCAATCCATACACCGTATTCCGAGCGCTTCGCGGCATTCTCCCTGTCTTCGGCTGACTTTGCGTCTGTCTTCCCATCCGTCTGCGCGACCGATGCTTCTCCGTCTGCGTCGGCGGCGGGTGTCGGGTTCAGCTTGGCTTTCTTTGCTTTACGAGCGGCTTTCTTGGAGGCGGGTTCAGGGAGGTTGACATCGATTTCGAGTTCTTCGGGCAGTGCCTCACGCTTGCGCTTCTTTGCTGGTGTCTCGGCTGCGTCGTCGCTGTCGGATTCTGCAGCTTCAGCCTTCGACTCGGCCTTCGCGCGCTTCTTTTCTTTCTTTTCCTTTTTATCCTTTTTCTCCTTCTTGTCGCGACGCTCCTTCTTGGAGACAATGGCAATCTCTTCCGCCGAGGACATCTCTGTATCTGACGACATTGTAGCGTGGGTAGTGTTGCGTATCGATACTTTCCGGCTCGAACTTTTTTCTGGGGCACTTTTCGCTAGCATGGCCGCGCTATAAGACCCTGGCTTAGTCATGCTCCGCCCGCAAACGATCAAGATCTAGGACATGTATTGCTGGTGAATTGGACTTCGTATGCGTCATGTTGTTACGAGAGGGGTTTTCAAGAAAACTACCATTGATTTACTACACATATAGAAGACATGGAAGGAAAAGTCAAATTGAGCCAAGTAGGAGAGCCGTAACCGAGCCAGAGGCAATGAAGCACCCTACTCACATGTCCCGTCGAGGTGTATCGAAGCGCGCTCCAGCGCCTTCTCTGTATAGGGAATGTTGTGTGATCGCGATATTCTCCAGTCCATCCCTTTTGACGCCCCCAGTACCCAGAAATCGAACGCTTTAGACACCAACCAGGAACACTTTGCCTACCTTTGTGCCCACAAAATATGACAGCTCTCGCCGACACCTAATCAGACCGCTTACTGCATCTCCTCGTCGCTGGCATCGAGGATGTCGTACTCCTCATCGGTCATGAAGCCATCGTCGGACATCAGGGCGACACTCTCAGCATCCTCAAAGAACTCGTCATCTGAGGCAACGGTGACAGTACGCGCAACGGTGCTCTTCTCAGATGGAGAGGCGGGTTGAGCGGTGGTAGAAGACTCGTAAGTGCTGGATTCTGGAGACTCCTTGTCAAGCTGAGGAAAGATCATGCCGGAAGCAATGGGCTCAGATGCAGACTGCTTCTCTTCGACTGGGAGTTCGGCAACTGGCTCTTCAACCTTGACCTCCTCCTTGGGAGAAGCAACCGGCTCCTGCTTGATAGTGGCAAGGGCAGCCTCGTGTTCCTTGCGACGGTTGGCCTCCTCGTGCACCTTGCGGCGACCCTCCATGAGACGCTCCATGGCAGCCTTGCGTACACGCTGAACACGCTCCATCTTCTGCTGATCCAGCTGTTGCTGCAGGGAGTGGTGTGCATCCTTCATCTTCTGCAGTTGTTGTTGCTGAGTGTGTTGCATTTGCTTCATGCGCTCAGCCCTGGCCTGTAGGAGGCGATCGTACAGAGGGTTCGACCTAGGAGCCACCTCGAATGTGGTGGCTGAGCCGGATGCGGGAGTAGGAACCTGGACTGGCATGGGGATAGCTGGCTGAACGGCGACAGGCGAGGGCACGGCAACGACTGCAATGTCACACCAGAGGCGATGGCCGAAGGGCATACCCTCGGGGGTCTTTAGGCGCCAGTAGGAGATGGCAGTGCCCTCGCGCTGGGGTGCCTTCATAAGAACACGGAACTGGGCTTCCTCGCCAGCCTCGACAGTGTGGCCAAGAACGTTGCTTTCGCTAGCTTCAGCAAGCTCAACGTGGCTCAAAGGACGGGTGTTGTCGATGTTGAGCATGTTGTCACCGCCAACATGTCGGACGCTGCAGCCGCGCGGCCAGGCGTTGGGGCCAGGGTTGCGAAGAGTCCAGACCTGAACGAACTGGTGGCCTGCACAGATCTTGGAGCCATCAATGATGGTGTCCCGGATGAAGTGCGCGTCGAGGCCCTCGGTAGCAGTCTCTGACCTAGGAATGGGAATAGCCTCGGTCTTGACTGGCGCCTTGACCTGAACAGGTACAGCGAGCTTCTCTTGCACCGGCTCAACGGAGTCGACGAGAAGGTCGCGAATAGCAATCTTCTCCTTCTTGGCCTGAGGCTCCGCGGATGGCTTCACGTCGACAATGGTCTGGACCTGGGTCGCAGCATTGGTGGAAGGAGCGACTGGGGCAGTCTCGGTTGAGGTAGATCGCCTATCGCACATGCGGTCGCCGAGTCTAGCCATCGACTTACGCTGCTTGTCGTCGTTGAGGGTAGTAACGCTAACGCTGCGCACAGGAGTCTGGAACTTGATGAGCGGGTGAGTGTGGTTGTGCTTGTTGCTGGGGTGGGCCTCGCAGTTCTGGCAGAAGTCGGTATCGTGGCAAACAGCGCACTTGTAGCGGACGCCGTCAATGTACGACAGATTCTCCTTGTCCTTGCAGAGGGGACCGTCACAGTAGATACCGTAGTGGCGGTTTGCGCTGTTCAGAGGCTCTGCCAAAGGCTCGTAGATGGGAACAAAGCGATGACGGGGGTGGATGAACTTGGCGTTCTTGAGACAGTCAGAGCAGTAGTCCCAGTCTGGGCAGTTCAAGCACTTGTGGCGGACACCGTAGATGAACTTGTCACAGCCATCGCAGACGGCGTTGTGACGGACGTTCCTGCCAGAGTTGCACAAGAAATCGGCCAGGGTAGGCAGGACAGTCTCGGACGTGGCGGGCTTGAAGGTGTGGCCAGGGTGGTGACCGTGCTTGTTGCTGACATGGCAAGTGAGGCAGAGGTCGTAGTCTTCGCAAGGAACGCAGGTAACGAATTCCTTCTCGGGGAGGACCTTGACGCAGCAGTTGCAGGTGCGGGTTGGCTCCTCCTCATATGTGACGGACTGCTTCTCGTCGGTAAAGGCACCTGGAATCTCCTGTTGTTGGGGCTCCTCGACCTCGGCCTTGACCTTGGGTGCGATGCGCTGGGTGGTGCTGTTGACGACGCTGCCGTTCTTGACGAAACGCTTGACCATCCAGTGGCCGCTTCCGGGGCAGTGGATGCCGTTGTCTACGCAGGCCGGGCAGAGATCGTAATCACCACCGTCGCATACACTGCAGTGGAAGTGCTCGTCCTCCATGGGCTCGTTGCAGTTGTTGCAGTATACGACCCACGAAGTGCAGGCGTTGCTCGGCTTAGGGCGGAATGCGAGACCTGAGTTGTAGTTCGCAGTTGCGAGGTTGTTGAAGAAGCCTGTACAGTGTGTTAGCCGATGATCGCGCGACATGGACATGTGAGATTGTTGCTTACTCTGACGAGCGGTGAAGGCCTGCGGTACGGGAGCCTCGCCGTCAGCATCTACTGTCGTTGGTGGCGATACAGGGCTGGTGCTCTCGGTGGGCTTGATTTCTGGGGAGCGGGCAATGACGGGAGAGACGGGAGCGCCGCCCATTGGAGTGAGAGTCTCGGTGCTGACGGGGTGGGCAGTGGGCTGGTAGTGTCGGACCACATGGTTTGGCGCGGGTGTAGGTGCGGGCGCAGCCACGGGCTCTTCTCCGGGGACGGTGGCCCTCAGACGCAACTTGAGCTTCGCCTTTGCGGCGCGGAAGAGCGTCTTGTAGACCTGGGGCTTGTCCGCGTCAAGGGTGACATACGACGCGGCTGAGTCGGAATAGCGCTCGAAGACGACCTGCTCACCGACTTCAAGCTGAAGAACACTGCGGAGCTAAACATCACATATCAAGTCAGCATCGCGATTCCCGAGCGTGTTTAATCGTACGTCCGAGCGACCGATCCGATCGCCTAGACGTGACAACCTCGGGTTATAGAAAGTCACGAACCTTGTCGGGCAACACGTGAGCTCCGAGATCCTTCAACGGCAGCTTGAACTTCTTCGTCTGGCCGCGGAACAGGACCTTGACAACGATGGGCGTGTCCAGAGTCACGGGGACGTTGTTAGTCGCCGCCATGATGGGCGAGTGAGGCTGGCGATGGGGAGGAGTAATAGTCAGAGCGACTGCAGCTAGCTTGCCGCCGCTGTATTGAGACAAAGAGGTGCAGCAACTAGAGAGTTGTTGCTGTCGAGGTGGTGGATGGAGAGTTGATGGCGGAGGTGGAGCAGGTGAGACGGCGGCGGAGCTGGAGGTGTAGGTAGTAGCTGCCTAGTGAGTGGGGTCAGTGCAGCGTTAGTGGACGCCGGGGGCGCGCCAACTCTATCGCAGGTACACCGGATTGCCAGTGCTCGCGTCGCAGAGGGCGAAAGGCTGATATTGGCGCCAGGGATCACTTTTCTTATGAACTGATGGTCCGACGGCCAACTCAATTATGTGTCAAGGCACTTCTTGATGCTTTTCCTCGTGTTTGAGCTCCGGATCGGCTGATTCTTGTACTTCGAGTGGCCGAGTGGTTCGCTACCACACAAGGCTTCCAGACACGTCGTCAGCCGTGAGGAGCCGCAAGAATTCGCCCGATTACTACTGCCTTTACCCACTCAATGACTGCCTCCAAAGAGGCTATTGCTCGAGATGATGACGCCATGGTTCAGCCGCACGTGATACTGGAGCGCTCCCGTGCACCAGCTGATCACCGAGATAGCGGTTTCACTGCGATAAAGAGGGCGCTAGCGCACTGTTCCCGAGCTGCTTGACGGTGGCCGAGAGCCACCGACGTGTCTTGTCTCGCCTCACTTGACGGTTTCGTGATGGAAGATTACACCGCAAGTACCTCAAGTATAAATATGACGATGCCGCATTCCCACTATTCTTTGTGTGCAGCCGCTCCAATTCGCGACGGAGAATGGCCGTTGCGAGGATCGTAGAATGAGGCGAAAATACCAACATAACTTGGCTTGTGCAGTTGTTTGCATAGCGAGTATTGCCTGGGACAACACTTACATTCGGCAATTGCATGGTAAGCCAAGAAGAGGTTCTTAGGATGCAGACGGTTGTTGCATAAAACATGAACAAGTCTCTGGTCGGAAGGCATTCTTCAAAAGCGCCAGCGAATGGGTACGATTATTTTGCAACAAAGCCTGAACACCAAATAAGCCGTTCGTATTTCCCTGAGCTCACCCTGGAATTGAGTTCCATAAACCTTGGAACATCGGATCGTTTCTCATTTTTGGGGTATCAAGTATAAGCCTCCACAAGCCTGTCCAGCATATCCATAACCTCTCGACACCAACCCTGAATCCAACCCCATTCCTCTCACTTCCTCCCCTCAACCATAACAATATGATACCCCTCGCTCGTCTTGACCTCCCCAATCTTCGGACTCGCCGTCGTGCTCGGCTCCAACTCATACGCCACCTTTTCAAAATCCTGCATCAGACTCCCTCTAACCTTCCAGCCCAGACTACCCCCTTGGCGCGCCTTATCCTCACTCATTTCCCTGGCCACCTCGTCGAATTTGGCGCCGTTGCGCAGCTTCTCCAGAGCTTCTTCTTTTTTCGAGTGCTTTTCGCAGAGGATGTGTCGCACGTTTATCGAGGTTGCGGGCTTGAGTTTGCCTTTTCCTCCGCCGCCACCTTCAGATTTGCTACCGCTGTCGTCTTTGGCTTGGCCTTTGCCTTTGTTTTTGGGTGCCATTCTGCCGTGAACGTGTAGAGTAGGATGTAGACGTGAGCGTGTAGCAGGTGGGAGGCTTCGCGGATGCGGCTATTACGGCTGGCAAGGTCGCAATCGGGACGAGAATTAGTTGGTATCGGAGGCTGGGATCGGTAGTTGGTAGACTGGAGTTCCAGACCTATCACCTCGAGGTATTTGCAGTACAGTAAAGTTATGCGCGTGAGGAACTTGGATTCGTGAAAGTGTACCGGAGCTTGGAGCTCTGATGCGGGGCCACTGGGGCGGCCAGATGCACCGAAGTGGGGTGAAGCCTGAGGCAACAAGGATTAACCTGGCACGATACGACAGCGAAAGCATGATGCAGCGGATAAGATTATACAGTTCCTTCGTCAATGGTTTGAATTTATCTCGTGATTGTGCACATCAATCCTCATTCATGGAGTTGCTGAGCTCGCTCTACTTCCAGGCCAATTTCTCGCTGCGGAGCTGGACTACGTAACATATTGACAGGCGTAGTTTCCTGTAGCTTCCCTAGGCGCTCTTGTTCTTCGTACAACATAGTACGGCACGGCGCGGCAATGTGGCATGATTCTCATCCGAATAAGAATACAATCAGGGTCCCCATATCCTAGCTACTTCATCCATTGCCGTTGACGATTGCGCGAGGCGCTGTGCCATTGATGCCGTTGTGCTCGCGCACCATGTCCATGAAGCTTTTCTTAGGTTTCGGTTTCTTCTCTGGCTCTTCGTCATTGCTGTCAACTAGATGGATGCGTCGTCTTTTACAATCGGAGCGCATGTGGCAGAGCAGCGGCCGTAGGGTTTCAATCTTCTCGACTTCGGCGTAAAGTAGCGACTCTTCCACCCAGTACAAGCCATCCATAGCAGAGAACTGATGTTTAGCTTCCTTGATGCTGTCCTGAATCTTGGCGTAGTCAAACTCCGGCGAGCCTTCCATTGGGAATCGGGTGTCCTGGGCTAACAGCGCAATATCATATTGGCGAAGTATGGCATCTCGTTGTGCGCGGCTCACGGGAATGCGAGTCCATTCAGAGTAAGGAGCGTCGAGATGCGCTAGATCGAGCTCTGGGAGTCCAAGTATGCCGACAGCCTGGAACGAACAGATGTACTTCCGGTTTGGGATAGCTTGCGAGTCACCGAGGTCCTCAGCATTTGCCAAGAACAACGGTAGGAAAATAGCAGATACACCAAGTTGCTCCCCTGCAAAATGAAGCGGTCGATTGGTGCCTAATTCGCAGGCGCGTCTCAAAGCTCGGGGGAGCCTGGATATCCGGTCTTGACGTTCGAGCAGATCCTTCTGGCGTTTCGCTTCCTGGTCTGCTCGGCGCTGAGCTTCCTGCTCCTCTCGTATCCGTGCTGCTTCTGCTTCTGCTGCTTGACGCTGTGTCTCTGCTTCCGCTTCGGCCTTCTTCTTCGCTTGCTCGATCTCTTCAGCTTTGCGAGCCGCCTCCTCCGCTTCCTTCTGCTTCGCCTCGGCCTCAGCTGCAACTTCGGCAGCTTTGCGTTTCGCTTCTGCCTGTAGCTTGTGTTCCCCTTGACGACGTGCGCGCTCAACTTCTGGAGTTGCTATCCTTTCAGGCGGTACAGGCGTAGACTTGGCAGATGCTGTGGGCGTCCTCTTCACGCTAACATCGTCTGTTGATGCATCCGACATCTTTCTTTTCCTGATCTTGTCCTCGACGGTCTTGTATTTGATCTTGTTCTTGACAACCTTGCGTTCGTCTGGGGAGTCGATCTCGGGTGTCGGTTTGGCGCTGAGTGGTCTGCCTGGTTTTGTCCGAATCTTGACAGGCTGCTTCGTAGCATGGTCCTCGTCGCTTTCGTCTGAGTGTGCTCGGTCCGGTCGTTTGGATTCATTGTCGTCTGATCGCGCTTTCACGACCTTCTTGACAGGCTTCGCTTCTTCGCCTTCGCTATAAGAACGCTGCTTGACCTTCCGGATGGGCGGCCGTACGTCTTCTTCGCTCTCCTCTTCTGATGACTCGTCGTCCACAACGCGCTTCCTTCTTTGGTCTTCTCTGGTCGCCTTTTCCTTTCCGGACATGAGTCGTCGAGATTTTTGTGGTGCAGCAGGCTCTGTCGTCGACTTTACCAGCTGCGCGCGTTTTGCATTAGGACGTGGGGAAGACGACCGTTCTCTTCGCGGCGACGTCTTTCTCTTCATGCGGTTCGCCGGGGCGTTTGGAGCTTCTTTCTTGACTCTCCGCGGGCTCCGGTGTGTCGTTTGATATTCCTCGCAGGCGCGCTTCAGCATATCCCTCTCTTCTTCCCATTTGGGACCATGTCGTTCCTCGGAGATCTCGTAATACGTCTTGTTGTCTTTGTTTCGGCGAGTGGGATTGAAGTTGTCTTGCTCGAGAAGTAGTTGTATGATCTTGAGGTATCCTCGTCCGATGGCAACTGTCATGGGCGTTTCTGGGTGCTTGGACGGGTCGGGATCAGCCTTGAGGCCACTCGCGAGGAGGATACTGAGGATGTCGTAGTGTCCACCTCTTGCTGCCGCAACGCCACAGGTAATATTCGGTTTGATGTTACTGTTGATCAGCTCTCCTACTGCAAGGATGTCGCCATCGCCAGCCTTCTCGATCAATGTTTCTACGTTGAACTCGTTGTACAATAATCGCGATGCGGTCTTGGCCTGCTTCTGGGTGCGTTCGGGGTCGTTGTTGGACGTGTCTGCCCGTCTTCTCATCGCCTCTCTAAGCTCCTTCTCAATCTCCTCTGCGTCGTCATCTTCCGGGTCCAGCACATCAATCGCACGCTGACCTTTCTTGTTGGAGTGATGTGGATTGACCTGGCCCTCGTTGAGCAGCAGTTTGACGACATCCAAGTGCGAGTTCTCTACAGCATCGATAAGAGGCGTGTCTCGATCGTGGCTTTCACAGTCTGTTCGGCAGCCTTTGCTGATCAGGTATCGAACGACAGGCGCCCAACCGTGCAGCGAGGCTTTTTGTAACGGAGCGATACCGGCGTAGTCGGGCTGATTCAGTTCGTCAGGCGCGTCTTCGAAGGCTTCCTTGACTGCATCCAGGTCGCCTCTTTCGCTTTCTCGGGCAAGACGCGTTGCGCCAAATCTGTCGACCTTCCGCTGGGGCATAGTGCGTGCAGGCGAGGTCAGCGCACGGTTGGTGGAGCGCTTCACCCGGGCGTGTTGGAGGTGCGGCGCCGACGTGGGCTGCGGTGATGTGGAATGATCTGAACTCGATCCCGACCAATGCTCTTCTGTCGATAGAGCGAGATTGGTCACCTCGCGGCGCTTGCGGCCTGCGATACCTGTGACGGCGGATTGTGTTGACTGCGAACGCTTGTGTGGGCGGCCAAAACCAGGCGTGCCAGGCGAATGGGGCGGGCGCGCGTCCTTCAAGCCCTCGGTCCTAGCTTTTTGTCGCGGTGGCTCGAAAGTCTTTGGGAAAGATTGATCGCGCTGCTTGCGCTTGCGGTTCTCGACAGTCGACGCGCTGCGGCCGCGAGTAGTAGCTTGTGCGGGAGAGAGGGCGGATCGGGCTGGCGATTTGGCCGAGTCGTTTGGACTGGTGTCCTTGGTGTTTCGCGAGGCCGTGCGGCTGCTGGGTGAAGTAGGAACGGGGCTCTTCGCATCGCGCTCCGAGGCGTGTTTGGCGCCATTGACCTTGACGTGATTGCCGTTGCTCGACCGACGGCGGCCGTTGGGCTGGGCTGAATGCGCCCGTGACTCTTCCTTGATGGAGCGCAGCCGCGATGCATCGTCGTCGTCGTCTTCGACGCGCTCTGTCTTGATCATCTTGTTTTCTTCGGGGTGTTCGTCCCGTGACAGGACGACCGTCTCGGCCTCGGACTCGCCTTCAGCGTCCTGGTCTTCATCGTGAGCATGTTGGGACGGAAACGCGGCCGTCTTGGGTGCCGGGCGAGGCGACGGCGGGCTGTGCGGGCGGTCGTGGTGGAAGGACTTGGGGGCAGAGGGTGCGTTTAAGACCGGATCGGCATTACTGGTCATTACGCTGGGACAGGACACTCGAGTTCCTGCCTCATGCTGGCTTGCAGAGCAAGGGACGGAAGGAGCACAACGGAGGCCTCTGCAGGAGGGTGGGCGCGGGCGGCAACAACAACAGGGCGCTGGGCTGCTCGACGGGCTGCTCTGGACGGCGCGGTCGGGGGTGGGTGATGAAGGCGCGTTGTGAGGTGTAGTGGAGGAGGAGCGACACGGAGAAGAGCTGAGAGGCTTGCCAGTAGCAGGCAGCGCTCCACCATTCACCGGCCTGCGCCAGCCATGGGGGGCATGGATCGTCAAGGCAACCCTGCACTCGCCTTTGTGCTGCTATCAAGCCATCGTCTATCGTGAACGGAGAACAACAAGCGACGCGACATCACGATTACCGCGCCGTGCGGCCGTGACGTTTGCTGCTGCGTGGCTCGCTGTCTGTCAGTCGGCCTCTTCCACTCATAGGGAGCGCTGCGAGCTGCTGGTCCCGTGTTCCTCGTGGCTCGCTATCCCAGCCGAAACAGGACTCCCAAGGTTCCAAACCGCCGCTAACTCGGCCTTTGCCGCGTTATTTAGCCCTCATCATCTCCTGCGGGCCAGATTGTTTGGTCGCGAGAACCACGGAGAGATTGGCTTTGGCGACACGTGACTCGCCCGTCGAATAAGCGGTCAGCACCAGTCAGGGCTTCATCATTCTGCCGTCACAGCCCCCTACGCGTTCACTTTTCAATACTCCCGACATGGCCTCGCTATCGCGTTCGCTCTCAGCTATAGGCTGCCGCGGCGAGGACCTGCACCCCGTGGCTCTGCTGCGCATCTTCTACCTCGCTGCGTCTCTTCTTGTATCGCGGCACCATTCACCTCCACATGCAACCTCACTAACCAGTCCGGCTTACTAGATCCTCGTCATTCAGGCTGTTCCTGCCCTGCGCTCGCGCTTTCTTGCTTATGGCTCCCGTGTCACCGGCGTGGGCGGGAGGAAGGAGCCACCCGCTCAGCAGCAGTCTGCTCTCACACGTACCCTCGACTACGCTGCGTCCCTACAAGTGCCCCACAACTACTTCACCCACTTCTACATTACATCCGTGCTCTGCTCACTGTTCTGGGCATGGAGACTGCACGTGTGGGAAGCTGGCAGGCAGCAGCAGATTGTCTGGGCGCTCCTGCTGCTTCAGGGCCTGCGACGCATGCTCGAGTCGTACGCATACACTTCGACAAGCAAGAGCCGGATGTGGTTCGCACACTGGATTCTAGGACTTCTCTTCTACATCACGATAAACATGGCCGTCTGGGTTGAGACACCTAGCAATGCCACCGGCAATGTGGCACTGGTGCCGGGAGTTGTCACCGCACAGATACTGCAACATTCCTACCACAGCTACCTCTACCGCCTCCGCACCGAGAGCAACGGCTACCAGCTTCCCTCGCATACCGTATTCCCGAACCTACTCTGCCCGCACTATACCTGCGAGGTCGTCATCTACGCGCTATTGTCGCTCATAGCAGCTCCTGAGGGCAGCTGGGTCAATTGGACACTGGTCTGCGCGACTATATTTGTCGCTACAAACCTAGGAGTAACGGCCGTCGGCACAAAGGAGTGGTACGTGGAGAAATTTGGTGCCGCCAAGGTAGGTCCGCGGAAGAGGATGGTCCCAGGCATCTGGTGAAGCGTGTTGCGTGTAGAAGAGGGCATGCCGGTCGATGGTTTCCAGAATGTCTGCACAGCATTCTGCCGTACATGCTCGGTCGCATCACCCCGTGCTCTCATTTTCTGTAAGCGCAGTCTTCTCTGCTATCTGTACACCCCTCCAATACTCCTTCCCACCGCCTAAAGTGGTCTTCCGTAGTGATGACGACAGGCGGGACGAAGTTGGTATTCCCGCGCCGCCTACGCCCTTTGGCCCTCTGTGCGGGGTATCTTGCGGCGAGAAACCCCACCTTGGATGGTTGTTTAGAGCAAGTAACCACATTCAGCAGATCGTCCTGCACTGTATCGTGCGGTATCGTTGGTGGCTTGCTTACACACGGTAGTTGGCGACTATGATGCTATTGCAATATAAATTAGACTCGTTCCCTATTCACCATCCAGCACGTATCTCTCAAAATTCCACTCTGCAACATGTCTCAATCCGAAGCACCCAAAGATCTGCCCGAGATGGAGTACCGTTTCATGGGCAAGAGCGGACTGCAGATCTCTGCCATTTCTCTCGGTGGTTGGCTCACATATGGCGGTCATGTCGGCGATGATAACACTTTCGCCTGTCTCAAGGCAGCATTTGACGCTGGGTAAGTCAAAGCATACTATATACGTGTGCTATGTACGCTGACTTTGTATCTGTTTCTCTGCAGTATCAACTTCTTCGATTGCGCTGAAGGATACGCAAAGGGCGAGTCTGAGAAGGTCATGGGCCGGGCAATCAAACACTTCAATTGGAACAGGAACGATATTGTCGTCTCGACCAAGGTATTACACGCTGTAGTGGAACTAGATCATAGAACTGTGTTGACTGGTGTAGATCTATTGGGGTACCCATAATTCTTCCCTCCCCCCGCCGCGCAACAAAATCAACAACCTTGGGCTGTCGCGAAAGCATCTCATCGAAGCAACCGAAGCCTCGCTCGAACGACTACAGCTAAGCTACGTTGACATCCTGTACGCGCATCGTCCAGATCGCTACACGCCCATCGAAGAGACAGTACGCGCCTTCAACTACCTCATCAGCACAGGCAAAACTTTCTACTGGGGCACGTCTGAATGGCTCGCCTCTGAGATCGAAGAGGCATGGGCTGTAGCCGACCGTCTCGGACTCATCGGCCCCATTGTCGAACAGCCCGGCTACTCACTGCTCCGCCCTCAGAAGGTAGACCAAGAGTTCAAAGACGCAGGCCTCTACACCCGCCGCGGTCTCGGTCTCACCATCTTCTCTCCGCTTCAAGGCGGTCTCCTCACAGGAAAATACGTCGACGGCGTGCCGGAAGATTCGCGTCTCCGCGTTTCAGACGACCCATACATCCAGTCTGTCATGAAAGGCGTTGGCAGCGATGCGTGGAACGAGCAACAAGGCAAGATCAAGAAGCTCATGGATGTTGCGAAGAAGCTTGATACTGATGTTGCGACGCTGTCTATGGCGTGGGTGCTGTCAAACAAGAACGTGTCGAGTGCTATCACGGGTGCGTCGCGGCCGGAGCAGATCTATCAGACGGTCAAGGCGGTTGATGTTTATCGTAAGTTGACCAAGGAGAATTTGGAGGAGATTGAACAGTGTTCCTAGGCTGTTTCCTG